>Ga0307478_10000647_pt1 | contig 34391 bp, 24 predicted proteins | sample atmos_gasesECM4C_2_FD_203713 | JGI IMG/M metagenome (GOLD analysis project Ga0307478, IMG submission 203713) | Hardwood forest soil microbial communities from Morgan-Monroe State Forest, Indiana, United States - atmos_gasesECM4C_05 | ecosystem: Environmental > Terrestrial > Soil > Temperate...
TGATCTTCTCTGAAGGCGTCCTCGAATGTCTCCCCGACGGATTCGGCTTTCTCCGCGCGCCGGAATACAACTACCTCCCCGGCCCCGACGACATTTACGTTTCGCCGTCGCAAATCCGCAAATTCGATCTTCGCACCGGAGACACCGTCTCCGGCCAGGTCCGCCCGCCGAAAGATGGCGAGCGTTATTTTGCGCTCATTAAAGTCGAAGCCGTCAACTTCGAAGATCCCGAAGTGGCGCGCAACAAAATCTTCTTCGATAACCTGACGCCGCTCTATCCCCAGGGTCGCCTCAAAATGGAAACCACCAAGGAGAACATGACGGGCCGCGTGCTCGATCTTCTCTGCCCCGTCGGCAAAGGCCAGCGCGGCTTGGTCAACGCTCCTCCGCGCACCGGAAAAACCATGATCCTGCAGTCCATGGCTAATTCCATCACCACCAATCATCCGGAAGTCGCGCTCATCGTTCTCCTCATCGACGAGCGTCCGGAAGAAGTCACGGACATGCAACGCACCGTGAAGGGCGAAGTCATCAGCTCGACGTTTGACGAACCGCCGCAGCGCCACATCCAGGTTGCGGAAATGGTTCTCGAAAAAGCCAAGCGCCTCGTCGAGCACAAGCGCGACGTTGTCGTTCTCCTCGATTCCATTACGCGTCTCGCTCGCGCCTACAACGCCGTCACGCCGCCCTCCGGCAAAGTCCTCTCCGGCGGTATTGACGCCAATGCTTTGCAGCGTCCGCGCCGCTTCTTTGCCGCCGCTCGCAACGTCGAAGAAGGCGGTTCGCTCACTATCATCGCCACCGCGCTCATCGACACCGGCAGCCGCATGGACGACGTCATCTTCGAAGAGTTCAAAGGCACCGGCAACATGGAAATTTATCTCGACCGCCGCCTCGCCGATAAGCGCGTCTTCCCGGCCATCGACATTCAGCGCTCCGGCACGCGCAAGGACGAGTTGCTCCTCCCGCCGGACGAACTCAGCCGCGTTTGGGTTTTGCGCAAAGTTTTGAGCCCTCTCTCCACCGTCGAAGCGATGGAACTTCTGCTCAGCCGCCTCACCAAAACAAAGTCCAACTCAGAATTCCTCGGCTCGATGTCCGCACCAACGTAACCGAACGAACCTCCTGAGTCCGCATAGTATTGCGAAGCCGCGATTTGGAGTGCGGCAGCCCCGCTGCCGCTTTTCTTTGCGACTCGCACGACTCTATATTTGCGAGGCTCAACAGGACATCCCCTCTGGAAGTTTGTTAAACAAAGACGGCGTATCAAAAACGGCCTAATAAAAAACGGCGCAGCCGGTTTTCCGACTGCGCCGTTTTTTGTAGCTCAGGCTCTCAGCCCGAGGCCTGCGTTTTTGGTTTTCGTGGTCTACTTCAGGCCGCGGCTTCCGCCTCCGCCGCTGCGATGTAATCCACGATCCGCTCCGACCATCCGTCGACGTGCGTCCACCCATTGCCGTAGCTCACGCCGTGCTTGTACGGGGCCACGTTCACCACGTACGCCCTCGGCGTCCACCCCGGCAAGATTCCGTCGTGCGACTGTTCGTCGGTAATCACGATAAGCCGTTCGAGCCCTCGCCACTCCGGCTTCTCGCGAAGTTCCGTCAGTGCGCGCTTGAGGTACGTCCCCGAGTGCGCCTGCGAGCCCACGATCGCGTCCCGCAGCGCGAACCCGCGCCGCGGAGGAAGCTCCACGCAAGCATCGGAGAAGGCCGCGATCGAGAACTCCTCGGCCTTCTCGCGAAGCAGAATGGCCAGCCCCGCCGCCGCGTCCATGCGCGTGGTCTCGCCCTTCTTCGAAAGTACGCCGTCCATCGAACCGGACACGTCCACGACGAGTCCAGTCGAGCCCGGCAGCTTTTCGAGTTCGGCGATGCCCTTGAGCATGGCGCGCTCGATGGCGTCCTCGAGCTTAGGAGCGTGGCGCGCCGCCGTCACGAACCGGAACGGCAGCGCTCGCGCAACGCCCTTCTCGAGCCGTTCGCGAACGAGCTTCGGATCCACACCCGATGCAAGCATCAGGCGCAGGTTTCGCAGGACGGCCAGGCCGCCCAGCTTCCCCTCCCGCAGCAGCCGTTCGAAGTTCTCGCGCTTGTCCTTCCCTGCGGACAAGGCAACCTCCCAAGTGTCGGGAGGCTCGAGCGTGTTCTCAACGAGCTTCTTCCAAACAGCTTCCTGCTCGGCGTCCTTCGGCTTCGCGTGGCAAAGGAACAGCACGTCGCGCAGGGTCACCACCGATTCGTGGTTGTACTTCGCAAGCTGGTAAGCGTCGAACTTCTGGAACGCCTGCGCCAGCCCGCGCTTCACTCCCGCCGACAGCGGCTGCTTCATCTCCTTCCAGTAGAGCGCCACGAACTCGCCGAGTTCGTCCGCCCGCTGGATCACCTGCTCGAGCGTTTCCGACACGAGCGGGCCCGCACCCTTGCGGCGCGCTAGTTCGCGCGTCACAAAAAGCGGCGCATGGCGAAGCTTCATCTTGTCGCGTGCCTCGCGCGCAAGAGCCGCCACATCCTCCGGCTTGCTCTGCGCCACAAGCTCCGCGATTCGCTTCGCGATGTCGTTCCCCTTCTCGTAGAACGCATCTTCCCAGAGCAGGCACGTCAGCACGGTGCGCCGCAGCTCGCGCTTCACGTCAACGCGCTGCGCCACCGCTCCTTCGTGCGTCCGCACCGGAAACATCCGCTTCCATACATTCATTTTCACCATCTCGACCTCCCTCCTTTCTCCTAAGGCATTGCGCCTCGGATTCCTTCTCCGAGGCACAATGCCCCGGAAGTTAATCGAGAAACGCCAGAAAACGCATCGCGCTCGAGCGGTTCTCAGTGTTCATCAACACGCGGTGCCAGCCATTGAGCGTCACGGTTTCATGATCGGGATGCGACATCTTCCCGCGCACATAAACCGCGGCATCGCGCTTCATGACATTGAATCCCACATTTCGCCCGCTTGCCGGCAGTTTCTTGTACTCGTCGGCGGTCAATCCACTTGGATATTTCGCCGACACGTACACGGTGTCCCCGCCGGACCGATAGCATTCCTCGGCCCAGTGCGGCTTTCCGCCGTTTCCGCGAGAGAGCGGCTCGTCCTTGAGAACGAGCAGCGGATCGGCCTTTAGCGCCGTGGGAACGAAAAACCACTCCCCTTGGCGGATAAAAGCTGGATTCCGGCGCCGAAAGCTCGCGCTTCGCGAGATTCCAAGCAGGCCTTCCCGTGTTCGAACTTCTTCTGGCTTCAGCGCGATCTTCGCGTCCGCGACGGTGCTCACTGGTTCGTTTTCTGGAATTGCCGCTACGAACCAATGCCGCTCGTCATGGCCACAAAGAAACTTCTGCTTGGCCAGAGACTGCCCCTGCTCGCCGAATTGCCGGCTCAGCAAGAGCAGATGCTTTTCTCGAGGCTGGACGTTTAGAACGACGATCTCCTGGTCGCTGCCTGGCGCCGTCCGGATCTCGAAGTATTCGCCCTGCTTGTCTCGACGGATGTCGAGACTGATGCGCGGCGATTCCTCGCGAGACCGAATCATGTTCCAGCGGCGGCCCGGAGGTATCGCTTCCAACACTTTCACTCGCGCCCCCATCCGGGAAAAGTACCGATTCAAATCACTGCCCACTGCTTTTTCCTTTCTAAGACTGCCCTTACGCAGTCGGAATGTGTTTGCGGCGTGGAGCCTTGCTCCGCGGCCGCGTTTGACGCAGCATTCGAGCGACTCTCATTCCTTGATCTTTCGTTTCCATTTCAAGGCCTCTTTCTGCGGAATCGAATCCGCTTTCAAGCAAAATTGTTGGCGTCGCAATCTTCCCTCGGGAACCGATCTTTAATGCACCTGCCGCGGATCCGACGGGCCAATGCGAAACATCCCGCCGGCCTTGCGCACGCAAACCAAATCTCCTTCTTCGATCCGCAGAACGGCCGCCAGCCATGCCGGAATGTTGATCCGGAGAAACTCGCCCTCCACCTCGGAGATGCCGCGCGAAAGCTCGATCAGTTCACCGCTTCCGGCACTCAGAGGGATGAACAAAACCAGCTCTCCATTGACCTTCAACACCGGCCCTTCCAAAGACATCACTTCTTCCATGACGGCACCTCCTTTCTTCTCCAAAAACTGCTGGACGGGAACATCCGGCCAGGGATATTAGGCGCTCTATCCCGTGAGCTACTGGCTCGACCCAACGCAGGCTCTTCGGCTTGCGCTTTGTCGCCTCCAGGTGGGATTCGAACCCACACCTCCCGCGTGTCAGGCGAAGTAACCCTGTCCTGCACCACGTCCAACCTCGTCACAACTCTTCGGACTCTTCCCTCTCCTCTGTGATCTCTGTGTCCGCCGAGCTCTCTGTGCAACCTCTTTTTTTTCCTCGTATCCTTGGCCTCGGCGCGAATCGGTCACCAACCCTCGATTCGCGCCGGCAACTCAATCCGGGAGGAACCTTCGCTCAGGGCCGCAGGGGCTCATCCCCGCATCTTTGTGAGAAGTATCCCTGCTCTTCACCATCCCGGCATTCCAGTAGCACAGCCACTCCTGGCTGTGCTCTTCCTTTGCGGCGGGAATCAGCGGCACGGGTTTTTGTCCGCTGCTCTACCTCTGAGCTACAGCAACTTCCGTCGCTGGCAGGGATCGAACCTGCGACCGTCGGAGTCCGATGTAACCCAAGCCTTCGCCACGCCGCAAACACTTCAATCTTTTTTCTTTCCTCCTTAAGTCGTTACTTCCCTCTTCCGCGCACACTCGTCGCATTCCTTCACTCACACGTCTCTTTTCGCCAAACGAGAATTCGAGGTGGACTTTTCCGGGAGGAATCAGCGCTCACGGTCTTTCGGGTTTCGAACCCGAAGGTCAATCGGCCTTTCTGACCAAGAAGTAACCGTAAACTTCACCATCCCGGGAACGTCACTTTTGCAAAAAACTTCTGCGTCACAATGACTTACGCCGGCCCTGTAGCTCGGAATCTGTCGAACTCTGCTACAGTCTCACCGCCAAGCAAAAACACTTGAGCGACGAATCGTGTTGGATCGAAACGACTTAAGCGGTTTTGTTTAGAGTCGCGTAAACGAGCAGTCCATGAGACTCAATCGCCTCGGTGCGGTTTCGAGTTGGCTTTTGTCTTCGTGTCTCATATTTGCTCTTCACGCTCAGTGAGGACCCGCCGTCAGGCAGGCGTACAGCTGAGGTATCCCGAAAGTAAACGAATGCCGTTTTTCTGTCAAGCCCTATTTTCAAAAAATCTTCATTTTTGGCTCATTTTTCGCGTTACTTGTTAATTTTCAAGTACTTAGTGCCCGCAAAGCTCTTTCTGCAAAATGGTTCGTCCTTTGGCTCTCACAAAATATTTCCGGAGGCGATTCAAGATATAATCCCGCGCAAGTCCATTTCCGTTGCCTCAATCTCCGCGGAGGAGACCGCTCCCTTTCATGCGATCCCAGCTCCCGATTCTCGTAGTCACATTTTGTGCCGGCGCTGTCTTCGCTCCGTCTGCCGTCGCTCAACACGAGCATGGCTCTCCGGATAGCGCAGCTCTCGGCAACGTCAACTTCCCTACCTCATGTTTGCCGGCGGTTCAGCCCGATTTCAATCGCGCTGTCGCCCTGCTCCATTCCTTCTGGTACAAAAAATCGGAAGAGACTTTCGCCGCCATCGCAATAGCCGATCCGACTTGCGGCATGGCGGAATGGGGCGTCGCCATGACGCACTACCGTCAACTCTGGGATCCTCCGTCTCCTCTCGATCTGCAAGCAGGCTCGGCCGCCGTCGAAAAGGCCAATGCCGCCGGTGCAAAAACGCAGCGCGAACGCGATTACATCGCCGCGATGGAAATTTTCTACAAAGATTCCGACAAGCACGCCCACGCCACCCGCGCTCTTGACTACGAAAAATCGATGCAGCAGATCTACCAGCGTTATCCACAGGACATCGAAGCCGCTATCTTCTATGCCCTGGCGGTCCGCGCCAACGCGCCTATAGACGACAAAACTTACGCGAATCAGAAGAAAGCCAGCGCCATCCTCGAAGAACTTTTTGTAGAGTACCCGGCTCATCCGGGTCTGGCTCACTACATCATCCACTGCGATGATTACCCTGCTCTAGCTCCGCTCGCCCTTGACGCCGCGCGCCGTTACGCCAAAATCGCTCCCGATGCGCCTCATGCGCTTCACATGCCTTCGCACATTTTTACGCGCCTGGGTTTGTGGCAAGAGTCCATCGACTCGAATCTCGCTTCCGCCGCGGCCGCCAGGAAAAACGGCCTGGTCGGCGATGAACTTCACGCAATCGATTATCTTGTGTACGCCTACTTGCAGAAAGGCCAGGACCGAGAAGCCCTCGATGTCTCCAGCGCGATGCCCAAGCCGCAGTCAAACGATGCGGCTTACTACACGGGCCTCTACGCCGTTGCCGTTATTCCTGCGCGGTTAGCGATCGAGCGCCACCGCTGGTCCGACGCCGCCTCTCTCGCTTTGCCCGCCGGCACTTTCCCCGGCGGCCGCTATTCATCGGCAGAAGCGAATCTCTATTTTGCGCAAGCGCTGGGCGCCGCGCGATCGGGCAACCTCGAGACTGCACGAAACGGCTTGGAAAGAATGACTTCGCTTCGCGACAGGCTGCTGCAAAACCGCGATAAATATTCGTCCGAGCAGGTCGACATTCAGCGCGAATCGGTTAGGGCCTGGATTACTTTCGCGGAAGGCAAAAAGGACGATGCACTCAACCAAATGCGGGCCGCTGCGGACCATGACGACTCAGTTGACAAACTTCCGGTAACTCCGGGTCCAATCGTTCCTTCCCGCGAGCTTTTCGGCGAAATGCTTCTCGAAACAAAGCAGCCCGCCGCCGCTCTTGAAGCCTTCGAAGCTTCGCTCCAACTTGCCCCGGGGCGTTTCAATTCACTTTATGGTGCTGCTCACGCCGCCCTGCTCTCCGGCGATCGTCAGAAAGCATCCACTTACTATGCCAGGCTGCTCGCCAATTGCCCTCGACCATCCAGTGACCTCCCCGAACTGCGCGAAGCCAAACTATTTTTCACCCAGAAATAATCGGCGCTCGCATGTCCTTCTGCACTCCCACCTGACGCGCACGGAGATACGTCACCAGCTCGAGCGAGCAGTTTTGCATTTCCACGCCAAACGCATCCATCTGGCTGGTCAGCAGGTTGTAACACCACACGGCCGGCACCGCGACCGACAATCCAATTGCCGTCGTCAGTAGCGCCTCTGAAATCGAGCCCGCAATCACTTTGATAGCCGTTGCGTGAGCGATATCAATACTGCGAAACGCATTCAAAATTCCAATGACCGTTCCAAACAATCCCACAAACGGCGCCGTCGCCGCGATGGTCGCCAGCCCACTCAAGCCGCGTTTCAATTCCTCAGTGGTTTCCGCGCTCGAACGCTCCAGACTCCGCTCCACACCTTCGATCACCTGCTGTTCGGGCATCCCATGCGGCGCCGCCTGAAAATCCAGCAAACCCGCGGCGACGATGCTCGCTATGTGGCTCCGCCTGTTTTCTTCCGCCGCCACAATCGCCTGGTCCAGTTTGCCGTCGCGAAAGGATTCCACCGTCTCGACGATGTACGCCTTCGATTGCTCGCGCGCCAAGCGATAACGCAAAGCGCGGCTCGCGCTCACGCCTACCGATCGCACAAACATGATCGCCAGCACAATCACCACTCCATGACACAGCGTTCCCATGGAACGCCACAATTCCAGCAGGTTCCAGTCGCCCATGCGGCCCTCTCGTTTTACCCTGCGCGTACTCAATAGACACCGCCTCGCGGCGCTTTGTGCCGGGCCCTATGCTTTGTAGGAATTGCGCTTGTGGACTTTTGCCGTGCGAAATTTGCTTTTTAGGAGTACGTGAGATCGCGCCAGGACAGGGCTTTAATCTTCGTATCGACGAACTCCGGCTTACGCTTCCCTACCCGCCGCTTTCGACAATTCCTTTTCACGCTCGCGCGCCAGCATCACCACGAGCCGTGCGGTCTCCTCGACATCCATCGCGGTGTTGTCCACCAGCACGGCATCGGACGCGCGCACCAGCGGCGACACTTTTCGCTCGCGGTCGCGTAGGTCACGCTCGCGAACTTCCTCGAGGACTTGGGCGAGCGTCATCGTCTCGCCTTTTTCGCGGTGTTCTTTCCAGCGCCGCTCCGCCCGAACTTCCGGCGACGCCTCCAGAAAAATCTTCAGCTCCGCGCGAGGGAAAACCACCGTGCCGATGTCGCGCCCTTCCATCACCACACCACCGCCGGCGCCGGCACGCTGTTGCTCGGCCACAAGGATTTCGCGCACTCCCGCGATCGTAGCGAGCCGCGATGCGGCTTGCGCCACTTCGGCTGTCCGGATCGCCTGCGTCACCTCTTCGCCGTCGAGAAAAACGCAGTTTTTCGATCCCGCCGTTTCCTGCTCGGGGGTTGGCGGCGTCAACTGAACGTGTGTGCCGCGCGCAAGTTCTTCAAGAGCGGGAAAATTATCTAGCGCGATTTGTTTCCGCAACGCCTTCAGCGCGAGAGCGCGGTACATCGCGCCGCTGTCGAGATACAAATACGCAAGAATTTGCGCCACCCGCTTGGCTAGGCTGCTCTTCCCTGAGCCCGCTGGTCCGTCAATAGCAATCGTCAATTTGGACATACTCTGGTCGTGGAACAAAAAAACAATTTATAGCTGCGACTCGCAAGCTTCTCGCCGTTCTGAACGATCAGCTGTGAACTGTCGACTGTCGACGTCCTCAGAAACCCATGATGTTGTAGCCGCAATCCACGTAAATCGTTTCGCCGGTAATTCCGGAACCTGCATCCGAAAGTAGAAACGCCGCGGTCGAACCCACTTCGCCAGGATCCACGTTGCGCTTCAACGGCGCGCGTTCTGTCTGGGCTCTAAGCATATCTCCAAAATTTGCGATCCCCCGCGCCGCAAGCGATTTGATGGGCCCCGCGGAAATGGCGTTGACGCGAATCGCTTTCGGTCCCAGATCGTACGCCAAATACCGCACTGTCGCTTCCAGCGCCGCCTTAGCCACTCCCATCACGTTGTAATTCGGCACCACTTTTTCCGCCCCGTAATAGGTGAGCGTAACGATCCCTCCGCCCGACGTCATCAGCGGCGCGGCACCGCGCGCCACGGCAATCAGCGAATACACGCTGATGTCATGCGCAATGCGGAATCCTTCGCGAGAAGTCTCCACAAACGGTTTCTTCAATTCATCGGGCGGAGCGAACCCCACGCTGTGCACCAATCCATGGAGGACTCCATACTTCGCCTTGATTTCATCGAATACTCGCGCGACCTGATCATCCTGCGTAAGGTCGCACATGAATCCATCAGCGCCCGGCAGTTCCGCGATCAGATCCTTCGCCTCCAGCCCGAGCCGTTCGTTCATATACGCAATGCCCAATCGCCAGCCCGCCTGCGAAAGCTTCTGTGCAATCGCCCAAGCGATACTTCGTTTATTCGCCAGGCCAAATATCACAGCGGTTTTTTGTTCTGTCACTTTTTCCCCTCGGCGTGAATAAATGCATAAAATTGTGCTAATCAGACATAGAGTATTTTATCTTCAGGAAGCTCAAACACTCGATGACCCTCTCCCGCACCTGTTGCCGCTTCTCCTCGCTTACTGGTTCGTGCTGATACGGAGGCAGCCAGTCGATCTTCGACGGCATGTAGATGACCCAATCAACATCCACAGCGTACTTCTCCACGCCGATGCGGGTAACGTGATCACCTTCTCGATACTCAACGCCAAACTTAGGGCCCAGAAGGTTCACGCTATACCCCTGGCTGCTGCGAGCAGCTCGAAACCCTTTCAACCATGCGCGCCTCAGCATTCTTGCCTTCTCAAAAAACCAATCCCTTCGACAGCCCGAGGACAGCATCTCGTACGTGCATTCGTGCTCCAGGTCGCGACGGATGTTCAAATCCGGTGAAACGCTTTCTCGATTTCTTTCACGGAATAACGAAGCACAACCGGCCGGCCGTGCGGACAGCTCATCGGACAATCCGTTTTCGCCAGCGCGCCCAGCAGCCATTCCATTTTCGTCTGATCCAGTGGCATATTTACCTTGATCGCCGCATGGCAAGCCGTCGAAGCCGCGATTTTCGCTTGTAGCGTATCAATCGAAATCGCCGCATTTTCACGTTCGATGCCATCCAGAATTTCCGTCAGGAGTTTTTCTCCGTCGCCCGGCGCGATTCCCGCAGGCACGGCTTGAATCGCAACGCTGCGTGGACCCATCGGTTCGACTTCAAACCCATTCGCGCTGAGCTCTTCTGCAATTTTTTCGTAAATCACAATCTGCCGCGGCGAAAGCTCGATCACCAGCGGCATGAGCATGCGCTGCGCTTCAACTTTTCCGGCGCGGCGCGCATCCAGGTGCTGCTCGAAAAGCACACGCTCGTGCGCCACGTGCTGATCCACAAGCCACAAACCTTCGCCATTCACCGCAACAATAAAACTCGAACTGACTTGCCCGAGAGGTTTCAAATCAGCGATCTGGTCGGGCCGGGGAAGCGTCGCGGGCACGCTCGCGCTTGGAGCAGCGAGATTTCCAGCCCAGTTCGACGCGGCGAGCGCCGGTGCAGCCGCTGTTGCGGCGAATGATGTTCCGCGATCGATGGGAGATTCCAAACCAGCAGGAAAGACAAATCGTTGCTCGACAGGCCGCAGCGCGTCGGAGGTCAGATCAAAGCCGCCATCGGAACCAACGCCCGAGCCTACTCCGATTTCTTCTATCGCGGGAATGATGGCGCGCGGCACGCCGCTCGCTGCAGCGGCGCCAACGGACGATGCAGCGTCGGATCCATTGCCGAACGCGCCTGCAGAAGATGTGACTGGAGCTTGCGGCGCGGCGCTCGCAGCGGCAGCGAAACTGGGAACGGGCCGAACACTCATGAGCGCTTGACGGATGGAGTCGCGCGCAAAATCGTGAACGAATTGCGAGCGGCGGAAGCGCACTTCGATTTTTGCGGGGTGCACGTTGACGTCGACTTCGTCGTAGGGCATTTCGAGGAACAGCAGCGTGGCGGGAAACACTGTGGGCGGAAGAATGTTGCGATAGGCTTCGTGAATGGCGTGCAGAATCAGGCGGTCGCGCACCAGACGGCGATTCACGAAAATATAGATGCCGTTGCGATTGGGGCGCTGCACGTATGGGCGCGACGTGAAACCTCGGACCGTCAGCGTGGCGCTTTCTTCGCCGGCTTCGAGTTCCGGCTCAGTGATCGCCGGGCGAAACGCCGACGACGATGGTGGAATTTCAACCAGCTCTTCCATCGATTGACGGCCGAAGAGTTGATAGATGCGGTCGGCGAGTTTTTCGGCGGGCGGACTGTTGATGATTTCCTGCGTCGGCGTCGTGAGGACGAAATGTTTGTCCGGATTGGCCAGCGCGTAGTGCGTGACGAGCGAAGCGATGTGGCCGAGTTCGGTCGTGTCCGACTTGAGAAATTTTCGCCGCGCAGGAACGCAGTAGAAAAGATCGGCGACGCTGATGGTCGTTCCTGCGGGCAGGCCCGCGGGCTTCACGTTGACAAGTTTTCCGCCAGCAAATTCGATGCGCGTGCCTTCGGCTTCCGATTCGTCGCGCGTTTCGAGAAGCAGCCGCGACACGGCGGCAATCGTCGGCAGCGCTTCGCCGCGAAAGCCCAGCGTCGAGATGGAAAGCAAATCGTCGGCGGATTTTAATTTGCTGGTGGCGTGGCGCTCGAAGGCCAGCAGCGCATCGTCGTGCGTCATGCCGTGGCCGTCGTCAATCACGCGGATCATCCGCTTGCCGCCGACTTCCGTTTCCACGCGAATCGTCTTCGCGCCAGCGTCCAGCGCGTTTTCCAATAGCTCTTTCACTACCGAAGCGGGACGTTCGACAACTTCGCCCGCGGCGATTTTATTTGCGACAGCTTCCGGCAGTATGCGTATTCTCGACATCTTGGATTGAGTGTCACCAACCTGTTTGACTAAGATTGCTTTCGCCTATTTCGCAGGAAGCGACCTAACTTATCTACTGCAAGCACTCCAGCAACCAACATGCAAGCGAGCCAGGCAACGGCGAAGAATTTTGGCGGCAGTTCAGACTGATTCTCCATCGTGTCGAAACCATAGCGGCGGCCGCAAAAAGTGTTGCTACGATCACGAACAAAAGAGGCCTGTTTTTTCGGTACTGCCAAGCCATCAGAACAAGAAATACGGCAATCGCTAGAATGAACCTCATTCTAATCCTGCTTCAGTTTCCGTCGTCCAAATAGAAAAACCTGAGCGAGTAAGGATATCACTCAGCGGCTCTCTTGTTTTCCTTAATGGCGATGCCCAACTGATCGAGCTGATCCTGGTCCACCGACGAAGGCGATTCGGCCATTAAATCGACGGCGGCGGTGGTCTTGGCGAAGGCGATTACCTCGCGCAGGGATTTTTCCCCGGCTAGCAGCATGGCGATGCGGTCAATGCCGAGGGCGATGCCGCCGTGAGGCGGTGTACCGTACGTCAGCGCGTCGAGGAAGAAGCCGAAGCGGCGGCGGAGCTGCTCCTCGGTGAGGCCGAGCGCGCGGAAGAGGCGCTCCTGGATGTCCTGCCGGTGGATACGAATGCTGCCGGAGCCGAGCTCGTTGCCGTTGAGGACGAGATCGTAGCCTTTGGAGCGCACTTCCCATGGCGCCGACTCGAGCTTTTCCAAGTCTTCGTCGACGATGCCGGTGAAGGGATGCTGCGCGCTGACCCATGTTTTGTCGTTCTCGCTCCATTCAAAGAGCGGGAAGCCGGTGATCCAGAGAAATTTCCATTGCGTGCGGTCAATAAGGCCGAGCGCTTCGCCGAGTTGCAAACGCACCTGTCCCGCGACGAGCGCGGCGGCTTCGGTGCCTTTGATTTGCTGTTTTGCACTCACGGCGACGACGAGGCCGCCAGTCTTTGCGCCGCAGGCGTCGGCAAGTTTCTTTACATTTTCCGCGCCAATTAGCTTTTCCACGGTCGAGGTCGTGCCTTCGGCGGCGAGCTTCACAAAATAAGCGCCGCGCGCGCCGTTGGACTTGGCTTTTTCCGTCAGCTCGTCAAGCTGCTTGCGCGAATATCCAGCTGCGCCGGGAGCAGCGAGAGCAAACACGCTGCCTTCGATCCCCAACTTGGTTTTCGCTTCTTCCGGAAAACAATCGGTGACTTCGTGCAGCTCCATGCCAAAGCGCAAGTCGGGCTTGTCGCTGCCGTACGTGCGAATCGCGTCCTTGTAAAGCATGTGCGGAAACGGCCCTTGTGTTTTTATCCCCGCAACAGCGCACGCGCGCACCATCACCGTTTCGATGACGTGAAAAATATCTTCCTGGCGCGGGAATGACATCTCGACGTCGAGCTGCGTGAATTCGAGCTGGCGGTCGGCGCGCTGGTCTTCGTCGCGGAAACATTTCACGACCTGGAAGTAGCGATCCATGCCGCCAATCATCAGGATTTGCTTGAAGATTTGCGGCGATTGCGGCAGCGCGTAGAACTGGCCGTGATGCACGCGGCTGGGGACGAGAAAATCGCGCGCGCCTTCGGGCGTCGAGCGCGTGAGCATGGGCGTTTCGATTTCGAGGAAGCCCATTTCGTCCATGGTCTTGCGAATTTCGAGAACGATTTTGTGGCGCAGCGCGAGGTTGCGGTGCGGCTTGGGGCGGCGCAAGTCGAGATAGCGGTAGCGCAGGCGCGTTTCTTCGGCGGCGTTGATTTCGTCTTCGATGGGAAACGGCGGTGTTTTCGCGTTGTTTAAAATGTGGAGCTTCGTGGCGATCAGCTCGACTTCGCCGGTGGCTATTTCAGGATTCGCTTTTTGCCGCTTGATGACTTTGCCTTCGACCGCCACCACAAATTCGCTGCGCGCCTGCTCGGCCTTGGCGTGCGCGGCGGGCTGCGCTTCCTTGTTGAAGACCACCTGCACGATGCCAGTACGGTCGCGAATATCGAGGAAGAGCAAGTTGCCCAGATCGCGGCGGCCCGAGACCCAGCCCATAACGATGGCGTCGCGGCCTTCGTCGGCGGCGCGCAGTGCGCCGCAATAGTGTGTGCGTTGCAGATTCCCTAGAAAATCCAGCAAGGTTTGTCGTCTCCAGTAGCACAGGCACTCTTGCCTGTGCTCTTTCTCAATCCCAAACCGCGAGCGTGCGAATCGCGCGCTTGTAGGGGCGCAGCATGTTGCGCCCCTACAACCTCGATCTCGCCAATATCATTCCGGCCGACACAGGCAAGGGTGCCTGTGCTACCCGCGCAGATATTCTAGCAGAGCTTGTTCGGTGAGTTTCTGTTGCTCGCTGGTTGCCAGGTTTTTGAGGGTCCACTCGCCGCTCTGCACTTCGTTGTCGCCGAGGATGAGCGCGAAGCGCGAGCCGAGCTTGCTCGCGCGCTCGAGGGCCTTGCCGAATTTCAGTTCGGTGGGCGGCAACTCGACGCGGAAGCCGGCGTTGCGCAAATCTTTGGCTGCGCGGATCGCAGTCGCATAGGCGCGTTCGCCCATCCAGGCGATGTAAACGTCGCGGCCTTGCGGCGCGGCGCCTTTTCCACTCTCTTGCAGCGACAAGATCAGGCGGTCTTCGCCGATGGCGAAGCCGATGCCTTTTGTGGGCGGGCCGCCGAGGAGCTCGACGAGGCCGTCGTAGCGGCCTCCGCCACACACAGCGTTTTGAGAGCCGAGGCCCTGCGCGGTGATTTCAAACGTGGTGCGCATGTAGTAGTCGAGGCCGCGGACGAGTCGCCAGTTTTCGCGGTAGATCACACCGCGCAGCTCTAGCTCGTGTTTCACGGCGGCGTAGTGCGTTTTGCATTCGTCGCAAAGATGATCGGCGATGCGCGGCAGTTTTTCGATGATGGGCTGCTCGTGTTCCAGTTTTGAATCAAGAACACGCAGCGGATTCGTTTCGATGCGCCGCTGCGAGTCGGCGCCAAGTTTGTCTTTCACTTTCTCAAGTTCGGCGCGCAGCAAGGCGACGTAGCCGCGACGGCAGTTGTCCGCGGCGTGGCCAATGGAATTGATGCTGAGCTCGGTGCCCTGCAGACCGCACTTGTCGAAGAAAGTCATAAGCATCTCTATCAGTTCCGCATCGATGGCAGGAGCGTCTGGCCCACCAAGAATCTCTGCGCCAATCTGATAGAACTGCCGGTAACGCCCCTTCTGCGGCCGCTCCCGCCGGAACATAGGCCCCATGTAATACAACTTCACCGGCTGCGGAAGCTGTTGCATGTTGTGTTCGATGTACGCTCGACAAACGCTGGCTGTGGCCTCGGGCCTCAGGCTGAGAATTTGAAGAATGGGCAAGTCATCGATGTAAGCGACCTTCACGCCGTTCTTATCCACCTTCACTTCAAACTTTTGCCCTCGAGACTCGGCAGCTATTTGAGCTGCTTCGTACTCCGAAACCTCAAGCCCCTGATAGAAGGTGTACATTTCTTTCGAGACGATATCGGTATCGCCGCCGACGCCACGTGCGAATAATTCGGTGGCCTCGAAGACGGGGGGACGGATTTCGCCGAAGCCGAAGGTGCTGAAGACTTCATGGGCGGTTTGCTCGACGCGGTTCCACAGGGCGGTTTCGGGCGGAAGCAAATCACGCGTTCCGCGAATCGCTTGAAACTTGCGCGGCTTCTCTCCTTTTTTTGCGGCGCCTTCGCTCACTCCATGTGCTCCTTCAAGATGCCGGGCTGAAGCCCGGCGCTACGTGGACTCACTACGATAAATATTCTTGTACTCGACGTAGCGCTGGGCGTAGGCGTCGATGGTGGCTTGGTCGATGCCGGTCAGGGCGCGCTTGACTTTGCCGGGGTGGCCTACTACCAGGCTGCCTGGTGGGATTTTGGCGCCTTCGAGGAGGAGTGTGCCGGCGGCGACGATGCTGCCGGCGCCGACGTGCACGCCGTTCAGAATGATGGCGCCCATGCCGACTAGGCAGCGCGACTCGATGGTGCAGCCGTGGAGGGTGACGGAGTGGCCGATGGTCACGTCATCGCCGAGGACGAGCGGGTGCTCGTCGCGCATGACGTGGAGGACGCAGCCGTCCTGAATGTTGGTACGCGCGCCGATGCGGATGTGGTGCACGTCGCCGCGAATCACGGTACAGGGCCAGACGCTGGAGTCTTCGCCGATGACGACGTCGCCGATGATGACGGCGGCGGGGTCAATGTAGGCGGACGCGGCGATTTGCGGGCGCTTGCCGCGATAGGGGCGGATGTCGGGCTGGCGGCCCAGCTCTAGCGAGCCGCGCGCGGGGTTCGAGCCGGAAGTTTGATTAGACATTGTGTTTTACCCTCCCCCCTCTTTTTTGTAAACGTTGCATCTAAAAGACTTAGCTTCCCTGTAAGCCCTTTAGGTGCAACACTTACAAAATATTCTGGAAGCGTTGCAACTAAAGGACTTAAGTTCACATAGCGCGGTCATCCCGATCGAAACCGAACTGAGTGCCCAGAGAAGCCCTCAGCAAAGAGCAGGCTAAGAGTTCGGCCCGCGTCCGGACTTCTAAAAAAACACCGCCGGCGAAACGCGAAATCTCTTACTCAACTTCTCGATCTGGCCTTTATTCAACTCGCGTTTCCCGTGCAAAATTTCCGACACAATGCTTTCGGTACCCAAAATCAGCGCCAAGTCTTTCTGTCGCAAGCCATTCGCATCCATCAAGCCCCGCAGCACTTCCACCGGGGAAGCCTCCGGAATGGCGTGATGCTCTTCCTCGTACGCCTCGATCAACGTGATCAACACATCCGCGTACTTCTCCTCGTCACTCGACGGCCGCTCCTTGCTGGCCAGCCTGTCGACCACCGCAAGATACTCCTGATGTTGCCGTTCCGATGCAATCACCGTCGGTGCACCGACTTCAAGCGCGTATTTTTCAGATATTTCAATCATGTCCGTCGCCATTCCCTTTGGTCATACTCCGCATGACTCAAAATGTGCCGAATATAGACCATTCTCCACCGGTATTTGATCGTCGCGATCAGCCTGCATTTGTTGTGGCTTATGTCGAACACCACGAACCGATCCACTACGTCCGACCTTTTCCAGCTATTCCGTACATCGGCGAAGTTTGCCCAATCCGCGTTCTTCGTTATCTTGTACCACGCATTGAGTGACGCGCCCCACTCCTTATGTTTCGCTGTCGCTTCCCGAATCGCTTTACGGCTTACGATCCGCATTCTCGAATCTTCGCATTTTGCGAAGTCGCTGTCAACCTTCGGCCTCGTGGCCAGCAGCGAAGGCAAGGTTAGTCGATTTGGACGGTAGGGCCGGAGGAAGTGGAGCTGACTTCGGCTAAGCGGGCGGTGACGGCGCGGGCCAGGGCGTAGAAGCTTTGCGTGCCGGGGGCGGATTCGCCGAGGCCTGCTACGGGTTTGCCGGTGTCGCCGCCGATTCGGATGCGAGGATCGATTTCGATTTCGCCTAGGACGGGGACGCCGTAGGCTACGGCGGTTTTGGCGCCTTCGCCATGGCCGAAAATGTCGATGGGCTTGTCGCAATGGGGGCACCTGAAGGTGCTCATGTTTTCGACCACGCCGAGGACTTCGACATTGACCTGGCGAAACATTTCGATGGCTTTGCGAACGTCGGCGAGGGCGACGGTGGAAGGCGTGGTGACGACGACCGCGCCGGTGACAGCTACGGTTTGGATGAGCGTGAGCTGCACGTCGCCGGTTCCGGGCGGGAGATCGATGATGAGGTAATCAAGCTCGCCCCACTCAACGCTCCGTAGGAATTGCGTAATGACGCTATGCAGCATGGGGCCGCGCCAGACCATCGGCTTATCCCCAGGGTTGAGCAGGCCCATGGAGATCATTTTCATGCCGGCGACTTGCACGGGGATGATGTGCTTTTCGGCGGTGGCTTGGGGTTCCTGGAGCGTGCCGAGCATGATGGGGACGTTGGGGCCGTAGACGTCGGCGTCCATGAGGCCGACTTTGTGGCCGAGTTTTACGAGAGCGAGCGCGAGATTAACGGCGACGGTGGTTTTGCCTACGCCGCCTTTGCCGCTGGCGACGGCGACTAGATTTTTTACGCCGGGGATGGGATGGCGTTCGGGTTGCGGCATGGGTGCTGGTGGCATTGTTTATTCTCCAGAGAAAGAAAAAAAGAAAGAAAGAGCAGATTCCTCGCTACGCTCGGAATCACAACTTTTTAATATTTTGCTCAAAAACCCAACTGGCAGAACTTGCTCTCAGCCTAAGACCGTTACAAGCCCTCACAAAACAAGATTAGCAAAGGAGTTTGGCCATCCCAAAACCTGTCATTCCGAGCGTAGCGAGGAATCTGCTTTTCTCGGATAGGACGGAAACCATTCTGACGCCAAGTCTTCCCAAGTTGGATTGCGTGCCTCTATGAGGGCAATCTTTTTCGCACGGGCCAGCGATTTGATTTGCTTTTCGCGGGCGATGGCGGCCTTCACGTCGCGATAAGCCTCGAAATAGACGAGACGATGAATGCGGAACTGGCTTGTGAAACCGGGAAACGTGCCCTCTCTGTGCTGCTTAACCCGTTCGAGAAGTCTGTTGGTCATTCCTGTGTACAAAGTTCTAGAGCGATTGGCCAAGATGTAAATGTAATACGTCCCCTCCATGCTCAAACCCTAAAAGCAGATTCCTCGCTACGCTCGGAATGACATTACTTTTCTTTATACGCGTCGGACGATCTTTTGTACATCGGCGGTTAGGCGTTGGCGCCGTGGCATTTTTTGTACTTTTTGCCGGAGCCGCAGGGGCAGGGATCGTTGCGGCCTACTTTTGCACCGGCGCGAACGGGTTTTGGCGCTTCGGCTTGCGCGGGGCCCGTTTGATATTGCAGCTCTTTTTGCTGGCGTTCCTGTTTGCGTTCCATTTCGCGCGCGAATGCGGGCAGGCGCTGCGGAGGCGGTTCGCTGGCGCGGGCTGCAGCGCTGGCAGCGGCGGCGCCTGCGCGCTGGCGAGGCGACTGCGGAGGCGCGGGCGGCTGGCCCGGCGCGCCTGGCGCGCCTTGCGGAGGCTGTTCGTTTTGCTGGACCTGAATGTGGAAAAGATAGCGGATCGTTTCGTTGTCGATGCGCGCCATCATGTCTTCGAACAAGACGAAGGCTTCTTTCTTGAACTCGACGAGCGGATCTTTTTGGCCGTAGCCGCGGAGGCCGATGCCCTCTTTCAAGTGGTCGAGAGAAAGAAGGTGGTCCTTCCACTGCGAATCGACGACGTCGAGGATGATGCGGCGTTCGAGCCAGCGCATCAGGTCGGCGCTGAACTGTTTTTCTTTTTCCTCGTAGCGTGTGGTGACGGCTTTGACGGTAGCTTCGGCAAGCTCGTCGTGGCTCAGCGTGGCGGGATCGGCGCCGGCAGCTTTGGCGTCGACGCCGAACTGGGCGTTTACTTCGGCGAGGAACTGCGTGGCGTTCCACTGATCCGGATGCTGGTCGCGCGGACAAAAATTATCGACCAACTCGCGCGCCACGTCTTCCGCAACGCCGAGAACGTAGTCGCGCTGATCTTTTCCTTCGAGCGCGGAGCGGCGAATGGCGTAAATCGCCTCGCGCTGCTTGTTCATCACGTCATCGTATTCGAGGAGGTGTTTGCGGGCGTCGAAGTTCTGCGCTTCGACCCCTTTTTGGGCGTTTTCGATGCGACTCGAAATCATTTTCGATTCGATGGGGACGCCCTCGGTCATGCCCAGGCGGAACATCAAGGCTTTCATGCGCTCGCCGCCGAAGATGCGCATGAGATCGTCTTCGAGCGAAAGAAAAAATCGCGACGAACCGGGATCGCCCTGGCGGCCGGCGCGTCCGCGCAACTGGTTATCGATGCGGCGGGCTTCGTGGCGTTCCGTGCCGAGGATATGCAGGCCGCCGAGGGCCACGACTTCGTCGTGCTCGGCTTTGCATTGCTGCGCGAACTGTTCGTAGATGGGCTTCCAGTGGTCTGCGGGCACCTGGAAGATTTTTCCTTCATGCTGAAAAAGAACCATTGGCACGGCGGGTTGCGCGTCCTTGCCGGCTTCGGCGGGAATTACGGCGGGCGCAGCGGCGTAAGGCATGGCCAATTTGTTTTTCAGGAAATAGTCACGCGTCATCTGCTCGGGATTGCCGCCGAGAAGAATGTCCGTGCCGCGGCCGGCCATGTTGGTGGCGACAGTTACGGCGCCTTTGCGGCCAGCTTGCGCGACGATGCGCGACTCGCGCTCATGCTGCTTGGCGTTGAGCACTTCATGCGGGACGCGGGCTTTTTTCAATAATTCAGCGATGGCTTCCGATTTTTCGATGGAGATGGTTCCCACGAGCACCGGCTGGCCGCGTTCGTGGTAGTGGCGGATGCCGTTAGCCAGTGAATTGTCTTCTTGCAGAATTCCATTTACCACCGCTTCGAACTTTTCTTTTTCCGTGCGGTAGACGACGTCACGGTGCTCTTCGCGAATCAGCGCGCGATTCGTGGGAATCACGACAACATCGAGATTATAGATTTTGCCGAACTCAGCGGCTTCCGTTTCTGCTGTGCCGGTCATGCCGGAAAGCTTTTTGTACATGCGAAAATAATTCTGGAAGGTGATCGTCGCGAGCGTTTGGTTTTCCCGCTCAATCTTGACGCCTTCCTTGGCTTCGACAGCTTGATGCAAGCCATCCGACCAGCGGCGGCCAGGCATTTGGCGGCCGGTGAATTCGTCGACAATGACGATCTCACCGTCTTTGTTCACATAGTCGACATCAATTTTGTACAACGCGTGGGCACGCAACGCCTGGTACACGTGGTGCATGATTTCGATGTTGACGGGATCGGACATGTTGCTGAGGCCGAGCAGCCGTTCGCACTTGCTGAAGCCTTCTTCGGTGAGCGTCGCGGTGCGGTGCTTTTCGTCCAGCGTGTAGTCGATGTCCTGGATTAGCTTGGGAATAATCTTGTCGATCTTGGCGTACTTGTCGGTGGACTCTTCCGAGGGACCGGAAATGATCAGCGGCGTGCGTGCTTCGTCAATAAGGATCGAGTCCACTTCGTCGACGATGGCAAACTGATGCCCGCGCTGAACGCATTGCGCCAGATCGTACTTCATATTGTCGCGCAGGTAGTCGAAGCCGAACTCGTTGTTCGTGCCGTACGTAAGATCCGCGCCGTAGGCCGCCTTGCGCTGCTCATCGTCGAGATCGTGCACGATTACACCGACAGAGAGCCCTAAGCCGCGATAGAGCGGGCTCATCCATTCGGCGTCGCGCCGCGCCAGGTAGTCGTTCACGGTGACGACGTGCACGCCGCGCCCCGCCAGCGCGTTCAGCGCCGCGGGTAAAGTGGCAACAAGCGTTTTGCCTTCGCCCGTTTTCATTTCCGCGATTTTGCCGTCGTGCAGCACCATTCCGCCAATCAACTGCACGTCGAAATGGCGCATGTTCAGAAAACGGCGGCCAGCTTCACGGACCAACGCAAACGCCGGCACAATCGCCGGATCGAGCACATTCTTCAAAAGTTCTTTGTAGCTAGGTTCGCCGGGATCCGCGTCCTTGAGCTGCTCTTGCACCTCCGCCTTAAGTTCGGCGAAGCGAGCCTTTAGCTCATCGTCGCTGAACGCGCGCACTTCGGCTTCTCGCGCGTTAATGGCGGCGACGTGCGGTTGCAATTTTTTGATGTCGCGCTCGTGCTTGGTGCCGATAAATCGAGCGACAACTGTGTCAACTGCCTTGGCAACATCCATGAAGGGTTTCGCCGTCTCCTGGCGGTGGTCCGCGAGAGTAAACGAATTGGCCGCTCTGCGGCGACCAGTGCAAACATTCTATTCTAACCGTTTGGATGCGTCAGCGCCAAGAACGTCGACACGGCAGGAAAACACTCTAGGAGGGTGGCACCGGGGTCTCGACGACTGCGACTGGCGTCTGGCTCTTAGAGCTCACCACTGGGGTCGACTGTGACTGATTGTCGGCTAAGAGTCTTCGGTACTTGCTGCGTTCATCCAGGCTCATGTCTACGATCTCGAAGGCCATATCCTGGGCGCGGTAATCGCGCATGAGGGCTGTGGCTTGCACGTTGCGCAGGCCGAGCTGCAGCTTCAGTTGAACGTGCGTCCCAGGAGCCAGGTGCCTGCTGATGGTCGCAATGCCGCCGGAAAGACTAGCCGTCTTTATATCGAGCCGGCAGGTTTCCTTGAGGTTTGTGCTAATGGCCGTGACCGGTTTGTGCAGGCGCACGCGCGTATGTCGACGTTGCCGGACAAACTTTGAGTTCGCAGCGATATCTAGCGGTGCCAAAGCCAACTCTTCCCGGTCGATCCCGCTCTTGGCCACAAACTCGCGAGCCCAGTCCGGCTCGAGCTGCATCAGGGCCTGCAGCGCGGCGATGCGAAGTTCCTGGGGGTGCTGCCAGCCAAACATTCTCTTGGCCTCAACAATACGCTTGAGCGTGTTTATCGATTCGGGCGCATGGATGCGGCCCAGGGCCTCGATGGATTTCACCTGCAAATAAGGTCCGCCGCTCACGGGCAAGTCCCCGTCAACGATTGTCAGCAAACGGCCCAGCGCTTCGCGGTCGGAGGTTACGCCAATCTCGTCAATCACCAAAGGCATGATTAAAGGATCGACGTGGTCGAGCAGTTCGAGAAGAATTCGGCAGCGTCCGGGAGCGCCACATGCAGAAATTTGACGCACGATGCGGTCCTGCGAAGTTCTGGGAAAATCCTTCATCCGCGCTGGCAAGAACACTTCCACCGCTTCGGGATCGAGCTTGCTCAAGAGCCCGACCATTTCGACTGCCTCGTTGACGGGCCCGCCTCGCAAAGTGCTCCGCAAGTATTGCAATCCTTCTTCGCCGAGATCGGCGGCCAAGTTGGAGACATGCTCGGCATCTTCGCGCAAACTGCAGCGGTTGAACCGCGTCGAGAGTTGCTCCATAGACGTTTGCGGAAGCATCTTCAAAACGTTGGTCATGCCGGCGGCGGCTTGCCGCGCGCGCAGGGCCTCATCGACAAACTCCGGAATGCGCTCCTCGATACCCATCTTCGGACGCAAGCTGCGGCCAACACCTGGACGCTGCGCTTCAACACCCGAAATCAAGTCGAGAGCTTGTTCCATCACCGGGAAGCACCGGCTGGTGGCAGCCTCCTGGCTAAGCCTGACGAAAGCGGCGCTCACCAGCGTCTGCAGGTCGGCGTCTTGTTCAACGTTCAGACGCAAGCCCAGATGGCGCAGCGCCTCGCCGAGCAGCTTGGGGTCGGCCTTGGCGTAAAGCTCGGCCATTTCGGACAAGCCCATCGCGGTTTTCTTCCGCGCATCGACCTCGTCGCTCTCCGCGCACGATGCGTAGTTCTGCAGGATGCTGATGGCTTGCGCGACTTCTCCAGTTTCAATCAGATGCGCCACGTAAGACTGAACGTTTTTCGGCGGGATGCACCACGCGTCTCCCGAAAGCAGAACGGCTTGCTTGCCGCTGTCGGGAACCGCGGCCCAAAACTGCCGGTCGAGAATCTCGCGGTGGGATTCGACGAGCATTCCCGCGTCCGTCATCTTGTCTTCGTGCGCGCCGAGAATCTTGCGGAGATTTTCGATCTCCTGATTCATGCGGTCGAGCATTTGCCGCACGGCATTTACTTTCACTTCGCCGCTCTCGAATCGCTCCAGCGCAAAGCGAATCGCCAGATGTTCGGCCAGTTTCACGAGCACGGATTCATCAGGCTGGCCCGCTGGCGCCTGCGCCGCAAGCGCGGCAATGGCCCTCTTCAAAGTGTCTTGCGCCGTCTCCGGCAATTCAGACATCTGCTCCTGGAATTGAACAGCCCCAGCGGCACCACTCTGACCAGCGCCAACTTTGCCGAAACTGGTTAGCGCGCCCAGAATTCCATAGATTTCATCCTCGCTTGGGCCACCGCTCTGCCCGGTTCCCCGCCAAGGTCCGCTTCCGGCGCCGCCACCTGTGCCCCCCAGCCCTGCACCGAGACCCACTCCGAGGCCCGCACCCAATCCCGCTCCAGACACACCTGCAAGACCAGCGACGCTGCTTCCAGCCGCATAGGGTCCGCCTGTGAGCGTCCCACCACTGCTTGATCCTGTAACGCTGAATTCTCCGGCAGCACCCGTGCCTCCACCTATTCCTCCGCCGCCACCGATTCCGCTGCCACCGGTCCCAGCAACGTCGCCACTTCCCGAGCCGGAACCGCCAGATCCCATACCCGAACCAGCCGGTCCCGAGCCACCAGATCCAGAGCCACCAGATCCAGAGCCGCCAGATCCCGTTCCCGCACCGACCTGCCCGCCGCCCTTCGAGCCCTGCGCCGCGGCGATCAGCTCAAGCAATTTCTGTGGGTCATTGAGCCACTTCTTGAACTCGTTCTGGTCTTCTCCAAACGAGGCCGCCGCGAGTTGCGCCGCCATGCTGGCATCCTTCAGGCGCGAGTCGGTCGCGACGAAACAAATCTCGTTCAAGCGGATGCCCTGGGCGCCTTCCAGCGCGGCTTTCAGTTGTATGGCGAGTTCGGTGGGCTTTGCTTTGCCGGTTGGGAATGCGCGGGCAAACCTGACAATTTCCTCCTGGGTGACGGAGGGAAAAAACTGAATGCTGGCCAGTCCGGCGGCGGAGAGCAATTGCGCAAATTGCTTTTCGGCGGGAGCGCCTTCCAGGGGAACGCCATCCAGCAGCAACTGGGAACCAGTCGCCCCGAGCATCAGCCCGTTCTCCGTTCCCGTGGGCATCGACGCTCGAAGTTCGTGCCAGGCGATATCCAACTGTTCGGTGGTGCGGGCGTGTTCGAAACCGTATAAGCGGGCAAACTTCAGGAGGATGTTTAGGCTTCTTACGAAAGCCCTCCCCGAAGTCGACTTAGCGTTTGCTATCATTCGCCGCCATGCCCGTCCTTTACTAGGACTACCTATCTAGTACCGTAGGGTTATGACCCGCTCGCGGCAATGGTACAGAGGTTCTATGTGTCGCTGGTGTCAAGCCGTCGCAAGGACGGGTGCGTGACCTGTTCACCGGGACGGGTTAGCTCCAGGCGAGGACAGGTAGGAAGGAATGGTGGTCGTTAATAACGCTACTTGTTGAGCGCCACGCGGCCGCGCCTCTTGCTGCGGTTGACAACTGCTGATACTTGCGGAACACCGCCCAACTCCAACAACACTTTCCGCAGCCTCGAGCGATCTTCCATGTCCATGTCCACAAATTCAAACGCCATAGCCTGCGGACGCGCTCCCCGCACGATAGCCTGGGCTTTGATATGCCGCACTCCCTGTGAGAATTTCAGTGACAGAAGCGAGCCCGGCGCAAGGTGACGCTCGCCGGAGCCGATTCCGCCACCTAAGTTAAGTTCCGGGATGGACAGCCGGAAATTCTCTCGCAAGTTCGTGGTCACGGCGGTCAGATTCCTTGAGAGTTTCAAGCGTGCATAACGCCGCTGGCGCATCACGGAGGAGTTGGGCTCGGGATCCATCGGCTCCAGCCCCAAATCCTTGCGCTCGAGTCCGCTGGCGTTGAGTTTTTCCAGGGCCATCGTGGGATCGAGCCGCATGAGCGCCTGGGCGGCCGCGATTCGCAGTTCGCTGGGGTAGACCCAGCGCCACACCTGCCGGGCATCCATGATGTGTTGCAGCGTGGGGCTGGCGGCGGAAGCTCGCAAGCGGCCAATCGCTTCCAGGGCTTTCAGCCGATGGAAGGGAGGGGTGTGATCGCTCTGGGCCAATTCCACGAGCTTGGTGATGCACTCGGGCTGGCCGCTCATGCCCATCTCGTCGATAGCCAGCGGTCGAATCAGCGCGTCGAGCGAATCGTACAGCGAGACGAGAAGTATAGCCCGTTGCTCGGGCGGAGCCGAGGACAGTTGACGCACCGCCCGGTCATGAGAAGAGCGGGGCCACTGGCTTAGCCGCACAGGAAGTATTTTCTGAACCGCATCAGGTGCGAAATGGCTCAGCAAGCCGATCGTCTCCGCAGCCTCTTGCGGTGGCGCAGTTTGGAGAGTCTCCACCAGGCGCTGAGTGGAATCCTCGCCGAGGCCCCGAACGATCTGGCCGAGCACTTCGCAATCTTCGCGAAAACCACAGTGGCCGAACCGGTTCGTCACGTAGTGCAGCGTGGCCTTGGGCATCAGTCCCAGGATTTCGGTCATGCCATCAGCGATGTGTCCGCCGCGCAACGCCTCTTCGATGAATTCCGGCAAGCGTTCCTCGGCGCCAATGCGAGGACGCAGGCTCTGTGTCGATCCTGGCCGCTGTTGTTCGATGCTATCGAGGGAAGAGAGGGCCTGCTGCATCGCCGGATAGCAACGCTTAGAAGCTGCTTCCTGGCTCATGCGCACGAACGCCGCGCTGATCAGCGTTTGTAACTCCGGCTCCCGCTCGAGGGCCAGCTGATTACCTAGCCGGCGGATGGAGTCCATCAGCGCGCTGCCGTCGCCGCTGCCATACAGCTCGGCGAGATCGGAAAGCCCAATCGCGGTGGTGCGGCGCGCCTCAGGCGCTTCCAGCGAAATGCACGCGGCGTACTTCATCAAAATTTCATTGACGGTCTTCAATTCGCCGCGCCGGAGCATTTCTTCCAAGAACACGCGCACGTTGCGCGGTGGAACGCACCAGGCCTCGTCCGAGGTCAGCACTTCCTTCTTGTTCTCTTCCGGCACTTGTTCCCAAAACTCTTGATCGAGCAGCTCGGTATAGGACTGCACCGACAGACCCGCCTGGGCCATCATCTCTTCCTGCGAGCCCAGAATCTTGCGGAGAGCGTCAATCTCGGAATTCATGCGGTCCAGGAGTTGTTTCACGGCGTTCACGCGCAGCTCGCCGCGCTCGTAACTATCCAACGCAAAGCGGATGGCCACGTGTTCCGCCAGCTTTAACAGCATGGGCTTGTCGGCCTTTTCCGATGGCGCCTGCGCCGCCAGGCCTGCCAGAGCCTGTTGCAAGGTGAACTGTGCGCGCACAGGCATCGCGCTCAAGCGCGACTGAAATGTCGGAACATCCATTTTTGCTTCCGGATCTTTGCGGGACTTTCCTAGTTGGGCGAAGAGTCCCAGCATCGCTCGGACATCTTCCTCGGCAACATTGAAACCGGCTCCGCCGCCGGATGCTATGCCTGGTCCACCAGGCACGGAGCCGCCACCCCCGGGAATGCTGCCGCGAAGTAGCGCCGACGCTGTCAGCCATTTCCCAGGCGCCGCGTCTCCTCCGCCACCACCAGTCCCGCTTCCGCCAGTCCCTGTCCCTCCGCCGATACCCGTACTACCGCCGCCTATGCCGACTCCGCCCCCGGTGCCAGTTCCCCCGCCTCCACCAGAGACACCGAATCCTCCGCTGGCTACGGCTCCTCCCCCAACGCCACTTCCACCGCCAACGCCTGCGCCGCCTCCACCTCCCGGGCTTGAGCCGCTACCGGACCCCGTTCCACCACCGGACCCCGTCCCGCTCGCGCCGGACCCTGTTCCACCACCGGTCCCGGTTCCGCTCCCGCCGGACCCCGTTCCACCACCTCCAACTCCACCTGAGCCCGAACCGCCGCCTGGGCCGCTGCCCCAATCACCACCGGTTCCTGGACCGCCTCCCGCGCCTGAACCACCGCCACTTCCCCACAAACTGCCAGATTGGCTTGCGGAACCTGACCCTCCACCAGAGCCAGATCCTCCGGCGCCGGTGCCACCGCCTCCCGGTACCCCACTCGGACCGCCACCCCCCGGACCGAAGCCTGGGCCGGTTCCTCCTCCGCCCCCGCCGCCTCCGCGCGCACTTTCCGCGGCAAGAATCATTTGCAGAAGCTTGTTGGGATCTTCGAAGAAATCCTTGAACTTATCGCCTTGGGCGCCGAGAGCTTTCGCAGTGAGTTGTGCAGCTACTTTAATCCCCGCAATGGAAGAATCTTCGGCAACGTAACGAATCTCATTGACCTTGATGCTTGTTTCACCGGCGAGGGCGGACTTTAGTTGTTCCGCGAGAGAGGAGGGCTTTGCGTTGCCGCTCGGAAAGGCGCGCACGAACCGGGCGAATTGCGGTTGTGTCAAAGTGGGAGAGAAATGGATGCTGGCAATTCCGGAGCCCATCAGCATCTGCGCGAAGCTTTTTTCGCCGGCGGATGCGCCCAGCGGTACGCCATCCAATAAGATCTGATTTCCGGAGGCTCCGAGCAAGAGCCCGCTCCCGCCGCTCTCGTCGAGCGCGCCTCGGAGTTCTTTCCACGCAGTTTCAAACTGCGCTCCAGTCCGCACGTGGCCAAATTCATATAGCCGTGCGAACTTCAATAAAATATTCAGGCTGCGGACGAAAGCCCGCGCGCCCCCGCGTGATTCGGGACTCATGCTATCCGGCGAGGAAGCCGGTCCTCCCCATGCTACCTACTACACTAAAAGCCTAGCGCGCTAGAGACAAGTCTCACGGCTTTTCTTGTCACCTTCTCAATAACAGAGTGTAGGCGAGAAGGGCAAGAACTCGGGCGCTCTATCTGCGCGGCACGGTTGCGTCTTAGCCCGCTTCCGGAATACCCTGTGTTGCTCGGTATTGTCACTCGTTCTACAATACACGTGCTTTGGCTCCTTCGCCTTTTCAGCGCCGAAAGCATCCGCTTGCTGGGTGCGTATCCGGCTAAAACTTAGAGCACCACAAATTTATATGTCGGACCAGTCCTCACCTGACCGCTACAAGGCAGATATGCCGGAGATACCCGGCGTTGACTCGCAGGGTCCGCGGCGTAGCCCCTTAGACAATCCTACCCTCCGCATGGTCGGCGTGCTGCTCGCGGTGTTGTTGGTCGTTTTTTTCAGCGCACGATGGATACTTCGCCCCCAGCATTCGGAAGCCCCACCCGCTGAGCCTCCTCCCCAGATCGAAGTTCCCTCGCCTGCTCCCGATCCGGCTGCGGCGCTCCCACACGCTACGCAACAGAACCCTGGCATCGCCAGCCTCGCGGAGATGGCCCAGCCCTGGTCCTCCAAGCAGTTCTTCATCCGCAATGGTCTCACGGGAGAAAACGTCGCGGGTCTTCTGATTCGCTTGCCTGCTGGCTCCGCGTCCCAGGAAAGCGGGTATTGGGCGTTTACGATGAACGCTCCATACGGTAATTGCCAGCTCGAATATATAACCGACCTGCCAAAACTGAAGACCGACTATGACTTCAAAGCCGCCAAGCATCCCATGGTTGGCAACCCTTGCAGCCGCACGCTTTATGACCCCACGAAGCTCACCAATCTCCCCGGCAATGTCTGGGTGCGTGGCGCGATCGTTCAAGGGTCGGACCTGCGGCCACCGCTTGGCATAGAACTGAAAGTTCAGGGAAAAACTATTCAGGCTGTTCGCATGGAGTAATTCCCGCGTAATTTTCTACGAACTTACCCCTTCTACTTTCCTTCAAGATATTTTTTATGCCGCTTGACAAGCTGGGGCTTCGCCAGCTAAACGTCTTCCCCACACTGGAGAAAACTTTGATGCTCACAAATCTCGGCCCCACTCGCCGCCGCTTCCTGCAAAGCGTCGCAGCTTCCTCACTTGCGCTTGTGCCCGGCTCTAAAGCCGCGGCGGCAACTTCGCAAGACACTCCCGCAGCGGACTTCTCCGGTTTAAAGCCGTTCGGCGCTCGCCTGAAACCCATCACGGCGGAGGAATTCCGCGCTCGCTTGATCCGCGCGCAGCAGCTTATGTCCGAGCTGAAACCGAATTTTGACGCGCTGTTCTTTGCTCCCGGCACTTCGCTCTACTATTTCACGGGCATTCGCTGGGGCTTGAGCGAGCGGCTGGTCGGGCTCGTCCTGCCTCGCGCGGGCAAACCTGTTCTCGTCTGTCCGGGTTTTGAGGAAGGCCGCCTTCGCGAACAATTGCGTTTCCCCATCGAGATTCGCGTTTGGCAGGAAGATGAAAGTCCCACAAAGCTCGCTGCCGCCGCTCTGGCCGATCAAGGCGTCCGCACCGGCCGCCTCGGTGTGGAAGAAACCGCCTATTTTACTTACTCCGATCACCTTCGCGCAGCGGCCCCCGGATTTGAATTTGTCTCCGCTGATCCCGTTACCATCGCCTGCCGCGGCCGAAAATCCACGCATGAACTCGAATTGATGCGCCTCGCTTGCGAAGCCACATTCGATGTTTACCGCGCCGTCTTCGCCGCGTTGCGCGAAGGCATGTCGCAAGAGGATATCGCTCATCTCGTCGAAAGTGGCTTTTCAAAAATGGGATTGCGTGGCGGCGCGCTCGTCCTTCTCGGACCCTCAGCCGCTCTTCCTCACGGCACCAAGCAACCGCAAAAGCTCAAGGAAGGCGACGTGGTTTTGATCGATGGAGGCTGCGCCGTCGATGGTTATGCTTCGGACGTTACGCGCATGGGTATTCTCGGCAAGCCTTCCGAAAAAATCGCGAAAGCCTATGAGCTTACGCGGAAAGCTCAAGACGCCGCATTGGACGCGGCACGCGCTGGCAGGCTCTCGGGCACGGTTGACGACGCCGCGCGCGCAGTCATTGTCAACGGTGGCTATGGCCCCGGCTACAAATTCTTCACTCATCGTCTCGGCCATGGGATAGGCCTAGACGGCCACGAGCACCCCTATCTCGTCAAGGGCAGCACGACGAACCTCGAACCCGGCATGACTTTTTCCAATGAGCCAGGCATCTACGTTCCCGGCGAATTCGGCATCCGCTGCGAAGACGACATGGTCATCATGCCCGACGGCCCCGCGCAACTCTTGACGGCAAACTTCCAGGTATCACTCGAAAAACCATTGGGCTGATTTCACGCGCCCCGAATCGCTTCGCAAAACTCGATGATTCTCTGCTCCGCCCAGAATCGCTCCGCGCCGCTTCGTTTCGAAATGAAGCCGCAATGTCCGCCATGCTCGGGCGTAACAAATTTAATCGCCGGGTTCTGCCCCGGGTTTGCGCGCCGAAACAACTCGTATGGCACAAAAGGATCATCCTGCGCCGTAATCATCAGCATCGGCACGCGCACTTGCGCTACGACTTTCTTCGCCCCCACCGCATCGTAATAATCCTGCGCGTCGCGAAAGCCGAATTGCGGCGCCGTAATCTTGTCGTCGAACTCCCGAACCGAATGCACCCGTCCGAATCCCTGCTTAGGATAGCGTTTCGGGAACAGCTTAGCCTTTCGGTCGTACCGCGCCATCAGACCTTTCACAAAATGCCGCTGGTAGAAATAATTCTCGCGAAGCTCCAGAGCGTCGGCGCACGCCCCAAGATCCATCGCCGGGCAAACCACGCACACACCGCACAGCGCTTTCGGCGCAGCATCCCCAAACTCGCCCGCCATCTTCGTCATCAAATTGCCGCCCATCGAGTACCCGGCGAAGAAAATCTGCTTGAATCCATCCCCGTTCGACAATTCTTCCAACACTGCCCGGCAATCCCCGCTCATCCCGGAGTTGTACAACGTCGGCGTGAGCGCTTCCGTGCCCCCGCAATTCCGCTGGTTCAATCGCACCGCGTGATAACCGAGGCGGTACGCCTTTTCTGCGATGCCGCGCACATAGTTCGAATCGCTCGAGCCCTCCAGCCCGTGCAGAATCGCGATGACCGGGACTTCGCGCGCTTTTCCCGGCTGCCAATGGCAACGCCCAAGAATCCGCGACTCCGGCTCGACTTGAAATAACCTGTCTTCCGCCTGCGGCAGGTCAAACTTGCGCCGCACAAACGCCGCCGCGATCGTCATGGCGTGGCCATTTCTCAGCAGCCGATGCGGCTCAAATTTCTCCATCTCCCAAGCCATGAATGCACTGTAGAGCAGCACCATACGCCAGGCAAGCCGACGACACCGTAACCCTCGCGGCACTTTTCACCGCGGCGCTTTCTTCCGCCGACGCGCTGTTAACACTCGCCCTTCTTTTCGCGTCAATCTAGCCGATGGGGAAACAAGGGGATAGCACAATGAAATCTCGCCTTCTTGCCTGCGCAATTCTCGCTTTCACTTCAGCCGCTTTGCCGCTTCTCTTCCGCGCGCAAACTCCACCGTCCGATCCCGCGCTCACCGCTCATGAATGGGGCACGTTCACCTCGATCGCCGGCCAGGACGGCCACGCCGCCGAGTGGCTTCCGTTGACAGGTTCAACTGATCTTCCCGCGTTCGTCGAGCATTTCCAGGGCGCCAATTTCAAGCTAGGCCTGCGCGGCACGGTACGCATGGAAACCCCGGTTCTCTATTTCTATACCAACCACCCAACCACCCTGTCCGTGCACGTCTCCTTCTCCCAAGGCCTCATCACGGAATGGTACCCGCACGCCAACCGCGTCGAACCCGTCGGTCTCCAAACGCAAGCGCGCATGGCCGCCTATCTCAATGAATGGAGCCGCCAACAGAAGCAGCCCGACAGCAGCATTTCCTGGGATTCTGTCGCGCTCGAACCCAGGGGCTCCGCCACTCTTCCACGCGAGGGCCGCGCAAACCACTACTACGCCGCGCGGCAAACCTCGTCCACACCGCTGCGAATCAAAACTCGAACGGGTGACCAGATCGAAAAATTCCTCTTCTATCGTGGGGTTTCCGGTTTTTCCGTGCCAGTTTCCGCAAGGCTGGCTCACGACGGCAAGATCCTCGCTGAAAATCTCACCGCGGAAGAAATCCCGGCCATACTCCTCTTCGAACGCCGCGGCGATAAGCTGGGATTCCGCATCGCGGACGCCTCCGCGGCTGCGCCAACTCTCGATCCTCCCGAGCTTAACGCCACCATGGATTCTCTAAAGCAAGCCGTCGAAGACCTGCTCATCGCCCAGGGCCTCTATCAAGATGAAGCTCAAGCCATGTTTGAAACCTGGCGCGATTCCTGGTTTGAAGAAGGCAGCCGGTTGTTCTACATTGTCCCGCGTCAGTTCGTGGACAGGGTGCTGCCGCTCTCGATCAATCCCTCGCCCGCGCAAATCGTGCGCGTCTTCGTCGGCCGTATGGAATTGGTGACGCCCGCCACGCAACGCGCCGTCGAGCAAGCCCTCGCCACTCACGACCAATCGACCCTCACACGCTATAGCCGCTTTCTCGTCCCCATCCTCGAGAGCATGATCGCCAACGAAAAAAACTCGGCCAAAAAAGCGCAGCTCTCTGAGTATCTGAACAACGCCTACAGCACACAAATCACCCAAAACACCTTGCAATAAATCTGTCCGCCAAGCCGCTCAGTAGTGGGCCAGTTTCCGATTACCGCTGCCAAGCACAACTCACGCTTCCCGGCAGCCGACCTCCGGCAAATCCTCCGAAGACAGGTGGCAATGGAGGAACATCATGCAACACTTCTCGCGAGCATTGGCAGACCGCCGACGCTGAGAGGTTCACTTTTTATTGATAGCGCGCTAGGGCTTTGCCCTACGACGCGCAGCAGAACGGCTGTCCTTGTTACCGACATTTGCGTTGCCGCCGCAATCGTTGCGTAGCTCGTTGGGAGCGCCTGCAGGTGGCGTGCTAAACGTGTTGTCGATGCAAGGGATTGCGCTCAGATACTCATATATGGCCTCGATCTGATGGTCGGTCATGTTGTGAAACACCGGCCAGGGCATCACTTGCAGGAGGCTCCCGATGTCGCTTCCGGGGAAGGGAGGCGGAATGCAGTTTGCTGGCGTCGGAGACGGCAAAGCCGCTGTGCAGGTTGGATGGATGAGATCGAAATCTGTGCCGTTCCGCAGGATCTGCTTGAACTGCTCAAGCGTGCGGCCTCCTTCCGGCCGCCCAGTCTTATCTGGCGTCAAATTTCGAGTAATGATGTCTGGACCAACGTACTCGCCGTATTCCGGCGGCGGATAGGAGGGCGGCTGAGAACCCGGCGGAAACCCACCCACGGCAGCACTTGGAGGGACCGCAGGACCGAAGTCCGTGCCTCCGGCCAAGTAAACAGTTGGGTCGGTCTTCGTCGGTTGGCCAAAGTAGGGGTTCCCGCCATTGGCGTAATTGAAGTTTGGAGGCCCGCCCGCGGTGTGGCAACCATTGCAGTCGCCTTGAGCGTTGACGATGAAGCTACCTAGTCCTACCAAAGCTCGGTTCTTTCCCTCAAGATTCAGGGGAACGGGTGCTATTTCGAAACCTATTTTGATGAGTGATCCTTCGTCGTTATCGTCCTGGGCTTCTACACCTGGCGAACGAACCGACATCACCGCAAGAGCAACACCGGCAAAAACCATGGTGGTCGCCAAAATCGTAGGTCGCTGTCCTCGTATCATGGGATTTTCCTTTCAGATTCCCTCCGTGTGGGTTGAACGACTTCCTGAGGGATATGGGGCAATTCGAAGGGAATATTGCTGCGTATTCTGCGCCGTGCACCTAGCGGAGTCAAATTAAACTTCGGTCATTTTCTCAAGTGCTTGGACAGAACTCGGTCCGACGTAGACTAGAGTTCCTAGCTACTAACGAACGGGCCAGGCTTGCGAAGCCAAAGCCCGAGTCAATGGATGTGTCGTCGCATTACCGGAAACTGACCCACTACCAGCCGACGGGTGCACGACATGAAGATGAGGTTAGTGCAGATTTCTTTTTTTGTGGCCTGTATCTGTAAGTATAATAGACTTACAGATGTCTCTTGCTACCATAAAGGAGCCT
>Ga0307478_10000648_pt1 | contig 34356 bp, 26 predicted proteins | sample atmos_gasesECM4C_2_FD_203713 | JGI IMG/M metagenome (GOLD analysis project Ga0307478, IMG submission 203713) | Hardwood forest soil microbial communities from Morgan-Monroe State Forest, Indiana, United States - atmos_gasesECM4C_05 | ecosystem: Environmental > Terrestrial > Soil > Temperate...
TGCTCGCGCTCACCGCTCTCACCAAGCCAGGGCCCTTCGGCAGCCGCACCCACGAGTTAGGCACGTACCTCGGAATTCGATCCGACGGACAGTTGATCGCCATGGCTGGCGAGCGTCTGAAAGTTCCGGGCCACACTGAAATCAGCGCTGTCTGCACGCATCCCGATCACGCCGGCAAAGGCTACGCGCGGATTCTGATGAACGAGCTCATGCACCGCGCCCGCCGGCGCCGCGAAATTCCCTTCCTGCACGTTCGCAAGGACAACACGCGCGCCATCGCGCTCTACGAGCACATGGGGTTTCGCACCCGGCGGCTCCTGCACTACGTGGTGCTGCAACACGGGTGAAGAGTTCGGCAGGCACCTCCCCAGGTCGGTGCGTCAAAAGGAAAAGAAATAGCCCTGCAAAAAACTAGCGGCACAGCTTGTCGCTGTGCCGCTTGATCAAATAGTGGAATTCAGTCTGGTAGCTGCTGCCTCAGTACAGGTGGAACTCCACTTCCACCGCGATCTCCACCCGCACCGGGTGCCCATCTTTCTGTGACGGTTCGAAGCGCCAGTTTTTGACAGCTTCGATCGCTTTCTCGTCGAGGCCCATGCCGAGAGAACTCGCCACGCGAATATTCGTCGGACGCCCTGCCGTGTCCACCACCAGCATCAGCGTGCAGGTTCCTTGATATTTCGCTTTGCGCGCTTCCTCGGAGAACTCCGGATCAACCTGATAGATCACTCGCGGCGGGGAAACACCTCCGCCCACGTGGAAGATGCCGCCACCATATCCCCCGCCTTCACCGGGTCCAAATCCAGGTCCTTTGCCCGATCCAACACCGCCGCCGCTTCCCGAACCAATGCCGCCGCCGGAACCGGTTCCGTTCGAAGGCAGCGTCGCACTCGCCATGGGATCTCCCAGGTTCGGCATATTGTTGGAAGCCAGCTGCACCTGCGGTGGAATGACAATCGTCGGCTCAACCGCCAGCTTCGGATGATCATTGCGGACCACCACGACCGGAGGCGTAATCTGCTCCATGGAAAATTTGGGAAGCCGTCCCTTGCTGGCCTGCAACACGTCGTGATCGCCGCCGCCGCCGCCGCCGCCAGCCTGCGTCTTCGATGGCTTCAACGCGGGCAGCGTATCCGGATCAAGCAACGTCACAACTACTTTTTGCGTAGGCGCCGCGGTCACCACGTGTCTACCAATCAGCGTCCCCGCGACAACGATCCCGGCAATTAGAACGTGAACGCCCGTTGAACCGAGTGCGCCATTCTTCTTGTAGTTGTAGAACCCCCAGATATCCTTGACCGGTTCCGGCTTCGATTCCAACTTGAGAGGCGGAAGTTTCTTCGGGAAGAAGAACTCATCCAATTGCCGGAAGAGCGATCTCCAAAGGGGTTCTTCGAAGCTGTCTTTCCCCAGGAGAAGATGGAGTTCGGGCTCGTGACCGGGGTCGTTCGAATTGATAGGTGCGGATCCCATGCTACTGATCTGGATCGTCCTCGCTGATCTTTAATGTTCTTTAGGAGAACTCAGCCCAACTTCAATGCAACCCCACCACTACAAAGATGTCCGGCACCCACCCGAAGTTGCTTGGATCGCCGCCCATTTTCATCGAGGGTCACACTGAGGCACCCCAGCGAAGCCGGGTGACTTTATTCTCTGCCTGCCGAAAATTGTACCTCCGTTCGAACTTTTGTGACAGTGCAATTCCAACTGCACGGTAACTTCCGAACAGACATGTACTTCTGCTTGCCCGCATGGACGTTCTCCGTCTCGCCCACCTATAATGAAGAGATTCAATCATTTGGGAGATGTGACTGAGGTGGCCCTGGAACTCAAATCGACCATCAACCTGCCCAAAACCGCCTTCCCCATGAAGGCCAACCTGCCCCAGAACGAGCCCAAAATGCTCGAACGCTGGGAGCAAATGGGCATCTACCGGCTCATCCGCGAAGCCCATAAAGGGGCTCCGCGCTACATCCTGCACGACGGACCGCCTTACACCAGCGGCCCCATCCATATGGGAACGGCGCTGAACAAGTGCCTCAAGGACTTCATCGTCAAGTCAAAGGCCATGGCCGGCTTCGACGCTCCCTACGTCCCCGGGTGGGATTGCCACGGTCTCCCCATCGAAATCAAGGTCGATAAGGAGCTCGGCGGCAAAAAGCTGCAGATGAAACCGATTGACGTTCGGGCCGCCTGCCGCAAATACGCTCAGAAGTACCTGGACCTGCAGCGCACGCAATTCAAGCGCATCGGCGTCTTCGGCCGCTTCGAACGCCCTTACGCCACCATGACTCCGCAATACGAGTCGGTGGTCCTTTCGACATTTTTCTCCTTCTACGAGCACGGATTTGTCTACAAGGGCCTGCGTGCTGTGTATTGGTGCATGCACGACGAAACTGCGCTTGCCGAGGCGGAAGTTGAATACGAGAACCACACCAGCCCCACCGTCTGGGTGAAATACGCCCTGCTCGACGATCCAGCTCAAATCGATCCGGCACTTGCAGGGAAAAAAGTCTCGACCATCATCTGGACCACCACTCCCTGGACGCTGCCCGCTTCCATGGCCGTCGCCTTTCATCCGGACGAGGATTACGTGGCGCTGGAATCCGGCGCCGACGTCTACATCGTTGCCTCGAAGCTGGCGCAGGATGTTGCGGCGAAATGCCAGCTCGCAGACCCGCGCGAACTCGCTCACTTCCCCGGCCGCAAGCTCGAGCGTCTGAATTTCCAGCATCCATTTCTCGATCGCAAGATCCTCGGCGTGCTGGCGGATTACGTCACCATGGACACCGGCACCGGCGTGGTCCACACCGCGCCATCGCACGGCGCCGAAGACTTCGTCACCGGCGTGAAGTACGGGCTCGATGCCACGAGCAACGTCGACGAAAAAGGAATCCTGCGCAATGGATTGCCCGAGTACACGGGCAAACGCGTGTGGGACGCGAACCAGCCCATCCTTGATTTGCTGCAGTCGCGCGGAGCTTTGCTGCACTCGGAAAAAACCGAGCACTCCTATCCCCACTGCTGGCGCTGCCACAATCCCGTAATCTTCCGCGCCACCGAGCAATGGTTCATCTCGATGGAAACGCCCATGCCCGGCGGCGCCGGCAAGAATGACACTTTGCGCACCCGCACCCTGCAGGAAATCAAAAAAGTAAAATGGGATCCGGCCTGGGGCGAAGAGCGCCTGTCGAACATGATCGAAACTCGCCCCGACTGGTGCATCTCGCGCCAGCGGGTGTGGGGGGTCCCGATCGCTGTCTTTTTATGCGTGTCCTGCGGCAAGCCGCTGAATGATCCCGCCATCAACCGTAAAGTCGTCGATCTATTCGCGAAGTCCGGCGCCGATGCCTGGTTCACCTCGGACTCCGATGGCATTGTTCCTGCAGGAACGAAGTGCCAGCATTGCGGCAGCACCAGGTTCGAAAAAGAAACCGACATCTTCGACGTGTGGCTCGAATCGGGCGCAAGCTACCTCGCTTTGGTTGCTGACGAACCTGACTATCCTTGGCCGTCGGATCTTTACCTCGAAGGCGGCGACCAGTACCGCGGATGGTTCCAGTCTTCCTTGCTCTGCGCCATGGGCACGCGTGCGACGCCGCCCTACAAAGGTGTGGTTACGCCTGGCTGGACGCTCGACGAAAAGGGTCAGGCCATGTCGAAGTCTCGCGGCAACGATGTCGACCCCGTCGATATTTCGAATCGCCTCGGCGGCGAGATCGTCCGTCTCTGGGTCGCCTCCGTCGACTTCCGCGAAGACGTCGTCGGCTCCGAAAAGCTGATGCAGCGCGTCGGCGAGAACTACCGCGCCATCCGCAATAACCTTTTTAAGAATGCCCTGGGAAATCTCTACGATTTCGATCCCCAGGCCAACGCGCTGCCGTTCGAGAAACTGGAAGCGCTCGACCAGTACATGCTTCGACAAACCTGGGCTCTCACACGCGATGTTCGTAAATGGTATGACGAGTTCGCCTTCCACAAGATCTATCACCGCGTAAATCATTTCTGTGTCGTTGATCTCAGCGCATTCTATTTCGACGTCATCAAAGACCGTCTTTACACCTACGCTCCCGATTCTCCCGGCCGCCGCTCCGCGCAAACGGCGGTCTGGCGTATCGTCGAAGCCATGACGCGATTGCTGGCTCCCATCCTGACTTTCACCTGTGAAGAGGTCTGGCAGTACTTGCCCGCCATTGCCGGACGTGTGGAAAGTGTTCACCTCGCCAGGTTCCCGGAAAAAGAAGACGTGCTCGGCAGCGCCTCTGCCCCGGAAGAAGATCCGCAAACCGCGCAGGACTGGACCACGCTGCTCGCCGTCCGTGAGCAGGTGATGAAGGCTCTCGAAGAGGAACGGAATAGCAAGCGCATCGGCAAGAGCCTTGAGGCACAATTGGTGATCACAGCCGCCGATCCCGCTTACTCGGTTCTCCAGCGCTATGCCGATCAGTTGCGCTATTTGTTCATCGTTTCAGCCGTGACGCTCGCGCAAGGCTCGGGCAACGGCACCGGGGGCGTGCACATCGAGGTCAAGAAGGCCGACGGAACAAAATGCGAGCGCTGCTGGAACTACTCAACCCACGTGGGAGAGGACAGAAGGTATCCGACGGTGTGCGAGCGTTGCAGCGCGGTATTGAGACAACTGGAAGGTAAAGAGAATGCCGGATAGATACCTGCGACGATGCGGAATTCACTTTGCCGCATTCGCTACACTAACTGCGTTTCTCAGCCCGACCCGAATACCCCGGCAGGCCCGCTTACAATAACAACTGAATGTCCCTCAATCGCGCCCGCGCCGCTCACCTGACTCTCGCCCTGCTCGTCGTCGTTGCCGATCGCTGGACCAAGCGGCTCATCGCCACCCACATCGCGTTGTACACTCACATTCAGATCATCCCCGGATTCTTCCGCCTCACCCACACCGAGAATACCGGCGCTGCCTTCAGCCTGTTCGCCGATTCGCCCGCACACTGGAAAACCGCAATGCTGATCGGCTTTTCTGCCGTCGCGATGGTGATTGTTTCCATCCTGCTTTGGAAACAACGGCAAGCGTTCACGACCACCTCCATCGCCCTCGCTCTCATACTCGGCGGGGCCGCGGGCAATCTCTGGGACCGAATCGCCAGCGGCCGCGTAGTCGATTTTCTTCTGTTCTACGTCAAGCAATATCAGTGGCCGGTGTTCAATCTGGCCGATAGCTCAATCGTGGTTGGCGCCTGCCTGCTGGTTTTGGAGATACTGTTCACCCATTCGAAGGGCTTGGAACATCAGCCCTAGCGCAGCTCCAACTGTCCAGTTCCGACGTGAGCGTGCAGATAGTACTTTCCTGGCCCAGTCTGGTCGAACGACCGGAAGAGTCCACCTTTGGAAACATTGAAAGGCGGCGCTTCCAGCTCGCCACTGGTAACGGACGCCTCCACTCGGCCATAGTCGCCGGACTCACCGATGTCCATCGTGAGCTGGCCCGCTTGCAGCCGCACATCCTTATTTCCAGTGACATTTCTGATTTGCAGTTCCCCCGCAAACATTCGAACGTAGAGGTTGGACGATTTTGGCACCTCGATGGTCAGCCAGAAGTTATTATGAGGACATCCAGTAATGTTTATTCTCGCTCGGCTTCCCGATGTCTCCAGCAGGACTTTCACATTTCTCGTTCGCTCGCGTTCCGAGTGATACGAGACACGCAGAATGTTATGGTCAATCCCTTTAAGCTCGACCCCGCTCGAGCAGAGATCTAAATTGAGCTGCCCGCCGGAAGAGAATTCCGCTTCGATCGGGCTCTTATCGATCTCTTCGATCCTTGCATCTTGAGCAATGACCGGGACTGTGATCAAGGTTACGAGGATCACTTGGGCAAGCTTCATCGCACACCTCCGCCTGCAGAACTTTACGAAGAAGTCCAGCCTGTAGTTCCGCAATAAATAACGACTTGGCCAGAAGGATGGCGCATCTTGGCGCTTCCCCGCTTTTGGTTCCGGCGCTACCCTGCTACCCTTAATTGTTGTCCTCAGAATTTGAGTTGACGCCTACCGCATGTGGGGCTTCGATTCGCGAGTTAGATGAAACGTCATTCACTGTCGCCGTTTTCACAGAACGCATTTCGCGACAAAGAGCCTGCTCTGTTGCTGTGTCGCATCTGCGGCCGCCCAATCCCTCTCGAAGTCGCCAAAACCGATACCGACGGCAGACCTCTCCACGAAGACTGCTACGTGCTCAAGGTGAAGTTGGAGCAGGCTGGACGAGAACGGCACGGCGATTAGCCCGTCCTGCTCTCTTACATCGCCAGGCGCGTGCTCCAATTCGTCGCCGTTCATCTTGTCATCTTGAGCGAAGCAAAGGACCTCCGTACTTTGCTTGCGCCACCCAGCCGCTCGCAGATCTACCGCAACGCTACCCAGACGTTCTAGCAAGACCGCTATCTGACCCCTGAGTGTTTTGTCATCTAAAGTGGATTGGCTGTTGCGCCGATGGGAAATAGAGGAGGAACAATCATCATGATCGGTCCGATTTCTAGTGTAGCCACTCAACCTGTCGAGCAGTCGGCTGCCCAGCGCACCGCGCAGCCAGTTTCATCCGAAGCCAAACCACAGCCCAATTCCGCCGACACGGTGCAGCTCAGCAACGCCGCCAAGGCAATGATGCAAGAGAGCCTCGAAACTCCCGCTCAGACGGCGAAAGAAGCCAGCGCCGGTGACCACCAGGCGATGAGGCTGTTGGCGAGGGAGGCGGCTGAACGAGCGGCCGAGAAGTAAGCCATCCACAACAAGAAGCGAGGTCCCGGTAAAGAGAGTATCTAGCGGTGCGGATACCGACGCGGCTACGGTGTCCCGTAAAGCTGGCGATACACGCTGGCGTTGCGCATGATGGCCTGCACATACTCGCGCGTTTCTGTGAACGGAATCGATTCCACAAATTCCTGCGCGTCCCGATATTTCCCCTGGCCCAGCCATTCTTCCACTCTGTCCGAGCCCGCGTTGTAAGCGGCCAGCGCGTACTCGAACGATCCTCCGAACTGATCGACCATGCCGCGGAAATATCTCGTCCCCAGTTGCAGGTTCACACTAGGCGTATACAGCTGGCTCGGATTGTAGCGCTTCAATTTTTCCTGCCGCGCCACCAGTTTTCCCGTCTTCGGCAACAACTGCATTAAGCCAACGGCGTTCGCGCGCGAGACCGCCACAGGATTGAACTCTGATTCCTGCCGGATCAGCGACGCCACCAGGTAAGGATCCAGCCCGTTGCCAATCGAAAACCTTTTCAAGTCCGTCCAGTATGGGCGCGGAAACAGCGCCTCCCAGTATTCGCGCGGCAAATTCGGAATGTCGACCGCAAAATAACTCGGCACCGAATGCTTCATCACTTCGATGGCACGATCGTAGTGACCCGTATCGCTGTAAAGCTCTGCGGTCTCCGCGAGCCACCAGTTGCCTCCGTCGGATGACGAGGCGGCCTGCAGTTCGCGAACCGCAAAATCGATCAGCCCCCCGTTACCGAGTAACTCCGCTTTCTGCAAGTGCAGATCTTCCGAAGGCGGTTGGGCGAGCGTCACTTTTTCCGCGTGATCCAGGGGCGGGACCCGGTCCAGCAGCGGATACTCCCCCGGCGGATCGTTTGCCCCAGGCAGTCGCGCCAGCCGCTCCCGTCCCAATGCCGCGTAATAATAATTCCGGTACCGATCGGAAAGCTTTTGATAAAACGCCCGCGCCATCCCCGGCTGGTTGTCCTCTTCCGCCAGCCGCGCCCGCCAGTACAAAGCCGCCGACGTCTCGTTTCCTGTCGGATAGAGCGCAATCTGCTCTTCGAACTGTTTCTTCGCTTCGTCGTTGCGCCCCTGCCGCAGGGTCAGCCACGCCGCCTTCCAGTGCGCATACGAAGCGCGTCCGCCGTTGGGAAAGCGCTCCTGCAGTTCACGAAAGGCATCGAGGGCCTGATCGTATTCATGATGAACCAGGTGCAGATTCGCCACTGAAAGCAGCGCTGCTTCCAGCCACGGGCTGGTCGGCGCGGCCTGCCGCAGTTCATTCACCGTGCGATAGAATTCCTCGTTTTCATTCGATGCCCACGCCACTTCGCCCAGCAGGTAGAGCCGCTGCGCGTTCTGTTCCCCGGTCACACCGGCCAGTCCGTTCAGCTCAGCTTTCGCTTCCCGGTTGCGTCCGCTGCGATGCAAGGCATCCGCCAATGCCAGTTCCGCCGTCGGACGATCGGCCGGGCTGGCATGAATCGCCAAATCTCGATACTCATCCGCCGCGTCGCTGAACCGCCGCGCCTTGATCAGCAATTCCGCTCGGACCCGCCGCTGACTCACCGTCGCCGCAGCCGCCTGTGGAAGAGCCTTCAATGCCGCGTATGCCGCATCCGCGTCCGCAGACGTGGGCATCTTGTAATAGACATTCGCCAGCGCTTCCGCCGCTTTCGTCGTATCGCCCAGCGCCGCATAAGCGCGACCCAGCGTCAGTTCAATATCGGATCGCGCCGGCAATCGATCTTTCTCGAGCAGGTTGACAACTTCCGTCCCTCGTCCCTCGCTCAGCAGGGCCCCGGCATAGCTGACATCGGCATCGCGTGCCAGCAGCGAATCCGGATAATTCGCCGCAAAGTTCGACAGCGCGCCCAACGCCTCCGCCTGCCGCCCGGTCTGCAGATAGCATGTCCCCAGATAGTAGGTGACATAATCGCCAAGATCCCCTGCCAGCGGTTTGGCCCGATTCAGTGGGTCAATTGCCTTGGCATAGTCGTGATCCAGCACGTGCGCGTAGCCCACCACAAGCCAGGCCAACGCTCCAGCATCTTCTTTGGAATGCGCTCGCGCGAATGCTTCGACTCCTGCGTAGGCCGGCGGAGTCCGATCCTGGATCAGTTGCTGCGCCATCGGCCGCAACGTTGTCGAGGCGACAAACGCCTGTCGCATGCGCCGAATACGCGGGGATACGGGCCGCTTGCGCCGCTTCACGCTGGCGGTATGAGTCTGTCCCGAGCCAGCTTTCTTGGCGGGCGCCTTCGACGCCGCCGGTTTGCCGGAACTGCTTTTGGTTGATGTGCCGCTAGCCGACTTCGCCCCAGCCTTCGGAGCGGCCTTTTTCGGGGAAGCCTCGGCCGGTTTCTCCTGGGCGCTTTTCGCCGAAGGAGCGGCGGGTGCTTCCGCGGCTTGTCCCGGACTAGATGGACTCGATGATTGCGCGAGGAGCTCCGCAGCCGGATAGCTGCCGAGTAATCCGCATAGAGCGGCCACTGCAGGCAGACGCCACCACTTGAGACCCAGTTGAACCACGTTTTGTTTCTTTTCGCGCGGAGACGCGAACACCAGAACCTGTCCTGACCTCTTACGCAACCCTATAAATGGAAGTTGGTTCCCATCACCGCAAGGTCGTCTTCCGCCAGGCTGCGCACGACTTCCTTCTGAAAATAATTGCCGCCCGCCGCCACGCTGCTTCCATAGCGCTTTTGATAGGTGGAGCGGCTTTTTTCAATGTCTTCCTTCAGACGATCGTAAAGATCCTTGTGACGCCGCCCTTCCGCTACCTTCGCCTGGTTGTACAGCTTGATCTCATCCACCAGGAGCCGGGCAAACCGTTGCGCCTTGCGGTGCGTATCGGCGTCTGTGGCCGTCATGCCGGCAAACGGATCGGCCGCCGTTGCCGGGGCTGATGCCGCCGCGCCTGCCGAAGCCGCGTGCCCCACCTCCACCACTTCCGCCGCGGGCTCGGGCCCAGCTACTTTCGCCGCTGTATGCTTTGGAGTGTGCGCCGCGAAGGGATCCGCAAACGAGCTCACCGTCTGCATCGGTGGCGGCGCCGGCGCGCTGGCGCTTTCAACAATTTCCTTCTGTGTTTGCTTTCGCAGCGACGCGACCTCCAGCCACGAACTGGTCGCCATGACCAACAATTCCAGAGCGGACGCATCCAGCAAACCTTCCGCTCCTCCATCAGCGTAAAGCAGCGCTGCCAGCTTGTCTTTCAGCACCAGCGGCAACACCAGGATCTGCTCGTTCTCCGGACCGCCAAAACGTTCGACAAAACGGGAGTCCATTTCCGCGATATTTCCCGGAGTCACAATCCGGTTCTGCACCGCGTGCGCGATCGGCCCGGCGTTCATGTCAAGCGCGAAATCTTTGACCGATTCCTCGTCCCCGAAACCACGGCCTTGCCATCCCGTGGCTGCTCCAGCCTTCACCACAAACAGCGCCAGCCGGGCAGCATATGCTTTTCCCGCGTCGAGCAGAGCGCGCAGAATTTCCTTCTGCGTCGTTCCCGCATGAATGCTGCTGACCGCCTGGACCAGATTCCCCTGCACCGGAGCCCCGGCTCCGGCCGCGGGGGCGCCCGCCTCAGGCAACTCTGCCAGGACGCGTTGCACCAACTCCGCGCGCAATTTCGGAAGTTGCTGTTCTAGCGCTTGCGACACCGCGCGCTCGACGATTTTTTGGAGATCCTTGCTTTCCGCCATTCTCAGAGAACCGTTTCGCAGTTGAGCCGCACTGCTCCCGAGTAGCCAACCACGTCTAACTGCTGATTATATGGCACTTGTAGGGAGCCTCGCTGGGTACCGAAGTAACGGCAAGCCACGTCGTCAACCGCCCCTCTTGCACTCTATCGCAAACTTCCTGACCCGCCTACGCGAAACGGGTTGGGCAAAACTCCCGGTTACCAAGTAGAATAACAGTTCCAACTTCGGTGCCGGACCGTACCCTGCTCCGCTCGAAAATACTGCATCGCTGAGGCTATGGGAGCAATCCAAAACAAACTGGGAGCGCCAATTACCGACGAGTTGGCGCTGGTGCAAGCGGCCAAGCGCGGCGACGATTCCGCGTTTGAAGAATTGGTTCGCCGCTACGACCGCAACGTCTTTCGGATTGCGCAGCACATCACGCAAAACCGCGAAGACGCCGAAGATGTCGTGCAGGAAGCGTTCCTGAAAGCGTACGGGAATCTCGCGCAATTTCAGGAACAATCGAAGTTTTACACCTGGCTGGTACGGATCGCCGTCAATGAAGCGCTGATGAAGTTGCGGCGCCGGCGACCCGAGAGAACAGTTTCGCTCGATGAAGAGATCAAGACCGAAGACGATTCTCTTCCCCGCGAAATCGCTGACTGGAGCCCCAATCCGGAACAGCAATACACTCAAGCCGAGCTGCGCGAGATTTTGAGCAAGACCATCCAGGGGCTGCCCCCGGGCTTCCGGACGGTGTTTGTGCTGAGAGATGTGGAGGGACTGTCGACCGAGGAAACGGCAGCCGCGTTGGAATTGAGCGTACCCGCAGTAAAATCGCGGTTATTACGCGCTCGCCTGCAGCTGCGCGAACGGTTAGGACGGTACTTCCAGAAACGCGAGAGTGGAGATGGCAACAAGTGAAATGCTCTGAATTCTTACACGAGCTGACCAATTATCTGGATGGCGTTCTCGACGAAAAAACCAAGGTCGAGCTCGAAAACCACCTTTCCTGGTGCCACAACTGTTACGTCGTTTGCGACACCACCAAGAAAACCATCGAGATCTACCGCGATTCTCAGCTCTACGAACTTCCTGAAGACCTCCGCAGCCGGCTCCGCTCCGCCATCATGACCAAATGCCAGCAGCATAAGAAGCGCGGACCGCAAAGCGTCTGATTGGGGCTCGGCCACCACGTGAGCAGGATCACCGCTCTCGCTTTGCAGCATCTGTATCCTTTCGCCCATGTCACATCGCATCTGCCCTTGGTGGTTAGGATACGTTCTGGCCAGCCCCATCCGCCGCTGGATGCAGGATCCCGTCCAGATCGTTAGCCCTTATGTGCGCGAAGGCATGACCGTGCTCGAACCCGGCCCCGGCATGGGATTCTTCACCATTCCCATGGCGGGGTTGGTGGGCGCTTCCGGCCGCGTTATTGCCGTCGATATACAGCCGAAAATGATCGCTGTCCTTAAGCGCCGTGCCGCCAAGGCGGACCTGGTGAATCGCATCGACGCCCGTGTCGCTCCCGCCGACACCATGGCAATCGACGACCTTACGGGAAAGGCAGACCTCGCCCTGGCCTTCGCAGTGGTGCACGAATTCCCCGATGCGCAACGATTTTTCGCCGAAGTCTCGCGCGCGCTGAAGTCAGGAGGTACCGTGCTGTTTGCCGAACCGCGCGGCCACGTGCACGAACAGAACTTTGACGCCGAATTGCAGGCTGCCGCGGCGACCGGCCTTGCCACCATCTCGCGCCCCACCATTGCTCGCAGCCACGCCGCACTACTCAAGAAAGCCTAGACAGTTGTGGGGCGGACACTCCTCTCCGCCGCCCTTCGAACTAGTTCCTTCATTCGCTGAGGAATAGGTCGATAAACGGCATTCGCCCGCGAACTCTCGCGATTTGTTTTGCTCGAAGAAGCCCCTGGTTAAGAAATCAGCAGCCGCTTGGATTTTGGAGAGGGCGTGTGCGAGTTTTTGCTTGACTGACGTGCCTCCCTGAATCCAGAATGTGCGGCACAACCAGCCGAGTTGTGCAATGAGACGTCGGATCTGCCATCTTCTGTCGCTTTTGAGAATCCACCGTCCAGACTGCGAATAATGTCTGGCTCGTTTGACCTGCGGGTATGAATTGCGAAAACGGCTGAAAGAGTTGAATGGGGAAACGCACGACAGAGCGGAGCGCCGTGAGGTTGTCGGAGCGCGACTCCAGGCTTCCGCAACTTCCCGGAGAGCCGGATAAGCGCAGCGATCAAGATTTGATCTACCGCCGCGCCCCTTGCACAATTTGGTCGGTTAGCGACTCCCCAACTTTTTCTGCAAAAGCCTGAAACGCCGGGATCTCAAACAGCCGCAATCCAATCTCTTCTTGCGGCAGGTTTTCCGCCTGCGCCGCCCCCGCTCCGCTTCTTATCGCTGTGCGCAACTTGCCCGCCGTCGGAGCGTCGAAGCTCTCCGAGACAATCACGGTGTTGTCGTTCCAGTGCTCCACGATCACTGGCCCTTCCTCGGTGGAAACCTGCGCGCTCGATACCGGACAACTGCTCCCCGTACAGGCCGCCGCCTGCTCTATCGACGCACTGTGATAGCGCTGCGATACTGCGCCGGCATAGAACGTGGCAAATCGCTCCGCCGCCTGCGGACTCTTCCAGCGCGAGACGTACAACAGCGTCAGATCCGCCGTGCTCACCGACGCTTGGGTGTCCGACTCTGCTTTCCGCCGGTAGAGCACGTACGTTCCGCCCTGCCACGCCGATGAGAGATCGTCCGCGATCTTCCGCTCCCCATACTGCTTCAACAGCGCCCGCACGTCGAGTTCGCCAATGTTTCCCGAGTCGTACACGTCATACTGATTGTTGAGCACATTCTTCATATCCGGAATGCGCACCGCAGCCAGCTTCTCACCATTGATATAGGTATCCGGATGCAGCACCTCGTGCGAATTCTGCGGCGGACGGGCAAACACTCCCGTAAACGCCATTTCTTTTCCACCCTTGCGCAGCAGTTCGCCTTCGAAAATCAGTCCTTCTTTGTAGGCGAAAGCTCCGGCTTCCCGCATCACCATCGGCGATTCGTGCATCAGCGTCGAGTCCGTCACCGCCTTCACCGCCGGATCTTCCATCGAGTACAGCAAGTCTGGAGTGTCCTTCAGCGTGCGCCCGATCGGCTTCAGCATGTAATCGACGTACACCACCATCGCTTGCCCTTCCACAATCGCCTTTCGCGCGACCGCGCTTTCGTCATCGGCACCGCCTTGCGCTTTCTGCGCGCCCTTCATCCACTTCGTCAAGTCGTAGTTCTGATCCTGCAGGGCATGTGTCAGTTCGTGTGCGAGAATCGGCTCCTGCCTGTCTGCGGGAACCCAGTTCAGTAGTGAGATCGTCTTGGTCCGGTTGTCGTAATACCCGGCGATTTCCTGTCCAGTCGACTTCACCAGGAATTCTTTCAGGTTGAACTCGCGCGGCAGGAATCCAAGCTTCTTCATGCTCATCTCTTCCTGCACGAAGCGTTGCGTGTATTCTTCTTTCGCAAGGGCTCCCTGGACATACTTCTCCACATCCGCCTTACCCACCATCCGCCGTTTCACCACTGCATGCTTCGGCATGCCCGAGTCCTCGGCCGCAAATGCAAAGATGGTGTCCACTGACTTGAACAGCCGGTTGGTGTCCGCCTCGGTCATTTTGACTTCGTCGCTGGTATCTTTTCGCAGCTTGCGAGCTACATCGGCCAGGCTCTGCCCGGTATCCGCATTCTGCCCAAACGCCGGCAATGCCAGCGCCATGAAACAGCTAATCGTGAAGAATGCATACCAATGCCTGAACGTTCTCATCGAGCCCTCATTCCAGGACGAGACATACGCCCTGCTTAATTCTCACTGAGGACTCCGCGCAACTCACGGTCAAAACCGGGGAGAGCCTTACGAAGGTAAGCAAGAGGGCAAACGGTTCAAACGAAAAGCTCCGATGAATCACTAGCACACGATTTTGTCTCTGAGCAGTTAAGCGATTTTGCGAAGGTTGCGCTTTGGACAACAAGCGCAAAAGTTGGTAGTGGCGCAATTTGGCGCACTGGGTCATCCCGAAGCCCCGAGCTTTTACGAGCGGGGCGAGGGATCTCGCGATCAGCGTAACGTCTGATGCGCCCGAGATCTTTTGCGACGCCTGAAAGGCGGCTCCGCTCAAGATGACGCTCTCCAGAGCCCAACTGCGACCCCACCAAAATTTGTGGTCTTGACAATTCTGCACCTGGGTGTAATGTGTCAAACGCACTCGCCCAACTCCTCCCCCCAGGGCCCCAGGGCTAACTGAAAGTCCGGGCCAGAAGTGACCCATCGGATCCGAACCCAAGGAAAATTCCTGCAAGTTTGATCAACCAGACGGAGGAGAATTTAATGACAATAAAGTCCTGTGCAAAACTCGCGGGAGCCGTCGCAGTGTGCCTTGCGATCGGCCTCGCAGCCATGTCGATCAAGGCGCCCCGGGCTCACGCGGACGATGACGATACTGAATCCAGAATCAAAATCGGTTTAGCGATCGCACCCGTCCCCCTCAACCTCCATGGCAAAGACCGGGCCATGGTGGGGCTCGGCAGCTATCTGGTCAATGCTATCGGCGACTGCAATGGTTGCCACACCTCTGGCGGGCCGCCAAACTTCAATTACGCGCCCGGCGGAAACCCTTACTTTAACCAGCCCAACGTGGTCGATCCGACGGTTTACCTCAGCGGCGGCCAGAATTTTGGTCAAGTCGGCACTCCGACTGGGCCGAATGGCTATGCCGGTCCGTTCATGATTACCCGTAACCTCACGCCCGACAAGAATGGGCGCCCGGAAGGTGGTCACTCCCTGAAGGAATTCACGCAGATCTTTCGGCATGGGACCGATTTCGACCACATCCATCCCACCTGCACGCCGGAACAGATCACGGAGATTGAGAACGGTGCCACCCCTGTTTGCATTCCCTCTTCACCCGACAATCCTGTCGACGGCGATCTCTTGCAAGTGATGCCTTGGCCGACCTTTTCGAACTTGAGCGACCGCGACATCGAGGCCATCTACGTGTACCTGAGCGCTATCCCCTGCATCGACAACACCACTAGCCCGCCACCCGACGGAGCCCCCAACGAGCTCCGCAACGACTGCGGAACCGCTGCGGCGGTGAAGAATTCCACGACTCGGCAAGCTCCGCGCTCGCGCCAGGCTCACTGAATTCTTGCCTGACAAATTCCGACCAAGGCTGCCCCACCCTTCGCGATTTTCGAAGGGTGGGCTTTCACCACCAACCTTCATTCGCCCAGGATCGCGCGGCGCTTGCTCTCCAGAGGTTTCATGACTTTCTCAGCATTTTCGGGCTTCACTCCCACTTCCTCCAGGGCCGCGCGAAAGTGCTTAAGGAACAGCTCGTAATGCTCTTCGTTCAGACCGTGATCTCGGACCCGCCCATGCGCGGAATGAATATCTTTGCCGGTGTACACTCGTCCGCCGAGCAGCATGGAGACGAACATAGTCTGCCGCGAGCGCAGGTGCGCCATGTCAGTCCGTTGAAAGAACGGCCGAAGGCTCTCATCCTCCATAATCTTCTCGTAGAAGCGTTTCGTGGCCGCCTCGATCGTCTTCTGCCCGCCGATGAGCTCATATAAATTCTCGATCATGGTCTCCTCCTGCCGTGCAAGAACCGGACGAGGCCGCTCCGCAACCAACACTCATCGCTGTCACCCTGCGTTTCTCGGAGTTGTGCCTGGTCGTTCACCCTCGATGGTACCCCCTCGCGCGCCAGCTAGCCGTCCCTTCACTTCCAATGTCCCAGCCCAGAATTCGGACATAGTAAGCCTCGTGAAGCTGGAAAACGCGGCCGCCCCGCCCTGCGCGGCTTTCGAAGGGTGGGCTCTGAAGATTTTGACAATTTACACATTGAGAATGGACCTTTAATGGTATTGAATAGGGCTGCCCATATTTCTGCGGCAGGGGTTGGTGTATATGTCGGCCGGAACAATGAACCATCTGGACTTGGGAATTCTCCCTCTCTTGAATGCGGTTTTCTGCCTCGATTGCGAGGTCATCAGCAGCAGCCAAAATGACGAATGCGCCGCCTGCAAAAGCCGTTCCCTCGTCAGCCTGGCTCGGATGCTCGGGGGCAGTTTGCTCGCCTACCAGGCTCACCAAAAACGGGAAACTGAATTGTTCGACATCACAATTACGATTGACTTGCAGCAGATGCATGCCAAACACTTGAGCACCATCGTTGAGAGATTGACCGGTGTGATTGGCCCGAACCTCGCGCAAGACCGAGCCTCATTCCATATCAATGTGAAGCCGGCAATAGACAAACGCGACCTTCAGCCCTTGCTTTGCTTCCCGGAACGCGATGCCGCCTAGGAGTTTCACAAATAGATTCTCGGCATTATCGGCTGAAGGTTCGCGTTGCCTTGATGAAAGGAAGTCGGTCTTGATTCAAGCGCTCACGCACCTCCTTCCTGACGAGAACCGCCGCTTGCTTCAACAAGTCGCCCCTGCGAAAGTTCCAAGCATATTTCTCCTTCACGAAAGACCTGGTCCGTTTTCGCCAGCTATCAATTGACGTATTATCCGTCGTTGATAGGCTGACACAATGATTGTCATCCAGTCCCCAAGATTGCAGCTCAGCCAGTTCCAGATGATGGATGCACAGGAGGTTTTTGGATGCATCACGCCCGCCATCGCCAGATTCATGCCATGGGAGCCGCCATCGTGGAGCGAGTACGTGACGCGATGCGAGAAGAGAGTGCAGGCTCCGGAACCAAACAAGTTTTCTTTCGTCATCCGGCGACTCGACAACAGGGAATGCCTTGGCATGGCCTCGTTAGAAGGTGCGGATTCTGTTTCGCCCGAACTCGGCCTTTGGCTCAAGGAAAGCGCGCACGGACGGGGTTTTGGCCGGGAAGTCGTGGCCGCACTGGTTGAATGGGGACACGCAACTCTTGGCAAGGGAAGTTTCATCTACCCGGTGGCCACACAAAACATCGCCAGCAGGCGTATCGCTGAGAATCTTCACGGCGAGATCATAGGCAACCGTACGAATCCAAAATACGACTCCGTCGTTTACAGGATTCCCTTCCACGAATCGTTCTCTTGACGGCACATCGAGCTTCAGGTTACTGACGCGTAGGCACATCGTTGCAGGTGAGTTTCATTTCATCGGCAAAGAGGCGTCCACGCGTTGGGCGAGCGGGGTCGATCTGTCGATGTTGGCTGAAGCGGGAGCCCTAGACCCAGCGGATGAGACTTCTCGCGAGTACGAAAGGGTGGTTGATCCGAAATATCTGGACCAAATCCGGACAGAAGCGAAGCAATTTTCTAATAAGCTACTTTCTCGCCAGTCCGGAGTTGCCAGGTCTGCAATCATGAACTTCAGGAAGGGAAGGAACACCATCAAGCCGCGTACTTTCCGAAAGGTGATAAAAGCGATCCGTGACCTAGAAAACAAAAGTTGAAGAATTGAATTGGCAATTGGAGTTGAAAACGCGTTCACGGGGAGAGATGAGCAAGATATTCTGCCAGCTTGAGCCGATGTTCAGGAGCCATGTCAATGAAATCTAGGCCGTTTCCCACTTGTGGGTACTTCGTTGCAACTACGGCATTGCTTGGAATTTGCTCATCGCCGCAAGAAAACAGCAAAGCTAACCGAGTACCCACGTCCATTGTGAACATGGTCTCGATATAGCAACCACATAGGCTGACTTCATCAGTCGCTGTTCTCATCGGTGCGGAACCGGCGCAATGTATCTCCACAGAAATTCTGGCCTTCAGTCGCGGATACCGACGTCGTTCAGTATCGTGTTGCGCACTCTCAGACATACAGTGTGTTGGGTTTCAGTCTTTTTTGCTTCCCGCTCTTCTCCTCTGCCACTTTTCCAGCCAATCGTATGTCAGCTTCACAATCTCGAGTAGGCATACGCGGCCAAGCGAAATGAACAAAAGATCGCGCATAAAATAGAGAACAGCCCAACGGCGTGTCGGAAAACCTGGACACTCAAATGCGTCCTAGTGACCGAGGGATTTAAAAGGACCGACACGGTGCGGATCATTCATCAAGTGCCCGGAGAGCGATTCTCCACTAAGAGGCCGGATACATTTACGCGGACTATCCTTTCGACTAACTTCAAACCTCTTGCAGTTCGGCGGCCGACCATACATTTGAGTGAAATCGAGATGTTACGGCAACGAATCGAGCAGATTCTTCCTGCTCCGATTACGGCGTGATCTCAAACACCAGACCGTACGTCCTAATAGCATTGCTCGCGGTAGCGTAAGTAATACCATTGCTCGTGGTACCGTAGAGATTGCCGGCCGGGTCGAAGTTCACTCCGGCTACGGGGTTTCTTCCGTAGCCCAAAAAGGCGTGGAGCACTGTCTCGCCCCAGCCACCCGAGGTGGGCGTTAACTTGAACACGACGCCATATCCTATGCCTGTCGGGTCGCATGCGATACAGCCCCCGAAGATCGTCGTGCCGTAGAGATTGCCCGCGTGGAGGGTCAGCCCGGCATATGGATCCGCTCCGTCCGCACCGCCTGTAAAAACGTGAAGCACGCTCTCTGTCCAGGTCCCGTCCGAGTTGGGCGCCAGCTTGAACACGACGCCACACGCCCCAAAAGTCGCGCCAGGAGCGCACGAGCCGCCGCTGCCCTCTGGTGGGCTCAATGGCACTCCGGTGTTATATGGCGTCCCCGTGCCGTAGAGATTGCCGGCCCCGTCAAAAACGAGCCCGGCCTGGGGAAAACCTCCGTTCGCGCCTCCCAAAAAGCTGTAGGGCACGCTGTACGTCCAGGTCCCGTCCGGATTGCGCTTCAGCTTGAAGACGGTCCCACAGCCGTACGAGGCGTAGCCCCAAGGGCAGTCCGAGAAGGCCGAGCCGCCGTACACGGTTGTGCCGTAGAGATTGCCGGCCCCGTCAAAAACCAGCCCGGCCTCGGGATAGGCGCCGTCACCGTCCCCACCACCCGTAAAGCTGTGGAGCACGCTCTCTGTCCAGGTGCCGTCGGGACTGTGCGCCAGCTTGAAGACTGCGCCCCAACCGGAGTCGCCGCCGGAGAGGGTTGTGCCGTAGAGATTGCCAGCGGTGTCAAAGATCACCCCAGATAGAGGATTGCCCGCGCCGCCCGTAAAGCTGTAGAGCACCCTCTCTGTCCAGGTCCCATCACAGTTGGGCTTCAGCTTGAACACGACACCCCATCCGTTAGCACCGCCGAACTCGGTCGTGCCGTAAAGATTGCCGGCCGCGTCGAAGATCAGCCCGCCATAGGGATTGGCTCCGTCCGCGCCTTTAAAGACGTGGAGTATCCTATACGTCCTGGTGCCGTCCGGGTTGTGCGCCAGCTTCCAGACGATCCCACAGCCAAGCCCGAAGTTGCACCCTGACCCGCCGCCGTCAAATGTCGTGCCGTAAAGATTCCCGGCAGCATCGCGGACCAGGTTTGCCTGTGGGTACGTCGCCCAGTCGAATACGTGGAGAATCTTGGTAGAGCTCGCTGCCCCGCTGCCCGCAAAGAGCAAAGTCACTGTCATAATTGCGAAAATTGCAATGACGATCAATCGACACTCTGTTCGTTGCATTTGATTACCTCCTTCTTAATCTGCGACCAAGATGAGATCGGTGCAGGGATGAGCTTTCTCGGCGGGCACAGTGGAGAGTTGCAGGAGCTTGATCCTGCAGAGCCGACTGCGTTGAACCAGGAGTTTTTCTGTCGCACGGAATTCCCCCCTCTTCGCGAGGTGGCTGACACGAACTTGGAGGAATGAAGGTTGCGTTTCCTTGCGTAAATTCCCCCAGGGCATGCGCTGAGATGGCATGTTTGTGCTCCGAGAGAGGAATCTAGAGGGAGCCCCAATTATGGTGTTCTTACACTCGGCTAGGTCGCCTGTCAAGCGATGTTTTTCATACGCTGCGCAACAACTCCATAGGCAACCGTCCCTTGGAAATGGTCAAGGAAGTAGCAAGGCCTAACTTGTTGTAACCAGGCTTTACTTGTTGTAATCAGGCGTGAGCGCAAGTTTGCGCCGTCTCTTGGCCCCACACTCCAGACACGAATGAGCTAAGTCGCGATGAGATGAGTTGACGTGAGGCACAGTAAGGATGATCTGATCTGATCAGAGTCCCAGTTCAACATGTTTTTACAGGGGGGTGTCTCTGGGACCATCTCTTCCCTTCTCCCACGAACGCGTTGACTCCTCCGCACCCCATCCATAAGATAAAGGCTCTTTCGCGCTCCTCATGATCGGCCAAACTATCTCGCATTACCGAATTCTCGAAAAACTGGGTGGCGGTGGCATGGGCGTCGTCTACAAGGCCGAAGACACCCGCCTGCATCGCTTCGTCGCCCTCAAGTTTCTCCCCGACGAAGTCTCCCGCAATCCGCAGGCTCTCAGCCGCTTCGAGCGCGAAGCTCAGGCCGCCTCTGCCCTCAACCATCCCAACATCTGCACCATCCACGACATCGGCGAGCAGGATGGCAAAGCCTTCATCGCCATGGAATACCTCGAAGGCGCGACCCTCAAGCATCAGATCGGCACTCGTCCCATGGAACTCGATGTCCTGCTTTCGCTCGCCATCGAAGTCGCCGACGCGCTCGATGCCGCGCATGCCAAAGGCATCATCCATCGCGACATCAAGCCCGCCAACATCTTCGTCACCGATCGCGGCCACGCCAAAATTCTCGACTTCGGCCTGGCCAAAATCGCGGAAGCGCCCTCCTCCAGTGGGCATGAGTCCGCCGCCACAGCGGCAATGACCGCAGTCGACGAGCAATTCCTCACCAGCCCCGGATCAGCCCTCGGCACCGTTGCCTACATGTCGCCCGAGCAGGCCAAGGGCAAGGAACTCGATCGCCGCACCGACTTGTTTTCTTTCGGTGCCGTCCTCTACGAGATGGCGACCGGAATCGTCGCTTTCCGCGGCGATACCTCGGCCATCATCTTCCACGCGATTCTCGAGCGCGCTCCCACGCCGCCCACGCGCATCAACCCCGACCTTCCGCCTAAGTTGGAAGAGATCATTAACAAAGCTCTGGATAAGGATCGCGAGCTCCGTTATCAGAATGCGGCCGACATGCGCGCCGACCTCAAGCGCGTCCGCCGCGAAATGGAATCCGGCCACACGGTTCTTGAAGTCGGCGATCCGACGCCCTCCGCCGCATCCCACAGCGCTTCCGGAATCCGTCCCGCAGCCGGCAGCGGATCGGCGCGAATTCCTGTATCTCCGAGCGGCAGCGCACCGGCAGCCAGCTCCGGCACGGTAACGCCGGCAAGCGCGAGTTCGCAATCTCTCGCCGCACCGTCAGCTCGCTCAAATTCGAAGCTCTACGGCGGAATCGCCGGTGCCGTCGCGCTCATCGCCGTAATCGCGTTCGTGTTTTACCAGCGCCGCCCGCACGCCATCACGGAAAAAGATTCCATCCTCGTTACCGACTTCACCAACACCACCGGCGACGCCGTTTTCGACGGTACCCTGAAAAAGGCCCTCAGCGTCGACCTGCAACAGTCGCCGTTCCTCAATGTCATCCCCGAACAGCAGGTGCAGAAGACGCTGAAGTTTATGGGGCGTCCTCCCGATCAGCTCATCACCAGCGACATCGGCCGCGAAATCTGCCAGCGCGACGGCGTCAAGGCCATGCTCACCGGTTCCATCGCCCTGGTTGGCAGCCAATATCTCATCACTCTCGAAGCCGTCAACGCCTCCACCGGCGATTCCCTCGGGCAGGCACAACAGCAGGCCAACAGCAAAGACGCGGTCCTCGGTACGCTCGGAACCGCCGCCACTGCTCTACGTGAAAAACTTGGCGAGTCCCTCGCTTCGGTTCAGAAATTCGACAAGCCTCTCGATCAGGCCACCACCTCTTCGCTCGAGGCGCTCAAAGCCTTCACCCTAGCCGACGAGCTGCACACCAAGCTCGAGGACATCCAATCCATCCCGCTCTACCAGCGCGCCATCGAACTCGATCCGAATTTCGCGCTAGCTCACCTTCGCCTCGGCGTAGTCGCCGGCAACACCGAACAACCATCCCTCTCCTCAAAAGAAGTGGCCAAAGCTTTCGAGCTGCGCGACCGCACCAGCGAATATGAGCGGCTCTACATCACCGCTTATTACTACTTCAACCTCGGACAGCTGGAGAAATCGGTTCAGGCCTGGGAGTTGATGAAGCAGACTTATCCCCACGACGAGGTCTCCCGCATTAACGTCGCCGTGGATTATTCGCAGGTCGGACAGTTCGAGAAAACCATCGACAACTGCCTCGAGGCGATCCGCCTCCAACCCGAGACCGTGAACTGCTACCTGGTGGGATCCACCGCCTACCGCGATCTGGGCCGGATGGACAATGCGGATGCCCTGCTGGCGCAAGCCCAACAGCACAATCTCAAGGGGACTGGTTTGTTTGTTGCGTTAGCGGGGGCCGCCATCATCCGAGGCGATGCCGCCACCGCCGCCCGCATGCAAGAACAAGCAAAAGCCACCCCTGAGGGCGAGCTGCGCGTACTCGGACAGCAAGCCGCACATGCCGGGGCCCTCGGCCAACTTGCTCAGGTGCAAGAACTGCGCACGCACGCTGTCGACCGGGCCAAGAGCATGGGAGTCTCTGACGTTGCGGCAGATCAGTTGATGGATGAAGCTGCCACCGAAGCTGATCTCGGATTTCCCGCCCGTGCCATTCAGTACCTCGATGCCGCTCTCGCCCTCTCCCACGATCCTTTCTTCGTCGCGCAGTTAGCCGATATTTCCGCATACGCTGGTCAGGAGCAGAAAGCCCAGTCGCTCATCGCCGAAGCCCGCCGTGCCCGGCCAGATAACACCTTCATCCAGACTGTGTTCGCTCCTCGCGTCGAGGCGCGCTTGCAGCTTCGCCACGGCAAAGCCGATGCCGCGCTTCAAACCCTCGCTGCCGCCCAACCGTACGAGGACGGATTTTATTTCGATGACCACATTCTGCGCGGCGAGGCCTATCTCGCCGCCGGTCAAGCTGAGAGCGCCGCCGCGGAGTTCAAGAAGTATCTCGGACGCCATGTCCTGGCATCATTCTCCAGCCAGTATCCGCTCGCTCAACTTGGCCTCGCGCGAGCCTTAGCCGCCCAGCACGACACCGCCAACGCCCGCACCGCCTACCAGGACCTCTTCGCCCTGTGGAAGAATGCCGATCCCGACCTCCCGATCCTCAAGCAAGCGCAAGCCGAATACGCCAAACTGCAGTAGAGAAATTGCATGTTCCCGGGAAGGCTGTAGTGTTCACTCAGCGTCGTGTTTCACGCAGGCCTTCCACTAGAAAGACGTGGAAATCCGTCGCTCGCGGCTCGGCTCCCAACTGCCGCAACATCAACGCAAGCTGACCGCGATGGTAGGTGGAATGGTTCATCACATGTTGCATCAGGTGCGCTAGTTTGATCTGCGTGCCTCGATAAGGAAGCATTTGTTCCAGGGACTCGCTAGTCAGTCTATTCACGAACTCAGCCTGATCCCTTTCAAGCTCCGCCCACTTCCGGCGAATCGCAGCTATGTCGGCAAGTTTATCGGAACGAAACAGCGCATCCCGCCGCGCCACGAGGGTAGCCACGGCATCCGGAGTCGCGGGCGGTTCCTTCCAATACATCAGCCAGATCCACTCGCCGCCCAGAATGTGCAGCAGCGTCTCCCGGACAGAACCGAAACCGCCACCCAGATCTTGGGTGAACTGCTCGGCGCTCAAAGCTGAAACCGCGCCCGACACTCGGGCATTCGCCCAGCGGTCATACGCGTAGAGAAGTTGAATGTCATCGAGGGTCATTGTGGTGGGACGGTGATTCCCTTTAGGAGATGTTACCGCGAGCACCAGGGATCGGCGTCGGCGTGCCACAGAAGACCTTTAATCTGGCGAACAACTCCGTTGCGGCCGAAGGTAAGGCATCGACGTGCGTGCGGAACCAGAGCTTGCTTCCATCCTTCGACAGGTAGTTGCAATCCGTTCCCGTCGCAGTGTTGGCAAATGGACGCGGCTCGACGCTTTTTTGCGGAGCATCAAAAGTTTTTCCCAGGGTCTTGACCACGTAGATCGCGAAAATGAGAGCCGCAGGAAGCCAGAAAGTTGTCCACAAGCGAGCCATATGCCACGTCTTTCAGCCGTGCAGGGCCGACTCCATCAGTCAAGTCGAAAACCTACGGCGACCGCTGCGCCGCGCCCGCCGGAACCTGGCCAGCCGGCGACCAGGCCGCATTCAAAACCGCGCTCAACCGTGGATACCGCGCTGCAAAGAAGTATATGGAATACGCCGGAAAGAACACGATGACCGGCACCGAGACCAGCGACACCAGATAAAGAAAAATTCCCAGCAGAATGCACCCCACCACAACCGCCAGCGTGATCGTGTGCGCATTCCAGGTCAGTCCAGCCGACTTGCCCGTAACCATCGCCAGGACGCCCAGTGCCGCGGTGGGTATGACGAAGACCAGCCCCACAACGAGTGCAGCGACTGAAACCAAAATCCCCGCCACGATGGCCAGCACGATCTTCATCGCGATGTAAGCAACATAGGCTCCCTTTTCGATCTTCATCATCGCCCACAGCCGCTGCCATCCTTCCATGACATCAACATCTTCTAAAGCCATCTGCGGAATGACGAAGTCCTTCGTCAATACCAGAATCACCGCCGTCGTTACACCGAACACGGCGAGAACAAGGAATACAAACAGTCCGCTTAGCACAAGCTCCGGCACATGCAGTTTCGGATCCCTCAGCCATCCCTTGGCAAAGCCATATGCCAACGGGATCCCCACCAGAACGCCGATGCCTACCGCGCCCAGGACAAAGTAAAGCAACTTCCACACGAAGTACCGCCATCCCGGGCCCAGCCTGCGATTCCAGCTCCACCGAATATGACATTCCCGCGTGACAATGCTGTCGAACAGCACGAAGCGCATTACGCTTCCGACATAGGTGAGAATGATCCCGATGGCGAGCGCGGCAACCGCAACGGCCGCAATCAGGGCAATGAGCAGCGCAACGTCAGCTCCCAAAGAGCCCGGCAACTCGATGTGCGGCGGCGTGCCCCCGGGATGTCGAGGCAATCGAAAGTTCGAGCGGTTGAATCCGCTCGAGCCTAGTTCCCCCGCCAGCAACCCGACAAACGCCAGCTTCGTCCACTGCCCAATTCGGAACGGCATGAACAATTGTCGTTTCGTATGTTCCAGGGCCGGCGTGATTGCATCCACCGCACTCACTGACACAAGACACCTCGCAGCACGGACATCGTCAGCAGCACGTTACTAAGAATTCCGCCGCGGATCAATTTAATTTCCCCTAGCTATTGTTACGCTGTTTTGATTCTTGCGGTTCCACCGATTCTCGCGGTTTGACGCTTCCCCATCCCCTCCTTAAGATAGGAGCACCCCCGCACTATTCCCCAATGATCGGCCAAACCATCTCGCACTATCGCATCGTCGAAAAACTGGGCGGCGGAGGCATGGGCGTCGTCTACAAAGCCGTCGACACCAAGCTCGACCGCTTCGTCGCCTTGAAATTCCTGCCTGACCAGGTCGCGAAAGACCCGCAGGTATTGAGCCGCTTCCGCCGTGAAGCCAAGGCCGCCTCCGCCCTCAACCATCCCAACATCTGCACCATTCACGAGATCGACGAGCAGGATGGCCAGACCTTCATCGTGATGGAGTATCTCGACGGCGTAACCCTCAAGCACCGCATCGCCGGCCGCCCGCTTGAAATCGAAACTCTGCTCTCCTTAGCCATCGAGGTCGCCGACGCCCTCGACGCCGCTCACGCCGGAGGCATTGTCCACCGCGACATCAAGCCTGCCAACATTTTCATCACCAAGCGCGGCCACGCCAAGATCCTGGATTTCGGTCTCGCCAAAGTCTCGCCTTTATCCAGCGATGCTTCCGGAACCCTGACCGCCGCCACCGCCGTCGATCTCGAATACCTCACCAGTCCCGGCACCGCTGTCGGCACCGTCGCCTACATGTCGCCCGAGCAGGCCAAAGGCAAAGAACTCGATCCCCGCACCGACCTGTTTTCTTTTGGCACGGTTCTTTACGAAATGGCGACCGGATCGTTGCCGTTTCCCGGAGACACTTCCGCCATCCTCTTTGACGGCATCCTCAATCGCACGCCAGTCCCGCCCGTCCGCCTGAATCCCACCCTTCCGCCCAGGCTGGAAGACGTGATCAGCAAGTTGATGGAGAAAGATCGCGATCTGCGCTACCAGTCTGCAGCCGAACTAAGAAGCGATCTCAAGCGCCTGAAGCGCGACACCGAATCCGGAAAGGCGCCGGCTCACGATTCCGCGCCAATCGCCGTTTCCAGCGCCGCCGTTCGCCCCGCATCCACGGAATCAGCCTCCAGCGCCTCGGTCCTCGCCGCTGCGGCCCGACAGCACAAAACCGGCCTCGGAGTCATAGTCACCGTGGCTCTGGTGTTGCTCAGCGCCGCAGCCTTCGGCGTGTACAGCCTCTTTTTCGCGAACCGCGCCCTACCTTTCCAGAGCATCAAGGTCACTAAGATCAGCGGGACGCACAACGCGCGGCTCGGGGCTATGTCCCCCGACGGCAAATATCTCGCTTATGTCCTGAGCAGCGAAGGCAACGAATCCTTGTGGCTACGACATCTCGCCAGCGAAAGCAATGTGCAGATTGTCTCAGCGCAGCGGGTGCAGTACCGTGCCTTGCGATTCTCTCCTGACGGCAGTCACATCTACTATTCCCACACCGAACTGGCGAGCGGGCCGGGATCGCGCGAGTACGATCTCTACCGCACTCCGGTGCTGGGCGGCACTCCTCAACTGCTGGTCAAAGATATCGACAGCAATCCCAGCTTCTCTCCCGATGCCCAGCATTTTGTCTTTGGCCGAGCCAATGATCCGGAGCCTGGTAAAGACAACGTCATCGTCGCCAACGCCGACGGCACCGATGAAAAGACCATTCTGGTTGTGCCGATGGCCAAGCCGATCGCGGATCTGTCATGGTCCCCTGATGGAAAGGCGATTGCCGGCATCCAGTTCGAGCAAACCGGCCAAACCTTCAGCGCCATTGTTTCGATCGATCCGGCCACTGGAAATCAAAGATTTGCTTCCAGGCCGCCCTACATGCTGCTCAACGATGCCTCCTGGCTGCCCGACGGAAAAGCCATCGCCGTAACGTTCGCAACCCAGGAAACGAATTTCGCCCGCAGACAAATTGCCTTGATCTCCTATCCGGGCGGCACTATCCGTCCCGTCACCACCGACACCAACGACTATTCCACTCTCAGTCTCTCCTCGGATGGGGCGACCATAGCCACCATCATGCGGCAATCGGTGAGCGATCTTTACCTCAGTGCGGGTCAGAAGCCCGATTATTCCGACGCGAAGCAAGTCACTTCCGGGGATCCAATCAGCACGGTTTCCTGGTCAAAAGATGGAAACCTTTTGCGTGATCACGACCGTGATGTCCAAGTTCTCGACCCGGATGGCGGAGTGAAGGGCGCAATCGCCTCGGATAAAGACTCTTCGGCATTCCAACCCTATGGCTGCAGCGACGGCCATATTCTGATATCGCGGGGCGTCTTGAAGCCGCTCGCCGTGAACATCTGGCGCGCTGAGGCCAACGGCGCCGGATTGCTCCGGCTCACCGACGGCAAGAACGACGAGTACCCCGCGTGCTCCCCCGATGCCAAGACCGTTTTCTATGTCGACATGGTGGCTTCCGCCGTGATGAAAGTACCCATCGACGGAGGCAAAGCGGAACGAGTTTCCAGCGGCTACATCGACACCAACTCCGGCTTCGATATCGCCCGCAATGGTAAGACAGCCGCGATTGGAACCTACGACTTCAAGGCGCAACGACCGAACATCTCGCTAGTCTCTCTCGACTCCGGACAAGTCCTGCGCACCCTCGAGTTCGATGTTCGCCACAGCGGCGTCGTGCGTTTCACTCCCGATGGCAAGTACATCGCCTATCCCGTTCGTGAAAAGGGCGTCGACAATCTCTGGGTGCAACCGCTTGACGGCGGCGCCGGCCACCAGTTCACTAACTTCAACTCGCTGAAGATTTATTCCTATCAGTGGTCATCCGATGGCAAGAGCCTGGCCTTGGTGCGGGGAGACTCCCCGTCAGATCTGGTACTCATCCAGGATCAGAAGAAGTAGCACGAAAGTGCTATCCGCACCGCGCCTGAAGTTTTAAGCCCCTGTCTTTGGCCGTCCAGTAAGTCATTTCGCTGAAGTAACTTGCGCAATCGTGCACCAATCTCAGTGGAAAACCCGAAACCCTTTCCTACATTCCTGAATCTAAGTAGTTGTGCGGGCGAGTAACACCAGGGGGCGCTGGCACACTATAAATACCGAGTTCCGCGGGGCTTCTTCCCGCATGTGGAAGGTGGGACCATGATCGCAAAATTATACGATGCCCTGTTCGGCTGCAGGCATTCCCGTTACAGTTTCCCAGTTACAATTCGTCGCGCAACGCGCCGCCCCGCCGCCGCAACGCTCACCGGAACCTACGTCGCCTGTCTCGATTGTGGCAAGGAGTTTCCCTACGACTGGCAGGAAATGAAAGTGATCACCTCGCCCGAGCAGCATCGTGCACGTCTGGCCGAACTGGCTAAGCACGCCGCCTAAGAACACGCTGCTCCGGACCGGATCCCAACAACATCACTACTGGCGCTGAGTTGGATTTCGCCTTCAGAGGCGTCATTCCGAAGCCCCGGCGCTTTCACCGCCGGAGAGCCTGCCCTGAGCCCGAGCATCGCAAAAGAAAAAGCCCCGCCGGAAGCGGGGCTTTGATTTTCTCTCGAGGCCCTATCTCGTCGGATACTCCGCCGGAACCGGCACGGGAATGCGCTTCTCGATCGGCACGAACTCGCGCTCTCCGGGGCCGGTGTAAATCTGCCGCGGCCGCGCAATCTTCTGCTCCGGATCGTTCATCAACTCCTGCCACTGCGCCAGCCACCCCGCCGTGCGCGGAATCGCAAACAGCACCGTGAACATCTCCGGACGGAATCCCATCGCCTGGTACATGATCCCGGAATAGAAATCGACGTTGGGATACAGTTTCCGCTTCACGAAATACTCGTCTTCCAGGGCGATCCGCTCCAGCTCGAGCGCGATGTCGAGCTTCGAATTGCGCCCCGTCACCTCGAACACCTGCTCCGCGCTCCAGCGGATTATTTTCGCCCGAGGATCGTAATTCTTGTAGATGCGATGGCCGAATCCCATCAGCTTGATCTGACCTTCCTTCACCCGCTTGATATAAGCCGGCACGTGATCCTTCGTCCCGATCTCATCCAGCATCTTCAACACTTCTTCGTTGGCGCCGCCATGCAGCACGCCCGCCAGCGCCGATGCTGCCGACGCCACTGCCAGATACGGATCCGTCTCCGAACTCCCCACCGACCGCATTGCACTCGTGCTGCAGTTCTGCTCATGGTCGGCATGCAGAATGAACAGAATGTCGAGCGCCCGCGCAATCGCCGGATGCGCCACATATTTCGGCTCGACCATCTTCCACAGCATGTTCATGAAGTTTTCCGTGTAGCTCAGATCGTTGTCCGGATACACGTACGGAAATCCCACGTTATGCCGGTACGACATGGCCGCGATCGACGGCACTTTGCCGATAAGCCGAACGATCTGGTGCATCCGGTCGTTCGCACTCCGCACCAGCTTCGCGTCGGGATACACGCTCGACAGCGCCGCAATCGTGCTCACAAACATCGACATCGGATGCGCCGAATAACGGAAGCCTTCCATGAACTTCTTCGTGGTCTCGTGCAGCATCGTGTGGTGCGTGATGTCGTAGACCCACTGCTTCAGCTCTTTCTCGGTCGGCAATTCGCCGAACATCAGCAGATACGCGACTTCCAGAAATGTGCAGCGCTCCGCCAGCACTTCAATCGGGTATCCGCGATAGCGCAGGATTCCTTTGTCGCCATCGATATAGGTCAGGCTGCTCTTGCACGACGCCGTGTTCATGAACGCCGGGTCATATGTCATCAACCCGAAGTCTTCCGGACCGGCCTTGATCTGCCGCAAATCCATCGCCCGTATCGTGCCGTTCTCGATGGGCACGGTGTAGGTTTTGCCGGTGCGATTATCGGTAATGGTCAGTGTTTTTTCGGACATGGGATTAAATTCTCCCTCTCGGCGCAGTGACATCAACGTAGCCGAGCCTAGATGGCTTTTCAAGCCCAATCTGTGATTCGGATCACATCTTCCTGTGACTCAACCTTTTCTTGCAAAAATAAAACCGGCGGCCCCAAGCCGCCGGCAATCACTATCGAACCGCGTACCCCATTTCTGGCCGGTGTTGCCAGAAGTGAGGACTTTCCCGTGCCGTCCTAGTTCGAATCATCCCGCCGCTTCAGCGTTGGACGGTCATCGTCGCTCTTCTGGTCGCCGGTCTTGTCGTTCGTGTTCGAAGTCCGCCGCAGGCTTGGCTTGTTGGCATCCTTTTCGTCGAGCAGCTTATGCTTGTTCTCGATCGCTGCCAGCCGCGCCTTTACTTCGTCGAATTCCGACGTGGTCACAACGTACTGCTGCTTGGCCGGAAGAATCTTCCGGATCTCATCCTGGGACTTCTCAATACGGTCTGGAGTCTGCGGGTGCGTGTCAAAAGCTTTTGACAGCGTCCCCGGTTTCTTCTTCTCCATCGCCTGGATCTTTTCGAAGAAGGAAACGAACGCCGAAGGATCATATCCCGCACGATACATATACTCGATGCCAAGATAATCCGCTTCTGCCTCGAAGCCGCGCGAGAAGTGCAGGAAGGTCAGCGGAATGCCCAGTCCCATGCCTTCATATGCCGCATACCCAATCGCGCCGCCCATAAAAATGAACGGAATCGACATCATTTGCAGGAGGTTGGCGCGCGTCATTTCGCGTCCGTAATGGCAGGCTGCCACGTGCGCGATCTCATGCGCCATCACGCCGGCCATCTCAGCTTCTTCATCCGCAGCCAGAATCAGGCCGGAATTCACATAGAAGAATCCGCCGGGCAGCGCCATCGCGTTGACCACGTCGGAATCGATTACCTTGATCGTGAACGGCACCTGCGCATCAGAATTCCGCACCAGGTTCTGCCCAATCCGGTTCACATACTCCGTGATCACCGGATCGTTGACCAGTTTGATCTGCGATTCGATCTGTTGCGCGTACACCCGTCCTCGCGCTACCTGGCCTTCGACCGTATACCAGTTCCCCACGCCCCGGCCGCAACCTACGTTGCGGTTGCCCACGGCATCCACGTCGGTCTTGCCGCCGTTGTGCTTGATCTGGCTGTCGTCCTGTGTGGGGAGAGCTGCAGGCTTCTGCGGAGGTGCGTTCTGCACGTCTCCGGCCTTGGGCTGGCCCTGATCAGGATCGGACGTCGGCGTCTGCGTCTGCGGACTCTGTCCGCCGCTTTGCGCCTGCGCCAGCGTCCAGGGCTCGGCACTGAACGCCACGATTGCGACTGCGCTTGCCAGCCATCTGAGCTTCATAGGGGTACTCCTTCAGGAGATTATACGCCCGCCCCGGACGCACAAAATCCAATAAACTGATGGTTAGACGCTCGATGTCCCATCCTGGGTTACCCGCACAACATGTTTAAGTTTAGAGACAATATCAAGGAATATTTTGGCCCCAAGCCGGTTACCCCAGTTCCCCAAAACCCGCAGGACCGGGGCACCGTGAGTGCGCAAATATCAACCGGGTGCCCCACCCTTGTCCCTGCGCTTTTGCAGGGACAGGGTGGGGACTTTGACGTTTCCATGTACAGACCTCGAATACGGCGCCCCACGCGCTTTTTCGCAGGGCTGGAATTTCTCCCGTAAGAGACATCGTCCTGGCGAAAAAGGGATAATTCCGGCCCGTACTCAGGACCGCCGGCAATCCCCACTGGCGGCAACCCTGCGCCGTTTTCGTAGGGTGGGGATTTTGACATCCTGAATAATCGAATCCCCCCTGAAAGTGCGAATACCCGTATGACGCTATAGCCGCCCAGACCTTCTGTTGTCCACCGTCGCCACGGCTCTGGGTCCGTCCATTCCACGACAGCCGACAGCCCGGTGGAAGAGCGGCCCTTTCAGAGCCGCGTCAAACGACAAGAAAGAGAAACAATTCACTCTGCCGAAGGCCGTTGCCGGAGAGCGCAGCTCGCAGGCAACTACAACACTCCGACGAATTCCACAGATTTAAGCTTCCTCCCTGTGACATCTGACCTTGCCTTCCACAACTTCCCCGTCCGATCATGGCAGGAGCCGAAAAGCAGAGGGACGAATGCGACCAACCGCCAAGTCCTTACTCCACAATATTTTAGCTGCAAGTCCTTCACCCTCAAGATTTTGCCTGGGCCAACGTCTGCCTCGAACGCGCAACTCCAAAAAAACAGGGATTTTATCGGCGCAGCCAAAAAATCTTACACCGCCCATTCCTCTAACTCGAATGTTCTCAATATTTTGCCCGCAAAATCTTGAGCCCGTAGGACCAATTCCCATTTTCTCCTAACCTAATGATTCCAACAGACCGAGGGGGGACCGATAACAGAACAATCTTTTCTTTCCCCGCACGCGGTCGTACGATAGCGCCTTCTTCATCCGCATCCCCTGGAGGCCTGATGCTCGACCGCCGTCGTTTTCTCTCGACTGCTGCCAGCGGAGTCGCCGCGTCCCTCGCATTCCGCGAAAACCTCTTCGCGCAACTCGCCAAGACGCCCCCGCTGCCCGACCATTCCCTTCTCGATAAGAACGAAGACGCCTTCTGGGCCGAGATGCGCAAGCAGTTCCTCATTCCCGAGGATGAGATCTATCTCAACAACGGCACTGTTGGCTCCAGCCCCGCGCCCGTGCTGCGCGCCATCTTCGACGGATACACGACCACCGAGAAGATGGACCAGGAAGATCCCGAAGACTATCCCATCTGGGGATACGCGGCCTGGAACGAGTTCCGCGATCCGCTCGCCGAATTTGTCGGCTGCACCCGCGACGAGATTGCCCTGCTGCGCAACGCCACCGAAGCCAACAGCTACATCGCCAACGGCGTTGACCTGAAGCCCGGCGATGAAGTGCTCATGACCGACCAGGAGCATCCTGGCGGACTACACCCTTGGGATTTGAAAGCCAAACGCTACGGCATCGTGGTCAAGAAGGTCACCCTTCCCCGCCCCGTCAAAGATGCGGCGCAGGTCCTCAACCTGTTCAACGACGCCATCACCCCGCGCACCCGCGTCATATTCTTCAGCCACATCACAACGTTCTCCGGCGTTGTGCTGCCCGCGAAGGAACTCTCCGCGCTGGCGCGCTCGAAAGGCATCCTCTCCGCCGTTGACGGTGCGCATGTTCCGGGCATGATGCGGCTCAACATCCACGATCTCGGCTGCGACATGTACTCCTCGAGCCCGCACAAGTGGCTCTTTGCGACCAAGGGATCGGGCTTCCTCTACGTTCGCGATGAGGTCATCGATCGCCTCTGGAACACCATCGCCACCGAAGGCTGGGACGACACCAAGATTCGCGCCGAGCGCTTCCAGCGCATCGGCAGTTCCAACGTACCTGCACTCTGGGGATTGCGCGCGTCCATCAAACTCGCCAACGATATCGGACTCGACCGCATCGAGCGCCGGCATCGCCAGCTCGCCAACTACATCCTCGACGAGATGAAGAAGCGCGGCGCTGAATCCTGGACCTCGCCCGATCCAGCTCTGCGATGCGCCATCGTCAGCGTCAACGTCCCGCCCATCGCGCGCATGGACCTGGAGAACTGGATGTGGAAGACCTACAAGATCAAAATCCGCGGCGGCGATCCTAACAAGCTCCGCCTCTCGACGCCGTACTATCTGCAGAAGAAAGACATCGATCGCTTCCTCGAAAAGTTTGACGAGTACAAGCGGGCTAAGGTCGGCGCTTGATCGTCGACGGATCAAGCGAAACCACTCTGGAGCGGGCCGAGCAGCGCGTACTGAGCCATCAGTCCG
>Ga0307478_10000650_pt1 | contig 34318 bp, 30 predicted proteins | sample atmos_gasesECM4C_2_FD_203713 | JGI IMG/M metagenome (GOLD analysis project Ga0307478, IMG submission 203713) | Hardwood forest soil microbial communities from Morgan-Monroe State Forest, Indiana, United States - atmos_gasesECM4C_05 | ecosystem: Environmental > Terrestrial > Soil > Temperate...
TAATTGTTGACCTTTCTGTCGAACATCCCCTCTTTCTGGCCTTTCTTCTTGTGATAGGAGAGAACCCAATCGTAGGTTTTTCGGCCCCACAGGATGGTGTCAATCGTCCGGTAGAACGAAGTCATACCGTAATCGAATTTGCGGGGCCGACGATTCAGCCATTCGACATCACCGTTTGGCCTGGCAATGTAGCCATCGGCGCTTGTCGCAATGTACACGATGATTTTTCGATGTGCTTTCATGAGACCCCCCATTTCCCAACTATCGGGTGCGGTTTTCCTGGGCTCGGCGGCGCCAATACTCACACAGTTCGGGCAAAGCGGTCTACGTCCTGAGAAACAGCGTTATCGCCCAGGTAGATTTTGGGCCGGGATCTCTGTGGGGCGCGCGCGCCACCACTCTACGGAGGCTGACGCCAGCCCTCGACTTAACCAGATGTGCAGAGATGCCCCGTTCACACCGATTACTGGTCGCTAATCTTAACGACTTGACCTGGACGGATCTGCTTTAGCCGGTCAATCAAGGCCGGTATAAGCGGGGTCAGATGATTCAGCTTAATGGACTTTGTGCAAAGAATGACCATCGCAACCTTACAATTCCCGAAGTCCTGTTGATACTCGATCCCGCGATCGACTGTTACCAAAACATCGAACTCTGCATTCTCCGCGGCTTCAAGCAGTTCACCATTTTCGAGCCCGCCAAACCCAGCACGCTGAGCCGTCTGGCATTCATGTTGAGGTAGGTGATTTCGAAGGCGACGAGGCACGCACTCGTCGAGGAGGATTCTCATTCGAGCTGGCCAACGAGAGCAGTCTTTGCGTGCTCCAACGCCCTGATGGCAGCCTCGCGAGTGACGGAGGGAAAATCCTCGAGAAACTCATCTAGAGTTTCACCGCCTTCGAGATAGTCCAAGAGCGCCTGGAAAGGAACACGCGTGCCACGAAAGACAGGTGTTCCGCTGAGAATCTTCGGGTTCTTGACGATCACGCTGTCCCGCGAACTCATGCTATTCCCCGTTGAGGCTAGTATAGCAATATCTCTACGGCAGTGACGACCCGGTCAAGCGGAGCAGGAGCCCATTCATAGAAATGACGTCGTCGGCTCAAAAATCTCGGGGGCAGTAAGGGGGCAATAGGGATTCCGTTATATTCCTTTCAATAACTTAGAAGGCCGATGTGCGCAGCAAACCTCCTTTGTTTTCAAGCAGTCAGCGGATTCGAATCCCATCGGCTCCACCATTGCATTCAGGCCGCTCATTCGAACCACCTTCCTGTCGCTCGCCTTCCATTGACGGAGGCACTAACGCCAAGGTATTGAGCGAAGTCATGGCCATGTAAAAAGGTCGATCGTTGTCACCGTCGCGCGTGGGCTCAAGACGCAGCGGACCGAGGAGTTTCCTAAGAAGCAGCCCGGAACGTTCGGAGTTGCGCTCGAGGATGTCCTTCAACTTGGTTAACCGTTCCTGGATCCACTCTAGGGGTGGAACTTGAAATACTCTGCCGCGGCAACGGCGCAGGCTTTCCAGTTCTTCCTTTAGGGCCTCCACCTTCCGCTCCGACTCTAACAGCGCCTGAGCGAGTGTGCGGCTGCCGCGACCTCGCCGATGAAATCGACGAAGTTTGCAAGTCGTCGTCCCTCTGCCGTGAGTTCGACCTCCTTGAGGTGGATTGATTCGGGGACGTGCGTGTAGAGCTTCGCGACCTCGGCCTCAACGCGTCGCAGGACGTACTCGATATGTTGCGGGTCCGAAAGCCGCTCCAGGACCAACCTACGGTTTCGACCCCACACTTTGCGAGTTGGCGGTCGGGCCAAAGAGAAATCGGAGTGCTTTGGGAAGCCGCCCCGCCCACCATTTCTCCGAATGTCCTGCGCCTTGTTGCACAACGACTTGAAGCTGCTCAGGTCCAAGTCCAGACTTTTGTAGCAGTTTCTTTAGCCTTTCCACATCTTCCACTGGCTCATTGACGGTCCCCGTTCCGATGAAAATCCGATGCGGCCAAACGCGAACGGATTCGGCATCTTTGAGGACGTGATAGTCGTCCGCATAAACCGACGGGCTCTCCAGCAAAAGTCCCCCAAAGGAAGCCGGGTGTTGAACGACCGTGTAAAAGGCGATTTCGGCACCATAAGAGGCTCCTCCAAGTGTGCGGTTGCCCGCACCGGGCAGTACCCGATATTGACTCTCCACAAAGGGCACGACCTCCTCCAACAGAAAGCGAGGATACCGTTTCCCCTCTGGATTTGGCTCAGGTGGCGCCAAGGTGTCGTCGACGTAAGGCAAGTATTCTCTCGGCCGCCAACGTTTGCCACCATTGTCAATCCCCACAACGATAATCGGACTGATTGCGCCGTGAGCAATCAGATCGTCCACAGTCTCATCAACTCGCCACTCTTCTCCAGTAAACTGCGATGTGCAAACGTCAAACAGATTTTGGCCGTCGTTGAGGTACAAAACTGGATACCGCCGGTGGCGATTCTCGAGGAGCCGGTAGCCTGCTGGTAAGAGAATCCGTAAGTTGCGTTGAACGGGAAAAACCCTACTTTCAAAGGGAACGATTTCGAGATCACCCGTGGCCGTGCACGACGATTTTTCGGGAGAACCAAATAATGAGACCAGTAGGACAAAAGACAAAGCACCTTGCATAAGCAAGGATTCTACTCTAATGGGCCTCAGAGTCTGGTTAGCATAAACTTCGTCTTCCACGCGTCGCCCGGTAAGCCATGGCGGACAGTCGCGGATCGCCCCTTGAGGAGACTCACTCTCGGGATGAAGCAGCAAAAGGGGACCCCTCAAAAAGTCAGTTTGCTGAGGGCTCTTCGAGATGATCAACGGCGATTGCTCCAGCGGGGCCTTTTTCGCCCTTCAGTCGCAGTCCGAGTTGCTCATTTACGGCAGTGAGCAATGGCGGCCAATCAGAGTCCGGCCCGGTATTCTCTTGGGGCGAAACCCTTTGGCCACGAGAGGGTTGCACTTCCTCATCCGGGGTCCAGTGGAGCGTAAAATCGAAGTCCCCTTTGAGCCCAGTGCGATCGATTACGGGACGCCCCAGTTGATCTGTAAGCATCTGAGTAATCAGCTCCATCGGAACGCCGAGGCCGAGCACATAACCTCGCCCCATCATTCGTAGCGTGTGGCTGTGTTCGGCCAACGGGCCAGAACCGTCAGGTTTCGATGGCCGAAGCTTCGAGCCATCCTTCGAGACTACAAGCGTATAGACGGCGACACTCTTCTCCGCTTCATGGAAGCGAAGCTGAAAACGATCGGCCAAGAGCTGGCGGATCATGTGCTTGCGTTGTTCTATCGAGAGCTTTCTCAAGTCTTTTCCTAGGACTTTGGCGGTGATATCAAATCTCTCAGACTTGACCCATCGAGGCAGGCCAATGATCTGATCTTCCTCGACGCTATACGCCAGCTTGAGCAGCATGATCACGGAAATGTTCGTAGCGTTGAATCCATCATCGGGAAATTCAAACCGTACACCAGCATCGTGAGACTTATTCACCCGGACCGATGCAACATCGAATTGCGCTTCCCCTTTACCGTCGGATTGCGCATCAACGTGTGGGCTTTGTAACTGGTCCCAAACCCTTCCCAGATCGAGCCCTTTAGCGGGATAAGTGTCTTCGATTGCTTGCCGCAAGAGAGGGGTGTGGTTGCTCGCCAACTGAACCAGTTCAACCGCAGAGGGAGGTTGTGGCCCGATTCGAGCAGCCGCGGGACAGCCGAAACAGTAAGTGTCATCCAGTTCTATTGCGGTGCGAGATTGGGGTCCGGCTTGAGCTGCGCATGAGCAACAACAGACGGTGGCACAAAGCAGCATTCTGACTGCAGAGAAGCTCAACCGCATCAGGTTCTCCTTCAATTATTGTAGAGCCGAATCGAATCAGTCTTCCCGCCGGTCTGGCGAGCGGTCAGTTAGTATGCGCCTCCGGACTGAAGGCCTTGGACACCGATTTTCCAGTTTAGTTCCCGAACTTTTGCGGGCGGGGATTGCCCAGGTGCGCTTCTCGTATGAGCGGGCATAACCCGGAAGTAATCGAACATGCCTGGTTAGTCGCCAAACCGGATTGCGACCTGAAAGCTATTGGAATGATTGTCTTACGAGGAGGAATCGATCAGACCGTGCACCCCATTGCAGGTAGCCTACGAGGTTGGAGCGGCGAGGCAACAGACCGTTGTCCGCCGCCTCATAGGCGAGTCGTCGGACGGCTGGCAGCCTCACATTGATGGTGCCAGGTGCGAGCAGCCTATCTTCGAGATGAACCCTGTAGCGCGTCACCACCGTTTGTTGAAAGACAGGCGTGGCTCTGAGCAATGCCAACACACAAAACCATCAATGGATCTGCGATAGCTTCGTTGCGATTCAGGGGACCGCACGCTGACGAGCACCGCCGATTTGACGTGCTCCAGATCCGGAAGACCGAGCTTGGTCCTTTGCCAATTCGATTTTCTTCTTCTTGTTTTTCTTCTCATGGACGCCACCTCCCGACGTGGAGAGTCGGGAATCGCATGATTGGCCGTTACACCGTTACACGCAATCTGTGGACAGGTTGGTCCTCAAGGAGTATGACGTTTTCAATAGATGAGGCGGACGGGGAGGTGCCGTATGGATGTTGACGCGGAAAAGTTGCAGCAAGCGGTTCTCGCGCTACTACATTTGAACACATTTGAGCAGAAGTCAGGAAAACGGGCTTGGAAAGCTCTTCCCTGGAGCGTGATGGATCAACTCCACGACAAGGGCTACATTTCCGATCCGGCCACGAAAGCCAAGTCCGTCTGGTTATCAGACGAGGGAGCTAGGCTCTCCGAAGAATTGTTTGAGAAGCTTTTTGCCGTAAAGAAGCAGGTAGCATTGCCGCGCGGCGCAAGAGTGGTCGAGCCTTCGTAGTGGCCTAGTACCAACTTTACCGGTAACGACGCGTCGAAGACGCAGTCCATGCCAACCAGGAGTTGAGGGGCGTTATCCCAGTGTCACACCCGACTTACCTGGCACTCGTCTGGTGACCAAGTGTTTTTCACGACAGCCGGCCACACGAGACGTGTGTTCAACCGACAGCCAAATTATGTTCAGCTAAGAATGCCTGCCCGGCCGGCCCATCGGGCGATATAGCTCTGAAGGAAAGTAGTGAAGTCTTCCGTACCTGGCGGGAGTTTTTTCCCTCTAAGGCTGATGCGACAGAAGTCCACGTTCACAACGGGGTTGATCAGCTTACTCATGGCGACTTTGCGATTGCGGCAGGCGGGCAAGGCAAAAGAAGGAATGATAGCAACGCCTTCGCCGGCCTCGACCATGGCGATCATTGTGTCGAGGTGATTGAACGTCGCCCGGGGATGAACCACAACGTGTGCGCGGGCCAGATGCTTGTCGATGAAATCCTGGACCAGATTTTGCGAAACCAATGAAATCAACGGTTCTCCCTTGAGAGCGGACCATGTCGTGGAGGTGCGCCGCAATCCCGGATCGCTGTCAGGCCGAATGACCATCAGCGAAAAACGAAACAACGGGGTGCGGCGGATTCCAAGCGTGGGTTTGAAAAATCCTCCGAGACTCATATCCACCTGACCATCTTCGACCAAGCGGGTGAGCGCGTCTCCGCCCACGTCGAACACGCGAATGTGCAGGCCCGGCCGATGACTGCGAAATTCTTTAATGGCTTCCGGAAGGACATTCGCCGCGATCAATGGCGGAGCAGCTACGGACAGCGACAGATTGGCCTGGGTGGCCGATCGCCCGATGCGCGAGACAGTGGCATCCACCCTTTCCAAGCTATGGCGAACAACTCCAAGCAAGTCAGAGCCGTATTTTGTGAGTCCGACGTGACGGGTAGTGCGATCAAACAGCCGGAACCCAAGCTGCAATTCCAGTTCGCGAATCAAAACACTCAAACCAGAGGGCGTGATGTAAAGCGCTTCGGCGGCGCGGGAGAAGCTCCGATGCTGCGCTACGAGAAGGAAAGCACGGAACTGTCGCGAAGTGAAATCCATCGTTGAGCATTCCTCAACAATTATCAAATTATTTGAACTTGTATCACAAATTGCCATGGATTTAAATGGTGCCGGTGCCGGCGTTCAGGTCCACAACCCCTCGCGTTGTGGGAGAGACCCTTGGAAGAGCTTATAAACGGATTGCCAGTGACGGGTTCCAGCCATGAGTTTCCTCGGAAGGCATCGGTCGCGACCCACTTAACACCGGTTCAATGGCTGATCTGCGCCGTCGCTGCCCTGGGCTTCGCTTTCGATCTGTACGAAATCGCCGTTCTGCCGCTCACTGTACGTCCCGCGCTCATCGCGCTTGGAAACCTTAATCCAGCTAGCCGGGACTTTAATTTGTGGGTAGGTCTGCTGATTTATGTGCCACTGGCGTGTGGCGGAGTGTTCGGACTCTTCGGCGGTTACTTGACCGATTTGCTTGGCCGCCGCCGAGTGCTCGTTTGGAGCATTTTGTTATATGCGTTTTCGGCATGCGCGGCGGCATTTGCGATGACGCCGAGACAGCTCTTGATTTTTCGCTGTTTGACGATTATCGGTACGTGCGTGGAATACGTGGCAGGAGTGGCATGGATAGCGGAGCTCTTCACAAATTCAAAGCAACGAGAAGCCGCTTTGGGCTACACGCAAGCAGCCATTGGCCTAGGAGGTATTCTGGTAACAGGCGTTTATTATATGGCTGTCACGTTCGGCGAGCGCTTTGCGGCCATTCGGGGCGGCCACGCGGCCTGGCGCTACACCTTACTCGCGGGGCTATTGCCCGCGATTCCCCTGATTTTGATCCGGCCTTTTCTGCCTGAATCGCCGGTCTGGTTGGAGAAAAAATCCAGAGGGACATTGAAACGGCCGAGCGTCGTGGAACTCTTCCGGCCCGCTCTGCGGAAGACCACCGTGGTCAGCACACTGCTGGTGGCCTGTAGTTTTGCGCTCGCCTCAGGCGTCATGCAGCACACGCCGCGCATGGTGCCTGGCCTCCCGGAAGTGCGCAGTCTCGCGCCGCGTCAAGTGGAACAAGCCGTCAGCGGCGTACAGCTTTTTCAGGAATTGGGCACGATTGCCGGGCGCCTCCTCTTCGCGGTGCTCGTAGTCCGCATCGTGGCGCAACGGCGTCTCCTGCGCATCTTTCTAGTTCCAGGATTGATTGTGTTTTGCGGTGTTTACTTTTTTGCGGCAACGCATAGTCTGGCGCTGCTCAAGGGCGGAGTCTTTCTCGCGGCTCTCCTGTTGAATGGACCGTTTAGCCTGTGGGGGAATTACTTGCCACGGGTCTATCCAACGCACTTGCGCGGCACGGGCGAGAGTTTCGCGCTTAATATCGGCGCAAGAGTCATCGGCGCATCGGCGGCCGTTCTCACGACGCAGCTTGCCAACGTCATGACGGGCGCGGGGGCGGCCGCTCGGCTCGCTTACTCAGCTGGGACGGTCGCGGTCCTGGCCTATGCAATGTCTTTGATCGGGAGCCATTGGCTCCGCGAGCCCGAACGCGCGCAACTCCCGGACTAATCCCGTTCTACGCATGGCCCCGCGCGAGCTGGATGGAATGCAGTCGTGTATACTCGCCGTCGTTCTGTCTCGGATTCATACGGTACTCAAAATGCCCCGACCACTGAAACACATCATTATCGCTCTCGTCGGGCTGGCCGGGTTAACCGTCGCGGTGCTTGCGATGCTAGCGGCCCTTACAAAGCTCCCCGGCGAGGAAAAGACTCCAGCCGGATTTCGCCGAGACATAGCTCTGTATGTAACGATGCGCGACGGCGTACAGATTGCTGTTGATGTCTGGCTTCCTCAGGACTATCAAGCTGGGCAACGGCTGCCGGTGCTTCTGCGAACGACACGTTATGGGCGTGACGGCCAGTTTGGCTGGGCGTACCGGCTCGCGGTGGCTTTGAAACAGGCCCAGCCGCACGGTCCGGGCGACGAGCAGACGGACTTTCTGAATCGACGCAACTTTGTGGTGGTTGTGGGAGATGCGCGCGGTAGCGGTGCCAGCGGGGGACATCGCGAAACGGAGTTTTCTCGCGAAGAGATTTCCGATCTGGGCGAAATCGTTAGCTGGGCAGCAAAGCAGCCGTGGTCCAACGGTCGCATCGGAACCTTCGGACAGTCTTATGAAGGAGCGGCTGCGGAGTTGACGGCAGTGTCGAGCCAATCGGCGATCCGCGCTATCGTGGCCTTCTCCAGCCAGTTCGATGTGGGAATGCTCGCGTTTCCCGGTGGCGTTTATAACCAAGCATTCATGCAGTCCTGGAGCGAACTGATTAAGAATCTGGATCACCGCGGCGATGTCTGTTTCACGGAGAGACTGACCGGCCTTAGCTGCTGGTGGGCAGGACGGTTCGTCCGGGGAGTCAAGCGCGCAGATGCGGATTCGGATGGAAAGCAGCTCGCGCGAATCCTGGCTCAGCGAAATAACCAGTATCCATCGGACCAACTATCAAAATCCGAGTTTCCGGACGACCCGTTGCCCTTGCGGGAGGGACGATCCACCACATTTGCTGAGATAAGCGCATTCGGGCATCGGTCACAGATTGAATCGTCACAAGTATCGATGCAAGTCTGGTGTGGCTGGCTTGACGCCGACGTTTGCGCCGGCGCACTATCGCGTTACCGGACCTTCAGCAATCCACAGCAGCTGATCATCGGTTCCTTTTCCCACGGCTTGGACTTCAATGCGGATCCTTTTCTCGCTCCCAGCCGGCACACGCCTCCGGAACCTAAGGTGGAGCAACAGTACCGCACGATGGCGGATTTTTTCGATCGTCTCCTTCGTCCAGAGGTTTCAAGCCCAGTTGGCTCTGGCATCCGCTACTACACGATGGGTGAGGGGCAGTGGCACGAGACCAGGGTTTGGCCACCACAGGGATTCGGCTCGAGAACCCGCTTGTACTTCGAGGCGAATCATACTCTCAGTCCAACGCCACCAGCAACGGTCTCCGCAGGCGACGTTTATCAAGTAAACTTCGCGGCATCGACCGACAAGAACAATCGCTGGGCGACAGAACTGAACCTTGATATTCTCTACCCGGACCGCTCCGCCGAAGACAGTAAACTCCTCGTCTATACCGGGCCTCCGCTGGCTTCTGATGTAGAAATCTCGGGATCGCCTGTAGTGGTTCTCGAAGTCGCTTCCACGGTGACGGATGGTGCGTTTTTTGCCTATTTGGAGGATGTCGCGCCTGATGGTCACGTCACTTACCTGGATGAGGGAGAACTTCGGGCGGTCAACCGCAAGCTGATGGATACGCACGAGAGTCCGTACAATACGCTTTGTCCAGCCTCGAACACCTCCCGCCGCGACGCCCAACCGCTAATCCCCGGAAAGCCTGCTGAACTGAAGTTTTATATGTGGCCAAGCTCGATCCTATTGCGAAAGGGGCATGCGATTCGCTTGGCCCTCGCGGGGGCGGACAATGCCGTGTTCCGGCGATATCCGCCTGAAGGCGATGTCACTTGGACCGTCTATCGGCAGAGAACCTTGGCATCGTATGTCGAACTACCGATGCGGCCACGTTGAGCCGACCTTCAAGGCTCTTTACCCGACATCTCGGAAGCCATTCACATGCCTGGTAAACGCGGGAGCATCATCCTGACCTCGAACAAAAGCTACGGAGACTGGCGATCGATCTTTGGCGATTCGATCATCGCCACAGCGATTCTAGACCGGCTGCTGCATCATTCGACGACCATCAACATCCGCGGCGAGAGCTACCGGCTGAAAGATCGCCGCAAGGCCGGGTTGGTGCCGCCTCGAGGACAGGAAGGAGCGGAGGCCCATTCATGAAGTTCAGGGGTGGGGAATTTTCGACCGGTACAACGGGGAATTTTCAACCGGAATTGACAAAGGCCCCCCGCTGAGACCAAAGATGAAGTCTTGGGACGATTTCAGACTGCCACCGCTTGCCTGCGAGTACTGGTATACCGAAAGCCGCGCTTCAATAGTCCCGAACAGAGGACGCACCGAATGTAGGAAGATTGGACACATTCCAACCTCCTCCCAGTGCCTTGATGAGGAGCACACTCGCGTCCAGCCGGCGCCGCAGGATATCAATGGCGTTTCGCTCGTTGGCGAGTTCGATCGTCTGCGCGGTGATGACCTGGAGATACGTGTCGACACCTCCCTTGTAACGATTCGTAAAAAGTTGAAGCGATTCCTGCGATGACGCGACGGCCTGCTGTTGCTGCTGCGTTTCGTTTTCGAGAATGCGCAAGCTGGCGACGTTGTCTTCGACTTCCTGGAACGCTGTGAGTGAAATCTGACGATACGTTGCGACGGCGGCATCATAGTTTGCACGCGCCGATTCGGAAGTGGCCCGACGGCGCCCTGCGTCGAACAGCGTCTCGGCGAGGGCAGGACCGACAGCCCAGAAACCGCTCGGCCAGCCGAACCAGTTTGAACCCTGCGAGCCGGCAAATCCCGCCGTTCCGCCGAGGGTCACGGTGGGGAAATACGCCGCGCGGGCGATACCGATCTGCTGGTTTGCCTCTGCCACACGGCGCTCCGCGGCGGCAATGTCCGGGCGCCGCTGCAAAAGCTCAGAAGGCAGGCCAATCGGAATGCTGGGGGGTTGGTAGTTGAGCGGCGCTGCTGCGAGGTTGAGTTCCGCAGGAGGTTTTCCGATCAGAATCGCAATGGCGTGTTCGAATTGCGCTCTTTGCACGGTGACATCCGTGTCTTGCACGCGGGTGGTGTCCAACTGGGTTTGCGCTTGCGCAACGTCGGCCTTCGGGGCCACGCCTCCTTTGAAGCGATTGAGCGTGAGCTGCAGGTTGTCGGTATAGGCTTTTACGGTATCGTCAAGGAGCTGCTTCTGAGCGTCAGCACTACGCAATTCGAAATAGTCCAGGGCGAGTTCCGCCTCGAGGCTGAGCTTCGCAGTCTCATAGTCAGCAGCCGTCGCCTGCCCTTCTTCCCGTGCGGCAGCGATGCTACGCCGTACGCGGCCCCAGAGATCGAGCTCGTAGGAAAGATCAAAGGGCAGCACGAAATCGCCTTTGCTGGACTGTTGGATCTTCGACGGAAAGTTCGACGAGAAGTCTGCACTCTTGACATAACTGGCGCTCGGAGCAGTGGAGATGGTCGGAAACTGGGAGGCCCGATTGAAGCGAATCGCTGCACGAGCTTCGCGGAAGCGCGCTTCCGCTACTTTCAGGTTTTGGTTGGAACCGGCAATCTGCTCTTCCAGCTTGTCGAGTTCCGGATCGCCGAAAATCTCCCACCAGTTTCCGCGGCTCGTCTGGTCGCCCGGCTGCGCGGGTTGCCACTGCTCTGACTCCTTGAATGAGCCTGGCACTTCTTCCTTATAGGCCGGCGTCGTCGGGACGACGGGCTTGACGTATTTAGGACCCACGGCGCAACCCGCGAGCAACAGCACGAGAAGCAGCGCAACGATGCCAGTGAGGATGAAACGGATGACGGCAAAGAAGTGCCTCATCGCCCGGATCCTCCTGCTGGTTTGTTGCTCAGACGCACTTCCAAGCCTGCGACCAAAGAGTCGGATGGGTCGACAATGACGACGTCCGTTGGTTGCAAGCCTGAGACGATTTCTACGGAGCTGCCGTAGTCGCGGCCGATCTTGACGGGAACCAGCTCGACTTGGTCATTGCGAACCACTCCGACTTGCAAACCCTCTTTGCGGAAGATTAGCGTATTCGACGGAATGGTTACCGAGTGGGTTTGCTCGGGCAGCTTGAGGTGGACAAAAACGTAGGCACCGGGCAGGAGTTGGCCGGTCGGATTGTCGACATCGACTTCGACAAGCAGCGTACGCGAGGCGACGTCAATGGAGTTGGCGTTGCGAACGAGAGTGCCATGGAAGGTTTGGCCCGGGAATTCATCGAGCGTCAACGTGGCTGGCGCACCGGAGCGCGCGGCACGGGAGTACACCTCGGGAACCGCAACATACAGACGCAGCTTACGAATGGCGGCGATGTGAAAGAGTTCCCTCGGTTGTGTGCTGGCTCCTGCATCAATGAGCGCGCCGATATCCGTATTGCGGGCGATGATGATGCCGTCAAAGGGGGCGTAGATCTTTTCGAACGATTGCAGCTGTTCGAGACGCCGCACGTTTGCGGCGCTGGATTCGGCAGCAGCGGTCACCGCGCTGAGATTGCTGACCGCCTGGTCGGTTTCCTGCTGGGACACGGAGCCCGTGCTCACCAGGTCTTGCCAGCGGGCCGCAGTAATTTTGGCAATGTTCAGGTTGGCCTGCGCGGTATGCAGGTCCGCTCGGGCCTGCTGTAGTTGCTGGTCGACTTCGGGAGTTTCAATATCCGCGAGCAACTGACCCTTTTGGACATGCGCGCCAATGTCGAAATACCAGCGCTTGAGATAGCCACTAGTTCGCGCGTAGATTGGCGCGTCGCTGAATGCCTGGGTATTGCCGGGCAAAACAATTTCTTGAATAGGAGCACCCTCCCGAGGAGAAACCACGGCCACGGTGGGAATGGCGGCTTCTTCGGTTCGTTGCTTGAGGCGCGATTCGGCTGCTGCTCGCGAATGGATGCCGGAGTAAATCAGGAAAGCGAGAGCAGCAAACGCGGCTGCGGCGACAAGGGCTACAGTTCGCCGCCCCAGTGCAATGCGAGGATGAAACCCATCGGGACTCGGTGGCACCGGCTGCACCTCGATCATTTCTGGTTCGGGGGTGGCCGTCACATTCTTCTCGTTCGGTGTCATTGGATTTCCTTTTGCTCATGCCGAAATTGGTTCGGGAGCGCCCGTAGAGTGTTCTTGAGCGCCGGAGGGAGCGCGCCGCCGGTGAAGCAAACTGAAGACTGCCGGAACGAAGATCAGCGTGGCCACGGTGGCGCACAACAAGCCGCCAATGACGGCGCGCCCGAGCGGTGCATTCTGCTCGCCGCCCTCGCCCAGCCCAAGCGCCATGGGAATCATGCCGATGATCATGGCCAGAGCGGTCATGAGAACGGGGCGAAACCGGGTGAAGCCTGCTTCGATGGCCGCTCTGACGGGGTCTCCGTGGTGCAGCAGCAGTTCTTTTGCAAATGAAACCACGAGAATACTGTTCGCTGTTCCGACGCCCATGCACATAATGGCGCCCATTAAGGCGGGTACGCTGAGTGTTGTATGTGTGAGAAACAAGAATCCGACGATGCCGGCAAGCGCAGCAGGAAGCGCCGTGATGATGATGAACGGATCGAGCCACGACTGGAAGTTCACCACGATCAGGAGATAGACGAGAACGACGGAGAAGACCAGTCCGCCCAACAGTCCGAGATACGAGTTGCGCATCGTTTGCAGTTGGCCCTTAACGGTAACGAAGCTGCCGCGCGGCAAGGACTTGCGGTTGGCATCCACAACGCGCGTGACCTCGCGGCCCACTGCGCCCAAGTCGCGGCCCTGGACGGCGGCGTAAATATCCACCACGCGCCGGATGTTGTAATGCGAGATTACTTGCATCTCGTTGGTTCGTTGGATAGCAGCGACATCGGCGAGAATTTCAGGCCGCACGGCAGACGCGGAATTGAGAGGAGTGTTCTGGAGGTCCTCCAGGGATTGCATCGAATATTGCGGAGTCTGAGTGACCAGGTTGTAGCTGACGCCGTTCTTGAAATTCAAGAAAAACATCGGAGTGATCTGGAAGCTGCCGCTAAGCGAGTTCAACAAGCTATTCGCTACATCGCGCTGAGTGTAGCCGCCCTGGGCCGCCTTAGTGCGGTCGACTGTCACATCGAACTCCGGGTAATCAAACGCTTGCTGTATGCGCGCGTCGGCAATACCCGGAACCAGCTCGATTTCATGCAGCATGCGGGCTGCGACTTGACGATTGCCCTCGATATCGGTTCCCTCGATTTGGATATCGATGGGCGCCGGCAAACCAAAATTCAAAACCTGCGTGACGATGTCCGAGGGCAGAAAGTAAAAGGTTGTGCCCGGGAATTCACGGGGCAGGGTCTCTCGCAGGCGCTCGACATAGTCTGCCGTGGCATGGTGATCTTCCTTTAGAGAGACCAGAATATCGGCGTCGCCCGCTCCGATGAGCCCGGATGTGCTGTGCATGAAATTGATCGCGCTGTAGGGCAGGCCGATGTTATCCAGAATGTTGTCCACCTCGTGCCCGGGGATCTCGCGGCGTATCGAGCCCTCAACGAGGTCGCACAGCTTCGCGGTCTCTTCGATTCGCGTGCCGCTCTTAGCGCGGACATGGAGGATAAATTGACCGCTGTCCGTGTTCGGAAAGAAGTCCTGACCGAGCCACGGCACCAGGAGAAACGCCGCGGCGCAGGCCAGAAGAAAGATAGGGACGAAGACCGCCCGCCGATGGACAAGTGCTGCGAGTAGGGTCTGGTAGGCATGGCGAAGGCGTTCGAACCCGCGTTCGAACGCTCGCTGGAACCGCACGAGAGGATTTCGTGAACCGGCAGGGTCGCCCCGTTTCGCTTTAAGCAGGTACATCGCCAGCGTTGGCACGAGCGTCCGGGACAGGATGTACGATGCGAGCATGGCGAACACCACGGCTTCGGCGAGGGGAACAAAGAGGTAACGGGCCACACCGCTCAGCAGGAACATCGGCAAGAACACGATGCAGATGCAGAGCGTGGATACCAGAGCGGGAACGGCGATCTGCGCCGCGCCGTCGAGGATGGCATTGCGCTGGGCATGCCCAGCTTCGAAATACCGCTCGATGTTTTCGATGGTAACCGTGGCGTCATCAACGAGAATGCCGACCGCGAGGGCCAATCCCCCGAGTGTCATGATGTTAATCGTTTCCCCGAGAAAGCCGAGGACCATGACCGAGGTCAAGATGGATAGCGGAATGGAGATGGCGATGATCAACGTACTACGCCAGCTCCCCAGGAACAGCAGAATCATCAACCCCGTAAGACACGCGGCGATGACCGCTTCACGGATGACACCGTTCACTGAGCCTCGAACGAAGATGGACTGATCGGCCAGAGGCAAAATCTTCAGTTCCGGGGGAAGCGTCTGGGCGACACGTGGAAGAAGGCCACGAATACCCTTCACGACGTCAAGCGTGGAAGCGTTGCCGGCCTTGAGAACGGACACCAGGGCGCCGCGATGACCATCTTGACGCACGATGTTGGTCTGCGGCGAAAAGCCGTCGCGCACGTTTGCTACATCCCGAACATAGATCGTGGAATTCCCAACGACCTTGATTGGGAGGTCGTTTAGCTCAGGGACCGTTCTCGGACTGGCGTTCAATCGAACGTCGTACTCGAAGGGGCCCATTTTGGCTGTCCCGGATGGCAAAATCAGATTTTGCTGCTGGACGGCGGTGAGAACGTCCTGGGGAGCCAGTCCTTTTGCCTGCACCAGGCCGGGATTCAAATCGATCATGATTTGGCGTTGCTTCCCGCCATACAAGTACGGAATGACGGCCCCCGGCACCGTCACCAGTTGGGGCCTCAAGAAATTCTGCCCGAGATCGTTCAGCTGCTGCTCCGAGAGACCGTTTCCGGAAAGGCCCAACTGCAGAATGGGCACGCTTGAAGCGCTGTAGTTGATGATCAGCGGAGGTAAGGTCCCCGGCGGCAATTGCCGAAGAGCCGTTTGGGATATAGCCGTAACCTGAGCATTCGCGGTGTCCAAACTCGCCCCGTGTTGCAGGTAAATCTTAACGATGGCTTGACCATTTACCGTGGTCGATTCGATATGCTCGATGTTGTCGACCGTAGTGGTCAATACACGTTCAAACCCGCTCGTGAGCCGACCTTCTAATTCCTCCGGGTTCATGCCGGTGTACTGCCATGCAACCGCAATCACCGGGATATCAATGTTCGGGAAAATATCGGTCGGCGTGCGCAAGATCATGATCGGGCTCAGAGCCAAAATGAGTACGGCCAGAACAATGAACGTATACGGCCGGTCCAGAGCGACTCGAACAATCCACATAAGCAGAACTCCCTGCACCCCAATCGCGAATTCATCGCGTGAAGTACAAGCATCAGATGAGACCGTACGGTCTCTTGTTACAACAAATCTCGGTGTTACGGCGCGACCGGAAAGTTCGTTCCCGGGACATCCAGGAGGTCAGATGGCTCGTCGGAAGTCTTGGGCCCAACGCTCATCGGGACATCAGTACCGGAAGGCTCGCCTCGTACAGGACCGTTCGCGTGACGCCACCGAACATCCACTCCCTCAGGTGGGAGTGACCATAAGCGCCCATGACGAGGAGATCGGCGCCGAAAGTCGCAGCCTGCGACAGCAGCAGGCGACCCACCTCTTCTCCGTTAGACGACAGGCGTTGTACCTCCACGTGGGCGCCGTGACGCGCCAAGTGGCGCGCGATATCCGCCCCCGGCTCCTGGCCATGACCAGGCCGGCTGCGCTGATGGTCGACGACCAAGACTTCGACTGCCTTGGCCTTCACAAGCAATGGCAGGGCGTCGGCCACGGCGCGGATAGACTCGCGCGTGGCGTTCCACGCCACAAGGATGCGGTGGACTTGAGATACCGTACCGTGTGGCGGAAACACGATGATCGGTCGGCCGGAGCTCAAAACCAGGGACTCCGCAAGGCCCGGAGGGCCGGCCGATGGGTCGGCAGATTCCGGGCGGGCGATCACCACCAGATCCGCATAGTACGCATGCACACCCACCTCGCTGCTCAAGTAGGGCAGCGATCTCCACTCCGACTGGATTCCCTGACGACGGACAATGTCTTCGAACTGAGCGCGGTGCTCGGCCTCGATCCGCTCGAGCTGTGCTTGGTGCACCTCGATCGTGCTCTGCATGCCTTTACCGCGTGCGAATGTTTCCGCCGGGGTAACTGTTGGCTCGGGCTGCAAAAATACGCTGATTAAGCGTGCGCCGTGCTCCTGGGCAAGTACGCCGGCGAACTCCAAGATCTCTGGAGTCTTAGTGCGCCCATCGATGAAGGCTACGATTTCCCCCAGCTCAGCAGTGCCCTTGTCCATGCTCAGGGGAGCACGCACAGGCGGAGACCACCTTGATTGTTCGTTAGCCATAGCTATTCCTCCTTCTCCACGCACGTTCCCTTAACAGCTTGGCCGAAGATCGAGAATTGCCCGCGAGCAATCACCAACTGCTCTTTGCAGCCGCAATGAGTTTGTTTCTTTTTCTCCCTTTGCTGGATTTCGCTTCATAATTACAAAACCAATTCGATCAAACCCGCGCTGCACGGTAACTTGCTCTAAGGAATGGTGTCGTCGCGCGACCGATGCAGTGACGAAGCCGCGGGCCCAGCAAACCGTCCGGGCCGGTGATACACGGAAATCCCAAAATCGTCAATACTGCGGCAAGCAGAAACGTCATCATAAGGACCTGCCTTCCTCCCGGCTTTAATCGCACCCATTGCAAGCGACTGGATCTCGCGAGATAGGCCTAGAGTTGCCGCCCGTTCGTGAAGCGCCTCTTCCCGGCGTCCACGTTGGTCCGACAAAGGACTTCAATCTCTGCCGCAATTTCCTACGCCCGTGAAATACTCGTGCCTTCACTGCTCCCACCGACAAACCCATGACTTGAGCGGTTTCTCCTGTGGAGAGTTCGCCAAGTTCCCGCAGTTCGATTGCTTTACGCATTCCTGGTGTTAACTCATTTACCGCCGCGGAAAGAACTCGCTCTTGCTCTCGCTGCAGGCAACTGTCTTCTGGGTTCGGGCGCGCGTCCGGAATATCCCGAGGCAGCGCAGTTTCATCTTCTGTGTTTGATTCCGCGATCGGCACCTCATGCGTTCCCCGCCTCCTACGCAGTAACATAAGTGCCTCGTTGATGGCGATCCGTGTTAACCAGGTGGAGAATAAGGAGTAGCCCTCAAACTTCTTCAAATGAATGAACGCTCTCTGGAAGCTCTGCTGCACCACGTCTTCGGCGTCCTCCCGATTACGGGTCATGCGCTGAGCCAACAAAAAAATCTTCCCCTCGTGTCGTTGGACCAACAGCTCAAATGCGCGCCCGTCCCCGGTTTTCGCGCCAGCGACCAGCGCTGCATCTTCCTCGCGAAGCAAACGATCGCGGGAGGCGCTCGCCGCATTCGCTTCGTCAATCGCATCCATGAGTTCTATTGGCATAGGGCTCTCCTTCTCTAGGCGCATTCAAACTGATCTCGGTTTACCGGCTCTTCGGATTGACTGAATTGAACCGCCACCCGCAGAGTCTTCTTTCACTTTCATCTAGCCACGCGCTCGGAACTAGCTTCCAAGGCTGAAATGCACGGTGACTTCCATTTCGACAGCCACCGGCGTCCCATTAAGCAGCGTTGGCTCATACTTCCACTGCAACACGGCTTTCAATGCCGCGGGTATCAGCAACAGGTGGCCGCTCAAAGCGCGCGCTCCCACCACGTTTCCGTGCTCATCGATCACGGCGTTGACCACCACGGTGCCCGAGACATGCGTTTGCCTAGCGAGTACCGGATATTCGGGTTGAACCGAAAAGGTCTGCCTTGGCGCTTTGAGGTTGGAGCCAACTCGAACAATTCGTTTCGCTGCGGGCTGCTGCGGGGGTGGGACTGGTACAGAAGTCCCCGTGCCACCTAAAACTCCGCCGAGTGAGCCACCGAGGTCTCCCCCGGCTACTCCACCAGGGACGCCACCCACGACGCCTCCCAAGTCCGTGGCGGCAGATTCGTTATCCAGCGAGACCGTCTTCGGACTCGAGACCGGCGCGGTTACTTTCCCCAACCTGTAAGTGAGATTCGGGCGCTTAGACGTTATGTGCGCAGCCACCACCGTTCCCACCGCAGCTGGAGGCGGTGGCGGTGCCGCTGGCGGGGCCGCCAGGGGAGTGTCTTTGTAATTGTCCAGTTGAATTGTCCCCGTTGTGTACAACGGCACGATGATTAGCGCGGCGAAGATCGCAATGTGCAAACCGGTCGCGGCGACCCACTCGAGAGGGCTCCTTCGAACACTCTTTGTCGTAGGCATCTCAAGCAACGCGTTCAGAAAAACATCGTTCGGTGTTGTTGACGAGAGACGAACAGGTCGCGTAGGCTTTCCTGTGCGGCTCTTTAGGGCCGGATCGAAAAGATGCATCGGATGGGTAGTCATTGGTCCTCCGCTTTGGCCTTTCGATCGGCGGAAGAAATCGACGCATCGGCTCCGCCAATCGTTTCCCCGAGTTGTTCAATCACGTGCGTCACGTAAATACCCCTGGCTATAAGCTGTGCGCCTTTTTTGGACATAGCCCGCAGCAAACGTTCCCCGCTTTTGTCGATGAACGTGACGTCATTGAGGTTGATAATGCAGGCTCGTTCGTCGCGGCTCCCGTGCCTCCTCTTCCATGTTGTTCTGAGCTCGTTGACCCACAGGCCGACCAAGCGTCCTTCGACGATCCATTTCCTTTCTGTCGACGTCTCCGTCATGGTGATCTTCAGCACGGCTACCTCTCATACCTGCTACGCGCATGCGTCCGGCTAGCCGCGAGGAGAGGGCGGCGCTGAATGCTGATCCATGGGCCCCGGTATGTCGTTTCGTTGTTACCCCGCCGATCTGTTCTTGGCTTGCGCGCGGGACCCTTTCGCATATGAACCTCGGTGCCTCCGCGCTCAAACGACACCTCGTCCATCGCTAACTTCATTAGGTGGATGCCTCGACCGTGCTCCGCCTCCAGTCTTTCGACCGCCAACGGATCAGGAACCGTTTTTGGATCAAACCCTCGGCCGCGATCCGTCACGATAATGGAGACTCCCTTCCCCAACTCACATTGACAACGAATCTGAACCGACTGGTGCGCGTCTAGCGCATTACCGTGAACGACTGCGTTGCTCAGAGCTTCCCGAAGCGCCAGCTCAACGGCGGGCTCATTGCCGGCGACACAGCGCGAACCCCCGATCAATCGCATCAGCCGATCCACCAGCGGCGAGATAGCTTTGATTTCACTCGGCATCCAAGCCTCGATCTTTAGCAAGGAACGACCCGTTTGTATTCCCGCAAACGCCGGTCGCAAAACCGATCGTCCACTCGACGTTTGTGTTCCAGCCATAACAAGACCTCACGCCTAGCCCCGTGCCAACCAAAGCCCATAGCGCACGGAATCCAAAAGTCCGAATCCTTTGCCGTAACGGAGGACGCGGTACCACTTGTTCCACCTACCCGCGAAGATCAGAGTCATTGACATCCCGCCCTCCACTCATCTGCGTCCCATTCGGGCGATACTGGGGAAAGCAACACGGATGCCAAATCGTAATTTGTTTCCGCAACGATGAAACTCCTTGATCTGTCTTGAGATAACAGCAATTTGAGAGATTTGTGAGACTAGAGTGCCAGGTGCTACTGCCAAGCCTCTAGCAGACTGCTAATTTCTCAGCACATCAAAAGCGCGATGTCAGAAGTGGCAGCTTTTCGGCGAAGGAGCTGAGGCAAGCAATGAAACTGCGTGAATTATGCAGTACCGCGTGAGATTCCCAGTTTGCGTATTCTTACTTGGAGGGTCGATCGATTCATACCAAGACGTGCCGCCGCGCCATGGGGACCTGCCACAACCCAGTTAGACTCCTTGAGCGTTTGGAGGATCTGCTGACGTTCCGTTTCCTCCAGGAGATGGTGCAATGCGCCGTTTGTTGTGGAATTCGGAGCAGCGACCGTTTCTTCCGGATGATTGACCTCGGGAAATTTCAGATCGCCCACATCGACACTCAGGGCCGGACCCGAGGAGATAATTACGGCGCGCTCGATCACATTCTGGAGTTCTCGTATGTTTCCCGGCCAATGATAGCGGCACAGGGCATCCATTGTCGCTGATGGAATCGTTTCCATGACCTTATTCATGCGTCTGGAAAACTGCTGTGTCAGGTGCCGCACCAGCAGCGGAATATCTCCCTGGCGTTCCCGCAAAGGCGGAACATGGACCGGAAAAACATTCAACCGAAAGAAGAGGTCAGATCGGAATTTCTGCTGGCTCACCATCGCTTCTAAATCACGGTTCGTCGCGGCAATCAAACGGGCATCGGTCCGTAGAGTGCGCGAGCTTCCCAATCGCTCGAACTCCCTCTCCTGGAGCACACGCAGCAGTTTGCTCTGTAGTTCGAGAGGAATTTCTCCGATTTCGTCCAAGAAAATCGTGCCGCCATCGGCCACTTCGAAGCGGCCAATGCGTTGCGCAATCGCTCCGGTGAATGCGCCCTTTTCGTGTCCGAACAGCTCGCTTTCCAACAACCCTGTCGGAATGGCCGCACAATTGAGCTTAACGAACGGCTTCGAGCTACGCGGACTCAAATCATGAATGGCACGCGCAATCAGTTCTTTTCCCGTGCCCGTCTCTCCGTAAATGAGCACCGTTGAATCCGTCGGCGCAACAGTTCCCACGTGTTTGAGGACTCTGCGCAGAGAAGCGCTATTTCCAATGATCTGGGCAAAATTCATTTCCGTGCGGATTTCATCTTCCAAATAGAGTTTTTCCTTGGAAAGCTGCTCTTTCAGGTCCCGAATCTCGCGGTAGGCGAGCGCATTCTCGACGGCGAGAGCAATCTGGTTTGCAACCTGGCTAAGGAAACTGATATCGGCCTGACTGAAGGCATCGTCTCGGAGCCGGCCGAGAACCAAGACGCCAATCGCGCGATTCCGGCTGATCAAGGGTAAACAGCAGACGGAGTGCAAACCTTCCCGCACCGCGATCTGAGCGATTGGGGAACCGAGCCAGGCGGCGAAGGGGCTCTGAAGCGTCACAGGCTTCATGGTTCGAAATGCCGTACCGGAAGGCGATCCCTCGATCGAATAAACCAACTCTTCGTGGAAGAACCCTTTGCCCTCCGGAAAGTCAAGCGCGTAAAGTCGCAGCTGCTTTTCTTCCGCATCCTGGAGCGACAGGCCGGCGTAGTCGCACTGCATCACGCGCCGGACGCCCTGCGAGAGGGCACGCAGGAGATCGCGGAGCTCCAAATTTGAGACAACCTGATTCGTGACGTCGAGGAGCAGTCGCAACCGGTCGTTCTTACTCTGTAGTTCCTCCGACGTCCGCCGCAAGGCCGCAAAATTCAGAGCGTCATCGAAAGCCAACGCAATGTAATCAACCGCTTGGGACAGGAACCGGATATCGTTTGGCGAGTAGCTATCGACCTGCTTGCTACAGAAAGTGATGGCCCCCAGTTTCCGGTGCGCTGTCGTCAATGGGAACGCGCAGGTCGAGCGAATATAGAGCCTTTTCAAGATCGCTTGCAACCGGCTGTAGCGCGGCTCCATTTCGTCCCTCGACCTCAGCACAGGTTCCTGCCGTTCGTAAGCCCATAACGTCAGCGTCTCCTCGGGCCTTAGCTGCTCTTCGGGAACGAACTCTGCTCGACTCGCCATGTCAATGAAATAATTTTGAAACGTATCGGAGTCTCGGTCACGAAGAGACACACCGATAAGGTCAAACTGCACTACCCCACGCAGCTCGTCCGCCAGGATACCAAAAAGTTCTTTAAGGTCGCGGTGCGCCCCGATAGCTCGGGACATGCGCACGAGCGTCTCGTACCGCAAGGCAAGTGCCGGTGCTGCGACGACTTCTAAGTCGTTGGTCACGGTAGGGCACCCGGTTCAAGCAGATTCCAGTCCATGTGATGCCCGGCGCGGCACAATTGATACACGTCGCCGAAACCGAAAAGGATGTCCTTGTGGCTCCGCGAGGAGTACGGGGCTAACGGCTCTGCCGGACTGCACACAACCAGGTTCCACAACCGAATGCCGTCGCGCAGTATCAGAAGAAACCGGGTCCGCCTCCGGCTACATCAAATCTTCACGTCCTCAAATAATAGTTGCTACAATGCAATTAGCGACCAGTTGGTCGCAGAGCTGGTTTGAGGAATCTAATTGCGCAAAGGCGAGCAGACCCGGCAAGAAATCATCCGCAAAGCAGCACCCCTCTTCAATCGGAGAGGATATGACGGGGCTGCCCTGTCTGATCTCATGCGAGCGACAGGTCTCGAAAAAGGCGGTATCTACCGGCATTTTGACAGCAAGCAACAACTTGCGGGGGAAGCCTTCGACTATGCCTGGAAGCTGGCGTTGGATACACGCTTTGAAGGCACGCAGGAGATCTCGAATACAGTTGACCGCTTGAAGCAGATGGTGCGCAACTTTCGAGATCGGCGCGCGCACCTTGTCCCGGGAGGATGTCCTTTACTGAACACGGCCATCGACTCAGACGATGGAAATCCAAAGTTGCGGGGAAGAGCCCAACGGGCCCTTAGCTCCTGGCTTGGCCGTCTCAGATCCATTGTCGAAGAAGGGCAGCGACGAGGTGAAGTCCGTAGCAATGTTGATCCCTTGGAATTGGCCACGCTGATTGTAGGAACGCTCGAAGGGAGCTTGATGGTGAGTCGCCTGCAGCGAAAGGAAGACTCGCGGGATCTAGCCTGCCGTCATCTCGAGGAGTATCTCGAGACCAGCGTTCGCGCGAAGGAATCCAAGACTCGGAAGGAAAAATCATGAGTACTCCTGAGACTCCCGTCAAATCCGACTTTAGGACGCGGGCGAAGACCAACGATGTAGCGGTGGCCCGCCTGATTGGATTTGAAGCGAAAGAGATTGCTGATGGACGAGCCACGGTTGTGTTGGAAGCCGGACCACAGCACGCCAATCCGATGGGTACACTGCACGGCGGCATTCTTTGTGACATTGCTGACGCTGCAATGGGAATGGCATTCGCGAGCACCCTCGCACCAGACGAATCCTTTACCACCGTTGAATTGAAGATCAATTTCTTTCGGCCCGTATGGCAAGCTCTCCTGCGAGCCAATGGCAAAGTGGTGCGGCGCGGTCGCGGTCTGGGCTATGTCGAGTGCGAAATCACAGACGAACGCGGCCAGCTCGTTGCCAAGGCAGCGTCGACTTGTCTCGTGCTGCGAGGCGAGGAAGCGAAAGGGCGATAGCGGTGCGTCGAAAACAGGCCCAGTCCAGTTACTGAATCCACGGTGCGATCCCGCCTCACGACGGATCTGGAACTTGCACCTGTCAAGCGCCGCCACTAAGTCCACACAAGGGCTGCTTCACGCACCATCAGGGCGCCGCCGAAGGTACCCCTCCGGCGTGGCTGAACAATGTCTTCGGCCGTGAATTGCATGGCGGGGTGAAACCGCAAGAAAAATCCACCCGTAAACGCTGGCTGACAACAAATTGCAAAACAAATCGACACGGTTGCCAATTGTTGCCACATTCGGGCAATATGTGGGTGTCCGAAGGGCCTTCGAAGGCCACCGAAGGACGATGCAAGAATCAGCAAGTGGCAATGGTTTCTGATATTTAGCGGTTTTTCTTGAGTTTTCTTCACGGAGCCAGAGACAATCCCATCGGCTCCACCAAAATTGACGTGATCCCTCCTCGCACCCTTTTCACGCGCATCTTGCTCGTGGCCGGCTCGGCACTGGCTGTTCTTTATATTTGTGACTATCTATCCGTAAGTGTTCGCGCCAGGCATCCCAAGCCCTCCGACCCGTTCGAATCCCTCAAGGCGTTGCGCGTCCTCGCCATCCCCGAAAAAAACGGCAAGACCGAATTCGAAGTGGACGCTCAGAATCCCGAGCAAACCGTCGCCTGCGTCCACTCACTGTTCCCGCACAGCGGTTATTGGCCCTGCTGGTACGTCAAGCCGCGGATCAACCGGCCGATCCCCATGTGATCGTTTGAGATTCAGCTATCCAAACCGCGTGATCTCGAGCCTCTGGGAAACTACTTCTTTTCGGGTGGAAACTTCGGAGGAATTTCCGCATAGCCCGGCGCGGCTTCCTTTAGATTTACATCCACCTGCGCATGCGCATCCCCGATCGCCCAGCGGATTCCGCCACCGAGCACATTCAGGAAAAACTCATTCTTCCAATTCTCCGGTCGGTCACCCATCGCGGTGTAGAAAACGCGGCCCTTTCCCTGCATCCGCGCCCACGTCATCGGATACGGCGCGCGCTGGTAGCACTCTCCCTTCAAGCCATTCGTGTCCAGCGTGAGGAGCACGTGAAGATCGGGAGTGAAATCTTTCAGGGAGTACCATTCTTCATTGAAAGTCACCGGCGACTTCACGCCTTCTAGCCCCGGAAATTTCGGATCGTTTACGATCACGTTCCCATCCTGCAACCGCGGATCGCGGCCGTGAATGATGAACTCCGCGCCAACCATTTTCAGGTAGGGATCCTGCTGTTCTCCATGCGCGATATAGCGATTCGAAAGGTCCGGCGTATCCGGGGGCGTATGAAACGTATCGCTTGCCGCGTGCACGCCCACAAATCCCAATCCTCCCTGGACCGCGTCCAGCAACGCTTGCTTGCCTTTGGCGGACATCGGGGGCTTGCCATCCGTTCCCAAAGTGGTCAGATCACCAGTGGTGTAAAACACCACAGCGCCGAACGATTGAATCCTTTTCTCATCGAAAATGCGCCCGTCCTTGGTCACTTCCACCTTGAATCCGTGCTTGTTCCCTAGTTCGGTGACCACGTTGTCCACGATACTCGGCTGTCCAGCGACTCGCTTCACCACGGCGTGTTCGAATCCCGAGGATTTTGTGAACACCAGCACCGATTTATTCGATGCCCCCAGCAACCGGTTCGAAAGCGCCAGGCCCGCTCCCGTCAGCGTTGCGGCTCGAAGAAATTCTCTGCGGCTCTTAAATTCGCTCATGCCATCCCTCTCAGTGATGTCCGTCCGGATGTTCACAACCCGGAAAACTTGCAAACACGCGGTCCTCGGTCCAGCCCAGCTCTCTCATCCCTATTTCCGACGAATAATACGCTCCCCTGACCCAGCCCTTCAAATTCTCAAACTGCTTATGCAAGCCAGAATCTTCTTTTTCACCGCTGCTGGTGGCAGCAACCTTAGCCGAAGCCGCGGCCGCATCCGTCAGCAGCATATTCGTCCGGCGGTTATCGAGGGAAGGGAATCCTTTTCCAAATCGCTTCTGTGACTCGGCCTCAAGCGACGCAATGGCCGCCACAAACTCTTGCTTGTGCATGTCTGTGTCTACGCTCAGCAGCAAGTCAACAAACCGGTTCACTTGCGCCTTCGTCGAACCTGGCACGATGGCTTCCGCAATGGCCACCAAACTCTCATTCTGTTGCGCGCTGAGGAAAACCGGTTTCCAATCTGCGTCTCCGAGGTTCTCCGCTTCCTTGAAAATTGCATCATTTCGCAAAAGCTCATGAATCGGATGCGCATCCGCCACCAATGGCCATGCCGCCCTAGCCCCCATCCCCGCGAGCAGCCGTCGCACCAACTCCCGCCGCGTAAGCTGTGCAACCGCCGCAGGCGGTTCCTGCATCACCGGCAATTCATTCTTTGTCCGCAACCCCGTCACTCCAGCCATCCGTTTTCGCGCCGATGGTACCACCCACCAACAATCGTTCACAAGAACAACACAATTTCTTTTCTATTGCTCGATTGACCCTCTTATGAACACTTGCTAGCATTCGCTTCGGATTTTCAACCGATGCCCCAACAGAAGACTCATTCTTTTGACGCCATCGTCGTAGGCTCCGGCGCTTCCGGCGGCTGGGCCTGCAAGCGTCTCGCGGAAGCCGGCCTGAAAGTTGCCCTTCTGGAAGCCGGACGCCCGCAATCCGACAAGAATTTCACCGAACACAAGCCCGAATTCGAACTCAAGTATCGCAACAAGGCTCCGGAACTCATCCGCAAGACTCGCCCCATCCAGGTCAAATTCGGAGTTTGCAACGAATATACCTACGACTGGTTCGTCAACGATCTCGAAGAGCCTTACACGACTCCCGCCGACAAGCCTTTTCATTGGATGGGTCGCCTGCGGATGACCGGGGGCCGCACCAACGTTTGGGGTCGCGTCAGCCTGCGTTTCAGCGATTGGGATTTTAAGTCCGCTTCCCAGGACGGCTATGGCGAAAACTGGCCGCTAGCCTACAAAGACATCGAGCCTTACTACGATCTCGTCGAAAAATACGTCGGCATCACCGGAAGCGCCGAAGGCTTGGAGCATCTTCCCGACGGTCAGTTTCAGCCGCCGGTGCCGCTGACCTGTCAGGAAACTCTCTTTCGCAATCGCGTCAAGGAAAAGCTCGGCCGCACGGTCATGCCCACGCGGTCCGCGAATTTAACTAAACCCAGCAACGGCCGTGGCCCCTGCCATTTCTGCGGCCCTTGCGAACGCGGTTGCGTGACGCACTCGTATTTCAACTCCGCCTTCACCACCGTCGCCGACGCCCTTGCCACCGGCAATTGCACGCTCATCTCCAACGCCATGGTCTACAAAGTTCTCATGGACGCGGATCGCAACTTCGCTCGCGGCATTCTCTACATCGATCGCAACACGCGCCAGTCTCGCGAAATCTACGCCCGCACTGTGATTCTCTGCGCGCAATCACAGGAATCCGTTCGCATCCTCCTGAACTCCGCCACGCCGCAATATTCTCATGGTCTCGCCAATTCCAGCGGTGTCCTCGGCCATTACCTCACTGCCCACGTCCGCAGTGGAGGTGGCAGCGGCGAATTTCCCGCCTTCGACGCAAAGCCTTCTCTCGGCGGACCGGTGAAGCCGCTCGGTATCTACATCGCCCGCTTCCGCAATCTGCAGAACACGCCTCCCTACAAAAAATTCCTTCGCGGTTTCGGCTACGAAGGCGAATCTTCCACCGCATTCAACTGGGACGCACCCGGCTTCGGGGAAGCCTACAAAAAAGCGCTTCTCGAACCCCGCAACCGCATCGACATCACCGGCTTTGGCGAAGTCCTCCCCCGCTGGGACAATTTCGTCGAGCTCGATCCCAGCGTCAAAGACGCGTACGGAATCCCCGTCCTGAAAATTCACATGTCCGACGGCGAGAATGAGCGCGCCATGATCGAGGATATGGGCGGCTCTGCTGGAGAAATGCTCGAAGCCGCCGGAGCGAGAAACATTCGCACCTACGCTCATCCTTCCGCTCCTCGTTGGGCGCTGCACGAAGCTGGCATCGCCCGTATGGGCTCCGACCCGAAGAAATCCGTCCTTAATCAATTCCAGCAAACTCACGACATCAAAAATCTCTTTGTCATGGACGCTTCCGGCTTCACCTCGAATCCTTGCCAGAATCCCACCCTCACTATCATGGCTCTCTGCGTCCGCTCTTGCGACTACCTCCTGTCCGAGCTCAAACGCGGCGCTATCTCAGCCTAAATCCGCAAATTGGGCAGGGGCCGCCGGTCACCGGACACGAATCGCCAGTCTTCACTCTGCAATTTGCTCTTAAGGATTGTTCGCCGCGATGGCCGCGTTGCCCGGCAGGACTCTCGGCCACCGCGCGTGACGGCATGTTCCAGGTGGGTTATCCGGTTTGCCTTTGATGTTCTTTTTCTGCGCCATCCAGCCAGCGTTCCAGCACTGCCAGCGATTCGGGTTTGATTTCGAGGAAGCCTAGTCCCGCTCCCATGTTCATCTGCGAATAAATAACTTTGGCCTTGGCCTCAAAGAATGCGTCGCCGGAGGAAATCTTCACCAGCACCATCGTTCCCTTAGGGAAGGGATTCATCATGTCCAGGTAACAGCCGTGGAGGCTCACTTCGCTGACGCGCGAGGCGATGCGCACATCTGCTTGCACCTCGATCAGTTCGGCGCTAGCGATGAACGAGTATCTGGGCGTGCGGCGTTTCTCTAGATATGCGATGGCGGCCTCCGATTCGATTATCCTATCAATTCGATTATCCTATCAATTCGATTATCCTATCAATATGATACGACGTTTTGGCCAGCGTGCCTCACGGCATCCAGCCGGGTCTTATCCAACTTGAAACCTGTGGTACCTTCCAATTGAGTTTGCTAGCTCACCTTGAATAAACAGGCAACTCCTGACAGCTCCCGCGATTCTGAGTTGAGTAACGAGCTGCTCTTGAGCTCCATGATGGGGGTGTCGAAAGCCGGTTGCTTCGTTCGCCCCGACTCTGTTCGCCAGTGAGGTGCCCTCATGAATCGTTGGACTCGCCCCTTATTTCAACTTTTGGTCTCCGCTTTTCTGCTTTGGCCTTCTTTTTCCTTCGCCCAAGATCAGCTCGCGCCGCAGGACCACTCGGCAAAACCGCAGACCGCCAAAGAAATCAAAAAGCGTGACAAGAAACTCATGAAAGAGCTGAACCTCGAAGATTCCAACTGGCTCCTGAACGAGGTCCCCGACATCATCACGCTTGAGGAACGCCGTGCCTTCCTGGAACTGGGCACCGAGGAAGAGCGCGAACAATTCATCGAACATACCTTTTGGGACCCGCGCAATCCCGATCCAGAGTCACCCGTCAATACGGCCCGCGAAGAGCACTACCGCCGCCTCGCCTACGCCGACGAACACTTTGCCTCCGGCATCCCCGGTCGCAAAACCGACCGCGGCCACATCTACATCATTTGGGGCCCGCCCGATGAGGTTGCGTCTCATCCCACTGGTGGTACCTACGATCGATCACCCCAGCAAGGTGGAGGCTCTTCTACTGCGTATCCTTGGGAGTTGTGGCGCTATCGCCATCTGGAAGGCATCGGCGAAAACATCGAAATCGAATTCGTGGACACCAGTGGCTCCGGCGAATATCACATCACCAGCGATCCTTGCGAAAAGGACGCGCTAAGTCACGTTCCCGGCGCGGGCCCGAGTTGGTCGGAAATCATGGGCCAATCCAGCAAAGCCAGCCGTTTTACCAACACCAACGGAACCACCTGCCCCATGCCCATCGGTGGCACAACCGCAACCATGAACGAGTTCGACGCTCTTGACCGCTACTTCCGCGTCCAGCGCCCTCCGGAACATTTGAAAGCTCTCGCTGAGCTCGTCAACACCCGCATTGTCCATAACGACATTCATATGGACTATCGCGCGGATTTTCTTCGCATCACCAGCGTCACCGTCCTAGTCCCCATCACTGTCCAAGTCTCCAATCGCGAACTCAGTTTCCAAACCAAACAAGGCGTTCATTCCGCTGTACTAAATCTCTACGGTCGCATCTCCACTCCCGGTGGTGTCGTCGCTCAGACCTTTGAGGATGTCATCTCGCGAGACTTTCCAGACTCGCTTTTCCAGTCCTCGCTGAATCTCTCTTCCATCTACCAAAAATCTGTCCCACTTCGTTCCGGCTTGTACCGCCTCGATCTCGTTATTAAAGACACTTTGAGCGGCAATCTCGGTGTCTTCAATACGGCGCTGCGCGTCCCGCATTTTAAAGACGACCAGCTCGACGCTAGCTCCATAATCCTTGCCGACCAGATCGAGACGGTCTCCTCCGCTCAAACCGGTACCGGCCAATTCTTTCTCAACTCTTACAAAGTTCGCCCTCGCCTCAGTCAGGAATTTTTCAGCACCGACAAGCTGGGCATCTTTCTTCAGCTTTACAACTTGAAATTGGACGAGACTACCCACCAGACAAGCGTCTCGGTCGCCTACCGCATCACCAAGGACCAGCAAGAAATCTGGCGCTTGGTGGAAACTCCCGATCATCTGCACCAAGGCGGTGAGCAGCTCACCATCGAACGTCTCATCCCCGTGACCTCGCTCGTTCCCGGCCGTTACACTGTCGAGGTCACCGCCATCGATTTGCTCACCAAGGACACCATCATCCGCGCCGCGGATTTCACGGTGAAACCCGCACCGCCGTCAAATCCAAACGCCACGCTCCGCCCGCCCCATTCTTAGCCGCTTGCGCTACCATTTAGGCAAATGCCGGATCGAACGCGCGCCCGTGAGCTAGCCTCTGAATCGCAAGGGCGATCGTCTGGGCTGGTTTGAGCCTCTTTACCAACAAGGCGAGGCCGGGAAGAGCACCGTCCCGTGGACCAATCTCTGCCCCAATTTTTTCTTGCTGGATTTTTGGAAAGCGCATCTCCAGCAAACCGCGGAAAAAACAGCACTGACCACCGGCAGCGGCAACCCGCGCCGAACTGTCCGCCTTTACCGCCGCAAGCCTCCAGGAACTTTCTTAAGAAGACTTGCTCGATTCCGAAGACCCCGCCGAGCCCGCCGTTTCCGCGCATTCTACCGTACTGCAGTTTGAATATTTTATGAATCGTGCTCCTGCCCACCAACCTCTCGACGGTTCTTCTGTGACGCTCCGCAGATGGCAAAGATAGTGCTATCCTCTGGCAACCAGTTGCCCATCCCTCAAACTTCAAAGAGAAGGAGACGGCCATGTTTCAAAAGCTCATGAACACTACCGACGATTTCGTAATGACCCTTCTTCGACTCGCGCTTGGTGCGGTATTTTTTGCGCATGGGGCGCAGAAGGTCTTGGGTTGGTTCGGTGGATATGGATTCCGGGGCACGCTGGGATTCTTTACCCAGCAAATGCACATCCCCGCGGTGCTAGCGGTCCTGGCCATTGCCGCCGAATTTCTTGGTGGCATCGGCTTATTGGCCGGATTCCTCGGCCGCGTGGCCGCTTTCGGCATCCTCTGCAACATGTTGGTCGCCGTGCTCATGGTGCACCGGCAATTCGGCTTTTTCGCAAACTGGGCCGGCACGCAGAAGGGTGAAGGCTACGAATACCACATCCTGGCCATGGTCATCTGCCTGGCCGTCATGATCAGGGGCTCCGGGGCGCTCTCGATTGATCGCTCCGCCTCCAGACAGTTGGCATGAGCCGTCGTCATCGCCTTCACCACCGGCAGCGCTCTTTCTGTCTGCTTGTTGACCGTGAAGCGGTGGATTACCCAGAGCGGAAGGATTTGGCCCACTCGTCGCTATCTTTCCCCGCCATTCGTGTCCAGGAGACTTCATGCCCAGCAAAACGGTTCTCGGTCTCTCCGCCTTCTTGGTCCTTCTAGTCGCGGCGGGTTGCCGTTCGAAATCGAATTCTCCAGCCGCCGCCCAGGAATCCGGCACCCCGGCCAACGTCGATACCGCACGCCTGATCAATGCCGATCAGCAACCCGACAACTGGATGAGCTACGGCCGCACCTATAGCGAGCAGCGTTTCAGCCCGCTAAAGCAAATCAACGATCAAAACGTCGGCCAGCTTGCCCTCGCCTGGTACCTTGACTTGGACACGCGTCGCGGCCAGGAAGCAACTCCCATTGTCGTCGACGGCGTGATGTACTTCACCACTGCCTGGAGCAAAGTCTTCGCCGTGAAAGCCGCCACTGGTGAGAAGCTTTGGTCCTACGACCCTAAAGTTCCTCCCGAGTGGGCCATCAATGCCTGCTGCGATGTTGTCAATCGCGGCGTCGCTGTCTGGCAGGGAAAAGTTTTTGTCGGCACTTTGGATGGCCGTCTCGTCGCGCTCGATGCTGTGTCAGGAAACCCTGTCTGGGAAACTCTCACCATCGATCCGCACTACCGTTATTCCATCACCGGAGCGCCGCGCGTTGTGAAAGGCAAAGTGTTAATCGGCAATGGCGGAGCGGAATTCGGCGTGCGCGGCTATATCTCCGCTTACGATTCCGCCTCCGGAAAAATGGTCTGGCGCTTTTATACCGTCCCCGGCGATCCTTCGCAGCCTTATGAATCCCCCATTCTCGAAAAAGCCGCGAAAACGTGGACCGGCCAGTGGCGCAAATTCGCTGGTGGCGGCACCGTTTGGGACTCCATCTCTTACGATCCCGACTTCGATCTCGTCTACTTCGGCGTCGGCAACGGCACTCCTTGGGACCGCCGCGCCCGCAGCCCCCAGGGTGGAGACAATCTCTTTCTGTCTTCCGTCGTCGCCCTTAAAGCCGACACCGGCGAATACGTCTGGCATTACCAGGAAACTCCCGGCGATGCTTGGGATTTCGATTCCGCGGAATCCCTCATCCTCGCCGACCTAACGATCAACGGCTCTCCGCGTCAAGTTCTTCTTCACGCTCCCAAGAACGGTTTCTTTTACGTTCTCGATCGCGCTACCGGTGAACTCCTCTCGGCCAAGCCTTACACCGCCGTCTCCTGGGCTACCACCATTGACCTGAAATCCGGCCGTCCCATCGAAAACCCTCAAGCTCGCTACGAGGGAGGGAAGGGTGCTCCGATAGCTCCCGGTCCTTCCGGAGGCCACACTTGGCATTCCATGTCTTTCAGTCCGCTCACAAAACTCGTCTATCTGCCCGTTCAAGACGCAGGTTTCCTCTACAAATCCGACGAACATTTCCAGCCGAAAACACTCGCGTTTAACGTTGGCATCGACTTCGTGGCTGCCGAACTGCCGCAACAACCCGAAATCAAGAAAGCTGTCCTCAGCGCCACCAAGGGCCATCTCTCCGCATGGGATCCCGTCCAGCAAAAAGAAATCTGGCGTGTCGAGCGCAAAACTCCCGCGAACGGTGGAATCCTTTCCACCGCCGGAAATCTTGTCTTCCAAGGCACTGCAGAGGGAACTCTCGAAGCCTACCGCGCCGATACCGGTCAAAAACTCTGGTCCGCCGACGCTCAGAGCGGCGTGGTGGCCGCCCCCATCGCCTACACCGTCAACGGTGAACAATACGTCGCCGTCCTCGCCGGATGGGGCGGCGTCTTTCCTCTCGCTGCCGGTGAAGTCGCGCTCTCCTCGGGAAGGACGCAAAATATCAGCCGCTTGCTCGCTTTCAAGCTAAACAGCAAAGCCAGTCTGCCTCCGCTTCCTCCGTTCACACCGCCTCAGCTGAAACCGCCGAAATCCACCGCCACCGCCGCCACAGTGAAAAAAGGCGAAACCCTCTACCAGAGCGTCTGCTCACTGTGTCACGGCGACGTCGCCGTCAGCGGCGGCGTCCTCCCCGACCTGCGCTATTCCAGCACGCTCGGCAACGATCAATGGTTCGAGATCGTCCTGAAGGGCCAGCTCAAGCAAGCCGGCATGGTTTCTTTTGACAAGGAACTCTCGCGCGATGACGCCGCCGCCATTCGCGCCTACGTCATCCTCCGTGCTCAGCAATCCCTGGCCGAAGCACATGCCGCGCCGAAATAGATACGCTTTCGGTTAACTAGAACAAGCAGCACCACTCATCCAATTTTGTGGTACATTACCGGAATCATGGCGCGAACCCTCCTACGGCGCGCAGCTATTCCCTGCATTTTGCTCCTCGCCTCTTTCTGCGCCCTGGCCGTTCCCAAGGACAAAGAGCCCGCCCCCCGCTTCAACGCCACCACCACCACCAGCGAAAAATTCACCAATGACTCCGTCAAAGGCAAAGTCGTCCTCTTCGAATTTTGGACCACCTGGTGCGGCTTCTGCGCCGACGAAGCCGCCTTCGTCGACAAAATCGGCCACGAGCTCGCCGCCAAAGGCCTCATCCTCCTCGCCATCAACGTCGGCGAATCCAAAAAAACCGTTAAGAAATATCTTGAGCAGCATCCCCGCAATTGCAAGCTCGTCATGATGGAAGACACCAATCTCGCGGCGATGTACCAGGCCAACGTCTATCCCATCTACGTCGTCATCGATCGCGACGGCTTCATCGTCGGCACCCAGCGCGGCGCCGGCGGCGAAGAAGCCCTGCGCCGCCTCATTGCCCGCGCCGGCATCGAATCCCCCGGCGACGACTCCGACTCCAATTAGCCTTCGCGCA
>Ga0307478_10000651_pt1 | contig 34285 bp, 27 predicted proteins | sample atmos_gasesECM4C_2_FD_203713 | JGI IMG/M metagenome (GOLD analysis project Ga0307478, IMG submission 203713) | Hardwood forest soil microbial communities from Morgan-Monroe State Forest, Indiana, United States - atmos_gasesECM4C_05 | ecosystem: Environmental > Terrestrial > Soil > Temperate...
CACGGCGCGCTAGGGTATGGCGTCCGTGGTTGGTGGATAGCGCGCCGGGACATTGCTCGACCGCAGCGGGATTTGCCCCGAGCGGATATGCCTTTGTACCTTCAGCCCGAAGGGCTACGTCTCACAAAGAACATAATTCACCGCAAAGAGAGAACCGGAAGAACATGAGAACCATCGTCTTGCTTACTATTTCGAACATCTTCATGACGTTTGCCTGGTACGGTCATTTGAAGTTCCGCGCTTCCGCTCTCTGGAAAGTGATTCTGGTGAGCTGGGGCATCGCTTTTTTCGAATACTGCTTCCAGGTTCCGGCGAACCGCATTGGCTCGTACGAGTTCAGCACCGCGCAGCTCAAGACCATTCAGGAAGTGATCACCCTCTCGGTTTTTTCTGTTTTCTCGGTCCTCTATCTCGGGGAGAAAATAAAATGGAACTACGCCGCGGGCTTCGGTTGCATCGCACTGGCCGTGTTTTTTGTTTTCCACAAGTGGTGAGCACGCCCAAGGCAGCTCACTGCGACAGGCGCTGCGGCTGCCACACGACCACGTCCTGCCGTTTCGCAAAATGAAGAAGAGGCGGCGCCGCGCGTAAGGAAAATCCGGCGGCCTCGGCCATCGTATTTTGGGTCAGCTCGGCTTCGGCAGCTTGCAGCGGCCAGGGCCCGTGGTGAATTTCTCCCCTGATCACTCGCCCTTCGTCATCCGCAGTGTACAAACAGTAGCGCTCCGTCAAGAAATGCTCGATCGATCCGGTTTGCGCAAGAAATTGTTCGCCAACCGGGCGATAGCGTCCCTGCAATGCGCCCTTCGGTGCTCCACGATGCGTGCGCTCGCTCGTATACTCGATCCAGCCGTTTCGTTCTTCACACGACATGCGCGCCCGGAAATACGGCAGATGAAACCACGCTCGCGCGATCGCCACCGCGATGGCGGTTCCAGCGTCCAGGCTGAAGAACCACACGCCTGGCTTTCCATCGGCAACGACGTAGGTGCGAACATTCAGTTCCGGAAAAACTGAGAGAAGAGGAATCGCAGGCGTTCCGCGCAGCCGTACACCGGACATCCGGAACGGAACGACACCCAGCCAAGCTTGTCCGTCAAATGTATCGATCGCGAGCCGTGCTGGAATATGGGGTCGCAGCGTGGCCACAGCCAAGGGCCAGTGCGCAAAGAACAGGTCGTGCCAGTTCTGTGCCATGATCCAGACGCCCGCAGGCAGCGGCCAGGGCCGGTGTGCAACCTGCTCCAAATCTGCGCTCATGGGAAAACGACGGCGCGACTCGACACAATCATTCCGCCAATATACCCTTCTCTATCGCTGATGAATCGAATTCTCTGGATTCGAATCAGTCAAACTCTGCAAACAGCGCACAAGGAGCGGCATCATGCAACGCAAAGCATCGGCAGTCTGGCAAGGTGGCTTGAAAGATGGCAAGGGCTCCATCTCCACAGACAGTGGCGTCCTCAAACAAACGCAATACTCTTTCAGCACGCGCTTTGAAAACGGGGTGGGCACTAATCCGGAAGAACTCCTGGCCGCAGCGCACGCGGGATGCTTCACCATGGCTCTCTCCGCGCAACTCGGCGGCGCGGGAATGACCGCGCAAAAGCTGGAGACCACCGCCACCATAACACTCGATAAAGTAGGCGACGGCTTTTCCGTCACGAAAAGCCATCTTGACCTCGTGGCCACCATCCCCGGAGCGGACAAAGCCAAATTTGATGCCGCCGTCAAAGCCGCAGAAACCGGCTGCCCTGTTTCCAAGCTGTTCAAAGCAGAGATCAGCGTCAACGCGCGGCTCAACTCCTGATTGCGCCGCCGCTTATCCGCGGCCCAACTAAACGAGTACAATGCCCCACATGATTCCAGCTCCAGGTGCTTTCATTGCGGGTGTCGCGATCTTTCTGATCGTTCTGTGGGACGCCTTCGAGGCCATCATTCTTCCCCGGCGCGTCACGCGTAAATTCCGTTTCGCGCGCCTCTTTTACAGATCCACCTGGAGTGTGTGGAAATTCGCCACGAACCTTGCCTCGTCTCGCAAGACACGCGAATCCCTGCTGGGCTTTTACGGGCCGCTCTCACTCCTGGTTCTCGTGGGCGTTTGGGCGGTCGGCCTCGTTTTGGGTTTCGGCCTCATGCAATATGGAGCCGGCTCAGCCGTTGTTACGGCCGGCAACGAATCCAGCTTCCTCACTGACATTTACCTTAGCGGCACAACATTCTTCACTCTGGGTCTCGGCGATGTTATCCCTCGATCCGGCTTGGCACGCGCTCTGGTGGTCACCGAGGCTGGTTTCGGCTTCGGCTTCCTCGCCGCGGTAATCGGCTATCTGCCGTTCATTTACGGCTCGTTTTCAAAACGCGAAGTGGACATCTCCCTTCTCGACTCGCGCGCCGGCACGCCTCCCACCGCCGGAGAACTTCTCCGCCGCCACAGTTATCCTTATGGACAGGATGCTCTACGCGAACTTCTGAAAGATTGGGAGCGCTGGTCCGCCGAGCTGATGGAGAGCCACCTTTCCTATCCCGTCTTGGCCTACTTTCGCTCGCAGCATGACAATCAATCCTGGATTGCCTCACTCACTGCCATCCTGGATGCTTCGGCGCTCGTCATGGTCGGCATTGAGGGTGCCTGCGAAAAGCAAGCCGAGCTCACGTTTGCAATCGCGCGCCACGCCGTAGCCGATCTTTCCCAAGTCTTCGGCACAGCGCCAGCTTCCTTGTCCTACGACCGGCTCCCTGCCGAAGAATTGCGCCACATCCGCGACATCCTGGCCCAGCACGGCCTAAAACTCCGCGACGGTGAGGAAGCCGACCGCCGCCTTATCGAACTCCGGCGCATGTACGAGCCGTACATTTACACCCTCGCCTCCTACTTGAATCAAACGCTGCCTCCCTGGATTCCCCAGAAAAAGGGCAAGGACAATTGGCAGACGACGGCCTGGGGCCAATCGGCCGGCCAACTCGAAAAGGAATCGACGCATGTGCACGCCGACGATCACTTCTAGGAGATTCACCACTGGACGATCGCGATTTATCTGAGTAGGGGCACGGCACGCCGTGCCCGTCTTCAGCTAGAATCTCGCCATCCAAAGCAGAGGCAAAAATCGCACGCGTCATCAGACCAAGCCCTGCAAGAACCGGAGGCACAAATGAAAGCGATCCTGGTCCACGAATTCGGCGGTCCCGAAGTCCTAAAGCTGGAAGAAATCCCCACGCCCATACCCGCCGCCGGACAAGTCCTAGTCCGCGTCCACGCGGCAGGCGTGAATCCCTACGACACATACATGCGCAACGGCACCTACGCCATGAAGCCTCCTCTGCCTTACACACCCGGCTCCGATGGCGCCGGAGTCATCGAAGCTGTCGGTCCAGGCGTCACCAAAGTAAAGCCGGGCGACCGCGTCTACATGGCAAAGACCGTCACCGGCGCATACGCCGAATACGCTATCGCCCTCGAAAGCCAAGTCCATCGGCTTCCAGAAAAAGCCAGCTTCAGCCAGGGTGCGGGAGTGTGGGTCCCCTACGGAACGGCCTATCACGCTCTCTATCACTCCGCGCAAGCCCACGCGTCGGAAACGGTTTTGATTCACGGCGCTAGCGGCGGCGTAGGCATCGCCGGCGTCCAACTGGCCCGCGCGTCAGGCCTCACCGTCTTCGGAACAGCAAGCAGCCAGAAAGGCCTCGACCTCGTCACGCGCGAAGGCGCTCATCAAGTTTTCAACCACGGCAAACCAGGCTATCTGGATGAAATCATGAAGGCCACGGGAGGGCGGGGCGTGGACATCGTCCTCGAAATGCTCGCCAACGTGAATCTCTCCAACGACATCAAACTCCTCGCCACCAACGGCCGCGTCATCGTCATTGGCAACCGCGGCGAAATCACTATCAACCCTCGCGACCTCATGAGCCGACGCGGCTCGATTCGAGCGTTCACGCTTTGGGCTCTCACCGCTGCCGAAGAGGCCGATATCCACGCCGGTATTATCGCCGGCCTGGAAAACGGCACGCTGCGCCCCGTCGTCGGCAAAGAGCTTCCGCTGGCCGAAGCCGCTCGTGCCCACAAAGAAATCCTCGAACCGGGCGCCGCCGGAAAAATCGTCCTCATCCCGTAACGTCCCATGGCGAGGCGTCAGTATCGCGCAACGAACGCACTAGGGAACTCGCTCTTTGCGCAGAGCGAGCCTCTTTTTTGCGGCCCTGCCGCATTGACTGTCGTCGGTGCGGCCTTATAATCAAATACTCTGATACTGGCTGTTGCCCCAGCTAGTCGGTCTGTGGACAAAACTTTCACCGTGCAAATCCTACTCTCCATCTCAACCGTTCTCGCTGCACAAACCTCGCTAAGCCATTACTGGCACAAGCTCACCGACAAGACCTTTACCGGCGTCTATCACGCCAATGCGTTCGACCTCGCGATGATGATTCCCTACTTCCTCGTGCTTTTCGTCCTCGCGGTCTACGGCCTCCATCGCTACTGGCTCGTTTACGACTATTATATCTACTCGAAAAATGTTCCCGGCCCGCCGCCCGAAGTCAGAAATTGGCCGCGCGTCACTGTCCAGCTTCCTATCTTCAACGAACGCTACGTGATCGAGCGCCTCGTCGAAGCCGTCTCCCGCTTTGACTACCCGCGCGAATTGCTGGACGTTCAGGTCCTCGACGATTCTACCGACGAAACTTGCCAAGTCGCCAGTGCCTGCGTCGAACGCCATGCCGCGCAAGGCATGCCCATCGTCTACATTCATCGCACCAATCGTGAAGGCTACAAAGCCGGCGCGCTCGAAAACGGCCTCAAGACTTCGCAAGGCGAATACATCGCCATGTTCGACGCGGACTTCATCCCTGAGCCGGATTTTCTCCGCCGCACCATCCCGTATTTTGTCGATCCCGCGAACGGTCCTAAAATCGGGATGGTCCAGACCCGCTGGACCTATCTCAACCGCGATTACTCGCTTCTCACTCAGGTAGAAACCATCCTGCTCGACGGCCATTTCGTCGTCGAACACGGCGCGCGTTCCCGCCGCGGCACTTTTTTCAATTTCAACGGCACCGCCGGCGTCTGGCGCCGCCAAGCCATCGAGGAAGCCGGCGGCTGGGAGCACGACACGCTCACCGAAGACACCGACCTTTCCTACCGCGCGCAGCTCAAGGGCTGGAAGTTCCTGTACCTCCCGCAAATCGAATGCGCTTCCGAATTGCCCGTCGATATGAACGGCTTCAAAGCCCAACAAGCCCGCTGGGCCAAAGGCCTGATGCAAACTGCAAAAAAAATTCTTCCACGCGTCCTGAAATCCGATGCCCCCTGGCACGTCAAAGCCGAGGCATTCTTCCATCTGACCGCCAACATCAGCTATCCGCTCATGGTTCTTTTTTCGGCCATGCTCCTGCCCGCTATGATCGTCCGCTTCTATCAAGGCTGGTTCCAGATGCTCGTCATCGACCTTCCGCTTTTCCTTGCTTCCACTTGCTCCATCTCGAGTTTCTATCTCGTGGCGCAACGCGAGCTCCGCCCCAAAAACTGGTGGCGCACATTTCTCTACATGCCGTTCGTCATGGCCACTGGGATCGGCATATCCGTCCGCAACGCACAAGCTGTCTTGGAAGCGATCGTCGGCAAGAAAAGCGAATTTGCCCGCACACCCAAATTCAATATCGAAGGCAAAAAAGGCACGTTCGTCGCCAAAAAATACAAAAACAAAGCCGGCTGGATGCCCTATGCCGAAGTCCTGCTAGGCATCTATTTCGCCGGCACCATCGTCTACGCCGCCACCAACGAAAATTACGCCACCATCCCGTTTCTGCTCCTCTTCGTCTGGGGCTACCTCTACACCGGCCTCATGTCCCTCGGCCAAACTTACTTCGCTCATCTCCGCTTCGGCGTCAACGCCCCGGAAATGCGCCCCGCCGCCACCGGCGCCCCCGGCTTCTGAATTCCTGCACAGGCTCAGTTTCCGCTTTATCGTCAATTTGGAGTTGCGGCCGCGGGTGGAACGCTCGCGCTAGGGTGTTTGGGGCGAAGCACGAACTGAACTCCGCGATCGGCATTGAGACGGACCGTCTGTTCCAAATCAATTCGGTCAAATTCTATGGAGTTCTGGGCGCCATACGAAGTCTTGTAATTCAGCCGACCATCCTCGACCCAGTAATCCACGAGCCCGTACATCGAACCGTCGCGCAATTGCAGGAGGGTTAACGGCCTCTCGTTCTTCGTTATGTTCGCTGACGCCTCACCGTTTGTCGCGGCATTTTGCGCGTTGCCTCCGGTTGTACCGAAGTCCGCGTCACCCGAGAGTTGCATTGGGCCCGCTTCCGTCGGAGGCCAAGCCGAGGAATCGTCGGGACTATTCTCAAGGTCTTGGTCATTGAACGGCAGAAATGCCTGGCCGCCGATAAACTCCCCGGAAAGTCCAGCCATCAAAAATGGATCGAAGAAGAATCCGCCGCTAAAACAGTTGAAATCATCGTCGAAGAAAAAGCCGCGGCGCGGAAAACCGAAGCCCGCGCATCCGCCGAATCCGAACCCGTCCCGGTGGCGCATGAGCAGGAACCTCTCGCTGAAGGGAAAATCATCGATGTGCCGGTGAGCGAATCTACGCTCTGCAAGGGAATGGTCGCTCTGCGGTCCCGGAAGTTGCACAATCTTCCCGTGCACGACCGCCGCACCAGCGAGTGGCGGCGCCATGTCATGCGCGGAATTCGTAGTTTTGCCATGGCGGCCAAAGAGGTGACCAAAGGAATGGCCGATGGCATGGCCAGCGCCCCTGCCTGAAGAAAGTCCTGAAGAATGTCCGCCGCCACCGTGCCCGCCCGGTCCGCCATGTCCGCCGCCGGGTCCGCTAGAACGAGCACGCGCGCCCATGGTAACTAGCAACCCTGCAAGCATCACAACCGCCACGCGAAACTGATTCTTCATGGCCGAAATCCCTGTCGTTCATCAGACTACTCCACATAGCCAAGTATTTCCAATTCGACGGATGACAAGCCAAAGTCAGCTAGCTCCTTCGCTCCGCCTTCAATTCCCCACAATCCGCCATTATCGTTTTGGGACCACTCCCGCCGCCCCGTCCACCCGCACGCTAAACTATTTCGACTGCATTACTCGGAGTGTTCATGCGGAGCAAGACTTCCGCAGCCCTGTTCCTGGTTAGCCTGCTCATCTTGGTTCTCGGTTCTCTTGCCGCTCAGGCGAAGCCCACCGAGACGCCCGCCCTTTCTCTGCCCCGCCACCCTCACTACGTTTTCCAGCGCGCCGGCGATAACTTCGGCCTCAGCTCCTTAACACCGTCCTGCATCTTGCAGGATCTGGACGGTTTCATCTGGATTGGTACCCCCGACGGCCTCCTTCGCTTTGACGGCAATCATATTCTGCGCTTCGGTCTCGAGCAGGGTCTTCCCAGCACCAATGTTGGCCAGCTCGTTCTGGCTCCCACTGGCCGAATTTGGATTGTCACTTCTCGCGGCATCGCCTACATGGAAGGCGGAGTCCTGCGCCAGCTGCCTCTCGCCAAGATCTACAATTCTTACCGACGGCCCTCGGCCCTCGCTCTCGATTCCTGGGGCAAAGTCTATCTCGCCACCGAAGGCGGCCTGCTCCGCGTCGATCCCGACCGCCCCAACGACTTTCGCCTATGGTCCCTTTCCGAAGGCCTGCCTAGCGTGGAAGCTGAGGCTGTCAGCATCACCGCCGAGGGCCGCGTCTGGTTCGCGTCCGGCCACCGTGTTGGCTGGCTTGATTCGCAAGACCATGTCCACATGTTCCCCGCGCAAAGCGGCCTTCCACACGAACAGGTGGAAAGCATCTTGCAGGACTTCGAGAAAATCCTCTGGGTTCGCACCGCGGCCCATCTCTATCGCCTGGACCCAGGCTCGACTCACTTCATCTCCGAACTTCCCGATTTGCCTCCAACCAACGATTACGGCGGGCCTGCCCTGGACCGTTCAGGCAATCTCATGATCCCCACCGTGGCAGGGCTCTATCGCCGCATCTCCGGCCAATGGGAAGTCATCGACCAAAGCCGCGGCATGGCTGTCAACGCCACTTTTGCCATCACCGAAGATCGCGAAGGGGCCTATTGGATTGGGCTCGGCGGAGCCGGCATCCAGCGTTGGATCGGCCGCAAAACTTGGTCCAGCTGGACGCAAGCCGAAGGCCTTCCCGATAACGTCGTGTGGTCCGAATTGCGCGATAAACGCAAGCGCCTCTGGGTCGGTACCAATAATGGCGTCGCCATGTGGGACCCCCAGGCTACTCGCTGGCGAATCTGGAAATCGAAAGACGGCCTCAACGGCACCTTTGCCCGCGAAATGATTCTCGCACCCGATGGCGCCGTTTGGGTCCTCTGCTATCCAGGCGGATTGACACGCTTCGACCCCGAATCTCTAAACCCTGAAAAAATCTCGACTCCTGAGCCCAATCCCACCGGCTTCCATATCGCGCCCGACGGCCGCATCTGGATAGCCAACGCGAATTACCTCAAAGCAACCCGTCCTACCCAACGCCCTTTTCAATTCGTGGATGTGCCTTTGCCTCCGGAAATCCATCAAGGCATTGGACGCTTCGCATCGAGCCCTGACGGTGTCCTCTGGACCGTTGGCCGGGGTGGCCTCTCCCGCTTCGATGGCAAGCAGTGGCTGCATTTCACGACCGCCAACGGTTTACTGCAGGACGAAGTTGTCGAAGCCGCTGCCGTCAGCCGCGATGAAGTTTGGTTCCGCTACTCCGACGCTCTTGGTCTAAGTCGCCTGGTCCTTGTGGATGGAAAACCGCATATCACTCACTTTGGCTTGGCGCACGGGTTGCCCTCGCTCGACGTCTACATGCTCGGCGCCGATCACGCAGGCAACGTCTGGGCCGGAGGCGCCTTGGGCCTCACGGAATTTTCCCGCAACGGCCGCACCCTTCGCTTCACCCAAGCCGATGGACTCATCTGGAATGATCTGAGCGAACGCGGCTTTTTCGCCGAAGAAGACGGCACATTGCTCTTTGGCACCAGCGGCGGCCTCGCCCGCTACAGTCCCATCTCCGCCGAAGAGCAAGTCGAGCTCCCGCCCCGCGTCGTGATTACCTCCGCGCAGCTCGGTTCGAGCGAACGCGTCCGTGAGCGCCATCCGCAAGCTCCACGCAGTGACAATACTTTCCGCGTCGACTTCGCGGCTCTCACCTACCGCGACCCGGAAAGTGTCCGCTGTTCTTATCGACTGGCGGGCCTCGAAAATGAATTCAATGAAACTTCCGAGCGCGAAGCACGCTATCCAGCCCTGCCTCCAGGCGACTACAACTTCACTGTCTCTTGCCGCTCCGCCCGTGGCACTCTCAGTTTCCCCGCGGAATTTTCCTTCACCGTAATCCCTGCATGGTGGCAGCGGTGGTATTCCCGCGGATTCGCCATTTTGCTTGCCGTCTTCGCTCTCTTTTACTTGGCGAACTATCGCACACGCAAGCTCCAGACTGAGCGACTCCGCCTCGAACAAGCTGTCGCTGAACGCAGCGAAGCCCTCGCACAAGCCAACAAAGAACTCGAGGAAATGTCTCTCACCGATCCGCTCACCGCCGCGCGCAATCGCCGCTTTTTCACGGCCACCATCCAGAGCGACGTCAGCCAGGCCATTCGCGCCTACTCTTCGCCCGACCCCACGCAGAGCCGCCGTAATCGCGACATCATTTTCTATTTAATCGACGCGGACCACTTCAAGGAAATCAACGATCGCTTCGGCCACGATGCCGGCGATCAAATGCTCATCGACTTGACCGCGCGCATCAGCTCCGCTATTCGATTAACCGACGTACTGGTCCGCTGGGGCGGCGAAGAATTTCTGGTCGTCTCCCGTTTTTGCGAGCGCAAGGAAGCCACCACGCTCGCCTCACGCGTCCTCGCCGCCGTTGCTGGCGAGCCGTTCAAGGTCAAAGGCGCCGGCCTTTCTCTGCATCGCACCGTCTCGATCGGCTGGGCCGCCTTTCCTTGGAACGTGGCATCACCTCTCGAAGTGAACTATGAAGAAGCGCTCGCTCTCGCCGACCGCGCCCTCTACAAAGCCAAGAACGCCGGCCGCAACCAGGCTATCGGCGCGCTCCCTCCGGAATCCGCCGTCGAACCCCATACCGCCGTCACTCAAGGCGACTCCGAAGCGCGCGTCTCGGAAATCGCTGCCACAGCCGTCTACATCACCACCTGCGGCCTCGAAACCACTTCCACCACTTAGCCGGATTTTTTCTTCAGCCACACCTTCTCGCCGCGCCTCTCGTTCAAGAGTAAACTCTGCACCTGTGCTCCCAACTCTGGAACACCTAACCTTTCACAACGGCACGATCGAACTCCACGCCGTCGCCTCCGGCTCTTTAGAGGGCCCCGTCGTTCTTCTCCTCCACGGCTTCCCAGAATTCTGGTATTCCTGGCACCAACAGATCGGGCCTCTCGCCGCCGCCGGTTTCCGCGTCATCGTTCCCGACCAGCGCGGTTACAACACCAGCAGCAAACCTCGCGGCGCCGCATCCTACACGCTCTCCCAACTCACCTCCGACGTCCTCGCCATCGCCGACCAACTCGGCGAAGACCGCATCTTCCTTGCAGGTCACGATTGGGGCGCCGCCGTCGCGTGGAGTGCCGCTTTACTGCATCCGCAGCGTATCGCCAAGCTCGCCATCCTCAACGTTCCTCACCCCTCTGTGATGCGCCGCTACCTAAACACAAACCGCCGCCAGCTTCGCCGCAGCTGGTACATGTTTTTCTTCCAACTTCCCTGGCTTCCCGAAGCCGCGTTCTCCGCATTCGACTTCCGCTTCGGCGTTCGCTCGTTAGTCCGTTCCAGCCGCCCCGGCACTTTCTCCTCCGAAGATCTCGCTCAATACCGCGCCGCATGGTCGCAACCCGGCGCGCTCACTTCCATGATCAACTGGTACCGCGCCGCCTTTCGCTATCGCGCCAAATTTCCCGATTCCACCGTCCACGTCCCCACGCGCATCCTCTGGGGCGAACGTGACGCCTTTCTTCTCTCCGGCATGGCCCACGACAGCCTCCGCTACTGCGACTCCGCCGAACTCTACACCTTCGCCAGCGCCTCTCACTGGCTCCAGCACGAAGAACCCGCCCGCGTTTCCGAACTCCTCATCGATTTCTTCCGCAAGTAGTCGACGCATCCAAAGCCCGGTTTTTGCCCAGCCCTCAGCCAACCAAACGAATCCTCTCGCATCCAAACTCTCGCATCCAAAAGTGATACGATTTGCCGACATGAGATCCCCCATGAACTCAACGACGAGATCGCAGACCACGAGATCAAGGACCACAAAAACTCTGACGCTTTTGACCGTCGCGTTCGCGTTCCTCGCGGTGTTAGCCTCCACCTCTTCGTTGTTTTCGCCCAAATTGTCCGCCCGCAATCTTTCCGCCGCTCTCGCGCCAAATCCGCAATCCTCGCCCGCGCAAGATCCAGCAATCGCCGCCCGCATCTCCCGCATCGAGAACGGCCTTCTCCCCGCCGTCGTCATCAAAGGCCAGCCTCTCAAATCGATGACCATTGCCGAGCGCATGGCGTTCCACAAAGTTCCCGGCGTTAGCGTTGCTTTCTTCGACCACGGCCAAATTATCTGGGCGCGCGCCTACGGCCTCGCCGACGTCGCCGCCAAAACTCCCGTCACTCCCGACACGCTTTTCCAAGCCGCTTCCATCAGCAAACCTGTCGCGGCGCTCGCCGCCCTCCGTCTCGTGCAAGACGGCAAGCTCAACCTCGACGAAGACGTCAACAGCAAGCTCCGCACCTGGAGAGTCCCCGACAACGTCTTCACCGCAAAAGAAAAAGTCACCATCCGCCGCATTCTAAGCCACAGCGCCGGCCTTACGGTCCACGGCTTCCCCGGCTACGCCTCCGATGAACCCGTTCCCACCGTCGTACAAATCCTCAACGGCGAAAAACCTGCCAACACCGATCCCATCCGCGTCGACGTTGTCCCCGGCACTCTCTGGCGTTACTCCGGCGGCGGTTACGTAGTCCTGCAAACGCTCCTCTCCGACATCACTGGAAAATCTTTCCCGCAAATCATGAGCGAACTCGTTCTCCGCCCCGCTGGAATGACCCACAGCACCTACGAGCAACCTCTCCCAAAAAATCGCGTCCAAGAAGCCGCCACTCCCTACCGCAGCAACGGCGACCCGGTAAAAGGCGGCGCGCACACCTATCCCGAAATGGCCCCCGCGGGCCTCTGGACCACTCCCTCCGATCTCGCCCGCATAGCCATCGAAGTCCAAGCCGAATACACCGGAAAATCCTCGAAAATTCTTTCGCAAGACATGGCGCGCCAGATGCTCACTCGCCAAATCGGCGCGTGGGGCCTCGGCTTCGGGCTGGAAAATACCGGCGACAAGCCGCGTTTCGGTCACGGCGGCGCCAACGAAGGCTTCCGCTGCAACATCGAAACCTACACCGACTCCGACCAAGGGTTCGCCGTCATGACCAATTCCGATAGCGGCGGCGAACTAACCCAAGAAATCTTCCGCTCCGTCGCCAAAGAATACGGCTGGCCCGATTACCATCCCGCCGAGCACGCCGTAATCAAAATCAATCCCGCCACCTTCGCCACCTATCCCGGCGTCTACGAAATCCCCAGCGTAGGCAAGCTAACCATCTCCATGAAACCGACCGGTCTCTTCGTAGAAGCCGAACCCTTCGGCCCCGACCCCCAGGAACTCCTCCCCGAATCCTCCACCCAATTCTTCGTCCTCTCCGGCGACATCACTTTCACCTTCCAAAAAGATGCCCAAGGCGCCATCACCGGCCTAACCCTCCAAGCCGGCCCCCAAACCTTCGAAGCCACAAAAATCTCGTAGGGGCGGGGCTTGCCCCGCCCGCCTCCGCCTACCCTTTTCCCTCGTAGGGGCACGACACGTCGTGCCCTCTTCTCTGCCCACCGAATACCCCTGAGCCCCGTCACCGTCATTTCGATCCGCCAGTCAGAAATAAGTTCTCGCCCGCCCCCACCGTCATTCCGAACGGAGCAGGCCGACGCCTTTTCTTTCTATTTCACTCCTGTGAAATGGTCGGCCTGCGCAGTGAGGAATCTCTCTTCCTCCTTACCAGTACGTCCGCTTTCAAGCGAAGCGCTTAGTTCTATCTCCAACCCTTGCGATAGAATTGTATGTCTATGAAACGCCGCAAACGCAAACAAAGCTCGCAAGTTGCGAAGTCTGCCAAGAATCCTATTGCCGCGGAGAAGCCTGCTACCGTTTCCACCGCGACTCCCGGACCAGACCACGTGATCGATCTTGCCGGCGAGATCATTGCCGTTGTTGAGGTGGAAAGACCTTCGAGCGATTCCGTCGCGATTGCCGAGGCACACGACAACCCTCATTCTCGCAACCAATCCATTGCCACTTCCATTGCCACCATGGAAGAGAAAAAGTCTGCTACCCCTGCTCCCCTTTCCACCGCCGCAACCGGAGCCGACCGCAGAACCCATCCTCGTTACGAGTTCACTGCCGCCGTTGAGGTAATCGCCCCCGAATCCGGTGCGCGGATCGAAACGCGCGTCCGTGATTTGAGTCAGCAAGGTTGCTATGTGGACACGAACAATCCCCTCCCTTTGGGAACGATCACGGACGTTCGCATCAAAAAAAGCGCGCAATTGTTTGAAGCCCCCGCAAGAGTCGTCTACTCCCGGGCTGGAAGCGGCATGGGCCTGGTGTTTACCGCTATTGAGCCGGAGCAGCGTGGGATTCTCGAAACGTGGCTTGCCGAGTCCCGCGAAACCTCCTGGCTGGCCGCGAACCGTCGAAGGAGTCAGCGCGTATTGATGACCATCCCTGTGCGCCTCTCCGGAAAGACCGGCGCTAAATTGCCTTTTGAAGAAAAGACTCATACGCGGGCCATCAGTGCCCACGGTGCGTTGATTCTCGTCTCGACGCAGGTCTACAGAGGACAGCGCCTCACTCTTTCTAACCTGCAAACAAAAGCCGCGCTCGAATGCGTGGTTGCGCATATCGACAAGCAAAAAAGCGATCATCCCCAGGTGGGAGTCGAGTTCACGCTACCCAATCCCATGTTCTGGCACGTCGCCTTCCCGCCCAAAGACTGGACACCCCGCCACGCCGACGCAAAATCCCGCACTAAATCCCGCGAATCCAGCTGAAATCCTCCACCCGTCCTCTCCGGCGACATCACCTTCACCTTCCAAAAAGACGCCCAAGGCGCCATCACCGGCATAACCCTCCACGCCGGCCCCAAACCTTCGAAGCCAAAAAAATTCCTAGCCTCGCGTGTCCTTGCGCTATGAATCTCTCTGCTCTGTTCATTTCTTCACTAGTCCCTTCCCGGTGGTAGAATAAGGCCATGGCTAAAAGCAAAGTCCAGTTTCTCTCCACCAAGACCATCGCAAGGCCTACTCGCGTCAAATTCAAGACGAAATCAGGCGAGAGTGTCTCCTTCAGAGCCGTCAAGACGGTCAAGCAGCCCGTACGAGTTACTTTCCGCAGAAAAAGAAAATGAGAAGGATCTACCTCGATAGCAACGTCCTCATCGCTCATTTCTCAACAGACAAGGCGGAAGAAACAAAAAAGAAGATGGTAGAAACGGCGCTGGCAGTTTTCCAGCAGCTCAAAGATGTCCAGCTTTGCACGTCTCTCTGGGCCATCACCGAGATGGTGAATATTCTCGTTTCCGCCAAGAGAATGGATCGCGCCAGTGTTGGCGATATCGAAAGCCAGCTTGTAAGCGAGCGGCGGATACAAAATCTCAAGATTCATTTCGTCGAGGTTAGTCCCGACAAGGAATATGACTTCGCGGAATTCTTCTATCACGTCAAACAAAGCATTCTGAAGTACCACTCGAGTGTGGGCGACGTAATTCACAGCGTCATCATGAAGAACAACGGCATCACGGAATTCTCACCTTCGACGAAAAGGACGACTTCAAACAAATCCCCGGACTGACGGTTTTTCATCCCAAGGACATCAAAATTCAACCCTGAACGACCCTCCCGCTAATTCGACTACGCGGACACGGAGAAGGTGAGGGAATTGCTTCATTTTTTTGGCCCGAACCGTCGCCGCGCGCGCAACCGAATTCTCCAAACGGGTGGCCGCGCCTTCGCGCGCCAAGCCCACCCCATTTGTCACGGCTCTCGCGCGGCGGTATCCTATTCGAAGCATCCTGCGATAGGAGGCTGCCAATGACCCAATCCCTCTCGTCCCTCGACTCTTTGTTTGTCACCATCGTACTTGCGACTCTGGCTATCGGGCTGCCTATTCTCCTGGTGTTGGCCATCCGCTTTCTGTGGGATCGCAGCTTGAACCTCGGTCGCTCAAAAGAACTCGAAAAGCTCATCTGGCAGTTGCACCGCATCGCCAGCGCGATGGAGCATCAATTGAATTTGACATTTCCCGCCGTCCAGCCCGGCACGGAAGAGCCTCGCGATCTCGCCTATCTCCAGCAGCTTCCTGCCCAGCCAACTGCGGCCTCCTCCGGCGTTGCGCCTTCAGGTGCTGCCGCTTCAGCGCCCGCCGCAGGCCAGCGCGCCGTGCAAAATCCCCCGGCTCAACAGCCTGCGCCTCCACAGCCAGACGCCCAGACTCTTCCCGCTCTGGAACGCCGAGACCCTTCCGTCGAGGCTCCCCGCGCCGGAGTCAACTCCATGTTCGGCATATAAATCATGTCTGGGCGCGTATAGCATCCTTTGCTGGCGATAACACGTTGTCTTTCTCCAAGGGGACCCACTCCTTGGTCCGAGCCTGGGTCGTTCTTCGCCTCACAGGGCAACGGTACACGACCGAGTTCAATCCTTCCTGCCGCCATAGGCCCCGGACGAAATTCCGCACTCCCCGTCTACTCACTACCCACTACTCACTGTCCCTCTTCCTCAACTCCCACCAAACAAACGGCCTACAGTTTATACTTGACAACTAGTACCAATATGTTACAATAGCTTGGTTCGATAGGGCATGTCCTTTTCCGCGTTCCCGCAGGTCATGCGCCCCCGCCGAGCGGTCCTTCAAATTCTCCCAAAATCCTCCGTCCCACCTGGATTACTACTTTACAAAAATCGCCCTCCCCTAACCCATCCAGAATCAACACTTCTACAATTGTTGATTCCACTCCACTTCAACTCCCCCAGAATCAACACTTACAAAAAACAAGGGCGGGGGTCCCTCCCGCTCCAAAGTTTTGCAACTCGCTCCCCCGCCTCTTCCTTTGCCAAGTGCTTCCCTTCCGGTACAATCCTCAACTCGCTTCCATCGAGGAGAACGCATGACCGGTCGCCCGAAGCAAGTTCGCTGTCAAAGTTGGACAGACACTCTTGTCTGTCCTCCTTCTTACCTATGTTGCGCGCGCACTCCCTCGCGTCTCCAGCGGATCCCGCTTCTCCGCGCCAGGCTAGCTCAACTCTTCGCCGTCGTTCTGATTCTGCTGAGCTCCGCTGCTCTTCCCTCGCCATCGCAAGCCCAGCAACGCCGCGACCGCGAACCCAACAGCGTCTACGCCGCGCGCCGCGCCAAACTCGCCGCCCAAGTCGACTCCCCGATCCTTCTCTGGGGTTTCACCGGCCGCGAAGAATCCGCGCAAGCCTACATCTTCGCGCAGGAAGACAACTTCTATTACCTTACCGGCCACAACGAAGAAGGAGCCGGCCTGATTATTCTTCCCGCGGCGAAAAGTGGTTCCACCAATCCAGGCGCTTCGAGCGCCGCACCTTCCGACATTCCGCAGGAAATACTTTTTCTGCCGCCGAAAAATCCCGCCAAAGAAAAATGGAACGGTGTACGCATGTCGCCGTCCGACCCCGGCATCCAGTCGCGCACCGGTTTCGCTTCAGTGCAGCCCTACCCCCAACTGCGCGCCACTCTCGAAAAGCTCACGAAAACTTATCCCACGGTTTACACCATCCTTCCGTACGAAAAAGAAAATGGCGGCTATCCGCACGAAAAAGCTGTCGTCGACTGGATCCACACCGCGGTTCCGCAAACCAAGCTGAAAGATATTCGCTCCAACATCGGCGATCTTCGCCAAATCAAATCGCCCGGCGAAATCGCTTTCCTCACGCAGGCGATCGAACTCTCGCTGGACGCTCACTTCGCCGCCATGCGCATGATGCGGCCCGGCCTTCACGAATATCAGATCGCCGCCAAAATGGTGGAAATTCACGCCATGGGCGGCTCGGAAGCCGAAGGCTACGCCCCCATCGTCGGCGCCGGCCCCAACTCCACCGCGCTGCACTACGACAAGCTCGCCCGCTTGATCGAAGACGGCGACATCGTGGTCCTCGACGTCGGCGCGCAATATTCCGGCTACTCCGCCGACATCACGCGCACGCTCCCCGCCAACGGCAAGTTCACGCCACGCCAGCGCGAAATTTATGAAATCGTTCTCGGCGCGCAGAATGCCGCGATCGCAGCGCTCAAGCCCGGCATGGACTATTGCCAAAAAGGCTCGAAGAGCGTCTACAAAATTGCCTACGACTACATCAATTCCCACGGCAAGGATCTTCATGGCAAATCGCTCGGCCAGTATTTCATTCACGGCCTTGGTCACGACATCGGCCTCGACGTCCACGACCCGGGCGAGTATTGCAAACTGCTCGAGCCCGGCATGGTCGTCACCGTCGAGCCCGGCATCTATATCCCCGAAGAAAATCTCGGCGTCCGCATCGAAGACGACTTCCTCATCACCGAAACCGGCTACAAATTCCTAAGCGAACGCCTCCCCCGTGACCCCGCCGAAATCGAAAAAATCATGTCCGAAGCCGCCGCAAACCGCGCCAAAGATCCCAAGAAGGGAGATGATTGACCGACCTGAGCGTCGCGCGTTGACGATTGACCGCTATGAATGCGCCCCTTTATACTGTTGATTCGCGTTGGGCGCGACATTTTGCCCGGCGTGCCTCGAGTCATTCCGCGTGTTGCGTGGGCAGAGTTTTTTCGCCCTCCCGGAATTTCCGAAATCAGCAAAACTTTTCAGGGAGATGTTGACCGTTCCGCGGTCGCACAAAATCATGAGCAGCGTCAAAGCCACACAACTCCGCCCCGGCATGGTCATCCAGCACGAGGGCCAGCTTTTCACCGTTTTCAGCGTCGACCACCGCACTCCCGGCAACAAGCGCGGCTCGATGCAAACGCGCATGAAAAATCTTCGCAGCGGCACCATGATCGACTACCGGTTTCGCGCCGAAGAATTCGTTGACCGCGCGATTCTCGACGAAGTGGAATTTGAATACCTCTACAACGAGGGCGACGAGTTTCACTTCATGAACACGCAAACCTACGAGCAAATGCAAATGACGCGCGAAGAGCTGGGCGAAACGGTGTACTATCTCATTCCGAATACGACCGTGAAGATCGAGTTCTTCGAGGAGCGGCCGATCGGCGTCGACCTGCCGGACACAATGGAGCTAAAGGTGCTTGAGACCGAACCGACGCTGCAGAAAGCCACCGCCAGCGCGGTGATGAAGCCGGCGACTCTCGAAACGGGCCTGGTCATTCAAGTGCCGCCGTTCGTTAATTCCGGCGACCGGGTGAAAGTGGATACGACGGAAGCGCGGTACGTGCAACGCGTCGAGTAAGAACTCGACGCACGCTGCGAACTTCAGCTAGTGAATTTCGTTTTTCGCGGTTCGAGTTTCGGCTTTAAAGATTTCCGCCTCCGCAGCTAATTTCCGCGCGAGCGAAAATTAGAAGAGGCGAAAGAGCCCCGGGCAACCGGGGCTCTTCGTTTTTCGGGCGGCGTTTCTCGAACAGTGCCTTTCGAACGACACGACTCGATTGGCGTGATTCGAACGGGGTGGTTCGAATGAAGCCACTTGAGGGCTGCGTTTCGAACGGTGCGTTTTTCGGGCCCCGCGCTTCGAATGGCATTTTTCGAACGACGTTTTGGGCGCCGCATTTCACCGCGCGGCGCGAAGGCAGGCGTTCGAATCGTGAAACTCTTCCTTGGGAAAAATAGCGCGAAGCAAAAGAAAAGCGGCAGCAGAGCTGCCGCACTCCAAAAAAAGACCTGCGGCAATTCCGTTTCCCTTTATGCGTTGTTGGCGGCGGATTTTTCGCTAGCGGGATGAGCGCCGAAGACGCGGTCGAAGATGGCATCGACATATCGAAGCTGGCGCTGCAGATCGAAGGTGTGCGCAAGGGCGGTCGAATCGAGGTACTTGGTGATTCGAGCGTCGTTGGCCACGCGCTCCTGGAAGTTCGAATCCGTTTCCCAAGCAGCCATCGCGTTTTCCTGCACCGCTTTGTATGCATCGTCGCGCGGCATGCCTTTCTCGACGAGGTCTTGCAACAACTGACCGGAATAGATCAAGCCATGGGTGGATTCGAGGTTGCGCAGCATGCGCTCTGGAAAAACACGCATGTCGGCGATGATCGTGGTCATCTTGGCGAGCATGTAGTCCACGAGAATCGTGGAATCGGGAAGAATGATGCGCTCGACGGAGCTGTGCGAAATATCGCGCTCATGCCACAGAGCGACGTTTTCGAAAGCGGCGAGCATGTCCGAACGCACGAGGCGCGCGAGGCCACAGATTTGCTCGCTCATAACAGGATTTCGCTTGTGAGGCATGGCGGAGCTGCCTCGCTGCTCTCCGCTAAACGGCTCTTCGGCTTCGCGAACTTCGGTACGCTGCAAATGCCGAATTTCGAGCGCGATTGTTTCCAGCGTGGCGGCGATGAGCGCCAGCACACTCAGATACTGTGCATGGCGATCGCGCTGAATGACTTGCGAAGCGACAGGCGCGACGCTCAACCCGAGTGTTTTGCAGATGCGCTCTTCCATTTCCGGGCCGAGATGCGAGGCGTTGCCGACAGCGCCGGAAATCTTTCCGACGGCCATCTGGGCGGCGGCGGCGCGGAAGCGTCCGATGTTGCGCTGGTTTTCCGAAAACCAGTTGGCTATTTTCAGCCCAAACGTAATCGGCTCGGCGTGAACGCCGTGCGTGCGGCCGATTTGCGGCGTCTTGCGAAACTGATGCGCGCGCAAGTCGAGCACCTCACCGAACAGAACCAGAGCCCGCTCGATAATGTAGGAAGCATCGCGAATTTGCAGCGCTTGCGCGGTGTCCACGACATCATTGGAAGTGAGACCGTAATGGAGCCAGCGCGCGGCGGCGGGATCGCCGATGGATTCGCCGACATTCATAGTGAACGCGATGACATCGTGTTTCACGCGGGCTTCGAGTTCATGAATGCGCGGGACATCCACCTTGGCGCGCGCGCGAATGATCGCAGCGGCGTCCTTGGGCACGAGGCCGGCTTCGGCTAGCGTCTCCGTGGCAGCCAGCTCGACATCCAGCCACTTCTGGAATCGATTCGCATCGCTCCAGACCTGGCCCATCTCCTTACGCGTGTAACGTGGGATCAAGGTCGCTCCCCTGCGGCACTGCACTCAAGCCGCACAGTCTCAGATGGCCTGGAATCAGAGTAATAATACGGCATTTTAGAGTCGCAGGCGACTTTACCGAAGAGTGCTAACCCGGGTTCACAAACGCGGGATGCCCGTCTGCAACAAGATCCAAATCATTGATAGCGATTCGGGATTGCAAGGGTGAGGAACAAAAATGGGAGAGGCGTTTTAAGCCTCTCCCCGTTGAAGTTGCTCAAGATTGCCTAGAAGCTGACGCGCAAGCCGAGCTCAATCCAGCGGCTGCCCTGGGTGCGATCGGCAGGAATCAATTCCTGGCTGATGACGCCAAAGGTTGCCGGGTTTTGGAGATTCATGGACGGCTGGAAGAAATTGACGTGGTTGAAAATGTTAAAGAAATCGGCTGAGAACTCCACCTTGTAGCGCTCGCGAAAGGAAGTCGTCTTTCCCAGGCGCGCATCCAGGTTCCAGAGTCCCAGGCCACGAATTGGATTGCCTGTGCCATCCCGCCCGTCGGTAGCGATGTTGACGGGGCGGAAGTCGGCAGCCACTGCAGCGGGGTTGGCAAAGAGATTGAGGCCGGTTCCTTGAGGAGCGCCCGTGCAGTTGGGTCCATCTCCGTTAGAGCCAAAACCGCCCGAACTGCAGACGCCGCCGTGAACTCCGGCACCGAGCGAACCAATGCCGACGGTGGGAATGGCGTTCAAGGAATTGCCAAAGAAGCCCCCGCCGAGATCTCCGTCAACGACGGTGAGCGGAGGCCCGCTCGCAGCGCGGAAGACGCCAGAGACGTACCACCCGCTGATGAACTTATCGGCAATGTTGTTCCCAAAGCTGATCTTATGACCATGTCCGCCGGGAAGGTCATAGTTGAAGATGGTATTGAAGACGTGCGTCCGGTCGAACAGCGACGGTCCGTATTGGTAGTTGGGATTGAAGCTGGTGGCGTAGGTGCCGGCATTATTCTGAACGGTGCCAACCTGGTCCAGCGATTTCGAAAAAGTGTAGTTCATGTCAAATTGCAACCCATGGGACGGCCGCTTGCGAAGAGAAACGGTGGCAGCGTGATAATTGGAAAGATCATTGTGCGTCCGCATGAACAGCGCAAAGTTAATCTGATGGTTGTTGAAGGTGGGCAAGCCAAGGTTTGCGCGGTCGGCGTCAATAACGCCGAAAACGCTTCCGACGGACTGGCCAAGAAATGCGGAAGAGGCCTGCGCGGCCAAGCAAGTCGTGGGGCTGGTGCAACCAGTACCGGTAAGGCCTGCCAACTGATTGTTGAACCAGGGCTGATCGGTGACCGCCTTGCCTGTCACGAGTTCGTGAGCGACGATATCAAATGCTTGAGCAAAGGTTTGCCCAGAAGCCTTATCGACAAACTGGTACGGGGACGAGTCGAAATCGACGCTATTGGGAAGATCGCGGGCTATCCGTCCGATGTAGCCAAGTTCCATTAGCATATTGCCAGGCAACTCGCGCTGGATGGTGAAGTCAATGCTATAGCTGCGACCAACTTTGAAGTTGGGATCCACGGCGAAGGAAAGATTCTCCCCGCCCAAAGCCGGGACGATCGGGGAGGACACAGGCGGAACGGGAGGCACGGGAAGAGCGCCATCTACGCCGACCCGGAATCCGGATGCTCCGATATTAGCAGCACCCAAAGCAGCGTTACAGCCTGGGCCAGTTGAGCCGCTATTCTGATTGCAGGGAGGGGTGGGGAGGACCAAGGTTTGGGCGAAACCAACGCCAAGCTGCGGGATTTCCACACTTTGTACGTTGTTGATGCGGTCGTAGTAAATGCCAAAGCCGGCGCGGATGACGGTTTTCCCTTGGCCGAACAGCTTTCCGCGCTTGCCGTCTGTGTAAGAGGGATTCCAGGCAACGGCGAGACGCGGGGAGACATCGCCGTAGTCGGTGTTCCAAATGGAGCTACGTCCAGAACTCTTAATTGGTAGATAGCCGATAGTAGGATTGAAGACCTGACCGTTTGCTGCAGCCTGTTGCTTGGCCTGAATGTACCCTGCAGCCGTAAGGATCTGACCGGTGCTGTCGTTGATTTCAAAAGTTTGCTGGCCGTGCAGTTCAGACGGCGGCGTTTGCCAACCGTAGCCGAGGCCATAAGTGAGGGTTAAGCTCGACTTGATACGCCAAGAATCTTGAACGTAGGAATCGTAAGCTCGTTGAGTTGTGTTGGCAATAAGCGGAGTCCCGAAGGGCTGTGGAGCAAGGCTGCCGTCGCGGACAGCGAGAACGTTCACATTGTCGACGATCCCGAGGGTCGCGGCGTACAGGCGGTCCCACCGAAGGACATCGGTAGGCTGCAAACAAAACGTCGTGAGGCTGGCGCTGCAGGAAGGTGGCCGGTTAACCGCAGTAATGGTTTGGTTGGTACCAAAGACGTCGGCGTCTTCCGTGGCGACTAGAGAAGCAAGCGAACCAACGACCTTATCGTTGCGCTGGGCGATGAGTGGCAGCCAGCGAATATCTCCACCGGCGGTAATGTTGTGCCGGCCTAGAATGCGCGTGAAGTCGTCAACGAGTTGTTTGTTTCGCTGGAAATTGCCTTGCGTGCGGGCGCGCTGCGTGTCCACGTCAATGGGAACGTCGATAAGACCGGTTTGGGCCAGGCCTGGAGCAAGGGCGATAAAGCCCGCCGAGGTATTGGTACCCGCAAGGGCCAGAGTCGTGGCGGAGGCGCTGGGAGACAAACCAGGGAGAAAAACGCGGCTACGTATCCATCCGAAGTGAATGACGTTGCTGGTCATCGAGTTAAAAGCATAATCGAGAGCGCCGATAGCGCCGTCGCCGCGGGTATCGTTTCCAGTCGTAGCGATAGTCTGGTTGTTCAGGGTGTCGATCTGATTGTTAGTTACAGCGAGCGCCCGGGAGTAGATATATCGACCGAAGAAATGAGCCTTGTCCGAGAAATTGTGGTCGAGACGGAAGGTGACGTAATCGTCCTTGATCGGAGTCGCTGCATTGGCAACAAACCCGGTCGTATTGTTTCCATCCACATTGGGCAGGCTGGGGTCATTGCCTGCGGGATTGAGACCATAAAGTGTCTTGATGGTGGGGCTGATGCCGATACCGCGAGGATCGCAGGGAAGGTTTCCGCTGGGACCGCAGGCGGTGGAGGTAGCTAAGTTATACTGCCTAACCGTACCGGTGCCATCCACGAACGACAAAATGCCATTTCTCAAATTGTCTGTGGGCACGATGTGGCTGACCTGCGAAGAGGAAGGGAAACGGCGGCGTTCATAGTTGCTGAAGAAGAAGGTCTTATTCTTGATGATGGGTCCGCCGACGCTCACGCCTTCGCGGTTGTCCTTGAAAGCGCTCTTGTAGGTGAATGGTTTGCCGGTTGCTGCGTCGGGAGTGTGGTTCAAGTCCCACGAGTTGGCGTTATAGCCGTCGCTCTGATGGAACCAATAGCCGTCGCCGTGGATCATGTTTGTACCGCTCTTACTGATCAGGGTAATGTTTCCACCCGAGGAACGGCTAAAGTCGGTGTTCGCATTGGTCACGCCAACTCGGAATTCTTCCAAGCTTTCCACGGTGGTCGGAATGAAGTTCTGCGCCGTTGCGCCACCGCCCACGGTGTTGTCCGTAATGTCGATGCCATCCAACGTGATCGAGTTTTGGTCGCTGCGAGCGCCAGCCACGGTCCCACCGTTGTTCCCAAAGCCACCGTTGGCCGGAGTATCGTAAGGCGTGGTTCCCGGCTGGAGAGTCAGCAGCTCGGAGGCGTCGCGCTGCAGCGTTGGCAACCGCGAGAGAGTGGTCCCGCCGATGACATCGCCGACCTGAGCGTCGGTGGTCTGGAGTTCGACCCTGGCCTCCGTGGAAACGGTGATGGACTCGGAGACCGCGCCGACCTCAAGCTTTACATCCACGGTGTAGCTCTTGGCAACTTCGACGGTCAATGCAGTGACCGTGGACGTTCGGAAGCCCTCCTTCTTGACGGTAACCTCATACGCTCCTGGCGCTACGTTGACAAAGGTATATTGGCCAGCACCGTTGGTGGTCTGCGTTGTCTGGTTGTTTGTAGCGGTATTGCGAAGAACTACTGTCGCATCGACCATTGTGGCGCCACTGGAGTCAGTGACGGTGCCCAGAACGATTCCCGTCGTAGAGGTTTGCGCCTCCGCGGCGATTCCGAGCGATAAACCTCCGAGAACCAAAAGTGCAGTAGAAACAAAACGTGCGAATCGATTCATAATTCCCCCCCCCGCTTTAGCCGGTTGGGCAACGGCGGTAACGCGCTTCGTTAAACGGTTCCCGGCGCCGACGCGTGACAACTTCCATCAAGCAGTAGCACCATCCTTCTACGGAAATAGAGAAGGGTGTGTTCGGAGCGAAACGGAAAAATAGACACACGCCGGAGACGAAAAACGACGCATTACCACCCCCAGGGCCCCCCAAAGCTAAAGATGGAGAAATGCTTACACCAAGAAGTCTGGAGGTGTCAACGATTGATTCATGCAAGCAAAAGAATGAAACGTCTGTTGCATCTCGCAGAATAAACTTATGGTTGTCTCAAAGTAGAACTACTTTCATCCCTTGTTTATTCCCATGCGCCTAAATGGCGCGACGAGAGGAAACCGGTGAGAATGTGGACGCAATGGGCAGGGAATCGTACATCGGAGTTCGTATTCGAAACGAAGACAGGCTAAAATAAGAGGGTAATGCTTACACAGATTAAGGGAACAGACGCGGCTGCCACCGGGCGGCCCCGGCGCAAGACGTATGGCGTGCGCGTGGGCCACGTGCTCGTCGGCGGCGGTGCGCCGATTGTCGTGCAGTCCATGACCAACACGGATACTGCCGACGTGGCGACCACGTTTAAGCAAACCGTGGAGCTTGCGGAAGCCGGCTCCGAGATAGTGCGCTGGACGGTGAATGTACCGGAGGCCGCGGCCGCTGTGCCGGAGATCAAGAAGCGCCTGCTGGACGCCGGTTGCATCGCGCCCATTATTGGCGATTTTCATTACAACGGGCACGTATTGCTGACGAAATACCCAGAGTGCGCCAAGGCGCTGGACAAGTACCGCATCAATCCAGGCAATGTAGGCGCGGGCCAGCGGCGCGACGAACAATTTTCCACCATTTGCAAAATCGCGCGCGACAACGGCAAACCCGTACGCATCGGCGTAAATGGCGGCTCGCTGAATCAAGAGCTCGTCATGCACAAGATGCAGGAGAACACCGACAAGAACCTGGACAAAGAGTCCGAAGAGATTATCAATGACTGCATGGTGCTGTCGGCTCTGCAATCCACGGAATTGGCGCTGGAGTGCGGGCTGCGGCACGATCAAATTATTATTTCGTGCAAGACTTCGCGGCCGCGCGATTTGATTACGGTGTATCGCGATCTATCCGGCAGAACAGAGCAGCCGCTGCATCTCGGCTTGACCGAAGCAGGCATGGGGATGAAGGGCCAGATATGGTCCGCGGCGTCGCTGGGCGTTTTGCTTTATGAAGGAATCGGCGACACGATTCGCATTTCGCTCACGCCGAAACCCGGAGGCGACCGCCGCGAAGAAGTTTATGCAGCGTGCGAATTGCTGCAAGCACTTGGGCTGCGGTCCTTTTCGCCGAGCGTGACGGCCTGCCCGGGTTGCGGACGCACAACCAGCACGACTTTCCAGGAGCTGGCGGAACGCATCCAGGACTACATCCGCGACAGCATGCCGATTTGGAAGACGCAATACGAAGGCGTAGAGACAATGACGCTGGCGGTGATGGGATGCATCGTCAACGGCCCTGGCGAATCGAAGGCCGCGAATATCGGCATCAGCCTGCCTGGCACCGGCGAAGCGCCGCGTTGTCCTATATATATTGATGGGAAGAAAGATGTGACGCTCGAAGGAAATTACGACGAGCTGGCGGTGGCATTCCAGGCGCTCGTGGATAATTACATCGCCAAGAAATATCCCCGCAAGACCGCATAGGCAATTCCAGCCAGCCGTTGAATTGGGAACGAAGAATCCAAAGCTAAGGAATACGAGGCGATTGAGGAGTGGCGACTCTGCGCATCTTCTCGAGCGCCATCATGCGCGCGCGCGAATAAGCCTGGCGGTCCTCGAGCAATTGATGCGCCCAGTGCGCGCCTATCGCGATAGCGTGGAACTCGAAGGCGAGGCCCGTGGCGTCGAGCTTAGGGTCGAGGTGGCCGGCGTTTTGAGCGCCCTGCACGGCCCGAGTGATGGCGCCGATCCATTCGTGCATGATCTCGGCGATGCGGTCGCGCACCACGCCTAGGCGGCCATCGAACTCGAACGAAGCGGCAGTGAAAAAGCATCCGCCTTCGAAGACTCGTTTTTCGACGAGCAGCAGCCAGCGATCAATCAAAGCCCACAACCGCGGCATGCCTTTTGGCGCGGCGATGGCCGGCAGAGTCACCTTCTCGATAAAAACCTGGCGCGCCATCTCGACGGTGGCTAGCTGCAATTCTTCCTTGGAGCCGAAATGAGCGAAAAGGCCGCTTTTGCTCATACCGAGCTGCTCGGCGAGGGAACCCACCGTGAGGCCTTCGAGGCCTTGCGCGGAGGCGATGTCCACGGCGCGGGTTAGGATAGCTTCGCGAGTGCGGAGACCTTTGGCTTGGCGGCGGAGGACGGGTCTGTTGACGGGCTTGCTGGCGAGCTTTTTGCCGGGCTTTTGCGGGGAGCGAGAGGGCAGAGCGTGCGGCATCGAGATACTTTAACACGGAACACAAATAAGCACGAACGTTCGTTTATTGTGGTATGCTCTTGCGCATGTGGGGTGTTCCATGGGAAATGCCATCGTCCTTCGTCCACTTCTTTTGCCATCCATGTCTCGCTGCGCGAGGGTTTTTCAAAAGACTGTTAAGGGAATGCGAGGGGCTAACCGCTCGTCGCTGCTCGCCCGCCGACAAGGCTGTGGTCCGGTTTGCCGAACGCTGATTCATCTTGCAGGCCTGTTTGCAATTCTCTTGAACTCCGGAATGGTGGCGCGCGTTGCCCGCGCTCAGGAGCTTCCGCTCGAGCGCTGCGACGCGCTGCCTGTGATCGAAGTGCAAGTGTCGGGGCTGCACAAGGTCTTCCTCGTGGATACCGCGGCCACTTCCATGCTCAATCTGGAATCGTTTGCCGCTGGGCAAGCAAAGGACATCCGCGTGACGTCATGGAGCGGTACCCTCGCAACCAGCGCGAAGGAAGTAACGTTGCCGGACTTGACGGTGGGCCGAACAAAAGTGGTCGGTTTGAAACTGCCCGCCATTGATCTATCGGCGATTGGAAAAGCCTGCGGACGAAAGATCGACGGCATCCTGGGGGTCGATCTGTTAGGAAAACTGGGAGCCAGCATTAATTTGAAGGAGCAGACGATTCACGTCGCGACGGCGGACGAAGTGCACGGCGCGGAACTCGTGACGGCAATGCAGCACGAGATGCACCGCTGTGTCGACGCCTTCAATGATTCCGACGAGGAGAAGTTTGGCGACTGCCTGGACCCAAAGATTGTTTTGTTCTCGATGGACACGCAACTTTATGGGCGAGAACAGGTCATTGGATATTTCCGCCAGAAGTATTTTCACCAGGAACCAGCAGCACGGCTGGAAATTCGCGAGAGTGCGTTTCATCCCATCGGCGAAGCGGTATGGTATGAGTATGAGTTTACGATCGACTCGGTGCACGGCAAGCTACATGGTCGCGGCATGGCAATGTGCAAAAAGTCGGAAGGACATTGGCGGATGGCCAGCATGCATCATTCGATTGCGGAGATGGAGTCCGCCGCGGTGTCGAAGGAAAAGCGTTAGACGCGGCGCCGATCGATGGCGAGAGCGGAACCGTATTCTTACGGATTGACGAGCGGTCTTTCTTCTCTACAATGCGTAAAGCAGCAGGGGCGTAAAGCGGACCGGCCCTGGGAGCCTCCAAGCTGACGGGGAAAAAATGAAAATGTATCGTGCTGCGACGCTCGCCTTCGTCACTTGTGTTTTATTTGCAGCATGCTTGCTGGCGCAAACGTCCGACTTTACGGAAACTCTAAAGAAAAATCGCGGAGCAATCAGCGTGCAGGACGGCAAGCTTGCTGGCCCGAGCGCGGATGTGCTGCGCGCGGCGCTGGCTGAGGCGCAATTTGTGGCACTCGGAGAAGATCACGGCATCCGGCAAATTCCTGAGTTTGCTGCGGCGCTTTGTGCCGAACTCGCGCCGCACGGTTTCCACCACATGGGCCTCGAAATCGGGACTTATGTTGCGCCGGAGCTTGAAAGGATGGCGCGTAGCGCGGACGGTGCGAAGCAACTCGCCGAGTTCGAGAAGAAATACCCGGAAACCATCGCGTTCTACAATTGGCAAGAAGAGTTTGCGATGCTGCAAAAATGCGAGACCGCGGCTTCGCCGGGACACCTGACGATCTGGGGGCTGGACCAGGAATTCATGGGAGCGACGGGCTTTTTGGCAGACAAGATTCTGGCGACGAATCCTGGCCCAGAAGCAAAAGCCGCCATCGAAACGCTTTCGAAAGAGACGATCGAAGCGCACGCCATTGCGACGAAGACCGGCAGCCCCGGCGATCTCTTCATGATGGCGGCCAAACAAAACGAGTTGGATCGTGTGCGTGATCTTCTGAAAAAACAAGGCAAACCCGAGGCGCAGAAATTATTCGACGCGCTTCTGGTGAGCCGCGAGATCTACCAGAAAAACATGGCTGATGACTACTACCTATCCAACCGGCAACGCGCATTGCTGATGAAAAAGAATTTCTCGGAGCCGTTTGCGGCTTCTTCGCAAAGCAATGGCGTCTTGCCCAAGGTTTTTTTCAAGTTCGGCGCCTACCACATGTTCCGCGGCATCAATCCGCTGCATTCGAGTGAGCTGGGCAACCTGATCAGCGAAGCGGCGGAGGCCAACCAATTCAAATCTGTGCACATTTTGATCGCGGGCGTGAAAGGCGAGCAGTTGCGTTTCGTGGGCATCGGGAAATCAGCGGAGGCTGGTTCGCTCGACCTTGCGGGCGACAAGGACTCGCCATTTCTCTTTTTCAAGCCGCTCTTTGACACGCAGGTTGAGAATTCCTGGACGCTCTATGATTTGCGGGCGCTGCGCGACGGTTTTTCGAAGTACGGCAAGATCGACCCAGAACTGGAGCGCGTAATCTTCGGCTACGATTTTGTAGTGTTTATCCCCGATCCAAAGGCGTCCCACGTGATCCAGTAGCTGCCTGGGCAGCCTGCGAGGATATGCTAGAATTTTCAGCGTTGTAGATGAGATAAAGGCAGGAAATCACCTTGAAAATTACCCGGGCAGATGTGGAACGAGTGGCGGAGCTGGCCTATCTGGATTTGAGCGAGGCCGAGCTGGAAATGTACCGCACGCAGATTGACGAAATCCTGGAATATATCGGCAAATTAAACGAGCTGGATACTGCCGGTGTGGAACCGATGGCCCAGGTTTTGGCTGATGATCAGTCCGCCGACGCAACATTGCGGGAAGACGTGGTTGTGCCATGCAATGTTGCCAACGAAATTCTGAAACAGGCGCCCGATCCAGAAGCGCCGTATTTTAGAGTACCGAAGGTGATTGAGCGGTAGTAGGACAGACATTCCTGTCTGGTTTGTTTAGCAACTTGAAAAACAAAAAAGGAGACAGGCAAGAATGCCTGTCACACGATGACGAACTGGACGATCGATGGAGTGAAAGAGGCGCTGGCGGCGAAGAAGATTTCGGCGCGCGAACTGACGTCGGAGTTTTATAAGCGAATTGGGGAGCGAAACCCGGAGCTGAACGCTTACCTGACGCTTTCCGAGGAGCGCGCTTACGCGCAAGCGGACCGCACGGATGCGCTGGTTGCGTCGAGAAAAACGCTCCCCCCGCTGGCGGGCGTTCCAATCGCGATTAAGGATGTAATCAGCACACGCGGTGTGCGGACGACTTGCGGCTCGAAGATTCTTGAGAATTATGTACCGCCTTACGACGCTACGGCGGTGGAGCGGCTCGAAGCAGCCGGCGCCGTGATTCTCGGAAAAACCAATTGCGACGAGTTTGCCATGGGCAGCTCCAACGAGAATTCCGCGTATGGCCCGGTGCGAAACCCGGAGGCGCTGGACCGGGTGCCGGGGGGCTCGAGCGGCGGGTCGGCCGCAGCGGTAGCTGCCGGGCTGGCGGTGGCTTCTTTGGGGACGGATACGGGCGGGTCGATCCGGCAGCCGGGTTCGTTCTGCGGGATTCCCGCGATGATGGGAAGCTACGGGCGAGTCTCGCGGTATGGGCTGATTGCGTTTGCATCTTCTCTGGACCGAATCGGGCCGTTTGCGACCAACGCGCGGGATGTGGCCGCCGTACTCGGGGTGATTGCGGGGCGCGACGCGAACGATTCGACCTCCACAACTGCCACCGTGCCGGACTATCGGGCGGCGATGGAGAAACCGGTCAAGGGGCTGCGGGTCGGCATTCCGAAGGAGTATTTCGGCGAAGGAATGGATGACGGGGTCCGGAAGAAGATCCAAGCGGGAATCGAGATTCTCAAAAAACTGGGATGCGAGCTGCGTGAAATCCAGATGGCGCATACGGATTATGCGATCGCGACCTATTACATTATCGCGACGGCCGAGGCGAGTTCCAACTTGGCGCGGTACGACGGAGTGCGGTATGGCCTGCGCGTCGAAGATGATTCCCTGCTGGCGATGTACCGTAAGACGCGAGGCGCGGGATTTGGAGCCGAGGTCAAGAGACGGATTGTTTTGGGTACCTATGTATTGTCGGCGGGCTACTATGACGCCTACTACCTCAAGGGGCAGAAAGTCCGGGCGCTGATTGCGCAGGATTTTCGAGATGCATTTACGAAAGTGGACGTGATCGTGACGCCCACATCTCCGGTTCCGGCATTCAAGCTCGGGGAGCGGACAGACGACCCGCTGCAGATGTATCTTGCTGATATATATACGGTTACGGGATCGTTGGCAGGGGTGCCGGGCATCTCGGTCCCTTGTGGAAAAATCTGTGGGAAGCTCCCGGTAGGGTTGCAGATTTTCGGGCCGGCTTTCGGCGAGGCTAAAGTCCTGCGGCTGGCACACGCTTTCGAGCAAACCGGCGGTGCGTCAGTTTAAGAGACCCGCTTGAAAGAGGACTGAGAGAGAGCTGTGCCGCCAGAGCTTGATTCCATCATAGCCAGTATGGCCAAAGCGCAAACAGGGCTTCTGTCGGCAGCGGATGCCGTTGCCCCGGAAGAATGGAAAACGCCGCCGAGCGAGGGGAGATGGTCGGCGGCGGAATTGGTCGCGCATTTGATGATGGTGGAACGAGCGGTGATTGGAAAAGCGGACCGCGTCGCGCAGAAGCCGCCGAAGCGCGTTTCCGTGTTAACGAGAATTCACATTCCCATGGCGCTTGTGGAATCAAGGTGGATTCGGCGCAAATCGCCAGTGCCCGTTGAGCCAGAGATGCTGCGCGACAAAGAGATCATGCTCGCGGAATTGCGGACGGTGCGGGAGCGGTCGCTGGCCTTTATAGAAGAAACAAGAGGGCGTAACTTAGGCGAATATTGCTGGAAACATCCTGCGCTCGGTACGCTGAACACTTATGAATGGATGCAGTTCATTGCGTCGCATGAGCTGCGGCACACAAAACAGATGAGAGAGATAGCGGCCAGTCTACCGAAATTGGTATAGAGTTTGCATTTGTGGGACTTTTTTTCCATCCTTTTCCACTCCCTTCCTATTCGTACCAGGTGCGAAAAATGTGGGTCATTTCGGTTAATGTCTTTTTACACAGGAAGTTGGAACAAAAGTACTAGACTATTCGTTTTAGGTAGTGAGAACGGAACTACTATTGCTCTATAAAGGGTGCATCTCGTACGCTGTAAAAAGCATCGAAGAGAGTGAAAGGGCATTGTGGCGAATAGTTCGAGGGACAAGGCCATGGTTAAAGTAAAATCGAGCCAAAAGATTTTTACCGACGCGGAAATTGCCAACCTGACTGGGATTTGCGTCGATCATATCCGCAATTTTGCGAAGAGCCGGCACTTGGGCTTCATCGCGCGGGCCGCAGAAGCGGCAGGCAAGCAGGCGGACCAGTGGCTGTTTACGCTATCTGACTTGATGGTGCTGGTGACGTTGTTTCCGCGCTGCACTCACTAAGAATTCAACGAGCTTCGTTTGCGATTGGCTCTTTCCGGAACGCCGGAAAGAGCTTTTTGCTTTTTGGGACAGTTGTCGGAGCGGTTGCAGTACTGGGGGGAGCGGCGTATTCTCGACCAAGGGGCAAACCGCTTCTTCCAGCAGGCATCTGACAGCCCAGTAACCGCTATGAGATTGTCTTCTACATTCGCTTTGATCCTGCCAATTGCCTCGCTGGGCTTGTTGGGAACTGCTTGGCTCAGCCCAGAGACCGCTGCCTCCTTCAGCGAGCAAGATACGACGAAGAAGCCTGCCGAACAGGCGGCTACCTCGACCGGTACTCCAGCCGCGCCTGAAGGCCTTCCGCACGGCAAAAAGCTGGTGCTGAAAGACGGGAGCTTTCAGCTGGTGCGCAACTATGAGAAGAATGGCGAGCGCGTGCGCTATTTCAGCGTGGAACGCGGCGCCTGGGAAGAGATACCGGCGTCGATGGTGGACTGGGACGCCACAAAAAAAGCGGAAGCCGCCGATGAGAAAACGAGTTCAGCGCTGGTAGAGAAGGTCCACATCCAAGAGACAGCGGCGAAGGCCGAAACGCCCGTGGACGTGGACGCCAGTTTGACCGTAGCGCCTGGCGTGTTCCTGCCCGACGGAGAGGGCATGTTCGCGCTGGAGGGCAAGTCGATCAAACGGATCGAGCAGGCCGGGGCGGGAGTGAAAACGGACAAGAAAACCGTCCTGAAGCAAGTGCTTTCCCCCGTACCGATCGTGCCCAGCAAGCACAACGTGGAGATTCCGGGCGCCAAAGCAACGGTGCGGCTGACGAGTCAGGCACCCGAGTTTTATCTACGCGAGCCGCCGCCAGATCCCGACCATGATTCCATGGTTTTGCGGACTGGGAGGCAAGGCGAGTCTGGACCGGAGGTCGCCTTGGTGCGCGCGAAAGTGAAGGGCAACAAGCGATTGCTGGAATCCGTACGGAGCATGTTCGGTCAGGAACTATCGCAGGACCGCGACGAAATCGTGATCCAGCGATGGGAGGTGGCTCCGGACATTTACAGGTTTACGCTCAGCGCCCCGTTGCCGCCAGGGGAGTATGCCCTGGCCGAGATTCTGCAGGACGGACTAAACTTGTATGTATGGGACTTTGGCGTCGATGCAGCGCCCGCTGCCAAGGCTGGACCGCACTAGAGCCGCTGTTGGTTAACCATAACCGCCCCCATCCCCACGGTTTTCGCAGAAGTGTTCATTCTAAAGACATTTAAAGTCGTTTGTTTTTATAGATTTACGCAAGTGTTCATTCTAAAGGACTTGATTGCCGCAATTTGCACCAAAATTGTGCACGTCTCGTAAGTGTTGCCACCGACACTCGCCCAAGGGCCTCACGGTGAAGCTCCGTGGCATGGTTAGGCCGATGGCACTGGCAGGTACTTCAGTAGGTCAAGAAAAGGCGGCTCGAAGCCTTGCGTGCGGAGGAGCACGCTAATCTGTGCCACGTGGCGCGACTCGTGGATGATCAGGTTCCACAACAGGCCATCCACGGTGTAGCGCTTGCCTGGCCTGTCGTGGACACTCACAATGCGTTTCAACTCACCGTCGGTCAACGTTGGGACGTACGCGAGGGTGCTCTGCTCGACAACGCGCCAGTAGTCCAGCAACGATTCGAGCGGGAAACCGGCAAAAGCAGGGCCGCCCCGCGTGTCCTTAAAGGCGGGAAGGGCCTTCCACAGCGGCTGTTCGCGCAGGATCTCCTCGCGAAGCCAGAAGTCCTCCACGTTGGCGATGTGGAATAGGAGGTCTTTGATGCAGTGCAGCTTCGCACCATTCAGCAAGGGGCACGATAAAACCTCGTCCGGCACTCGGTCCAGCAAG
>Ga0307478_10000653_pt1 | contig 34213 bp, 32 predicted proteins | sample atmos_gasesECM4C_2_FD_203713 | JGI IMG/M metagenome (GOLD analysis project Ga0307478, IMG submission 203713) | Hardwood forest soil microbial communities from Morgan-Monroe State Forest, Indiana, United States - atmos_gasesECM4C_05 | ecosystem: Environmental > Terrestrial > Soil > Temperate...
CGCTTTACCTATCGGGTTCGGCGTTCTCACCTCGCTAAGGTCAGCACATCCGCTCTTAAGTATTCTGAGCCGGCACGTCTAGTGATCCGCGGGACTGCCACAGCCCTCGCTGGCGAAGCTCAGCGCATTGTTCCTGGCTTTCAGGGTGCAGTTATATTCCCCTCCCTGCGAATCGAGCGCACTGTAGCTTTGCGAACTCTGCTGTCCGGAATTTCCGGTGATGTGGAAGGACGAATCCAGATCCAGCGTGTCGACTGACTTCACTTTGTTGCGCACAACTCCCGCGAACCAGGGCGCGGCGAAATCATGATCGAACTCCTGGGAAACCTGCCCATTTTGGATAATCGAACCATCCGCATTGAAGGTCAGGGTGTAGTTGAGCGTGAGGGGATAGGTAAAGGTTTCGCGGGCAACGGCTGGTCCTTCGCGATTGCTGGTGATCACGGTGGAGTTCAGCTGCGTATTTTGCGTGATGTCCTGCGTGTAGGTCGTAGCCGTGATGTTGAAGGTTTGCAGGTTGCCGAAGCTCACCTGCTGGCGGATATCGGTGCCTACCCTTCCATGCGAGGTGTTCACGTATCCGGCCACCCGGAAAGAGCGGACCGAGTTGGTGGTAACGTTGCCGCTCACGTTGCCGGAAGAGTCGGTCGTAAGGTTCTGCTGGATGGATGGGGTCGGTCCGCTGCCGATGGTGTTCTTTGTGACAGCGCCAGTGACCTGGGTGGCGCCGTGATCCAGGAAAAGTAATAGAGTCGCAGTCGCTGAAAAATAATTGTTCGCGTTGAAGACGCTCAGGGCAATGGTATGAGGCAGTCCGTTGCTGAGCACGCCGGCGAAGGGCGTCAGATTGACGCGGTAAGGCACGAAGTTCAGGGCTTGCACGCCCGGAATGGGTTCCCAGAAAAATGGATCGACGCCTCCGGTATAGATCCATGGGTACACTGGCGCGACTCCTGCCGGCTGGCCATCGATGCTGACTTCTGCTTCGCGAAACGCAGTCCCTCCGCAGCTTTGTAATTCGGTGGCGACATCATTGGGCACGCAGGAATACCAGAATTCGTCGCCAATCTGGCTTTGCGTAATGACATCCAGGTATGCCTTCTCCACATTGCCGGGTAACGTCAGGGTTGAGGCGAGTTGATCGGTGGATGTGGCCAGGAAGGCAGGCTCGTTGAATCCGCCGGAGCCATTCGATTGGCGCAGCGGAAGGACGGCGTCCGGCACCCGCTGGGCACTGTCGTGCTCACTCCCCGGATAGAACTCCAGCGATGCACTTCCGGAAATGATGCCGGTGTAGGTGCTGTTCACGATATTGCCGAGGATGACGGATCCAGACTGAGGACTGGCGAACAGCGCGCTGTAGTCGGTGACGTCGCGTTCGACATGCCAACTCGGCGCCAGGCTCGCGCGTGGTTCAGCGGTCGTGCCGAAATAGAGGTTCACAAAACCCATGTCGACGATAGCCGTCCGGTCGAATTGCCGGCCGGCGGTGACGCTGAAGTCTGCCGTGAAGACAACCTTCTGCCATGGACCTGGACAAGCGGAGGGCGGCTGGTATTGATACGTCGGAACGCTGAAATCCACGAACTGCAATCCGGAGAACAGCGTCACCACGCAAGGCTTGACGTGAGGACGGGATACGGGCGGATCGGCCGTCACCGTGTTCGACGATCCGATCTGAAAATTCTGCGCAGCAACAATGTGCGCGATCAGGAAAACGATTCCGAGGAGGGCGAGGTTCTTCACGCGGCGGACGGCGGCAGAGTGAAACATGGCGAGTTCTCCTTCTCAGAACATCTTGGCAACAGAAGTGGTTTTTGGCGGTGGACTGAATGGAGCGTCAAAGAGAGGCCAACTACAGGCGGGCAGTCTAGAGACCGAGTGGTTGACGTGTCAAGAGCAATGTCGTTGAAACCGACGTCTGGCGGCGTTTCCACCGTCTTTTGCTGAACGATATGGCGGCTCCAGACCGATGCATGAGAGCGCGAAAGAGGCTGCTCAAGAATGGTTGGATGTTCGCTTTTTGTTCGCTATAATATCGGCGATGAATGAGCGCGCCCTATCGATCCTAATAGCTGCTGCCGTGATCGTCGCGCCCAAACTGCAGGATTTCAAGGACACGCCCGCGCTACGGTCCGCCGTCCACGATGCCATTCGAGTGGCGGAATACATGGCGCGGGTTGTCGAGAGCCGTTGTGCGGAGAAGAAGCCGGCGTGAGCGCGGTTGCGAATCTGGCGTCTGAACTTGCGGATCGAGCGCGGAAGTACGCGAGCACTCGATCGCTGCCATTCTGTCTCGGCTATGGAGATTCCCCCGTCGTTTGCTTCCAACCGTGTGGGGATCAGCACGGAAATTTTCATCCTGCGAGCTACAAGGCTCTGCTCGCGACTCCGGAGTGGCGTCGACGCCTGAATAAGGTTCACACCACCGCGAAAAGCGTGCTGCCGCACCCGGATAATGGGCGTTGGCGAGAGCTGGATTCATGCATGAGTTCCGATGCGTTGTTGATGAACGTGTTCTGCCATCCCGGGGTGTTACGAAGCGCCCGGGTTGCGTCCATGCTCGGGTTACAGCCAAAGCTGCATCCGAGATTCGGAGTGCCAGCGCGGGTACCGCTCGTGAACGGGAAATTGGATCGGACCGAGATTGACCTCAGGATTGGCGGGTTGCTGGTCGAAGCAAAATTGACAGAGCGCGGCTTCCAGCGTGCAAAGAGAACAAGCGTGCTCCGCTACCGCGATTTTCAGGAAGTCTTTGATGAAGATCGTCTTCCCCGCACGGGAGAGTATTTCCACTGCTATCAGCTTGTCCGCAACGTGCTGGCGGCTCACGCGAGCCACTGCTCACTTTGCGTTTTGCTGGACGCAAGGAGGCCGGATCTGGTGGAGGCATGGTATACGGTCATGCGTAGCGTGAAGCCAGTGGCTCTGCGGACTGCCTGCAAGGTTCTCACCTGGCAAGAACTGTCGCGGGTGCTGCCCACGAGCGTGCGGGCCTTTCTGGCAGCGAAGTACGGAATTCAATGAAGCATTCAATCGTTGGCGGAAAATCGCAGCCAGAGCACTTCACTTACGCATCGCAGGCTGCACGCGAGACGAGCTATTCCACCACGATTCCGTGGGCTCGGAAATTGCCGGTCACTCAATTCCCCAATCTCCCAATTTCTCAATTCCCCAATTGTGTTTCTCCGTGTCTCTGTGACCCTGTGGTGAAGAAAAGTGAAAGGAGCCGCGGCAACGAACGCGGTGGCCGGACAAGCGGATGACGCCTGTCCCTACGCGGGCCTTGCATGTGTGCAGTGCGTTGCCTTCTGGACCGCGCTGGTAGATAATTCCAAGTTCCCCAATCCAACACAGTTATGAGGAGACGAGATGAAACTTGCAGTGTCGATTTGGTTTCTGGTCGGGTTACTCGCCTTGGCCTGCACCGGCTGGGCACAAGATGTAAAGTCCGACGTCGATAAGGCTGCGAAAGATACCGGTCACGCCACCAAGAAAGCCGCGACCAAAACCGCCGATGCGACGAAGGATGCCGCTGTAAAAACCGGCGACGCTACCGAGACAGCAGCCCACAAGAGTGGCCATGCCACCAAGGAAGCCGCGGTGAAGACCGGAGACACGACAGAGCATGCCGCCAAGAAAACGGGCTCGGCGGTCAAGAAGGGGGCTAAGAAAACGGAAGAAGGGACCAAGAAGGGCGTAACCAAAACGGTAGACGCAGTGAAGTAGGGTATTTCTCGCAGGCCTGCTGGGACCAAAGCGCGGCAGGTAGTTTCTGTTCGAGGGAGACAATCATGCCCAGCCTGCAGTCGCGCAAGGCTTCCGCGGCATTCTCGCAAGCCGAGTACGAGAGCCTGGCAGAGTTCCGTTACCACCTGGCGAGATTCTTGCGCCGCCGGAAAGATGCCGCGCGTGCCGAGGGTTTGCAGCCGCAGCAGTACGAGTTGCTGCTGGCTGTCTCCGGCCTGCCCAAGGACAAACAGCCGACCATCAAGGAGATCGCCGCTCAGCTCTGCCTCGAGCACCACACCGTGGTGGAACTTGCCGACCGGTTGGAAAAACAGGGATTGCTCGTTCGCCACAGTTTCCCGCTGGACAAGCGGGTCGCACTGTTGCACGTGACCCGCTCAGGCCAGGGCGTCGTCGGCCGCATCGCAGGTTTTAGTTTCACCCAGCTGCGCGATGAAGCTCCCTTACTGATCATGAGCCTCCGGCGAATTCTGGAAAGACGCACACGGCGCTAAGTGAAGGACGTCCCTTCCCTGCAGCCGACAAAGACATCCCGCCTTGCCTTCATTGACTGGATGCGCGGCCTCGCCTGCGTGCTGATGTTTCAGACCCATTGCTACGACGCCTGGCTCTCACCGGAAGCCCGCAAATCCTCTTTCTTCATGTACTCGCAACTGGGCGGCACGCTGCCCGCGCCCCTGTTTCTCTTTCTGGCCGGAATTTCATTTGCGCTGGTGACGGACAAATTGGTTGTCAAAGGCACGCCCGCGCGACAGATCGCTCGCATTACGATGGGGCGCGGCGCGGAGATTTTCGCTTTGGGATTGCTCTTCCGGCTGCAGGAGTACTTGATCTCCTGGGGATGGGCGCCGTGGAGTGACTTGCTGCGCGTGGATATTCTCAACACCATTGGTGTTTCGATGATGCTGATGGGGCTGACCTGCTGGGTCGTTCTGGCAAGTTCTGGAAATGTGGTCCATCGCGGGCGCATGGGAATCACAGCCGCGGTAGTCGCTTTGAGCATAGCGCTGCTGACTCCACCCTTGTGGACGATATTGCGGCCGCGGTGGCTTCCCTGGCCGCTTGAGTCGTATGTCAACGGGGTTCACAATCTTGGCGTACCGCAAGCTTGGCTGTTTCCGATTTTTCCGTGGGCTGGTTTCGCGTTCGCGGGATTGGCTATCGGATTCCTGTTGCGCGGGGAGTGGACCCTCCGCCATGAACGGCTCGTTTTCTCGCTCGCCGGTGTTCTTGGCCTGGCCCTGATTCAGGGTGCGCGCTGGCTGGACTCTCAGCCGCTGCACCTCTATGCCACTTACGATTTCTGGCACACGAGTCCGGCTTTTTTCCTGATCCGCGTGGGACTGCTGCTCGCGATTCTTTTCGCGAGCTATGCGTGGTGTCGCTGGGGGCCGGGGGAATGGGGCTTCAGTCCGCTGATTCAGCTAGGCAAGACTTCCCTGCTGGTGTACTGGGTACATATCGAGTTCGTGTATGGCCGCTTTTCGATTCTCGGCAAGCACGCGCAGAGCATCGGAAGCGCGAGTGTCGGACTGCTGATGATTTCTCTGGCAATGCTGGCGCTGTCGCTGGCACGGACGAAACGCAAGCGGCGTCGGGCCGAAGTTCGAGCGGAGCTAGGGCATGCCCTTCCGGCCAACTAGCATCGTGACCGGCCATAGAGGTACGAAGAAAATATTTGCTCCAAGAACTCGGCAATATCCTCGTGGTCTTCTGGGTTTTGTTGGTTTAGGTGTTCTCTGTGCCTCCGTGAGTCTGTGGTGAAAAAAATGAAAGGAGCCGCGGCACAGATCACCGCGGCCGGACAGGCGAGGGCGCCTGTCCCTACGTGGGCCTAGCCGCGGCCGGACGTCTGAAATTTAAGTCGCATCAGCCGCCCACCTCCAGAGGCGCCCAGTTAGTACGTTCGAGAAACGTAGGTGGCTCATAGGTGCGCCCGGCCGCCAGTCGGCGTTCCTCCCGCCAGCTGGTCCACCAGAGCGCGGGCCCTCCGAGGTGAGAAGCGATGCGCGCGACAGTTCCGAATTCCTTCTCAACTTGATTGCGCAGGGCACGAATTTCCTCGCTTCCAGCCCGATTCACCTTCCGGAAATGCTTCTCCATCGCCCAAAGCGCGGCGTTGTAGGTAGTGCTCAGTTTCTCCGACTCGCGGGCGAATCGTTCCCGAACGCGCGCGTCCGGAAAATCCTTGTACCGTCGCCACCCCTGCAACATGGTCTGGCACATGCGATACAGGCTGGGGCCATTCTGCTGATAGTCGCGCCAGAAGGCCCAGTCCAGAAAGCGCCTGGAATCGTCCCGGGAAATGGCGGCATGCCGGAAATTAAATCTGTCCTGCCCATGAATGTCGGCCAGGCTGACATCGTCCAACATGCGGCCCTGCTCCGACATTTCCTGGTAGAGCGGCGTGCCGGGCACCGGTGTATAGAGCATGAACTGGTGAAAGTCTGTGCAGTGTTCGACGGCGAAGTCAATCTCCTCGGCAATGTTTTCATTGGTGTGATGCTCGAGGCCGATGATGGTCGAGCCTTGCACGCGGATGCCGTGCTCGCGCAGCTCGCGGGTAAGCTGGCGAGTATCCGCCCCCTGCAGTTTGCTGTAGTGCGAACGCGGCGACTCCAGGCCCATCCAGAGCCAGGAAACCCCGAGCTCCACGAGTTCCTGAAAGGTATATTTGCGGATGGCGTTCGCCGAGGCGAACACGGCGAGTCCCCAGCTCTTGCCGGCTTTTTTCATACGCTGAAGCAGTTGTATTGCACGCTCGCGGTGCAGCAGGAAATTCTCGTCCATCACGAAGAACGTCTGAACGCGCAGGGACGCTTCCATGTGATTCATCACATCGAAAAGCTCGTCCCCAGTTTCAAAGAAGTTCACGAACTTGCCTTTTCCGCCGAAGAAGGACGACGTCGTGCAGAAATTGCAGCCCATCGGGCAGCCGACGGAAGGGATCACGGTGGCTGCGGTCGCGCCTTTCCGCTCCGGCAACCGGACGCCCAGAATACGAGTTTCGAGGCCGGAAACGATTTCCGGATGGCGGATCGGAGCCTCCGGATCTTCGCCCAGGTATTCCCGCATCCAACGGATTCCCTCGCCGCGCACAATGTGGTCGGCATCGATCGCGGTTTCGCCCCTGGGAATGGCGGCAACATGACCGCCCACGACAATTACGGAGCGCGGCGACAAACTGCGAACCAGGGCGGCACATTTCCTGCACCTTTCCCACATTGACGATAATCGATGAAATACCCACGATGTCGCACTGATTCGAGGCCAACTCGTGCGCCAACGAATCCCGCGTGGGAAAGTCGAGCACCGTGCAGGGAGCGGAAATGTTCGCCTGGATCATCATGATGCCCCAGGAGCGATGAAACATGCGTAATGAAAACGCGCCTTGCGCGCGTGTGACCTGATTGTGATAAAGCTCCATCGGGTTGATCGAGCGGCTGCCGAATTCGTCGTCCTGCGCATACGGGCCGAAAACCGAGGTGAGTAGGACACGCGCGCGCGTGCCCTTGGGATGAGGCTGCATCAGTTTCACGCTCCTAAGATTCAGCCTAGGGATCGTGGTCGTGGGTGTATGTGAGGACCAACACAAAATACAAAACTATTACAAAGAAGAGTGGCGGGAAGATACCTGGATCACGACCTTGCCCACGAGTTGGAGAGCAATCTCCCATTGGCAGCGGGCTTTCGCTTCGTCTTCACCGTAACCGAAGAGATAGAAGGTCACATAGAAGCCATCGTCGGCGGTTTCCTGATTGTGGTAATAACAGCGGCGCAGAAGAAATTCAGCAGACGCGGGAATCTCCGGCACTCGCTGAAGGAGTTCCGTGAGTTCGGTCACGAGTCTCTCGTGGTGCTTGAATGAGGCGCGTGCGGCCGGACTCGTAAAGAGGAAATCCACATAGGAGCCGAACTTCCATCGCGCGCCAAAGATCTCTTCTTCGGGATTGATTTCGTCGGTGACCCACGTGTCACATTTGGCGCTCTCAAGAATGGAAGCAGGAGAGTTTACGGTGAGCAGGAAATCGCGCAGAGCCTTGTTCCCCAACGCTTCCTCGACCTGGTCAAGTGCCTGAGGATTGCGCTTGAGGTCGTAGTAGCGCGTCTCGGGGCCGACCCAAGGGAAATCGAGCGTCTCATCATCGCGGCCAAGTTCCACGGCAAAGTCGACCTGCATCCCGACTCCACGGAGACAAAGGACCAATGACAGCACGCAGGGCGCAGTCACTGGTCCGAAGTTACCGGCACAGCTTACTTCGCTGGCTGTGGGGCCGGTGATTGAGCCGGCGTGCCAAAATTCACCTTGGGCACTTCGCGCGATCCCTCGGCGGCTTTGAAGTAGGCATCGTTGGGTTTGAAACCGGCCCAGCCGGCGAGCAAGCTCGCCGGGAACTGCTGGACGTAGGTGTTGTAGTCCTGCAGGCTGTCGTTGTAGCGCTTGCGTGACACAGCGATGCGGTTTTCAGTGCCGGCAAGCTCGTCCTGCAAGCGCAGAAAGTTTTCGTTGGATTTCAACTGCGGATAATTTTCTGCGATCGCGAGGAGGCGCCCCAGGGCGCCGTCGAGTTGATTGTTGGCGGCGATTTTATCGGATGGAGATCTCGCCGAAAGTAGCGCTGAGCGCGCGTTCGCGATGTCGCCGAACACGGTTTGCTCCTGCTTGGCATACGCTTTCACAGTCTCGACCAGGTTCGGGATCAGGTCGGCTCGGCGTTGCAGATTCACATCGACCTCAGACCAGGCGGATTTGACGGCTTCGTTCTTCGAGACAAGCGTGTTGCGAACGGTGACGTATTGCCCGAAGACGACCAGCGCAATCAGCACGAGGATGATCACTGCGATTAAACCCTTACCCATGTGACTCTCCTTTGCAAAGAACTCTCGGAAATCACGGCAACGCTATTTCCGCGGGGATTCCAGCATTCTATCGACAGCGGCGGTCACTTGTTCGACTGCCGCCAAGTAGCGGCGAGCGATATCCTGAACTTGAAACTGCCTGGGATCGGCCCGGTGTTCGCGAATGTCGAGCAGATGATCAAACGGGCTGGCATCGAAAGCGAGATTGCCCGCGAGTGCCCGAACGGCGTCGCGCTTGGTCGTCGGCACGGGCGCGCCTTGCGCAATCAGGGCGTGACGAAAGAGGGTGGCGAATGCCGAGACCGAACGCAACAGGAGCCGCCAGGTCTGCTTTTCGTCGTTCGCGTGCGCGAGCAATCGTTGGCGCAGCAGAATGAGTTTCTCGCGGAGTTCGTACTCGAGTTGGGCGCGGTGCAAGTGCATCGGAATCTCAAGTTTTGAGACGAGGTCGGCGCCGGCCAGGACCCGATGTCCGCGCCTGATATCCAGCATCTCGATGGAAAACACATCCACGGAGTGCTCCAGCTCGTCGCGAGTAATCAGAAGGGGAGCAGGATGGCGCTGAGTCCAGGGCTGGATGACGGGCGCAAGCGCCAGCAGTTTGGGCAAGCTCGTATCCTTCAGGATCGCGAGTAAGTTGATGTTGGAGTATTCATCATCGTAATCCCCGGAAACGGCGGACCCGTAGAGCACGAGGCTTTCGAGGTTCTCACCTGCGGATTGCTGGAATTCTCGGACAAACTCGTTGATCTGCTTTTCGGGAATCGCGTTCTTAGGCGTCATATCGATCCTCAGTTCTGCCTACCAACTGCCTCCAGCGCCGCCGCCTCCAGTACTGCCCCCGCCGAAACCGCCAAAGCCTCCGCCACCACCGCCGAAACCGCCGCCGCCCCAGCCGCCGTTGCCGCCCCCACGATCGCCGCCACCTCCACCAAAGAGGAACATGTAGAAGAGCAAACGACGCAGGGGAGGCACGGCGAGTACAAAAATGATCAGCGCGATAATCGCCAGAATCTTGCCCGGTGAAATTTGTACCTCACGCGGCTGGGCACGCGACACCAGCGGCTCGATGCGGCGGGGCTGAGAAGTTGTGATTTCAACACCCGCATCTTTCGCGATCACGTCTGTGATTCGCGAGGTCAGCAGGCTCACGGCGCCGTCATAGTCGCCTCGTTTCAGGTAGGGAACCGCCTCGCGCCCAAAGCCGCCGACTTTCCCGTCGGGGAGAATTCCTTCGAGTCCGTAGCCGACGGTGGCCCAATACTTGCGGTCCTGCACCGCCAGCAGAATCAGGACGCCGCGGTCTTTGCCCTTCTGGCCGACTCCCCACTTCTGATAGAGGTCCACACTGTAGTTGAAGATGTCTTCACCGTCCGTCGATTTAACCGTGACCACGACCTCGGAAGCCTGCGCTTTGTCGAGAACCTGCTGGCACATTTCCTTGAGCTGGGTGATCGTGGCCGGGCTGAGTACACCGGCGAAGTCATTCACACAACCGGTGGGCTTGAGAGATGCAACCGGCTCAGCGCTCGCCGAGATCGCGAACACCACTACAGCGAGAGCGATGGACAGCGATTTTACGCGCGACGGCATTCGCGCACGATTGTAAATGAATTGGCTCGACCGCTCTGTTGATCGGGGTTGAGGGGACGGGGTGAATGATTGTGTTCACGTAGAGCGTGCACAGTTCATTCGATGTGAATTTTAGATGCCGGACTCTGATTCATTCGAATCGGCGCAGGAACTCGATGACCTGCCGCTCCGCCCAGCGGCCATCGTAGCCGTTGGCCTCCGCGAGAAAGGAGCAGTGGCCTCCGTCCGCACACTCGACGAAGCTCAAATTCGGATTTTCGGAAATCTTCCTCCGCGTCTCGGCAAGGATACGAATAAATGGATCGTTGGCGGCGTGCAGAATTAACCCGGGAACCGAAATCCGATCAACAACGTTTGAAGCCGCGGCACGCTGATAGTAGTCGACCGCACCCTGGAATCCGCAGTAGTAGGCAGTGATTTTGTCGTCAAACTCGCGCAAGCTCCGGACACCCCGAAGCCGCGTCGCATCGAAATGGCCGGGGAACAGTTTTGCCTTTTGTCGAAAACGATGGCGAAGCTTCAGCATGAAATACTGCTCGTAAATGCGGTTGCCGGGAAGATGCAGCGTGTCGGCGGAGGCTGCCAGATCCATGGCCGGACAAACCGCTGCCACAGCTCGAAATTCAGGCGGGGCTTCCCTGCCCCATTCACCGGCCGTCTTCAGAACCAGGTTGCCGCCCATCGAAAATCCCACCAGCGCAACCCGCTGTACCTTGTCCTGCTCAATGACGTTGTGCGCGACGGCGGCCACATCGCCGGAAAGGCTCGAATTGTAGAGTGTCGGCGCCAGATGGTCGGTGCCGCCACAATTGCGCTGATTCACGCGCACGACGTTCATGCCGGCCACCAGGCCTTTTTGCGTCACGCCGATCACATAGCCCGACTCACTCGAGCCTTCGAGTCCGTGAACAATCAGGATGGTGAGAGCGTTGCGCCGATCCGGCTGCCAGTGACAACGGCACAGGATTTTCACTCCGGGTGCGACTTCGACATAGCGATCTTCCGGGGCAGGCAGCTGGGAGTTACGCAGCAGGAAGAATCCCGCCAAGGTTTGCAGGTGGCCTCCGCGCAAGAGGCGCCGGGCCGTAAATGAGGGCGGTTCCGAAGTGGATTGCGGAGCGTGCACACTTTGATTTTAAATACGGAAGGAGTTTTGTGCAGTTGTACCTCCTGGGGAGTTGGCTTATGCCGATTTTTGAATACGTTTGCCGCGAATGCGATCATGGTTTCGAAGCCCTCGTGTATGGCTCAGAAAAAGCGGAGTGCCCGAAGTGTCACAGCAAGAAACTGGCTCCGCAGCTTTCGACCTTTGCTGTCGCCAGCAAGGGCGCAGCCAAAGCGTCTCCATCCGCCGGACCGTGTGGCACTTGCGGAGATCCCGCCGGGCCGGGGGCTTGCTCGATGCGCGACTTTGACTGACCTCCTGCTTCAGCCCTCTTCTTCCCGGCAGGCCGTGGGAATGAAGCCGGGCCCTTCAAAGCCGAGCCTTTTCAGAGGCCGTCTAGCCGTGGTCTGGCAGCGTAGCCGTCGCAAGCACCGCGCCTAAAGGCGCATTCAGGGAATGCCGATTGCGGCACGCCTGAAGGCATGCCCTGATAGAACAAGGTAGCGCCGGTGTCTCGCCGGCTATCCTGAAGAGGTGCCCTGATACGAGCCGGCTGCACCCGGGGTACTTTGGAGACTCAGGGGAGTAACGATTGTTACTTTGCGAGACCCTGAAAAATACGTACTCTCGATCGATACCAGGCTGCTCTTTTTGGAGAGGGGCTCATGGACCGACGACGGGAGACACGCATCGATACGGCGCTGCCGGTGCGCATTTGGGGCGTGGACAGCTTCTGCCGTCCATTCATGCAAATGGCCAGCGTGCGCAATATCAGCAGCCTCGGCGCCATCCTTCAGAACGTAAGAGCGCAGATCAGACCGGGCGAAATCCTCGATGTCCAGTACGACGGCGTGAAAGCGCAGTTTCGTGTGGTCTGGGCAGGCAAGCCGGGAACCATCGAAGCGGGTGAACTGGGACTCGAGCGGCTCGCCGAGGAGCCGTATCTCTGGGATATCGACCCGGCGCGCTGCGGACACAGCGTAGGCAACGGCTAGCCGACCACGATGCAGTAGGCAGACATCTGAATTGGGACCCGCGGTTCTGCGAGTCCCAAATATTTCTAGAACTTCAAAACGATGCCAGTCGAATAACGGAAGTGATTCTGGCTCGACCCGGCGATCCGTGTCTGCAGAAAGTCTGCTTGGCCCAGCCGGATAGCGAAATTGGGGCTCAGATTCGCGTCCACACCGCCGCCCGCGGCCCAAGTGAAGTCGGTCGAGGAGGCTGAGAGCCCAAACGCAGAACCCGAAATGCGTCCCCCGCCGAACAGAACATGAGCAAACGGCGTCACGCGCGAAGAATTCGGCACTCGCACAGTGGGGCCAAACAAGAACGTGTAGAAATTCGTTTTGACACCGACACCCACGACACTCGGCGTTCCGTAAGAGCCACTAAAATCTGCGGTCACGCCCAGGTTGCGGGTGAAGAATCCGCTCGCCGATGCATTCCAACCATTCAGGTTGAAGCCACTGACGCCCGACACCCCGGTACTTGCATGGAAGTATTGATAGCCCCCGAAAATCTCAGCCTTCGGAGCCCCAGCCTTCTCCTGGCCAAACGCCAACAACGAGACCGACAGCACCGTGCACAATATGAGGATCTTATGTAGCATCGCTACTCCTTTATATAGAAATGTGTCCTGGAGTTATCTACTCAGAGCACGTTTCACCAAGACCTGCTCAATGGTAGGAGAGTCCGCTCATAACCAGCGTGATAGCAGTCACGTTTGTGGGTGATAGGATTGCATACTCGGGTAGTTAGAGTTAGTGAACGCAAAAAGAAACCGAACGACAAGAGCCGTCCGGTTCCACTAACTTGCGTTGTTTTCGTATTACAAGTGCCTAAGTTCCTTCCGACCATCCTGCCAGATACTCTTCCTGCTCCGGCGTGAGACGATCGATTTTGATCCCCATCGATTCCAGCTTCAGCCTGGCCACTCTCTTATCGAGTTCGACCGGAACGGTGTAAACCGTCTTTTCGAGCTTGCTGTGATTCTTCACCATGTGCTCGACCGAGAGTGCCTGGTCGGCGAAGCTCATGTCCATGACTGACGGCGGATGCCCCTCGGCAGCGGCCAGGTTAATCAGACGGCCTTCGCCCAGCAGGTTGATCTTGCGGCCATCCTTCATCGAGTACTCTTCAACGAAGTTGCGAGTGGTGCGCTTGGAAGAAGCCATCTTCTCCAACGTGGGGATATCGATCTCGACGTTGAAGTGGCCGGAGTTCGAAATGATCGCACCATTCTTCATGACTTCGAAATGCTCTTTCGAGAGCACGTTCTTGTTGCCGGTCACGGTGCAGAACACGTCGCCAATCTTGGCGGCTTCGTTCATCGACATTACGCGGAACCCGTCCATCACGGCTTCCAGGGCTTTCGTCGGATCGACCTCGGTCACGATGACCTCGGCGCCGGCGCCACGAGCGCGGCTTGCCAGCCCGCGACCGCACCAGCCATATCCGGCAATCACGAACTTCGATCCCGCGAGCAGGAAGTTGGTGGCGCGGATAATACCGTCAATCGTGGACTGGCCAGTGCCATACCGGTTATCGAAAAAGTGCTTGGTATCGGCGTCGTTCACCGCAATGATGGGATAGCGCAGCACGCCTTCTTTCGCCATGGCACGCAACCGGATCACTCCCGTGGTCGTCTCTTCGGTTCCGCCAATCACTCCATCGATCACATCCGTGCGCTTGGTGTGAAGAACATTGACCAGGTCGGCGCCATCATCCATGGTGATGTGCGGCTTGTGATCGATGGCGGCCAGGATGTGCTGGTAATACGTCTCATTGTCCTCGCCCTTGATGGCGAACACCGGAACGTTATAGTCGCGCACCAGGCTGGCCGCGACATCATCCTGAGTCGACAGCGGGTTCGAGGCGCACAGCACCACGTCGGCGCCGCCGTCCCGTAAACAGACCGCAAGATTGGCAGTTTCGGCCGTCACGTGCAGGCAGGCCGAAATGCGGATCCCCTTCAGCGGCTGGTTCTTGATGAATTCCTTGCGGATGATCTGCAGGACGTTCATCGACTGGTTGGCCCACTCGATGCGCTTCTTTCCCATGTCCGCGAGATCGAGATTCTTAACGTCGCAGTTGATTTGCGTCGGTGTCGTTGACATACCTCTCCTGATTCTAGGATGACGGTGAAATTTCTGGGTTCCCGGCCTCGCAGCTGAACGACCAGAATACACGAAACGTTGGAAGAGATTTCCCCCAAGGTCCCGATCTGGAATTATCAAGGGGACGTCGCCAAGCGCCCCCGTTTTGTTCGAGACAACTAACGCTTTGCAGTCTGTAAAGCCGGTTCGCGAAGCCCAGCTTCGCTGGCCAGCTTGGCAGCTTTATCGGTCGCTTCCCAGGTAAAGTCACTGTCAGTGCGTCCGAAATGGCCGTAGGCGGCCGTCTTGCGATAGATCGGACGTCGCAAGTTCAGTGAATCGATGATGCCCTTGGGCGTCAACTTGAAGTTTGCCCGGATCAGATCAGGAATGATGGCGGGATCGACCTTGGCCGTCCCGAACGTTTCCACCAGAACGCTGACCGGCTCGGCTACGCCGATCGCGTACGCCAACTGGACTTCGCACTTGTCGGCGAGGCCGGCGGCCACTACGTTCTTGGCAATGTAACGCGCCATGTAGGCTGCGGAGCGGTCGACCTTGGTCGGATCCTTGCCGCTGAAAGCGCCGCCACCGTGACGTCCCATGCCGCCGTAGGTGTCGACAATAATTTTGCGGCCGGTAAGGCCGGTGTCGCCCATCGGGCCGCCGATAACGAATCGGCCCGTGGGGTTGATGTGATACTTGGTGTCCGCATCCAGCAGTTTGCCCGGAATGACCGCTTGAATCACGTGCTTCAAGATATCCGAGCGGAGTTCGTCGTTGCCGACGGTCTCGGCGTGCTGGGTCGAGATAACCACAGCATCCACACGGAACGGCTTTCCATCTTTATCGTATTCCACTGTGACTTGGGATTTTCCGTCGGGACGAAGGTAAGGGCAGCTGCCATTCTTGCGGATTTCAGTCAGTCGTTGGGTCAGCTTGTGGGCCAGCAGGATGGGGGTGGGCATCAATTCGGGATTTTCGTTCACGGCGAAACCGAACATCATGCCCTGGTCGCCCGCGCCACCGGTATCGACTCCCATGGCGATGTCGCCCGACTGCTTGTTGATGCTGGAAATCACCGCGCAGGTGTTGCAATCGAAACCGTATAGCGCGTTGTCGTATCCGATCGACTGAACTACGCCGCGCACCAGCGACTGAAAGTCGACGTAAGCCTTGGTCGTAATTTCTCCGGCGATCACAACCAGCCCGGTCGCGGTTAAGGTCTCGCAGGCGACGCGGCTGGTAGGGTCTTCGGTCAGGCAGGCGTCGAGAATGGCATCAGAAATCTGGTCAGCAATTTTGTCGGGATGACCTTCCGTCACAGACTCCGAAGTAAACAAGTAACGATTCTTGGATGGCAAAATTAAAGTCTCCTTGCTCAGGACGTTTCGTCGGCGGGGAAATCAGGGCGCACCCTGGCCCGTGTTCCGCGCGTTCTCAAGTATCTCGATGTTCCTAAAAACCTATCAGACAAAGGAATGTTGAGGCAATGATTTTGGGTCCGGCTGGCAGATCAACACTTTAGATGTCATGGAAGGCGTGCGGACTGCAACCCTGAGGGGTCGAACGGCGCTAAGTGCGGCAGAAAGATCATTGTGGAGCAACCCCGACCGGCTTCAAAGGCGCAGCCTGCAGACCATCTGCATGAAAGGTAAGTGTTTTGACGATGCCGTACCCGCCTTGAGGTGGAAGTTTCTGCCCATTGAAGAACACATCCAGGGCGCCGACGCTGCCGGCCTTCACGATCACTTCGTTCTTCGCTGGAATGAGTTTTTGCCCGGGAGCGACGAGGGTGACCTCGTAGGCAGGCTGTCCGTCGACCACAATGGAAACCCAGCATTCCTGAACTTCGTTATTGCCTTTCAGCAGGACTGCGAAAGTGCCGGAGGGGACTCCGTGCAAAGAGGCCTGCGCCACTGGTGAAGGGGACGCCATCTTTTCTGTCGTCGGGATGGGAGTGGTGGGAGCCTTGCCGTCATTGGATGCTGGAGCGGCCTTCTCCGATGACGGTGCGGCACTTTGCGGCGCGGGGCTCGGTGCTGCTGCGGGAGGGGTAACTGTTTCCCCGGTGGGAGCGGGAGCATTCGTGCTCTTCTCGATCTGAGGGGCGCGGTGGTAATAGCTCCAGCTGGCAAACGCCAGCACGATCAGCAAGAGGGCGAGCGCCAGCATGCCCCATGGAATTTCGCCAGTTGGGCTCTCTCCACCCGCGTATGCAACCGGACGGCGCTCCGGCGCAGGCTCAGGCTTGGCAGCGACGTGGGCCTCGGGCGGGGGCGGCATCTTGCTCTCACCCAGCGCCTCCATGTAATCGGCCAGCGTCTGTTCTTCATCCAGCCCGACGTGACGGGCATACGCGCGAACGAAACCCTTGTTGAAAATTCCCCCGGGGAGTTGATCGAATTTTTCTTCCTCGAGGGCGCGCAGCATGCGCGTGCCGATCTTGGTGCTCAGCGAAATATCGTCGAGCGTGATGCTGCGTTGCTCGCGTTCTTTTTTCAGCCTGTCACCAAATGATCCCATGCGATGCTTCTCCAGGGCGGTGCCTCGGGCAAGACCGAATACTAAACAAATGTTAAGCGCGCGGGAAGAGAGTTGCCAGAGTTTGTCCGGGCCAAAGTACCCTGTCAGCACGCCGGACGTAATGTGGCGCCACCCAGCGGGGCCAGGGCACGGAGATCCTTGTCACACGTGGCTTTGCGGGTACTTGTTACTTAAGGTCATTGCTCCCGATTCTGAGCGCCGCATATAATTTGTCTACTTCTTCCCGAAAATCGAAGGATCTGGGTGCATGCCTGAGGCGACCGGGGCCGACCGAAAACGGCAAAGTCAAGAGCTGAACATCTTCCACGATGTGGCCAAGGCCCTCACGTCATCGCTGGATCTCGATTCCATCCTGCAGACAATCATGGAAAAGATGGCGGAATACTTCCGGCCGGACACCTGGTCCCTGCTCATGATCGACGAGGAACACAACGAGCTCTATTTCGCGATCGCCGTGGGCGACGCCGCCGAAGCTCTCAAGGATGTACGCCTGAAGGTGGGCGAGGGCATTGCGGGGTGGGTCGCGAAAAATGGCGAACAGCTCATCGTGCCCGACGTTTACACCGATCCGCGATTTGCGAAGCGCATCGACGAGGTCACGCAATGGGAAACCCGCTCCATTATCTGTGTCCCTCTGAATTCCAAGCACCGCGTTCTGGGAGTGATTCAGCTGGTCAACGTCGACATGAAGGGGTTTGGCGATCAGGAAGTGTTTTTTCTGCAAGCCCTGTGCGACTATGCCGCCATCGCCATTGAGAATTCGCGCGCCGTCGAGAAGATTCAGGAACTCACCATCACCGATGACTGCACCGGTCTCTACAACGCACGTCATCTTTATAAAACGCTCGAAACCGAGGTCTACCGCTCGTCCCGTTTCGGCTACGAGTTCAGCATCCTCTTTATTGATCTGGATCATTTCAAACAGGTCAATGACACCCATGGACACCTGATCGGCAGCAAACTGCTGGCCGAGATTGGCTACCTCATCAAGGCGCAGCTGCGTTTGATCGATTACGCATTCCGCTACGGGGGAGACGAGTTTGTTGTGCTGTTGCCACAGACCGGAAAAGATCAGGCCTTGACCGTGGCGAAACGCCTGCGCGACGCCTTGCGTGCCAGCATGTTCTGCAAAGAGGAAGGATTGAACCTGAACATCCGCGCCTCGATTGGTCTGGCCACGTATCCCCACGACGCCAAGTCGCCGCATGATGTTATCCGGCAGGCTGACGAAATGATGTATCTGGTGAAGAATACGACCCGCGACAATATCGGGATTGCGCAGCGTGGAGTGATGAAGTAGCTGCCAGCTGTCAGCTTTCAGTCAAAGTGCGTAGCCATCAAGTCTTGCGCCGACTTCCAACAGAGTTTTTCAGCGAAAAATGCTAGAGTCTGACGCTGTGCCGGTTGCGTGCTGATAGCTGAAAGCTGAAGGCTGACGGCTGTCCTACTTCTTCCTCTTCTGCAACTCCACCGGCTCGCTCTTCGACTGACTGGCTGTGGGGTCGGGCTTGAATGCCACGGTGTTGGCGGTTGCGTCCGGATTCACACCAAAATCCCAGACGTAGAGATTCATTGCTTCTTTGCCGAGCATCTCGACAACGGCGTATTCGCCCGGGGGCAGGCTTTCTGTGGGCGTGAGCTTCACCCAGCCCCCGGTCATGGGTTGCGCCGTGCTGGCGACGAACTTCGCATCCTGCGTGATTTTGCCGTAGACGGCGATCTTGATATCGCCAACCACGCGCTTGTCACCTTTCGGCGCAAGGCGCACAATGCGGAAACGCTCGGTGGGAGGCAAGGGAGCGTCTTTCTTTCCTTCAGCGGCATCGTTGGACTTCGTGGGTACGGGAGTATCGTCCGACTCCTGGTCCCGGTCAAGATTGATGTACAGTGCGGGGACGCTTACGTGCGACTGCACGGGCGCATGTTTTCCCGGCACTTCGACGGTCTGACGGTTGCTCGCAATCGGGTTGACTGCGGAACGCAGAATGTTCCCCTTCATGTTTTTGTTCACGCCGCCGGTGCGTTGATCGATAGGAACCAGCTCCGGCTGGGTTTGGTACGTATCCAGGAGGAATACGCCGCCTTCGTCGGGCAATTGAAGACCCGGCAGGATATGTGGCGAGCGGGCCTCATCGGCCTGACGTTCCGCCTCGTATTCCTTGTCCAACTGGATGGCTTCCGGAGTCGAGGCGCCCGAGGCGCGATCCTTCTCATATTTCTCGGTGGCCGGCCAGTCCACCAGCGATTTGGGGAGTTCTTCCCACTCCCCGCGCTCGGCGCTCACGTAGCGCACGCGTTCGCCCTTAACTTCATACTTGGAGACAGCCTGGTAGGAACCGTCCTTCAGTATCAGGCGCTTAGCGAGATCCTGAGCATGGGAGACGGAAAGCATCAACAGAATGGCAGCCAGGCATGCCGGAAGCCAAGTTGCCGGGGATAGGTAGAAACGCGGCATATGCCACTCAGTCCATCGGATGCAAGTAAAAGGGAGTCGCGATGCTTGAGTATCTTTCAAGATTCTCCCACAACTGAGAAGCGGGGAACAGGAATTTCAGGAAAAGCAGGCTCTAGGCCTTAGCTAAAACCGTTGACTCACACCTGCTAGTCCAATTTCGAAACCGCCCTGTCTACGATTTGCTAGAGCCTGGGTGCTAGAGCCTAGAGCCTGCTTTCCTCACCCCGTATTGTGCAGCCCGGCGGCGATACCGTTCATGGTGGTGCTGATGGCGTAGTCGAGTTGGCTGCTGCTGGTTCCCGTTCGCTTACGGCGCAGCAGATCCACCTGGATCAGGCTCATCGGATCGACATAAGGATTGCGCAGGCGGATGGATCGGAAGAGCACAGGATTTTTTTCCAGCAGATCCTTTTGGCCTGTGATCAGAAGCAGGACGCGGCGGGTGCGCTCGAATTCCTCCCGGAGCATGCTGTAGACGCGATCGCGCATTGCGCTATCCGCTACCAGCCCGGCGTAGAGTCGCGCGATCGCCATATCGGCCTTGGCCAAGGCAATTTCGACATTGCGCACCAGGCTGGAGAACAGGGGGAAGCCTTTCATCATCTCCGTGAGGAGCTGACTCTCGGCGGGACCAGCGGCGAGGAATCGATCGAGTGCATACCCTACTCCGAACCATGCCGGAAGCGCGTGGCGGCTCTGCATCCAGCCAAACACCCACGGGATTGCCCGGAGGTCTTCAAGGCGACGGCTCTCGGAGCGGCGCGCAGGGCGCGAACCGATGCGGGCGTGTTCAAGTTCGTTGACTGGCGTGGATTGCTCGAAGTATTCGACGACTTCAGGATTGTCGGCGATGTGTTCGCGATAAAACGCGTACGCATCCTGCGACATGATTTCCATCGCCTCATCCCAGCGTTGTGCCGTAGCTTCGGGGGCACGGTTTTCACTCACGACAGCTTCGAGACAGGCCGCAATCATGATTTCCAGATTCCACTCGGCAAGCACAGGATCGGAATACTTCCAGGTAAGGACCTCGCCCTGCTCGGTGATGCGGATCTCCCCCGAAAAATCACCGGGAGGCTGTGCCAGAATTGCGGCGTGAGTAGGGCCGCCGCCGCGACCGACGGTACCGCCCCGGCCATGAAACAGCCGCAGGTCGACGCGCTGTGCACGAGCCGCGGCGTGCAGATCGCGCTGCGCTTTGTGCAGCTCCCAGGTACTGGTCAGCATGCCGCCATCCTTGTTCGAATCGGAGTAGCCGAGCATGACTTCCTGCGCACGGCCCCAGGAGTCGAGCAGGGGTTGGTACTCGGAAGAATCCCAAAGTCGCTTCATCACGGAACTGGAGGCGCGGAGGGATGCAATCGATTCGAACAGAGGTACGGGCATCAGGCCAGGGTCCTGCCTGGTTTTCGCAACGGAAACTCCAGCAATACCCGCGAGGCGGACGACGTTGAGAATGTCTTCTTCGGATTGGGTATCGCTCACGATGAAGTGGCGGATGGCGCACGGCGAGTGCGTCTGCTTGAGTTCAGCGATGGCGCGAAAGGTTGCGAGCAGTTCAGCAGAAGGCGCAGGCAGCGGGTTCCGGCTTTCGCCTTCTGGGGAGACCACGGTCGACGCCATATCAGTTACTGCCTGCGAGAGCACGCGCGCATGCTGGCGAACATCGAGCACGTGCAGGTGGAAGCCGAAGGTGCGAACTTTGCGCAGGAGTGGGTCCACTAAGAGAACGACGAGACGTTCGCCGTGATTGGCGTAGAGGCTCTCGCGCATAAGGATGAGATCGTTCTCGAATTCCCCGGCCGACTGGTAGGCGTATTGGTGAGCGTGGCCATCACGGCTGTAGCGCAGGCGTGCGGCGATGAAATCGAGGAAGTGGCGATAGAGTTCGGCTCCCGTGATGCGCTTCCATCGCGAGTGCTCTTCGCCAAGTCTGGTTTCGTACTCGCGCACGCGCTGGGCAAGCGCCTCCGAAGTGGCGATGCGGCGCAGAGACATGCTGAGCTGGCTCACAAGCCGGGTCACGTCGGCAATGTAGTGATCGATGACGAGGTGCCGGGCCATACGCAAGGCGGCGCGGGTGCACTCGGCGGTAACAAAGGGATTGCCGTCGCGATCGCCGCCAATCCAGGATCCAAAGCTCAATAGCTGAGGCAGTTTCGTGTCCTCTGCCTGGGCGCCGTACACCTGCTCGATGGACTCCTCCAGCTCGGCGTAGAGCCGTGGGATGGTTTCAAACAGCACCAAGGGAAAATGGTCGAGACCCATGTGGATCTCGTCGCGCACAGTGGGTTTTTTCAGGCGGACCTCGTCCGTCTGCCAGAGCGCCGTGATCTCCGCCAGAATTTGTGATTCGTAGTCGAGCGCATCGGCTTGCGCCAGCGGTACCTGATCGAGCCGCTCGAGCAATCGGGCGATGTGGCGGCGCTTCAGGCGAATGGTATGGCGAGTGATTTCGGTCGGATGCGCGGTGAAGACCGGTGTCACGCGGATGGCGCCCAGCGCTTCGAGCACGCGCGGAAGCGGAATTCCGGCGGCCCGGACGCGAAACAGGGTTCCGCGAAACGAGCCATCGAGGGGAGCGCGGCCTTCCCGCAGGCGGGCGGCGCGGCGGCGCCGCTTGCGATGATTGGTTTCGGCGAGGTTGGTCAGCTCGAAATAAATCGCAAAGGCCTTGGTGATGCGGTAAGCGTCATCCACGGAAAGGGTGCTGATAAGATCGCGGGCTTCCGCCATGAGACCGGCGTCGAACCCGTGGGGCGCAGTGCCGACCGGAGGCTGGTCACGGTGCTGGATCAGGACCCGACGCAGACGCTCGACCACCTCGAAGAAGGCTTCCCCTTCCTGCTCCACCAGCACGCGCCCCAGCAGCGTGCCGAGCGAACGGACGTCGCGACGGAGCGGAATCTCCTTGGCGGGGTCGGCAGTATCGGCAGTGAGTTCGGCAAGCCGGGCGGACTGGTCGCGCTCGCTCCAAAGGGAGTCCTCGGGCATGGGGTATTTTAGCGAATTGGGAGAGGAGACCAGGGCAAAAGCCCAGATTTGGCAACATGTTGCTGGTCTAACAGCGGTAGGAGAAATACCCGGCAAGCTCTTCCTACTCGACACCGGGGCGCTTACGAATTTCATTACTCCTGACTCCTGCAGCTGGCCGTGAGGTCACCAAGCTTCATGGAGGTCCCCGTGTCACCGTCAAAGGTGTTAGTGGCTCGGTGAAGAATGTCTACACCGCGGATAGGGCCGTACTCCGATTCGGCCACCTGAAACAAGAAAACCAGGACCTGATCGCCGTCGATCTCACACACATTAGCGACCACACAGGCACAGAGATCTCTGGCATTCTCGGATTCACGCTGCTGCGGCTCCTTGACGTCAAGATCGATTACCGCGACGGGCTGGTGGATTTTTCATACAATCCAACACGGTAGGGTCATTAGGTGTCTGGATTTGATCGGCGCAGGCATTGAAATTCGCGCTGGCATGACGCGTGAACTTCGAGCCCATCGGCTCGGTCGATGGACAGGGATCCCAAATGTGATGGCACGTGGACAAAGAGAAGCCTACCCCTTGTCATTCCGAAGCCGGACGCGGCGGAGGAATCTGCTTCACAACGCCACATCCTGTATCCTCCGTACTCTCCGCCAGAACAGGATTTTTTCCTTCCTGATCAAGAAGGATGGCGCGGCGATTCTGACACCGGGTGTGCCTTATACGGCGGAGGAGATTGAGGCGAGAATGCGCTGAGTTTCTCCAGGCAATGGGAGTCTATCAGTACAGTTATCTGCTGCACGGTCCTGGCTTTTGCAGCGGGATGTCATCGGCAAAAGCAAGAGACGTTCGTTGACCATCCGCGACTTACGCCATTGGTCACCGTGCACGATGTGACCTTTCATTCTTCCTCACTGCGGCGTGACACGCCTTACCGCGTAATCCTTCCACGCAGCATTCCCTCCGGATCCAAATTGCCCGTGGTCTATCTACTCCACGGTGGCAATGGTAGTTTTCGCGACTGGTCCAACAACACCGATGTCGCACGCTTTGCCGAGCGCGGCTTGATCCTGGTCATGCCGGACGGCGATGAGTCCTGGTACACCAACTCCGCCGAACGTCCTGGAGATCGTTATGAGGATTACATCACTCAAGATCTCGTCACCGACGTGGAGACCCGTTTCCCGGCCGCAAGCGGACGCGCGAACCGTGCCATCATGGGCATCTCGATGGGAGGTTTTGGCGCCGTCAAGCTTGCGCTTCGCCACCCTGACCTGTACGCGTTCGCTGGCGGCCTCAGCTCCGCCCTCGATGCGCCCGGCCGTCCGTTCTCGATCGCTCGCATCGGGCAGTACCGGCACTATCGTTCGATCTTCGGATCAGTGGACAGTGCAAGCCGGCGCGAAAACGATCCTTTTGTGCTGGCTGGGTCTGCTGATCCGGCGAAGATGCCTTACTTTTTTCTCACCTGCGGCGACAACGAAGGGTTGCTCGCGACGAATCGCAGCTTCGCCAGGATTCTTGAGCAGCGGCATTTTCCCTACGAGTTCCACGTCGTTGCCGGAGGCCACAACTGGCCGCAATGGAACGCCCGGCTCGACGCTCTCTTCAGCGGCCTCATGGATCACATGGGCACACGATGACTTGGCGGCCTCGTTTTCCACATTCCCTTCTTCGACGATCTCTGCCATAATTGATCGTGCACCCCAACCTGCACACATTTCCCAGACAAAATAAAGTGAGGAAGCGATGTCGGCAAAGTACATCTTTGTGACGGGCGGAGTTGTGTCTTCATTGGGCAAAGGTCTGGCCGCGGCTTCGATTGGATGCCTGCTCGAAAGCCGCGGGCTGAAAGTGAACCTGATGAAGTTTGACCCTTACCTGAACGTTGATCCCGGCACCATGTCTCCCTTCCAGCACGGCGAGGTCTTCGTCACCGATGACGGCGCCGAAACCGATCTCGATCTTGGACATTACGAGCGTTTCACTCACGCCAAACTTTCGCGCGACAACAACTGGACGACCGGACGAATTTACGAGCAGATCATCGCCAAGGAGCGGCGCGGCGATTATCTCGGCAAGACCGTGCAGGTGATTCCGCATGTGACTAACGAAATCAAGGCCGCGATGAAGAAAGTCGCGCAGGATGTGGATGTCGCGATTGTGGAGATTGGCGGCACGGTAGGCGATATCGAGTCGCTGCCATTTATGGAAGCCATCCGGCAGATGCGGCAGGAACTGGGGCGCGAGCATACGCTGTTCGTGCACGTGACGCTGGTGCCGTTCATTGCGGCGGCGCAGGAATTGAAGACCAAGCCCACTCAGCACTCGGTAAAGGAACTGCTCAGCATCGGAATTCAGCCGGACATTCTGCTTTGCCGGACGGATCGATTCCTGGCGAAGGATATCAAGTCGAAGATTGCGCTGTTCTGCAACGTCGAAGAAGAGGCCGTCATCACGGCGAAAGACGTGGCTTCGATTTACGAGGTGCCGCTGGTGTTCGCCCGAGAAAACGTAGACACACTAGCGCTCAAGTACCTGCACGTGGAAGCGAAAGAGCGCGATCTGTCGAAGTGGGAAGACATCGTGCATCGGGTCTACAACCCGAAGGCGGATGTGACCATCGGGATCGTCGGCAAGTACGTGGAGTACGAAGATTCCTATAAGTCGCTGAAAGAAGCGCTGGTGCATGGAGCGCTGGCCCACAACCTGAAATTGCAGGTGAATTGGGTCGAAGCGGAGGGGCTCGAAGGCGAGAACTCGCAATATGAAGAACAACTGCAAGACTACGACGGGATCCTCGTGCCGGGCGGGTTTGGGAAGCGCGGCATCGAGGGGATGCTGGTTGCGATTCGATATGCCCGCGAGAAGAAAGTTCCCTACTTCGGGATTTGCCTGGGGATGCAAACGGCGTGCGTGGAATTTGCGCGCAATGTCTGCGGGCTTGCCGACGCCAACTCGAGCGAGTTCGATCCTGCAACACCGCATCGGGTGATCTACAAGTTGCGCGAACTGCGCGGCGTAGAGGAACTGGGTGGGACGATGCGTCTGGGGGCTTGGCCGTGCAAGATCGAGCCGGGAACGCTGGCGTATCAGGTCTACGGCAAGGCCGAGATCAGCGAACGGCACCGGCACCGTTATGAGTTCAATCGCGAGTATGAAGGGACGCTGACCGCCGGCGGGTTGCGGATTTCAGGGTCCACGCCAGATGGTACGTACGTGGAGATGGTGGAGATTCCAGAGCATCCTTATTTCATTGGCTGCCAGTTCCATCCCGAGTTCAAGTCGAAGCCGCTGGAGCCGCATCCTTTGTTCAAGGCTTTCGTCGGGGCGGCGTATGAGCATGGATTGAGGCGGCGATCAGAGAAGGCCGCGGCTGAGGTGGAGATGTTTCATCGGCCGGAGAAGGTGGGGCGGCGGTAGGGCGAGTTTCGGGTTTCGAGTTTCGAGCAAAAGCAACCACGAAGGACACGAAGGTCGCACGAAGGCCCGTCCCAGAGCTACTTCGTGCGTCCGGAGTGTTCTTGTTGTGTCCTTCGTGCTCCCCTAGTGTTCTTCGTGGTTTAAGATTTGCTCAGCACACTGCATGGGGGTCTCCTTCCAATTCGATAATGTCCGCATCGGCTCCGGCAGCCTGTTTCTGATTGCGGGGCCATGCGTGATTGAGAGCGAAGATCATGCCATTCGCATGGCAGAAATTATTAAGGGCGTAACACGTTCGCTGAATCTCCCATTCATCTTCAAAGCTTCCTATGACAAGGCGAACCGGACTTCGCTCAAGAGCTTTCGCGGGCCTGGGCTCAAGGAGGGCTTGCGAATTTTAAAAAAGGTAAAAGACGAAGTGCGCGTGCCGATTCTGACCGACGTGCATGAGGCTGCCGATGTTGCGAGTGTGGCGGAGGTGGCCGACATTCTGCAGATTCCAGCGTTTCTCTGCCGGCAGACGGACCTGATCGTGGCGGCGGCACTTACCGAGCGCGTGGTGAACATCAAGAAGGGGCAGTTTGTTTCGCCCTGGGATATGAAGCATGCGGTCGAGAAATGTCAGTCCTCGGGAAACAGGCGCGTGTTCGTGACCGAGCGCGGATCCAGTTTTGGTTATAACAACCTCGTGGTGGATATGCGGTCACTGGCAATCATGCGAAAGTTCGCGCCGGTGGTGTTCGATGCGACGCATTCGGTGCAGCTGCCTTCCGCCTCGCACGGAGATGAGAACGGGAAGGCGACCAGCGGTGGGCAACCGGAGTTTATCCCGGTGCTGGCGCGGGCGGCGGTGGCGGCCGGGGTGGATGGGATTTTTTTGGAAGTGCATGACAATCCCAAAGAAGCCAAGTCAGATGGAGCGAACGCGCTCGATTCGCGCAAGCTGCGCGGAGTGTTGAAGGAACTGCTGGCCGTGCAGAAGGGGCTGGCCAAAGCGCACTCCACGCCGTAAGGGGAGTTCCCGATCAAGGAGTGCGGTCACTTTGGCCCTGTTTCTCCCGGAGTCCTATCCGCACGAGACCGCGCTTATTCGTGCTTCGCCTTGAACACTGAGAATCCGACAAAGAACACGCCGGAGTCGATTCCGGGGTTCAGGTGGGCCTGGTCGTTGTTCGAGAGGTGGTGGTATCTCCAGCCGAAGGTTAGGGATCGGCCGGGACGCAGAAACATCTGGGCCCCGAAGCCGATGTCGATGGTGTAGTTGAACTGCGCGGATCCGAGAATGGGTACTTGCTGGCTGAAATGAAGGAATCCCAGGCTTCCGCTAAAGAAGGGCTGGACTTTTTTGGGGCCAAAGTTAGCCTCGACACCAATGGGGGTCGCGCCGATTCCATAAATTGTGCCATCCGGGTTAATCAACAGCTTCCCATCGACAATGAATTTCTGCGTGGGTTGAATTTCGAATGCGACGGGAACAACTTCCGCGGTGTATTTCAGGGAGACGGGACGAGTGGCGAGCAGAGTGCGCGCGTACTGCAGGTTCAGAAGAAAGAGTTGGCGGCCTTTCGAGGTGCCTTTGAGGACAAAGGAGAAGGGCGAGTACCCGGTCCAGGCGCCAAACTCGTTCGTGCCGCGCCGAAGAGGAGAAGATGCGGTGCTTACGGGAGCAGGCTCGGTGGAATCTGCAGCCCCGGATTGCGCCAGGACGGCCGGATGCAGCGTCCCCAGCCAAAGCAGCAGAGTGCAAAAAGTGTAACGCGCAAGCGATGTACCGGAATGTGCAGGCAAGCCCATGGAAGGTGATCCGGTAGACTACAACATCTGATTGTCAGGAGCTGTCATCTCTCCCAGACAAACAGCAGGAGGCGGGTAGGGTGCTGAATCTGTTAACATCCTCCCCTCATCTGTGGCGTAGGCGGAATACGTGTTTCGCCGGTGCGGGCCCGTGCAGGCCATCTGAAGCGAGGGCCGGTTACAAATCGAATTCATCAAGCAACTGACGTCATGCCTATTCTTGCGGCCATTCTCGGTATCCTCACCATCCTTTCGGTCCTGCTGGACGCATTCGAGACCATCGTTCTGCCGCGCAAGGTGCAACGTGCGTTCCGCCTGACGTCCTGGTTTTACCGGCACACATGGGTGCCCTGGGTACGGGTGTCGCAGCTGATCCGGGTACGCAGCTGGCGAGAAAATTTTCTGGGATATTTCGGACCGTTCTCGCTCATCCTGCTTCTGGCGTTCTGGGCCCTTGGATTGATCCTTGGATTTGCCCTGGTGCAGTTTGGACTGGGGGAACATGTGCGACTGGGAAACGAACCGATCACTTTCGGCATCCTGCTGTATCACAGCGGGGAGACGTTCTTCACGCTGGGCTATGGCGACATCACGCCGACGTCGGGGCTGGCACGCGCGCTCGCCGTCATGGAAGCAGGGATGGGATTCGCTTTCCTGGGCGTGGTGGTGGGCTATCTGCCGGTGGTCTACTCGTCGTTTTCGAATCGTGAGATCGAGATTTCGCTGCTCGATTCGCGGGCAGGATCGCCGCCGTCGGCCGGCGAATTGCTGGCGCGCCTCGGTTGCTGCCCTGATCCGATCGTTCTGGACAACATTTTTCGAGATTGGGAGCGGTGGTCGGCAGACCTGCTGGCAAGCCATATTTCTTATCCCGTATTGTGCTTTTTCCGTTCACAGCACAGCAATCAGTCGTGGCTGGGCGCGCTGACCACGATGCTGGATGTGACGTCGCTGGTCCTGGCCGGAATCGATGGCATTCCCAAGGAGCAGGCAAAGCTGACATTTGCGATGGCGCGGCATGCGGCGGTCGACCTGGCCCAGGTGGTGAATGCGCGATACGAACCGCACGCCCCCGACCGGCAATCTCAGGAAGACCTGGTGAAGTTGCGGAAGACTCTGGCCGCAGCCGGGATGCGGGTGCGGGACGATGCCGAAGCGGATGCCAAGCTGCTCAAAATGCGGTCGCTGTACGAACCCTATTGTTACGCCCTCGGGCGTCGGCTGCTGCTCGACGTTCCCGCATGGACCGGGGAGGAAAAGAAGAAAGACAATTGGCAGGGCGGGCCGTGGGACCGCGCCATCCTGGCCAAGGGCCTGGGAGATCGGGTACACGTAATCGACGAGCACTTTTAGAGAGTGGATGGAGCGCTGTGCGTTCCCGCAGCCTTCTGACAATTCAGGAAGAAAGTCTGAGCGTTTCTCTGCGCTCTCTGCGGCAGTTCTCCGCGCCCTCTGCGTTTTAAGATTTTCCCTCCGTTGCCATCCCGATCGCACTGGTACGGCTCCCGCCCTTATGTTTTTGGTAACATCCTCCTTCCCATGAAGCATACGGGCGAAAACGTGGTGCGGATTGAAGCGGAAGCGCTGCGCGCGCTGGCAGACCGGATCGCCGGACCGATGGCCCAGGCCTTCGAACACGCGGTGAACCTGATGGATGCCTGCCGCGGGCGCGTGGTCGTGACCGGCATGGGCAAGAGCGGGATTATTGCGCGGAAAATTGCGGCGACTCTGAGTTCGATTGGAACGCCCGCGTTGTTCATGCACCCGGTGGACGCCGTGCATGGCGATCTTGGAATGGTGGTTCGCGGCGACGTGGTTCTGGCGCTATCGGCCAGTGGGGAGACGGAAGAAATACTGCGGCTACTGGCAACGATCAAGCGCTTGCAGGTGCCCGTCATCAGCATGACCGGCGACCCGATTTGCGCGCACCAGTCAAACGGCAAGCTCTCGACCCTGGCCGAGGCCGCCGAGGTGGCGCTGGACTGCTCGGTCGATCGCGAAGCCTGCTCCCTGGGACTCGCTCCCACCGCCTCCACCACCACCATGCTTGCGCTCGGCGACGCCCTCGCGGTCGCACTGTCGGAGAAGCGCGGGTTCAAGGAGGAGGACTTCGCCAACCTGCATCCCGGAGGAAAATTGGGAAAGAAGCTGGCGCGGGTAGAGGCGCTCATGCACAACGGCGATGCCCTGCCGCGGGTATCGGCCAAAACCCGCATGCCGGACGTGATCTACGAGATGTCGCGGAAGAAGCTGGGCATGACGACCGTAGTCGAAGGCGAGAGGCTGCTGGGCGTCATCAGCGACGGCGATCTGCGCCGCCTACTCGAAAAACGCGGCAAAGATGCGCTCGACCTGACAGCAGGCGAGTGCATGACGCGCGATCCGAAAACCATTTCGCCACATGAGTTCGCCGCCACGGCGCTGGCGATCATGGAAGAGAAGAAGATCACGTCGCTCATTGTGGTGGATGAGGATTGGAAGTTGCGGGGCGTCGTGCATCTGCACGATCTGTGGGGAACGGAGATGGTGTAGCGCAGGGTCTCGCCCGCTGCACGGAAGACATCCTGCCCTCCGGCGGCGCTACAATCAATTGCAAGGGGTTCACTCATGTACCACTACGATCCGACCACCGCGCTTGAAGAACTGAGCGAAGAGGCTACGCTACCCAACCCCGTGCACCTGCGGGACATGATTTTGCGCAAACGGCTCAAGCCAGAAGAATCGCTGGAGCTCAATCGCATGTTCACCGAGTACCAGAAATTCTTTGGAGAGACGCAAAAACTCGGCAGGCAGATTTTGAAGCAGTTGACAGCGTAAACAGAGGCCACCAGCAGCCGACATCCACTCGAAAACGCAACTGGGGAAAAACATGAGCACGCGATCCACAATATGGTTGGGAGAGAGCGCCGGCAAATTCGTCCACATCTATTGGGAATTGGCGGAGCGCGACAAGGTTCACGAGCGATCCGTAGACCCCATCTATATTCCCGTTGATTCTGGAGACTGCAACAACGAAGTCGCGCTTCGGCTGCCGAAAGATATCGCAATGGGACTCTTAAGGATATTGAGTCCTGATGCCGCCGCTGAAGTTTTCCAACTGGTCTGAACTTGCTGAGTCGACTCTTCATCCATCATTTACAATGACCGATTCCACGAATAGGAAGCACGGGTGCTGAGAATCAGCGCTTGAGGCTACACTGCTCGCAATAAAACTATGCATCGTTGGTCAGAACTGTTTATCCCTACTTTGCGCGAAGCCCCGGCAGATGCGGAGGTCGCCAGCCACAAGTTCCTGGTTCGGGCGGGCTATATTCGCCAGCTCGCTGCCGGCATCTACTCGTATCTCTTCATGGGGCAGCGCTCGTTCAACAAGATCATGAACATCGTGCGCCAGGAGATGGACACGATTGGGCAGGAATTTTTTCTTCCTGCCATTCATCCGCGCGAACTCTGGGAGGAAAGCGGCCGCTGGGCGGTTATGGGCCAGAACATGTTTCGCCTCAAAGATCGCAAGGGGGCGGAACTGGCGCTGGGCATGACCCACGAGGAGGTCATGACCGACATCGCCCGCAAGGAACTGCGCAGCTACAAGCAGCTTCCCCAGATCTGGTACCAGATCCAGACCAAGTTCCGCGACGAGCCGCGGCCGAGGTCCGGCCTGTTGCGCGTGCGGCAGTTCATCATGAAGGACTCGTATTCGTTCGACATCGATGCGGCCGGGCTCGACGTTTCCTACAAGAAGCATTATGACGTCTATTGCCGGATTTTCGATCGCTGCGGGTTGAAGTACATGGTCGTGGAAGCGCATTCGGGGGCGATGGGCGGATCGCTGTCGCATGAATTCATGGTGCGCACCCCCGCCGGCGAGGATCTCATCGTCAGCTGCGAGAAATGCAACTACGCGGCGAATTTGGAAAAAGCCACGTCGAAACTCGAGCCTGTCGAAGATCTGAAAGCCGAAGGCGACGGCAAGCCGCTGCTGGTCCACACCCCCGGGCAAAAGACCATTGAAGATGTGGCGCGCTATCTGGGAGTTTCGCCCAAGAACAAAATCAAAACTCTGGCGCTGATGATGAGTGAAGTCGACCGCAAGTCCGGCAAGGCGAAGCCACGGGCGTTAATCCTGCTCATGCGCGGTGACCACCAGATGAATGAGGCGAAGCTATCGAGCGCGGTGGGGGGGCGCGAGACTCGACCGATGCAAGAGGAGGAGATCGTTGCGCTGTTTCATTCGCCGGCCGGTTTTTTAGGGCCGATCGGGATTGATTGGGCGAAGAGTCTCGATGAGGCCGAGAAGCCTATTCTGATCGTCGATGAAGCTTTGAAGGGGCGGAAAAACCTGATCTCCGGAGCAAACAAAGAGGACTTCCACGTCAAGAATGTAACTCCGGGAGGGAATTTCCAGCCAACAGCATATGCGGACCTGCGCAGTGTCGCCGCAGGTGAGGCCTGCCCCAATTGCGGCTCGCCCTTGCGCATCGATACGGCGGTAGAGATCGGCCACATCTTCAAGTTGGGCTACAAGTACTCGGAGTCCATGGGAACGCGGGTACTCGATCGCAATGGGAAGGAAGTGATGCCCATCATGGGCTGCTATGGAATTGGGATCGAGCGCATATTGACCGCCATCGTCGAGCAGAACAACGATGAGAATGGCTTCTGGCTGCCGCCGCAGGTGGCGCCGTTTGAAGTGGTCGTGGTGCCGACCAACGTCTCCGATGACAAAGTGCGGACGACGGCGGAGGAGATCGCGCACCAGCTGGAGGCAGCGGGATTTGATGTGTTACTGGACGACAGGGACGAGAGGCCAGGGGTAAAGTTCAAGGACGCTGATCTAGTGGGCATACCCTTTCGTGTGAACGTGGGGAGGAAGGTTACTGAAGGTACTATCGAAGTCTTTCGACGCTCGACTCGAGAAATGCGGGATGCTAGCATCAGCGCAATTACCGAATATTTCCAGAATTTGCTGAGGCCGGCGCTCTGAAGCTTTTCGTCTTCGGCGTGGGCCGCAGGCGGAAAGCATCATGGGCACGGTTAAACTGATTCTCGTTCTCGGCCTTTTGGGTGGCCTCGTCTATGTGGGCGCCGAAGTAATCCCTCCATACTTCGCGAACTACGAATTCCAGGACACGCTCGATAACGAAGCACGGATCGGCACTTACAGCACCAAAGGTGACGACGTTATTCGCGAGGCTGTCTTTAAGCGGGCTCAGGAACTAGAGCTCCCCATCGCGAAAGAGCAGATCAAGGTACAACGTACAGGCCCGCTGGGCAACGGCAGCGTGGTAATCGAGACCGATTATTCGGTGCATCTCGATTTGCCCGGCTACCCGATGGATCTTGATTTCCATCCCCATAGCAAAAACAAGACCGCCTTCTAGTCAGGGTGCACCATTTTCCTACGCACGGAAATCGCGGAGGCACCCGTGTCACAGCAGCGATCCGAGCGAGAAAAAACAGAACATTACCCGCGGGGTTACTAATTGTCCGCGACATGCGTAATGTTGTTACTCCCTCGCGGCTCCCCTACTATCCGCACAGTGCTGTCCCGAGTGCTGACGTGTTTCGGCGGACGCACATTATTTGCATTGCTGGACTTAGTGAGTTCGCCCAAGGTCAGAAACGAGCCGCGGAAGGATGTACGGTCTCGTCTGAGTCCTTCGGCAGGAGAATGGGAATGAAATACGTGAGGCACACTTTTTCTTTGCTGGTTGTAGCCGCGTCTGTTCTGCTCCTGGCGGCCTGTGGTCAAAAGTCGAGCTGCAATGGAATCACCTTCGGCGCGTCCGGTGGTTCTGGCAGCGGTACCGGAAGTGGTGTGAATTCCGGGGGGTCCTCGTGTGGCGTAGGCTCGAACAACGGGGGCGGCGGTGGCTCTGCCAGCGACTTTGTTTTTTATCGAGGGAGTAGCGGGGCGAACAATGCGATTGATACCGCCGAGCTGACGGCTACGACGTTTCAGGTTGTGCCCGGAGTCGCTGCCCTTACCGGGAACTCCACAACCGGAACCATGGTAGTGGTGAAAAAGCAATTTCTCTATCTTCCCGATCAGAATGGCAGCGGGGGAGTGATGGGCTTTTCCATCAATCACACCGATGGCGGTTTGACTCCAATTCCGGGTAGTCCATTTGCAGCGCCGTCGGCGGTGACCACGATCGTCGCTGATCCCGACGCGAACGGGGCAAGGTTCCTGTTCACAGTTGATTTCACGTCCGGAGATTTTAACGCATTCACAATCAATGCCAGCACCGGTGCGCTAACACTCGTTCCCAGTTCATTGTCGTTCCCGGGCTACCAAGCCACCGACTTGAAAATCGATGGCACGGGAAACTACTTGTACTCAATCGCCGCTGGAACTCGCCAGGGGGCTCTCGGTTTTCTGGTTGATCAAAATAGCGGAGCGCTGACGCCCGTGTCAGGCAGTCCCTTTCAGTATTACGCGACTGGCATCCAGATCAACCCAGCCGGCACATTCATGCTTGCGGTCACTGGCGCGAACCAGATCGATGTGATTCCGATTGAGCAGGGAACCGGAAATCTGCTCCTGAGCTCCCTAGCCTCATTTCCGACAGTCAACTTGGTTGACTCCTTAGTCATGCA
>Ga0307478_10000654_pt1 | contig 34207 bp, 30 predicted proteins | sample atmos_gasesECM4C_2_FD_203713 | JGI IMG/M metagenome (GOLD analysis project Ga0307478, IMG submission 203713) | Hardwood forest soil microbial communities from Morgan-Monroe State Forest, Indiana, United States - atmos_gasesECM4C_05 | ecosystem: Environmental > Terrestrial > Soil > Temperate...
AGGTGATCGGACCGACGCGGTTATATGGCTATACGGCGCAAATCGAGCACGCCTCGCCAAGCGATGAACTGATGTACATCGACGCGGTGCGCCACCGTTTTTACTCTGGACTCCTCGACATGCCAGTGCCGATCAGCAAGTCCAACTTCGATACCTACGGCGCCTCGACCACGCCAACTCTCGTCCTGCTGGATCGAGCAGGGAAGGTGGCCTGGTACCATCCGGGGGCGGTCCCGTATGCCGAGTTGCGCGGCGAGATTGAGAAGGTCGTCCGGTAGCTGTGAGGCGCGGGCGCCGTAGCCCGCGAGTGGCGAGCCTGGCTCGGCTGGATAAGTGGGATTGAAAGCGGCTGCGCAAGGCTGACTTCGCGACTTGTCAGCACAGTCGCTTGCCGATGGTAAGCTAGTCAGCCATGTTGTACCTGCCTATCAGCCGTGGCTGGCTCCTTTCGCAACAAGCGCAGCGAATCTACTTGGGATGCGCTGTGCTTACCCTTGCCCTTATCGGCACCATCGTTGGAACCCAATTGGCTTTATCCGTTGCCCGTGCTCATGCTCTGACCTCGCGGGCTCGCTCGTTGGTGAAATTTCTGCTTTTTCCAGAGATCGCGGGAACAGCACTGTTGTGGATCGCAATGTGGTATTTCTGGTTCAGTTTCGACCAGTCTCAATACATGAAACGGGCGTTATCGTTCATCCTGTTGTTCTTTCTTGCGCCATTTGGAACCCTCTTCTACTACTTCCTGGCTTACCGCCAGCGTATGTCCGCCGGAGTGGGACGGGCGGCTTGCGCAATCGCAAGCGACCCGGGAGCGGCGATAGATTCAACGAGTGGCAACTTCCGTTAACCTACCCGTCTTCACGTCATACACAAACCCGCGCACCGGGATATGCTTCGGAATCCATGGATGCGATTTCACCCGCTGCACCTGCTGGCGGACGTTTTCTTCGAGATTGTCGAAGGCGTAAAAGTGCGCCGGTTCGCTGGCGACCGTCCCCATCTTCTCGGCCAATTGCGCCCTTAATTCGTATTCGTGGACCTTCAGCAGCCCACAGTCGGTGTGGTTGATAATGATGAACTCCTGCGTGTCGAGCAGGTGATGCGACACGATCAGCGACCGGAGCGCGTCCTCGGTGGCGATGCCGCCCGCGTTCCGGATCATGTGCGCGTCACCGGGCTTTAGTCCCAGGCAATGCTCGAATAGGATCCGCGAGTCCATACAGGCCAGCACGGCCACGTGACGCTTGGGACGAACCGAAAGCTTTCCCAGCGTGAAATTGCGTGCGAATTCTTCGTTCGCCTTTAAGAGTTCATCCGCTACCGACAATGTGGCGCTCCGTCGCGAGTCGTTGGTTGTTAGTCGTTGGCCAGTGTTGGACTCCCGTTGATTCGCCAACGACCAACGACAAGCGACCAGTTTACAATCGGCCCGTGAATCTCGACGACACTATAGTCGCGATCGCGACGCCGCCCGGCCGAGGCGGAATGGGCGTGGTGCGTCTGGCTGGCCCGGACGCGCGCAAAATTGCCCTGCCAATGCTGCGTCTAAAGCATGACCTCGAGCCTGGCCGCGCAGTGTTTGGGGAATTCGTCGAGCCTGGTGGGTCGGACACTCCTCTCCGACAAAGGCCTGAAGCAACAATAGGCGATGGGGGGACACCAACCTCCGGCTGTCGGACCGAGCAACGCATCGATGAAGTCGTGGTCACCTATTTTGCCAAGCCTCATTCCTACACCACCGATGACGTCATTGAGATTTCCGCTCATGGATCGCCGGTCGTTTTGCGGCACATTGTCGAACTGTGCGTTGCTGCCGGGGCGCGCCTGGCCGAGCCCGGCGAATTTACCATGCGTGCTTTCCTCAACGGCCGGATCGATCTGACCCAGGCCGAGGCCGTCCGCGACCTGATCGACTCGCAGACTCTCTATCAGGCCAAGGTGGCGGCGCAGCAGTTGGAGGGCGCGCTCTCGCGACGGCTACAGCCGATCAAGCAGAAACTGGTCGAACTGATTGCGTTGCTCGAGGCTGGCATTGATTTTGCCGAAGACGATGTGTCAGTGCTACCGGACACCCGGATACTCAAGCACATCGCCACCATTTACGAGCCTCTGTGGCAGCTGCGCTCGAGTTTTGCCTACGGAAAGATCGTGCACGAAGGATTGACTCTGGCCATCGTCGGCCGGCCGAACGTGGGCAAGTCGAGCTTGTTCAACCGACTGGTCGAGCGGGAGCGCGCGATTGTCACCGCGACTCCGGGAACGACCCGCGATCTGGTCAGCGAAACGGTTGCCATAGGCGGAATCCCAGTGAAATTGGTGGACACTGCCGGAATTCGCCAGGCCCTCGATGAAGTCGAATCGATTGGGATTCAGAAGTCGATGGAGGCGTTAGCCGACGCTGACCTCGTGCTGGTTGTGCTCGATGATTCACAGGGAGCAACGAAAGAAGATGAAGAGTTGATTACACAGGCGGCGAATCGCCCAGCGATCATTGTCGAGAACAAAAGTGACCTTCGAGCGAGCAGCGAGAAAGGCCCCACTTCTGGCAACACCGGCCAGAAATGGGGCACCCAGATCTCTATTCGCTCATCGGCTTTGACCGGAGAAGGGATCGGCGAGTTGCGGGGCGCTATCCTGGAGCACATCGGCGGAGAGAACAGAGCGCAGCGCGAGGCTGGATTCCTCACCAACGTCCGCCACCAGGGACTGATCAACGATTCGCTGGCGGCGCTCACCGCTGCTAGAACGGCTGTGAGCGCTAAAATTCCCCACGAGATGCTGCTGCTCGATCTCTACAATGCCCTGCGCCCGCTCGATGCCATCACCGGTGCCACCACAACTGACGACATCCTGAATCTGATCTTCAGCACGTTCTGCATCGGGAAATAGGCAACTCGTCCACATCTCTTCGATCCCGATGCTAGAATCGCGAACCTGCAATCCCGGCACGAACGGAGGCGCGTATGCAGATGTGGCAGAAATGTTTGGGCGCGCTGACGGCTCTTTCTCTCATAGCTTGCTCGGCGCAGACTCCGGTGAGCCATCACCGGAACCGGCACGCGGACTCCAAGCCGGGCGTATTTGATTTCTACGTACTGTCGCTCTCGTGGTCACCCGAGTTCTGTCATGGACATCCTCAGAGTCCGGAATGCATGGGTCGGCATCTGGGATTCGTTGTGCACGGACTGTGGCCGCAATTTGTTGATGGCTACCCGGAGAACTGCTCTGCCGCTCCCGGACCTTCGAATCCGGAGAGCATGACCGACATCATGCCCGATGCCGGACTGGTAGAGCACGAGTGGAGCCGACACGGAACCTGCAGCGGCCTGGATGCCGACAGCTACTTCAAGCTGGTGCGGCAGGCGTTCAACTCGGTGCGAATTCCGCCATCGCTGGCAGCGCCGCAGAGGGCGTTTTCGATGACACCCGACCAGGTAAAAGACGAGTTTGTGAAGGCCAATCCCGGTCTGCGCAGTCAGAACCTGGCAGTGAACTGCGGGAATAATTATTTGACCGGCGTGTCTGTATGTCTGACGAAGAGCTTGGAACCAGCCGACTGCGGATCCTTGCGTTCCTGCCGCGCCAACAATATTCGGATCCCACCCGTACGGTAGAGATCGCACTCCGACGCAGCTGCTCATTTTGATAGTGCGGCCAACGACTCGCGAAACAAGGAGTCGAAGGAAGCGCTCTTCCCATTTTTCGCGGCGCTTGCCAGCGCTTTCTCTGCGGCTTGTTTCTGGTATCCGAGATTGATCAACGCCGAGAGTACATCTTCTTCCGTCGCGCTCATCGCCGGAACTGTCGGCGCAGCCATCGGCCCGGCTTCGGGCAATTTGTCGCGCAACTCCAGCACCATACGCTCGGCCGTTTTCTTTCCGATTCCTGGGATACGCGTCAGCCGCGCTACGTCGTTGCTGCGAATGGCTCTTACCATGTCGTCGGCCGCGATCCCGCTAAGAGTCGTAATCGCCAGCTTGGGACCAATCCCGCTCACCGAGATCAGCCTCTCGAACAGCACCTTCTCCGTCGATCGCAGGAATCCGTACAGTGCGAGCACATCCTCGCGCACGTGGGTGTGAATGTGCAGGGCGACGTCCGCCCCCACTGCCGGAAGATCAGAAAAAGTTGGCACGCTGATGGTCACCTCATACCCCACTCCGGCTGTCTCGACGATGACCTGGTTGGGATGCTTGACCAGCAGCTTTCCGCGAAGATGCGCAATCATGCTGCCGCCATTGTAGCGCCCCGACTTCGACGTTCCTGCTCCTTCGCCGAGCCTGCGGGATGGACACTCGCGGCAGCCGCTCTTAAAATCCCAGAGAAGTTCTGTGGACTTGGGATCTATGGGGTTCGCAAATCTCCGGCTTCGATTGGCTACGGCCGCAATCAGTCTGCTGGTCTGCGAGGCAGGCTGGGCGCAGCAGAGCATTGTTGACCTCGACGGCCACGCGGTAAACCCGCTTGCCTTGAATTCCGGCAGGGTAGTTGTGCTGGTTTTCCTGCGCCGGGACTGCCCGGTCTCCAGCCGTTATGCCCCGGTCATTCAGAGGATCAGCCAGCAGTACGCCGATACCGCATCCTTCTGGCTGGTGTACCCGGACAAGACCGATTCGCCGGATTCGATTCGGAAGTATCTCGCCGAATACGGATATCGTCTGCCGGCGGTGCGCGATCCCGAGCACGTGCTGGTCAAACTCGCGGGCGTAGAGATCACCCCTGAGATCGCCGTCTTTGACCGCAATCGTCACCGCGTTTACGACGGGCGGATTGATGATTGGTATATCGATCTGGGTCGACCTCGTCCTGCGCCGACCACGCACGAACTGGAGGATGCGCTCGCGGCAGCTTCGGCGGGGAAGACTGTCGCAAAAAGCGAAGTCAGGGGAGTGGGATGTTACATCTCAGATCTGGAATAAACTCCCCGCTGCGGCGAACGGTTTGGATTTCCATTCTATTGGCGACCGTGAGTGGAATCGTCGTGCTCCCCGCTCATCCAGCGCCTGGGGCGCAACAAGCGGCAGATTCCAAGTCGTCGGTGACGTTCAATCGCGACATCGCTCCTATCCTGTTTCACTCCTGCGCGATGTGCCATCGTCCAGGCGAAGCCGCGCCTTTTTCTCTGCTGACATATTCCGATGCGAAGAAGCATGCGCGGCAGATTGCCGACGCGACGCGGTCTCGAGCCATGCCGCCGTGGCTGCCTGAGCCGCAGGATTTGAAATTTTCCGAGGAGCTGCGCCTTGCCGATGCCGAAATCGCGCTCATTCAGCACTGGGTCGAGCAGGGCGCGATTGAAGGCGATCCATCTGATCTGCCGCCGGCCCCGAAGTTTGTCGAGGGCTGGCAGTTGGGCAAGCCGGACCTGATTCTCAACGCCACGAAGCCGCTCACGCTGCCGCCCCAAGGGACCGACACTTACTGGAACTTCATTTTTCCGGTTCCCATTGAGCAGACGCGCTGGGTGAAGGCAGTCGAGATCCGCCCGGGCGACAAGCGATACGTGCATCACGCCAACATTCTTGTGGACCGCGAAGAATCCCTGCGCTCGCGTGAAGCCCAGCCGGGCGCCGGTTTTGCGGGCATGGAGATTCGCCTCGAGTCGCAGACTTTCGATCCCGACAGCCACTTGCTGTTCTGGAAGCCGGGAACCCTTCCTCACACCGAACCGGAAGGGATGGCCCTGCGTCTCGACAAGGGAACCGACCTCGTTCTCAACACGCACCTTCAGCCATCCGGGAAGCCGGAGGTGATTCAGCCGAGCATTGGCCTCTATTTCACGCCTCAGCCGGCGACCAGGCTGCCCATGCTGTTGCAATTGGAAAACGACGTGAAGCTCGACATTCCCTCGGGGCAAAAAGATTTCCTTGTGACCGATAGATTCACGCTGCCACTGACCGTTGATCTCCTGGCGATTTATCCGCACGCGCATTATCTGGGGAAAGATATCCAGGCCTTCGCGGTCCTTCCTGACGGTACAAAGACAAAGCTGATCCACATTCCGCAGTGGAACCTGAACTGGCAGGCGGTCTATCGCTATTCCAAGCCGGTCCGGTTGCCGAAAGGCACGACCGTCAATCTGCGCTACACCTACGACAATTCGGACCAGAATCCGATGAATCCGAATCACCCGCCGGCCCGGGTGGTAGCAGGGAATCGTTCGACCGATGAGATGTGCCATTTGTGGCTGCAAGTGCTGCCCGTGAATTTTGAGGCAGCCGCCGGCGATCCGCGAATGGTTCTGCAGGAGGCGCTGGCGCGGCACAACATCGAGAGGAATCCTTCCGACTTCGAGGCGCACTACAATCTGGCGGCAATGCTGCAGGCCAAGGAGCAAATAGAGCCTGCCATTCGCGAATACGAAGCTGCCGTGCGCTTGCGCCCAGGAGATGCGGTGGCCAATAACGCTTTGGGAGCGGCCTGGATTGGCGCGGGGCACGCCGCGCAAGGGGTGGAATACCTGCGAACTGCCTTGGGGGCCCGGCCAGATTACTTCGACGCTCACTACAATCTGGGCGTCGCACTGGCGCAGCAGAACGACTATGACGGCGCTTCACGGCAGTTCCAACTCGCGTTGCAATTGCAACCGCAAGACGCGAACGCCGAGGCAAATCTGGGGGCGACGCTGGCGCAAATGGGACGCTTTGACGACGCCAAGGCGCACTTCGAACACGCCCTGCAGATTGATCCCAACCAGCCGATTGCGAAAGAGAATCTGGACGCGCTGAAAAAGCAGATGGGTGCGCACTAAACGAAGCTGGGTAAGAAATCCCCTACTCTCGCCAAAAAGTGGCGAGCGTAAGAATGGGGCACTCCGGTCCCGTCCTGTGCTCTAATCTCCCGATATGGAAGTGAAACTCGAGTGGTTCCAGCTACGACGCGCGTGGCTGGCACCGTTGCTCTGGACATCAACCCTGATAGGACAAGCTCAACAAGCGGCTCCCGCCGCATCGCCCACTCCCACCGCGGCGAATTCTCCTGCAGAATTCGCAGAAGCCAAAAAGTTAGAGCAGGAGGGCAAAATTTCCGAGGCGATCACGCGGCTGCAGGCGGTGGAGGCTCGCGATCCAGCCACGCCAGGCCTCGCTTTGGAAATGGGCACGGCTTATTACAAGAAAAGCGATTTCCCTCAGGCGATTGAGTATCTGAAAAAAGCAGTTGCACAAGATCCGGCAAACGGCGAGTCGACACAACTGCTAGGGCTCTCGTATTACCTGGCGGGACGGTCCGCCGAAGCAATCCCGCTGCTCGAGAAAGTGCAAGGCTGGCTGCCGCGCGCCAACGTGGACGCGTCTTACGTTCTCGGCGTCTGCTATATCCGCACCCAGAATTACGATCAGGCGCGCAAGGCCTTCGGCCGAATGTTCGACGTTCCGCCGGATTCGGCAGCGAGCTACCTGTTCACCGCGCGCATGCTGCTGCGGCAGGAGCATATGCCCATCGCCGAAGAATATGCGCAGAAGGCAGCGGCCCTCGATCCGAAGCTCCCTCTGGTTCATTTCCTGCTGGGGGAGTTGTATCTGGGGAAGTCGCAAGTCCAAGAATCGATTGCAGAATTTCAGAAGGAACTCGCCATCAATCCAGGCGACGCTCAGACCTACTACAAACTGGCCGACGCGTATTCGCGGGTGCAGAAGCTCGACGACGCGCAGCGCCTGTTGCAGCGCTCCATCTGGCTCGATTCGAGTTCGACTGGCCCGTACATCCTGATGGGAAAGGTGCTCGAGAAGAAGGGTGAATACGAATTGGCTGTGCGCTCTTTGCAGCGCGCTGTCAGCATGGACCCGAACAATCCGACGACGCACCACTTGCTCGGCCAAACCTACCGCGACATGGGGAAGAAAGAAGAGGCAGAAAGCGAACTGAAGCGGGCTGACGAACTGCGCGCCAAGGATTCGCAGCAGTAGCGCCTAGATGGCTGTCGCCTGCTCGCGGCGGCGCGCCTGAATTTCAATATAGACGTTCACCAGCGACACCGCCGCCGGAGTCACTCCTGGAATCCGCGACGCCTGGCCCAGCGTGCGCGGTTGCACTTTGGTCAACTTCTCTTGCATCTCGCGCGAAAGGCCGCTCACCGAGAGATAGTCGAACCAGTCAGGAATGGCGTGCTGCTCGGACTTCTTCAGCCGCTCCATGGCCCGCTGTTGTTGCAGCAAATACCCTTCGTACTTGATCTCGGTTTCGACCGACTTGAGTTCGTTTCGAACTTCGGAAGAAAGCTTAGCCACAGAAGGGTTCTCTCGTTCGAAGAACTCGGGCGTGAGTCTTCTTAGAATTGGAGCCACTTGCTCGACGGTCACCTCGGGACGCTTGAGGAATTGTGCGATCAACTGTCCGGCCGCGGAGGAGAACAGGGTTACCGAGCTTTGCTCAGCCGGACAACCGGGGGCGGCTGTCCCCACATCGGCACGGCTCACTCCGCCGCTCCCAATTGCCTCCAGCATTTCCGGCGTGAGTCGTGTGCTCTCCAGTAACTTCTTCATTCTCGCCAGCCGTTCCTGCTTCGCTTGAAAATCAGCCCACGCTACGTCATTGATCAGCCCGACACGTCGCCCGTGTGGAGTCAAGCGGCGGTCGGCATTATCAATGCGCAGGTGCAGGCGGAATTCCGCGCGCGACGTAAACATCCGGTACGGCTCGTTGGTCCCCTTCGAAATCAAATCGTCAATCAAGATAGCGGTGTAAGCCTCCGTGCGATCGAGGATTAGCGCCGGTTGCTCCTTCACCTGCAAAGCCGCGTTAATGCCCGCCATTAACCCCTGACAGGCCGCTTCCTCGTAGCCGGAAGTTCCATTGATCTGGCCGGCAAGGAACAGTCCGGAAATCTTGCGGGTTTCAAGTGTGCGCTCGAGTTCAGTGGGATCGATGGAGTCATACTCGATGGCATAACCCGGCCGCAGCATTTCGGCGCTCTCCAAGCCGGGAATCGACTTCAAAATCGCAAGCTGCACCTCGACCGGGAGCGACGTGCTCATGCCGTTCACATAAATCTCGTGCGTGTTCAAACCTTCCGGCTCGAGGAAGAGCTGGTGCATCTCCTTGTCGGGAAACTTGACGATTTTGTCTTCGATGGAAGGGCAATATCGTGGTCCGATCGACTGGATCTGTCCGCTATACATCGGCGAGCGGTGCACATTTTCGCGGATGATGCGATGCGTCTCGGCCGAAGTCCAGGCGATGTAGCACGGCACCTGCGTATCGTGATGCGCAACGCGCTTGGTGCGAAAGCTGAAAGGCGTAGGGTCCGCATCGCCCGGCTGTACCGGGAAGCGCGACCAATCGATCGTACGCCCGTCCAGTCGCGGCGGCGTGCCCGTCTTAAGGCGGCAGCCACGCAGTCCCAGCTTCTTCAGAGCCTCTCCAAGAAGGACGGCGTTGGGCTCGCCGGAACGCCCGGCCGGATACTGCTGCTCGCCACAGTGAATGAGTCCGTTGAGAAACGTTCCCGTAGTGATTATGACCGCTTCGGCACCAACCGTGCGTCCGTCACGCAGACGTACGCCAACAACCCGGCGTCCGGCTTCCGGCGCTCGACTTCCGGCTTCTTCTGGCTGAACGCCGAGTGTTGAGTGCTGAGTGCCCTGATCTCCGGAAGCCTGAAGCCGGGAGCCGGAAGCCGGTTCCACAATCAGATCCGCCACTTCCGCCTGCTTGATTTTCAGATTCCCCTGCGACTCCAGCACCTCGCGCATCTTGAGCCGGTAGGCTTGCTTGTCGCACTGGGCGCGCGGAGACCACACCGCCGGCCCACGTGAAGTATTCAGCAATCGGAACTGGATTCCGACCGCGTCGGTGATCTCGCCCATAATTCCGCCGAGAGCATCGACTTCCCGCACCAGGTGTCCCTTGGCGATCCCGCCGACGGCCGGGTTACACGACATCTGCGCGATGAGGTCGACGTTCAGGGTGTAGAGGGCGGTCTTCAGGCCCATGCGGGCGGCGGCCATCGCGGCTTCGCATCCGGCATGGCCGGCACCGACGACCACGACGTCGAATTGTTCGGTGAACTGCATCAGGATCGGCGTGAACCCCAGATTCCTTGCGCTCTTTCTTCTCTCATTCTAGCAAGATGAACGAAGGCGGTGATTCCGCGCACTTGTCGCATTTGGGTGGCGTCGTATAGTAAGTGGTCCGATCAAAATTCCCAGGGGGCAACATGAACACGGCGGAATTCTTCTTCGAGCTGGAACGACGCATCACCAAGTATGATCTGCTCTGCCATCCGTTTTATAAAGCATGGGCGGCAGGCAAGTTGCATCGCGAAGATCTGCGGGACTACGCGCAGCAGTACTACCACCACGTCGAGGCTTTTCCTTCCTATCTGGCAGCTCTGGGGTTGCGGCTGGAAGACGGGGAACTGCGACGCGCAGTTCTGGCTAACATGTGCGACGAAAAGGGCGTCGAGGATGGGCGGGAGGAACGCGCGGGAAAACAGTCGGTTCCGCATTCCGATCTGTGGCTCGATTTCGCCGAGGGTATGGGTTCGACCCGCAATCTGGAGTGGCATAGCCCGATCGCGGAGATCCGGCAGTTGATCCGGCACTTCCATCGCGTAGCCAGCGAAGGCACCGCGGAAGAGGCCCTGGCCGCGTTCTATGCATATGAATCGCAGGTACCTCGCATTGCGAAGGAAAAAGAGAGCGGATTGCGCGAGACCTACCGCGCTGACCACAAGACTTGCGGCTACTTCGCCCTGCACGCGACGGCGGACGTGCATCATGCCCGCGTCTGGCGAAGTCAGTTGGAAAAGCGCATTGCAGCCAGGCCGGCAGCAGCCCAAGCTGCATTGGACGCCGCAGAAAATGCCGCCCGCGCGCTGTGGCAGGCCTTGGATGGCATTGAAGCGCGCAGGACCGCCGCCACTGCCGCATAGAGTCTGAATCGATCCAAATTGGAGCCAATGGTTCGATAGAATCATTGGCTCATTTCGTTGCGGAGGAAAACGAACTTGGTAAAGAACATTCCTATCGGCGCGCGCAGCGAGGCTGAGGAAACGGTCACCTTCGAGCACACACTGACAGCTCATCACCCCGAACTGCCACCGGTCTACTCAACGCCCGACATGATCCGACTGATGGAGATAGCGGCATTCCATGCCCTGCAGCCCTATTGCGAAGGCGATGAGATCACCGTCGGAACTTCGATCAACATCCAGCACCGCGCCGCCAGTGGCATCGGAGCCCACATCAAGGCGCTGGCGGAACTGGAGTCGTTCGATGGACGCTTTTACACACTGCGCGTTACGGCTCACGACGATGCACAAGAGATCGGGCGCGGCACCGTGGGCCGGGCAGTCGTGAGCGTGGGAAAATTTCTCAACAAGATCAAGGGAAAGTGAAGCAGACTGAAGCTGAGATCCCCATTGTCATCGGCGTCATCTCCGACACCCACGGCTTGCTTCGCCCGGAAGCGATTGCCGCGTTGCACAAGTCGCAGCACATCCTCCACGCGGGCGATGTCGGTGCCCCAGAGATTCTCGACGAACTCGCTCGCATCGCGCCCCTGACGGCAATCCGCGGAAACGTCGACAAGGGAGCCTGGGCGGGAAAGCTGCCGGAAACAGCTGTGGTCGAATTTGGCGGCGTCCCGATTTATATTCTCCACGACGTCGGTCAACTCGACCTCAAGCCGGCAGCGGCGGGATTTCAGGTCGTGATCTCCGGCCACAGTCACGTTCCCAGGCAGGAGATGCGCGAGGGCGTGCTCTATTTCAATCCTGGCAGCGCGGGACCGCGAAGGTTCAAATTGCCGGTAACGGTCGGTCGCCTTGTTATCGAGCGAAAGAAGGTTCGCGGCGAGATCGTCACGATTCTTGAATGACAATCTTCGACGAACTTCCTCGGGTTAACGATACGGAAGCCCACCCAATCAGACTCAGCAGCGCGGGCCACTCTTTGTCGCTATCGGTGGTTGCTACAATCCAGGCATGTCGAGCCCAGTTCCACACGTCCAGGCCGCCCGCTTGCCAAGTTCGGCGGGACCTGGCTGGTATCGGCGGCTTGAATCGCGACTTGGTCAACATGCGGATATAGTCGCGGCTGCCCTGGTGGGCTTGGGCTTCTGCTGGCGTCTCTGGCTGGCTCACGCCACGTTCTTCAACACCGATGAAGCCTGGCACTACTCAGTTGCCAATCAGAATTCCCTGGCGGAAGCGTACAAGGCGAGCTTGAGCCTCGCGCACCCGCCGCTCATGATCTTGGTTCTTTACTTCTGGAAGCATCTGGGCGCTTCCGACGTGATGATCCGTTTGCCGGGCGTAATCGCGGGATCGGTTTTTTGCTGGGCGTTTTACAAGTGGCTCGCGTTTCTATTTGGGCGCACGGGGCCGTGGTGCGGGCTTGTGTTCGCGGCGTTTCTCCCGCCGATGATCGTTCTATCGGCAGAGTTGCGCCAGTACAGTTGGCTGTTGCTGTTTAGTTGCTTGGCGCTATATCTCCTGGAGCGGTCGCTGGCTCAGGATTCCACCCGCGTCATGTGGTTGTCCTCCCTTTGCCTGTGGCTGGCGATGCTGTCCCACTATTCAGCGTTTCTGGTTGCAGCAAGTCTGGGAATCTATGCGATTCTCCGATTCACTTTAGAACGGCACCATTCGCGCGTCATCGCCGCTTGGGCAGTCGGACAAGCCGTCGGCGTTGGGCTCGCCGCTTTTCTTTACAGGACGCATGTCTCCAAGCTCGCAGCGGTCTATCCCGGGGACCCTTTGCGGCGTTTTGGAGACTTCTATCTTTCTGATGTCTACTTCCATGCCGGAAAAGAGAGCTTGCTGCACTTTCTTTATCGAGGCACCTTCGGTGTCTTCCGTTTCATCTGTGCTCAAAGAACAGCCGGTCATCTCACGACGATTTTGTTTCTGGCTGGAATTTTTCTGCTGTGGCGACAAAAGAATGATGCGACTCGGCGGCTCGCTCCAGCCCGCTGGCCAGCCCTTCTCCTGGTCTTGCCGTTCATGCTGAATTGGATGGCTGTGGTTGCCGGGCTCTATCCATACGGCCGCACGAGGCAGTGCGCTTTCCTCGCTATCTTTGGTATCGCAGGAATCAGCGTCACCCTCGCCACACTGACGCGCTACCGGACGGCTCTAGCTGTTGTTCTGGCAGGCGTCATCATCGCCACATGTCATCTTTTCGGAACTCCACATTCCCTCGACTTGCTTGCGGTGGCCGAGCAGCGGCACGAGCACATGGAGCGGGCTGTCGAATTCATCCGGAAAGAAGTCTCTCCTGGTGATGTGCTGTTTACCGATATGCCTACCAGCTTCCAGCTTATGCACTATTTATGCGGCCCGAAGCCGGTAGAAGTTGAGACCTCCGAAAGCGGCCTCAATTCGTTTGCATGCAGCGGGAGTCGGGTCATCTCGACCGCTCTGGCCGACGGCTCGCTGACACCGCAGACTTTTCCACTGAAATTGCGCCAGATGGAGCAGAGTGCCGGCGTAATTTCCCCAACTACAGTTTGGGTTGTCCAAGGCGCATGGTCTTCCGGGCTTGGTGAGGCGTTGCGCGTCCAATCCCAGCAGTTCGCCGGGATCGAGCCGCACATGTTCGATCGTTACCTCGAAGTTTTCCGGCTTCCGCCCCTCGAGGCCGCACCGTGACTCCGGCACGTTAGAATTGCCCTTCCATGTCGCTCGAATTCCGGATCGAAAAAACCAGTGGTCACGCGCGGCTGGGGCGTTTGATCACCCCCCACGCCGAAATCGAGACCCCGGTGTTTATGCCTGTTGGCACGGTTGCGTCGGTGAAGGCAGTTCCCCAGGACATCCTCGAAGATCTGAGCGCGCAGATCATTCTTGGCAACACCTACCATCTCTATTTGCGCCCCGGCGTCGAGACCGTGCGCCGGATGGGCGGGCTGCACCGGTTCATGTCCTGGCCGCGGGCGATCCTGACCGACTCCGGCGGGTTCCAGGTCTTTAGCCTCAACGAACTCCGCAAGGTCAGCGAGGATGGCGTTACGTTCCGCTCGCATCTGGACGGCTCGTCCCACTTCTTCAGCCCGGAACATTCAATGCAGGTGCAGATCGGGCTGGGCGCCGACATCATCATGGCATTCGATGAGTGTACGGAGTATCCGGCGGACCGCGAACGCATGCGCGCTTCCCTGGAGATGACAGCCCGTTGGGCCGCGCGAAGCAAGAACTATTTTGAAGATCATAAGGAGGAGGTGCCCTGGAGCCGAGCTTCCGGCTTCGGACTTTTCGACTCTGCCGAGAATCACGTGGGCACAGCCGCCCTCGACTGTGCGGGCGAGCGTCAACTCGCCGATGCTGCGGAGTTTCGCTCCGCTGGACAGCCGAGGGCGGCTGTCCCCACACATGCAGATCAGACTCAGTCCTTATTCGGCATTGTCCAGGGCGGCATGGACCGGGAACTCAGGAAAGAGTCTGCCGAGCGCACGATCGAAATCAACTTCCCGGGTTACGCCATCGGCGGTCTCAGCGTGGGAGAGCCGCGCCAACTGACTCGTGAGATCGTCGAATCGACGCTCGAGCATCTTCCCACCGATAAGCCGCGCTACCTGATGGGAGTGGGGACCCCTGAGGAGATTGTCGAATACGCCAGCCTTGGCGTCGACATGATGGATTGTGTGCTGCCGACGCGCGCCGCTCGGCACGGGCTGCTGTTCACTTCGGAGGGAAAAATTTCGATTAAGCAGGCGCGCTACGCGCAAGATCCCGGGCCGCTCGACCCGAATTGCGCCTGCCGCGTCTGCCAGCGCTATTCGCGGGCCTATTTACGTCATCTGTATGCATCTAACGAAGTGTTGGCGCAGGTCCTGAATACGATCCACAACTTGACCTTCTACCTTGACACCATGCGCAGGGTACGGCATTCTATTCGACTTGGGGAAGAGTCTCATTTTCTTTCCAGCATCTGGTCTCGACCGAAACCGTAGACCATAGGGAAGACCTCCCCGGATTCAACCCTGAAAGCTGAAGGAACCCGGCCGAAGTCGATCCAAACCCCGTGGTGACATAACAGCTGCCGTGGCGCTAACAGGGCGCAGGCATTTTTTCGCGGAAATGTCCGCTTCAGACCTTAATACATGCAATCTTTTTTGGCGGTGCAAGCTGGTGGCGGCGGTATGGGGTGGCTCGGCATTGCCCCACTGATCTTCATTTTTGCCATTTTCTACTTCCTTCTGATTCTTCCGCAGCAGCGCCGCCAGAAAAAATGGCAGGGTATGCTCGACCAGCTCAAAACCGGGGACAAGGTTACGACCAGCGGCGGTTTGAGGGGCACCATTATCGCCCTCAAAGACGATGCGATCCATCTCCGCGTTCCTCCGGATAACTTGCGCATGGAAGTGACTAAGGCGTCGGTCATGTCGGTGACGACGTCGGAAGAGGAAACGAAGACGAAATAGGTTCCCGGTTTCTCGCATGCCGTGGCATGCGAACTGGCAACTGGACACCTCAAACCAGAAACTGGAAACAAGTTCTTACTATGAATAAGAATTTTCTCTGGAAACTCGGACTCATTCTCGGCATCCTGCTGATCTTCCTTTTCGGCATCTTTGGCGTTCCCGGCAAGTTCTCCGGCCAGGGACTGCTGCAGGCCATGACCGACCACATTCACCTCGGCCTCGATCTGCGCGGGGGGACCCACCTGATCCTGCAGGTGCAGGTCAACGATGCGGTGAATGTCGACTCCCAGAACGCGATGGAGGTTCTGAAGCAGCAACTGCGCAACCGCAAAATCGACTACACCGATATCACCCAGCCTGACCTGCAAAACAATCCCGACCACATCCTGCTCAGGGGCGTGCAGGCCAGCTCGCGCACCGATCTTTTGAGCATCATGCAGGATCACCTGCCTGAGTACGACATTGCGGGCGGGCCGGACAATTCCTGGAACATCTCGATGAAGCCGCAACAGCTTGCGGATCTTAAGAACAAGGCGGTATCCCAAGCCATCGAGACGATTCGCAACCGCATCGACCAGTTGGGCGTGAGCGAGCCGCAGATCGAAGAGCATGGACTTGGCCAGTATCAGATACTGGTGCAGTTGCCGGACGTGGACGATCCGGCGCGCATCAAGGACATCATGCAGTCCACGGCCATGCTGGAGATCAAGCAGTCTCTGGGCGGGCCTTATTCCAGCGAACAGGCGGCTCTTCAGGCGCAGCAACCTGTGGGCGTTCTGCCGCCGGACGCGATTCTCCTCCCCGGGCACAGCGCGCCGGGCGCGGCGTCCGAAGGACAGGCCTGGTATCTCGTTTCGCGCGTCTCCGCGGTCAGCGGAAAAGACCTGCGTGACGCCCAGCCTAGCCGCGATCAGAACGGGCAGCCGAGTGTGAGTTTCACGCTCACCGGCGAAGGTGGCCAGCGTTTTTATAACTTCACCAGCGCCCACGTTGGCGACAGCCTGGCCGTTGTGCTCGACAACAAGGTTCAGGAAGTCGCCAATATCAAAGAGCCGATTCGCGATCGCGGTGAGATCTCCGGCGGCAGCATGAACGAACAGCAATCGAAGGACCTGTCGATGATTCTGCGTTCAGGCGCGCTTCCGGCCGGAATCAAGTATCTCGAAGAGCGCACCGTGGGCCCCTCGCTCGGAGCAGATTCCATTCGCGCGGGTGTGCGGGCGGCTATTGCCGGCATGCTGGCCGTTCTGATTTTCATGCTGATTTACTACCGCTGGGCCGGCGTCAACGCGGATGTGGCCCTCATTCTGAATCTGATCATCCTGCTGGGATTCATGGGTTATTTTGGTGCTGTCCTGACTCTGCCCGGCATTGCCGGGGTCATTCTCACAGTTGGTATGGGTGTCGATTCCAACGTCCTGATTTTCGAGCGCATCCGTGAAGAATTACGCAACGGCAAGACCCCGCCTTCGGCGGTGGATCAGGGCTTCAGTCACGCCTGGATCACGATCGTCGATACCCACGTGACGACGATCGTTTCTGCTGCGATTCTGTTCCTGTTCGGAACTGGCCCGGTGAAAGGATTCGCAGTCACCCTGACTTTCGGGTTGCTCGCTAACCTCTTCACCGCCGTTTTTGTCTCGCGCGTGATTTTCGACTGGGTCCTGAGCCGGAAAGAGCGTGGCGAAGCTTTAAGCATTTAGAAAACAGGTTGCAAAGTTTCGGAAGTTGCAAGGTTTCAAAGAGCGAGATCTCATCTCCACACTTGAAACGCTGCCGCTTTGAACCTTTGAAAACCTTGCAACTTAGAAACCTGGAGCCTGGACTTGGAGTTCTTTCACGACGTTAACATCGATTTTCTCGGCAAGAAGTGGTACTTCCTCGCGTTCTCGCTGATCTTCAGTGTGGCCGGCGTTCTTTCCATGTTGTTTTGGCATGGGATTCCGTGGGGCGTCGACTTTCGCGGCGGAACGCTGGTCTACGTGAAGTTTTCCCACACACCCGATCTTGGCACGGTGCGCAAAGATATGGACCGGGCTGGCCTGCGCGATCCTAAGATTCAAACCTACGGTCTGGCTCAAAATAATGAGGTACTGATCGATCTTTCGCAGAAGGAAACCAGCGAAAAGGCGCTTGACCAGGGCAAAATTCAGATTATCGGCGCGCTGGAAAAGAATGTTCCGACCGACAAGCATTGCGGCGCCCCGTCGAACGCAGTCGGCGGATGCGATTTGAATAACGCCAGCTCTTTGACCATCAAGAATTACCTCGTGGACAAGGACCCGATGCACTTGGGCTCAGACGCCGATCAGAAATACACGGCGCAAACGCAGGCCCTTATAAGCTACCGCAACAAGGTGGGTGGCGTATTCAATTCGATTGACCAGTTGATTGGCAACGGCGTCGATCCCGCGGTGGTGGGGTCTTTGAAAGATGGTTTTTTCCTGTCCGACTTCGGCGTCCGCGATGTCCAAATCGTGGGACCGACCGTGGGAGCACAACTCCAGAAACAAGCTGCCCTGGCGACCATCTATTCTCTGGCGGGAATGCTGGTCTACCTCGGGTTCCGGTTCGAATGGATTTACGGCGTGGCCGCAGTGATTACCGTATTTCACGATACGCTGATTACCGTAGGCGCCTTCTCTCTGACCAAGACAGATATTTCCTTGACGGTGATCGCCGCCATCCTGACGCTCATCGGTTACTCGAACAACGACACAATCGTGGTATTTGACCGCATCCGGGAGAACATTAAGCTGATGCGGCGGGAAAAGCTGGCCGATATTGTCAATCGCAGTATTAATCAGACCCTAAGCAGAACCATCTTGACAGCGGGGCTAACGTTCCTTACCGTACTCGCACTCTTTTTATTCGGCGGCGAGGTGCTCCACGGATTCAGCCTCGCGCTGGTCATCGGCATCTTAATCGGGACGTATTCCTCGATCGCGATTGCAGCGCCGATTCTGGTGGCATATCAGGATTGGCGGATTTCCCGGGGAAAGCGCCCCATGGCTATGCCAGCCAAAGCTAGGTAGCTTACCTGATGGCCCGGAAGTGGCGGTTTGCGTTATGCCTTCTTACGTAAGAGGTTAGAAGGGTTTGCTCAGGATTCCGCGGGGTTCCTGCTAGTCGCGGAATCTTTCCAGGATTTCGGGAGCAAAGGAGGAGCAGTCGGTGTCTAAGTTTGCGTAGGGGTCTAAGTAGGGGAGAAATCTATGTTTGAAGACAGCCTTATCGAGTCTGGGGGCAAGCTCAAGACCAAGCGTGGGTGGACTTCGATTGTTTCGTTCACCATTCAGATCATGATCATCGGCGTGATGATTCTGATCCCGTTGATCTTCACAGAGGCCTTGCCTCGAACCCAGCTGATGACATTCCTGGTGGCGCCCCCGCCGCCTCCGCCGCCTCCACCGCCAGCTGCCGCACCGGTCAAAGTCGTCAAGGTCATTCAGACCGACATTGTGAACGGCCAGCTGCGCACGCCGACCAAGATTCCACAAAAGGTTCAGATGATTAAAGAGGAAGAGGCTCCACCGCCGGTCATGGCTTCGACAGGCGTGGTGGGCGGCGTTCCGGGCGGAGTTCCCGGTGGTTCGATGGGCGGCGTCATTGGAAGCGTTCTGAGTTCCACGCCAACTGTCGCGCCGAAGATTGCGGCGCCGCAGCGCGTGCGTGTATCGTCGGGTGTGCAGTCGGGCCTTCTGATACGGAAGGTAAATCCGGCCTATCCGCCGTTGGCTCGCCAGGCGCGCATTCAGGGTACCGTCATCCTGCAGGCTTTGATCAGCAAGGACGGCAATATTGAGAACCTGCAACTGATCAGCGGGCACCCGATGCTGGCGCCTTCCGCCATCGAAGCGGTGAAGCAGTGGAAGTACAAGCCTTATCTGCTGAACGGCGAACCGGTCGAGGTCGAGACGCAGGTACAGGTGAACTTTACGCTGGCTGGGGGTTAAACCCAGTCTCGCAAACGGTTTGATAGTTGTTCGAAGAAGTGTGTATCAGCCCTCCCAGGTTCCCACCAATTCACGGTGGTCGGGAGGGGCTTTTCAGAAGAAGCCCGGGTCACGGCCACTGTCCCTTCATCATTTCCCTATGGACATAGCCGGCTCGGGCGCTGTGCCGCATGGCGAAACTCAGGTTGGCTCTAACTTCCCAGCCAGCGGTTGGCACAGCAAAGCGCATCAGAGTGTCTAAGTAGAGTAGAGCGTTTTTCCGAGGAGGAAAGCAACTCATGTTAGCAGCTAGCGTAGGAGTCATTCTCAGTCACATTCCGGCCGCAGCCACCTGGATGCTTCAGGAAGGCGGCGGCATGCCTACGGACCCGCTTGGCCTGTGGAAGCAGATGGGCTGGGTCGCCCGTACCGTAGTCGTAATTCTGTTCATCATGTCGGGTTGGTCAATCGGCGTGATGATCGATCGTTGGATGGCCTACAGTGCGGCCCGCAAGCAATCCCGTGCATTCGCTCCCGCAGTGGCGGGCGCTCTGCGCGATGGCCGCATCGATGAAGCCATCAAGGTGGCCGAGCGCAACAAGAAGAGCCATCTGGCCAAGGTCGTGACGGCTGGCCTCATGGAATTCAAGGCTCACCAGGATAGCCCCGGCGCAATCCCTGGCGAAACCATCGAAGCCTCGAAGCGCGCACTGGAACGCACCGAAGCCATTGTCCACGCCGAACTGAAGCGCGGATTGGGCGGCCTCGCCACCATCGGTTCGACCGCTCCCTTCGTCGGTCTGTTCGGAACCGTGATGGGCATTCTGAACGCGTTTACGGGCATCGCCAACACCAAGGCCACCGGTCTGGCAGCAGTCGCCGGCGGTATCGCCGAGGCGCTGGTCACGACAGCCATCGGGCTGCTCGTAGCCATCCCCGCCGTGATGATGTTCAACTACCTGACGGGCCGCGTGGAAGCGTTCGACGTCGAGATGGATAACTCCTCGAGCGAATTGATCGACTACTTCCTCAAAAAGCGCGAAATCCGCCAGCGGTAAACGGCAAGTATCCGCCCTGAGTTGCTTGTCCGGCGCTGGAACGCTCCAGCGCCGGACCTCCCCAACTTGAAGCGGAATGCGATGCCGGGCGTAAGTCCGGGAGAGATCAAGTTATGGCAATCGCAAAACGAGACGAAGGATCGAAGATCAGTTCCGACATTAACGTCACCCCCATGGTAGACGTGATGCTGGTACTGCTGATCATCTTCATGGTGGTCACGCCCATGTTGCAGAAAGGCGTCAGCGTGGACATGGCCAAGGTGAACAATCCGGAGCAGATGCCGGATGCGGACAAGGAAGATGCCCTGCTGGTTTCCGTCACCAGAGATGGCCAGGTGTATTTCGGCAGCGATCAGATTTCGATCGACTCCCTGACCACCAAGGTGAAGGACCGCCTTGCCAACAAGCCCGACAAGCGCGTGTATGTCAAAGCTGACATGCGGTCGCATTTCGGCAGCGTGGTACAGGTAGTGGATAGTGTCCGTGCCGCCGGGGTCGATGATCTCGGCCTGCTCACCGACCAGAGGAAAACTACTCCAAACGCTCCGCCGCCAGCTCCAGCTACGGCCGGGCAATAGAGGAGAACGAATATGGGTATGAATGTTGGCACGCACGGCGGCCAGAGCGCGAACATCAACGTGACGCCCCTGATTGACGTGCTGCTGGTGCTGCTGATCATCTTCATGGTGATCTCGCCGGTTACACCGAAAGGGCTGGATGCGCTGGTTCCTCAGCCGCCTCCGCCAAACGCGCCCAAGAACAATACTCCGGACCGAACGATTGTCGTGCAATTGATCGATCGCGGTCCCGGACAGGAACCGGGCGTGAAAATCAACAACGAAGACGCGACGTGGGACAACTTGGAAGGGCGTCTGACCGACATTTATAAACAACGCGCCGAGAAGGTTATGTTCGTGAAGGGCGATGACGCCGTTGCCTTTAACAACGTGGCCAACGTGATCGATATCGCTCACGCCGCCGGCGTGGACAAAGTCGGCCTGATTACCGCAAAGATCGAAGCGGGCAACTAGCCCCTGCCGGCCCCGTTCCGGCCCGAGGCGTGTCTCGATTTCCGGCCGCGGGCGAAGCGTGCCGCTCCCAGGGCGCTGGTCGATTCCGTCGATCCGCTTGTCAAACCGCCGTCTCTAGGCCTACGATGCTGTGGCGAGGGAGACTCATAACGCAATGAATAAGAATCTACGGCTGTTAACGCTGGCGGCAGCAGCGCTGGCGCTCATCTCCGCTGCGGGCTGTAATAAACTCCGAGCCCGCGATCAACTCAACAAGGGAGTCGAGGCATATAAGAATTCGCACTACGAGCAGGCCATCGATCATTTTCAACAGGCAGTGCAGTTAGATCCGGCTCTGACGAATGCTCGCATGTATCTGGCTACCGCTTTTGTCTCGCAATATATTCCCGGCGTCGACTCTCCGGACAATCTGCGAACTGCGCAGCAGGCTATCGATGAATACCAGAAAGTGATCGACTCCAATCCGGCTCGCGAACAGAAAGTGAACAGCGCCAAGGGTATCGCTTACCTTTACCTGAACATGAAAAGGTTCGACGATGCCAAGAAGTATTACCGCATGGCGTCGGATGTCGATCCCAACGACCCGGAGCCTTACTACTCGGTGGGCGTGATCGACTGGACCGCCAGCTACCAGCCGCGCATGGAAAAGCGGGCAGCTCTGGGCCTGAAGCCGGAAGAGCATCTGAACGCGAAAAACAAGGATCAGAAAAAAGCCTGCCAAGAATTGAAAGAAAAGAACACGCCAGTCATTACTGAGGGCATCGATAGTCTGAAGAAGGCGATCGAACTGCGTCCTGATTACGATGACGCGATGGCCTACATGAACCTGATGTATCGTGAAAAGGCCGATGTGGAATGCGACAATGAGGCCCAGCGCGCCGAAGACCTGAAAACCGCCGACCATTGGGTCGATGAGACCCTGCGGGTGAAGAAAGCCAAGGCCGAAAAGGCCGCGCAGAATCAGGCCGGTGGCATCCAGATGGATCAGTCGAAATAAAGGCAGCGTCCGGAAAGAGTTCCAGCCTTCTCCGCACGCAACTGCGAGGAAGGCTTTTTTTGGGCCTGTCTCCGCCTATTGGCTGTACAGTCTCACATCCACCTTCGGAAACTGCCACTCACGCATGTGCGGGAATAAGGCCGGCATCGTAGTGGTGAGCATACGCGTGGTCGGATCGGGATTCTCCGGCGGTCCGTTATCGATCAGGAAAACCCACAACCGATGGTGATTCGGCGCCAGGGAGCGAAGAAATTCCGGAGTCGGATTGCCCGTGAAGTCGCGATAGGTGAGCCCCGGGCCATGATACGGGAACAGGATCTCCGGTCCGAGTTGGCTCGTAAACGAAGGACTGGCCGTATTCACCCCCGCGCGAACAGAGCGAAAAAACTCATAAGGTACGCGGCCCTCTGCGATGTGGAAGAGGACGCCGTCTCCCGGTTGTGAGTGATCGAGGACGAAGTTGGACGCCGCGCCGGAGGCGTCGCGCTCGCTATCGAAATCGTGGCCGTAGATGAAGAAGACTCCGCGAAGCGAAAGAAACATCATCAGCGTGAGCGCTGCCGCGAGCATCCACGGTTGCCGCAGGCGCGCCAAACCGGCAGCGGCCAGGATCACCAGCGGCGGCAGGCAAAAAATCATGTAGCGTGCTAGAAATACGGGACGCGCAAACGAGAGCAAGAATGTCAGGACGACAGGAAACAGCAGCCAGATCAGCAGGAATTGCACCCGCCAGTTCTCCCACGTGTCGTCGCGCTGCAGCACCTTGAGCCCCAGCGGGGCAATCGCTCCCAGGCAGGCGAGCGCGTAAACGGCGAGCAGTGGCCAACTCTCGCTTCCCGCCAGATGTTCGAAGAATTCAAGAACATCATGCAGACCCGGTCGCGGAATCCAGCGGATTGGTCCGGCACCGGTTTTGGCGACGAAAACCAGCAAAGGCGCCACCGCGACCGTCATGGTTTTCCAACTGCGGCGCATCTGGACTGAGAATTCGGCATTGTTTTGGTTCGGGCCAAGATCGGGCCGCCCCAGACAGCGCAACGTGATCCAGTGTGCTGCTATCAGCAACAGCGCGTACAAATGTGCATACGCGGCGAGAATACTAGTCATTACATATGCGGCCCGATTCCGCTTTACGGGCCGGCGTATTCGAGAAATCAACAGCCCCGATGAAAGCGTCCCCAGCAGCAGGAACAGCGCGTAACCTCTTGCTTCCTGTGCATAGCGAACGCTATAAGCATTGAAAGTAAACAAAGCGGCTGCCATCACCGCAACGCGTCGGTCATAGAAGAGGCGTGCCACCCAGTAGATCGCCGGCAGCGTCGCCACTGAGATCAGGGCAGAGAGGCCGCGAATCAGAAACTCGCTCTGTCCGAAGTGCAGCCAGGCGCGCAGCAGCAGGTAGTACAGCATCATGTTGGCTTCGCGCCACCACAGCAGGTGCAGGAAGGTCCGCCAATTGATCCGCGCCAGCTCGGTGCTGAAACATTCGTCAAACCAAAAAGGCTTCGAGAGTAAATGCGTAAAGCGCAGGGCCGTGGCCATGGCGAGCAGCAAAACGACGGTCAACCATCGCGCAGAGGAAACAGCGTTAGAGTTGATCGTGGAAGCGTCTGCGCCTTCGACCGGGGCTTCGGATCGCATGTGGAGAGGGTTTGGAACGATTTCCGATGATACTATGCTTAGAGACTCCTTCGAACGCGCGTGTTTCCGCGGAGCCTGAATTGACGCCTTTGACCGCAGTCCGACCGCAAGAGTCGCCCGCCGCCCGTGACCGCTGGCAGGGATGCGTGTCGGTGATTGTGCCCGTCTATAACGAGGTGGCGCACGTCGACGAGTTGCTGCAGGCCATCCACGCCTCCCCGGTGAAGAAGGAAATCATCATCGTCGACGACGGCTCCACCGACGGAACCCGTGAGAAGCTGCAAGCGCTGTCCCCGATTGAGGACGTAACCATCGTTTTCCACGACAAGAACTGCGGCAAGGGAGCCGCGATTCGCACTGCCCTCGCCTACGCGCGCGGGGAATACGTGCTCATCCAGGATTCCGACTTGGAATACGATCCTCAGGACTACGCCGCCTTGTTACGGCCGCTGGAACAGGGCAAGGCAAATGTGGTCTACGGCGTGCGGCCCGACCGCCCGGAACGCGGACTGAGGTTTTTCTTAGGGGCGAAGCTTTTGACGCATCTGACGAACCTGCTCTATGGCGCGGGGATTCATGACGAAGCGACCTGCTACAAGGTCGTGCGCCGCTCGCTGTTGGAGCGGATCCGGCTCGATTGCCGCCGCTTCGAATTCTGCCCGGAAGTGACAGCCAAGATGTGCCGCCTGGGCGAGAAGATTGCCGAAGTTCCCATTTCCTATCATCCACGGTCGGCAGTCGAGGGGAAAAAGATCCGCCATTCGGATGGCTGGAAAGCGATCTGGACCTTGATTCGCTACCGTTTTGGACGGCGTGGCCGATGGTTGCGGCCGGGCGCGGATCGATACGAAACTCCTCTTCCCGTAAGCTTTTCGCGCGTGCCATCGGATGGTCGGTCCGCGTAGAGTTCCGAAGCTCGCGATCTTCAAAGTCCAATCAGCTTAGATCAGCGATGGGGCGTCGACCAGCCGCTCAAGAGGTTGAGATTCCTACCAAGACCTTGAGATTCGTATCTGGAGCTTGAGATTTCCCATCAAGAGCTTGAGATTCGCAGGGCACGCCTTCAGGCGTGCCGCACAGTCGCGAGTTTGTAGCCGGTTTTAGCCGCTGCTCTGCGCATACTCGCGGCGGCTACAGCCATTTTCGCTTTTGCGCTTAGCGACATCGCTAAAGCGGTGCCCTGATACGAATCTTCGTACTACGGAATCGTCCTCGCGCGCGCTTTGGTCAGATTGCTGCAAATGCCGCCAGCGTTAATCCGCCCCATCACTGCACAAAATCCCCCTTGCAGTTACAATATGCGCTCTGGTCACGGGTTTGGCAGTTCGGCTGGGACCGGCGTCATTCGATGTTCAAGAAAATTCTCATCGCGAACCGGGGCGAGATCGCTGTCCGCGTGATCCGGGCTTGCCACGAGATGGGGATTGCCGCGGTCGCGGTTTACTCGGACGTCGACCGGGCTTCGTTACACGTGCGAAAATCCGACGAGGCCTATCCCATCGGTCCGCCCGCGGCCAATGAATCGTATCTCAATATTCAAAAAATTCTTGATGTGGCCATGCGATCCGGTGCGGACGCGATCCACCCCGGCTACGGCTTCCTGTCCGAAAATGCGAAGTTCGCGCGTGCTTGCGTTGAAGCAGGCGTGAAATTTATTGGCCCGACCGCGGCAGCCATGGAGGCAATGGGCTCGAAGACCCGTGCGCGGCAGGCCATGGAGCGCGCCGGTGTTCCCTACGTGCCGGGCACTTCACGCGGACTGGAATCATTCGAGCAGGCGGAGCAGGTCGCTGGACGTATTGGCTATCCCGTGATGCTGAAAGCGGCCGCGGGCGGCGGCGGCAAGGGCATGCGGTTGGTGCATGCGCCACAGGATCTCAAGTCCGCGCTGGAAGCCGCACGCAGCGAGGCGGAACGGTCGTTTGGCGACAGCGAAGTTTACGTCGAGAAGGCGATTGTCAATCCCCGGCACATCGAAATGCAGGTGCTGGCCGACGAGCAGGGCAACACCGTGTATCTCGGAGAGCGAGAATGTTCGTTGCAGAGGCGGCATCAGAAGGTCGTCGAAGAAGCTCCCTCGCCGATCGTTGATTCCAACATGCGACGACAGATGGGCGAAGTTGCCGTCCGCGTGGCGCAGGCTGCTGGATACACCAACGCAGGTACGGTCGAATTCCTGGTAGATCAGCAAAAGAACTTCTACTTCCTGGAAATGAACACGCGCCTGCAGGTAGAGCACCCTGTCACAGAACTGGTGACGGGGCTGGATCTCGTCCATTTGCAGATTCACATTGCGGCCGGCGAGCGGCTGCCCTTCGCGCAGCAGGATGTCACGATTCGTGGGCATGCCATTGAGTGCCGCATCTACGCCGAGGATCCTGACAACAACTACTTCCCGAGTCCCGGCAAGATCACGCTGCTGCTGGCGCCCTCCGGTCCAGGCATCCGCCGCGACAGCGGCATGTACGAAGGTTGGACCGTGCCCATGGACTACGACCCGCTACTGGCCAAACTGATCGGTTACGGCACCGACCGCGAGCAGGCTATCAGCCGCCTGACGCGCGCGCTGAGCGAATATTTTGTCGGCGGAATCAAGACCAACATTTCGCTGTTCCGGCGCATTTTGCGGCATTCGGAGTTTCGTGCCGCCAAGTTAGACACCAGCTTTCTCGATCGCATGCTCAAGCAGAAGGATGACGCGCAAACTGATCCGCTGACGGATGCGAAGGGCGTCGAAGTCGCGGTGATTGCCGCAGGAATGTTCGCCGCCCTCGGTCCTGCCGCGGCTGGAGTCGGCGAACGCGTGCTAACGGGTGGGGCCGCCGGCGCGAACTCCAAAGGCTCGTCCAACTGGAAGAGTGCGGCCCATCGGGAATCGATTCGGTGAATTAGTACGCATCCCTGTTTTCATGATTTACGAAGTCAGCATCGATGGCAAAAGTTACCGGCTTGAACTGAACCATGCCGAAGACCGGTGGTCGTGCCAGCTCGACGGACGACCGGTGGAGGTCGATGCGGTGTTGGCCCGGCCCGACGTGCTTTCGCTCCGCATCGGTAACCGAGCCTACGAGGTGAAATGCGAACGCGTGGGCGGCGATCTGCATTTGTGGGTCGGCAGCGTGCGCTATTCAGTCGAAGTGCGCGACCCGCGCTCGCTCCGAAGCCGCTCGCAAGCTGTAGATGATCACGGCCCGAGGAAACTCACTGCTCCCATGCCCGGAAAAGTCGTGCGCGTACTGGTCAGCGAGGGCGTCGAAGTGGATGTCGGAGCCGGTGTGCTCGTGGTCGAGGCAATGAAAATGCAGAACGAGATCAAGTCGCCAAAGAAGGGAACGATTCAGAAAATCCTGGTGAGCGAGGGCGCCGCGGTGAACTCCGGCGACGTGTTGGCAATTGTGGAGTAAAGATCTGCCCTTGGCCGGAAGCCGAGAAGCGGAAGTTAAGGCCGACCTACTTCTCCAGGCCATTGCTATCGAGAACTTTCTTCGCGTAATAATTTTCGACCTTCGCCGAGTCGCGTAGTACTTCGTAGTACGCAGCCTTCAGCAACTGCTCGCGCCGGTCGTGAAGCTGCGACCGGATCGCTTGCTGCACCCGCGGATCGTTAAACTCGCGCTGCCCGGCCGGTTCCTTCGACACCAGTTTTACAATACGAAATCCTACCGCCTGTTTCGTCGCCGGATTCACGACGCTGATGATGGTGCTGTACTGGCCCGGCTTGAGCCTCATGACGGCATCTCGCGTAGGCGGGTCGGTGCTGCGAAGTGAGGACTCCGGGACCGTCCCAAGGTCGCCGCCATTTCCTGATGTCTCCGGATCTTCGGAATACCTCATCGCCAGTGTGGCGAAATCGTCACCGCTGTCAAGCCGGTTGGCGATCATCTGGATCTTCTTGCGGGCGTCAGCTTCGTTCTGCGCTTTTTCATTCTGATTGTGCGCCTGCGGATTGGGCACTGGAGTGACCATAATCTGCGCCAGGTGATATTGCGGCTCGATCAGATTGAATTCGGCCTTGTGCGCGTTGTAATAGTCCGAAATATCCTGCTCGGTCACATTGATCTTGGATGAGACCTCTTTGTTCATCACTTTGTCGACGGTGATGGATCTTCTGATGTCGCGCTTGAAATCGGGCAGCGTGATTTTCTTTTCGGCGAGACGCTTATCGAATTCCTCTTGCGTGAACGGCGACTTGATCTCGTTGTACTTGCGGTCGACTTCTTCGTCGGTAGCCAGCAGGCCGAGTTTCTCGGCGCGGCGCATCAGGATTTCGTCATCGATCATCTGGTGCAGGATGTTGAGTCGCAGTGCGGTGGCTTGTTCCCCAGTGGGAGATTGCTGGGCCGAAGCGACCTGATTGTCATAGTACTTATCGACATCGGAGCGGAAGATCTTCCGGCCATCCACGCTGGCCATGACATCGCCACCGACCTGCGATTTGCAGGCGATCAGAGCCAACAGCAACAGCGCTGCCCCGGACCGGGCGGCAGCCCTGCAGTAGAGCGAGTGTTTTCTCAAGAGCATCTCTCCCGTCGCACAACGACTTCGCCGCACACGAAAATCCAGGCCGCCGGAGGCGGTCCGGCACACGAAGACTGCTACTTGGAAGCCGGCGCCGGGGCTGAGGGCAAATGAGTCGGCACGGGCTGTCCTGCATCCTTCAAAGCGTTATCGAGGGCGGCGCGAATCTCGCTGATCGGAACTGCGCCGTCAATCTTCTGGCCGTTGATGAAAAGCGTCGGAGTTGCACTCACCCCGAGGTCCTCGGCTTCTTTCATCGAGGCTTTGACTTCGCTGTCGTTCTGCGCCCGGATGCAGGCCTGCAACTTCACGATGTCGGCATTGTGGCGCTGACCTTGCAACAGGGCAAAGCGGTCAATCAGATCCAGACGCGCCCCCGGCGTTGCGGCACCGTCGACCTCGCGCTTGTTGGCGTGGAGATCGTCGGCAAAATCCCAGTACGCATCGGCGTTCAGCCCGGCCAGGCAGTTGGCATCGTTTGCGGCATGGATCGCCCAGGGGTGAATTTCCGCCAGGGGGTAATCCTTGTAAAAGAAGATGACCCGGTCTCCATATTCCTTGAGAATCTCGGGAAACAGCGTCTGGTGCATGCGCGAGCAGAACGGACACTCGAAGTCGTCATAGTTGATGACCACGACCTTGGCCGTCTTGGCCCCGCGCGAGGGCCGGCCCGTCAGGTCGATTTTGTTCATCAGTTCGGCAAAGGGATCTTTGGTCAGATCGAACTTCGTAACCCGCATCATGCTGTTGCGGTCTTTCGAGATCAGGAACTTCAGCTCTTTCGTTTTGCCTTCTCCGCTGTCGATGTTCACCGAGACAGCGTCGTAGCCTGGCATCTCCGTCGACTGGGTGATATTCCCCACTCTCACAGTTACGCTGGCCGGAATCGTGTAGAACGAGCGCACTTGACGCTCGATTTTATGCGCTACATCTGGAGGCGTGGATTGGGCGACGCAACCGAGACAGATCAGAAGCAGGATCAGGATGGAACGGCGAATTGTAGTCAACAGGAACCGCCTCAACATTGCCGAGGAACACTTGATTATCTCACAGCACTTCCGAGGGTTGAGGACGAGATCGTGCTGCGGACGAGCCGTGACGACTGCCCCAGCGGCTAGCCGGCGCGCCGAAGTTGCTCTGCGGGCAAGAGCATATTCATCGAGCCGGAACGGAAGCCTTCCAGATCGAGCGTGACAAACTGGAATCCCAGAGCCTTGAAGATTGCCGTAAACTGCGCGGCCATGGCCGGGTTCAGGGCTTGGTCCATTTCGTCGCGCGCGATCTCGATGCGCACGATTTCTCCATGATGCCGCACGCGAAACTGGCGAAAACCCAAGGCGCGAATAGCATCTTCGCCGCGCTCAATCACGCTCAGCGCCTCGCGCGTAACCGGGCGACCGTACTCGATGCGGGAAGAGAGACAAGCGGAAGCGGGTTTATCCCAGATGCGGAGTCCGGCCTGGCGCGCGAGTTCGCGGATGTCCTGCTTGGTCAGTCCGGCCTGCAAGAGCGGCGCCGCCACATGATGCTGCCGCGCGGCCTGTTGGCCGGGACGGAAATCGCCTTGATCGTCGACATTCACGCCATACGCAATCGTATCGAAGCCACGCGCGGCGCGGAGTTCCTCCATCACGGTGAAAAGCTCGTCCTTGCAATGAAAGCAGCGTTGGCCGTCGTTACGGACGTAGTCGTCACGGTCGAGCTCGGAAGTCGGAATGACTTCTACCGGAATGCCCTCCTCTTTCGCAAAGGCGAGGGCGTCGGCAAGCTGGGTGCGGGCGAGGCTTGGGGAATCGGCGATTACCGCCAACATCCTGTCACCCAGAACGCGATGGCCGGACCAGGCCAGGTAGGCGGAATCAACCCCGCCGGAGTACGCAACCAGCAGACGGCCAAATTCCCGAAGATCGGCTTGGAGCCGCGATTCCTTTGCTAGCAAATCGCATTCCGGGGAATGCATTGGTTTATGGTAACAGCCGCGCCTGCAAATTGTCAGAGTGCAGCCGCGGCCATTGATGCGGTAAGACGCGGTAATTAGACCACCTGGCCAACCATCCGCTCACCAGACATCGCAGCGTTTGTCGGCGGGACGCACCATGGGCGCATCGGCTTTGCAACTCCATGCCTTCTGAAACTCCGGCAGGTTGGAGAGCGGTCCGATCACGCGGAACTTCGCGATCGGGTGCGGATCGCCTTGCACCATTAGCCGCTGCGCCTCCGGACGGATTTCATCCCCGCGGAACTGCCCCCAGGCAATGAAGAACTGCTGTTCGGGAGTGAAGCCGTCAATGTCGGCAGGGCGCTTGCCTTCGATCGATTTTTCATACGCGAGAAAAGCGATCTTGGCTCCGCCGAGATCGCCGATGCTTTCGCCGAGCACCAGCTTGCCGTTGTGGTGGATGTCTTTCTCGATGTAGTAATGATCGAACTGGTCGGCGACGCAGGCGGCACGCGCCTGAAAATCCTTAAGGTCGGAGTCCGTCCACCAATTGCGGAGCCGGCCCAAAAAGTCGAACTGAGCGCCCTCATCATCGAAGCCGTGTGAGATTTCGTGGCCGATCACCACGCCGATGGCGCCATAATTCACAGCATCGACGGCAGTCATGTCGAACGCGGGAGGCTGCAGAATGCCCGCTGGAAAGACAATTTCATTCATCAACGGCGTGTAATACGCGTCGGAAGTAGGCGGCGTCATGCCCCAGCGGCCGCGGTCGACGGGCTTCCCGATCTGAAGCCGGTCGTCTTGCTCGACGAATTCCCTGCCTGCGATCATGTCCTCAAAGAACGCGTCACGGCGGATTTCGACGTGGCTATAGTCCTTCCACTTGTCGGGATATCCGATCTTGAGATTGAAGGTGGCGATCTTCGCCATGGCTTTCTCTTTCGTGTCGTCGCTCATCCAGGGACGGCTTAGGATGTCGTCGCGCATCGCAGCAAGCAGGTTACGCACCATCGCCTGCATGCGGGCCTTGGCTTCTGGCGGAAAGTATTTCTCGACGTATTTCTTTCCCAGCGCCTCGCCTAAAAGTTGATCCGTAGATTCGGCGCAGCGCTTCCAGCGCGGCTTCATCTCCGTGACTCCGCCGAGGTATTTGCCGTTGAAGGCGAAATCCTCCTCCACGAACGGCGCGGAAAGAGAACTGGCGACCGAGTTCAGCAGTTGCCACTTCAAATAGATCTTCCAATCAGCGAGCGGCGTCTGCTGCAACTGGCGGTCGACTTCCTGCATGAACTTGGGCTGGTCGACGTTCATGTCGACGTCCAATGGGATCTGCTTATGCTGGAAATACGCGGTCCAGTCAAAATGCGGGGCGAGCGCCTGCAGCTGAGCGAAGGTCGTGTTGTGATCGGTGGCCGATGGATCGCGCAGGGCGACATTGTCGAGCGAGGCTTCCGCGAGCTTCGTCTCCATCGTCATGATGGTCTGTGAGCCAGCCGCGGCGGATTTCTGGCCCCATCCCGCCAGCGTGAGCATCTTGGTGACATGCTCGACATACTTTTCGCGCGCTTCCTTGAATCGCGGTTCAGGCTTGAGATAGTAATCACGATCGGGAAGGCTGAGACCGCTCGCGCCGACATCGGCCAGCACCCACGAAGGCTTGTGCGGATCCTGCTGGCTGCCGAACGCAAACGGGGCGTTGACGATGATGTCGTGCAAATCAGCCATCACCTGCTGCAGGCTTGCGATGTCGCGGGCTGCGTCGATCTTGGCAAACCACGGCTTGATCGGGTCCATGCCGCGGGCGTTGATTTTGGACTCGTCCATGCAGGCGCCGTAATAGTCGCCGATGATTTGTTCGTTGCTGCCTTTGGTAGCAGTCTTGTCGGCGACGGCAGCTTCGAGAATTACGTGCAGCTTATCTTTCGCGCTCTCACCGGCCTGCCAGCGCTTGCTCCAGCGCTCCATGGAAGCCGGAATGGGATTGTTCGCCCGCCACGTGCCGTTAGCGAATTCGTAAAAGTCGTCGCAAGGGGCGGCCTTGCGGTCGAGATCGCCGAGATCGATGCCGTGGAGCGAATTGTTCTGGCCGACGGCGGGCACCGGGATAAAGAAAATGACGACACAAACTAGCAACAAGAAGAAGCCGTGAAGTGACCGCATGAGTGAGGCCTCCGAATGAAATTTGGCGGTGCCATTGTAGACGAATTCGATCACGGGGAACGAATCGGGCGAGTTCATTGACTTGCTTGGTGGGGACACATAAGATTTCGCAACATGATCGGCCAGATCATCTCGCACTACCGCATCGTCGAAAAGCTGGGCGGCGGCGGTATGGGGATCGTCTACAAAGCGGAAGATACTGATCTTGGCCGCTTCGTGGCGTTGAAGTTTCTGCCTGACGAAGTGGCGCGCGATCCACAAGCGCTGGAGCGCTTTCGCCGGGAGGCGCGCGCCGCCTCTTCGCTGAACCACCCCAACATCTGCACCATTCACGAAATTGGCCGGCATGACGGCCGGAACTTCATCGTCATGGAGTTCCTGGACGGAGCCACGCTTAGATATCGCATCGCCGGGCGCCCAATGGAACTTGGGATACTGCTGCCGCTGGCCATTGAGATCGCCGACGCCCTCGATGCGGCGCACGCTAAAGGGATCGTGCACCGCGACATCAAACCTGCCAATATTTTCGTGACTGCCCAAGGTCACGCCAAGGTGCTGGATTTCGGATTGGCGAAATTCTCTGTGGTTGCGGCGGGAACCGAAGGGGAAACGCGGAGTATCGACGAGCAGTTGTTGACGAGTCCCGGAAGCGCCGTCGGCACGGTTGCCTATATGTCTCCGGAGCAGGTGCGCGGCAAGGAACTGGACGCGCGCACCGACTTGTTCTCCTTTGGGGCCGTGCTCTATGAAATGGCCACAGGGGCCCTGCCGTTTCGTGGCGACACCACGGGAGTGATCTTCGATTCGATTCTTAATCGAGCGTTCCCATCGCCAGCGAGACTGAATCCGGACCTGCCACTTGAATTGGAACGCATCATCGACAAGGCGATGGAGAAGGATCGGGATCTCCGCTACCAGCATGCCGCCGATGTTCGGAGCGACTTGAAGCGGGTGCTGCGCGATTCCACTTCCGGGCGTGCACACACCAGCGCTGTCTCGCCGGAGACTTTCAGTCGAGAAGCATCGGCGCCTGCTTCCGCGGCAGGCCTTAGGATCTCGGGGCTAGTTCCTGCAGCAGGGTCCGGCCCAATCCACATCTCCAGCAGTTCAGTGATCGTCGATGCTGCCTCGCGCAACAAAGGCAAGGTGTTGGCCTTGGCAGCGGCCCTGATCCTGTTGGCAGTAGCCGCAGGTTATGGCGCCTATCATCTCTTTTTTGGAGTGCGCGTTTCTACCCGGCCGGCGCAGATCGCTCAAATCAGTCACTGGCATAAGCCGATCACTCGTGCGATTCTCTCCCCCGACGGACACACCGTGGCCTTTACGTCTTACACTCAAGGATATGAACAGCTGTTCGTGATCCTGACTTCGGGCGGTGAGCCTCTCCAGCTCACCAGCGACTCGGGAAGCAAGACTGTGGATAGCTTTTCGGCGGATGGAACTCAGATCTATTACCTGCGCCAGTTGGGTGCCGCGGAAGTATTTGCCATCCCCACGCTGGGAGGAGCAGCGACACGGCTGGTGCAGGGAGCGGGCCTGGTGCCATCGCCGGATGGCAA
>Ga0307478_10000655_pt1 | contig 34195 bp, 23 predicted proteins | sample atmos_gasesECM4C_2_FD_203713 | JGI IMG/M metagenome (GOLD analysis project Ga0307478, IMG submission 203713) | Hardwood forest soil microbial communities from Morgan-Monroe State Forest, Indiana, United States - atmos_gasesECM4C_05 | ecosystem: Environmental > Terrestrial > Soil > Temperate...
GATGTCTGGTGGCGGTCATGGCGCGTGTTACCTCCGAAGCAGTGCGACACGGATCCCGATTTCTCATGGATAGGTCAATGGCCTGCGCAAGGCTATTGGCAGACTTACACGGACTTTCAGTCTCACAAGACGTTTAACGTTTGGGAGGGCCACTACGAATACCCAGGGACATCCACGACGTTCGTTCCTACTTGGGCTGGCGGGATGTTTGAAGGCTTGATGGCGAACTTGGTGATGCCGGAGACGACCTTTGGCCCGCGGAGCTTCGGCCTAAACGATCTTCGTTGGGCGCAAGTGCAGGTTCAGTATGCAACTCAAGCCTTGCACTACCCCGTATGGGGCATGTCTCCTTCAAGCACGGCAGACGACACCGGCGCCTACGGTGGCTTCGGTGTGGAGGGTCTGCTTTTTCCCTACGTCGGGGGTGGAGCAAACTCAGGCAACCCGAGCCTGGGCTTGTCGCAATGTCACGGCTGCGACACAGAGGACACAATAACACCGCATGCGTCCTTCCTTGCGCTCTCTGTTCTGCCGCAAGAAGCCTACGCAAACATCGTCAACTTGCGGACCATCTTCCCCGAGGTCTACGCCTCCGATGGAGGCTTTTATGATGCCGTCAATCCACTCACTGGCATGATAGGTCATCGGCGGCTCGTGCTCGACCAATCTATGATCATGGCCGCGCTCGACAACGCTATCAATCACGAGGCTATGCAACGCCATTTCTTCGGCGACCCGGTGGCTCAGACTGGATTGCTCTATCTCGCCCTGGAAAAGATGTCGATCCATTAGAGAATCGGTGCACTCACAAATGGTCCGTTCATAATCGTGCGAGATTGTGTGTGCTTTGAGATGCAGGGCTACTTTCATCTTCATCCTTGTTTTGGTCCCAGAAGGACCACAGAGTTATTCGTAGCGTAGGGCCTTCATCGGGTCCACGCGGCTGGCGCGCAAAGCTGGGATGTATCCCGCCGCGCACGCCACCATCGCCAACAATCCCGTGGCCAGTCCCAGCGTCCACGGATCATGCGCTTCCAGTCCATAGAGCTGGCTCTTGACTATGCGTGTGAGCAACAGCGCAGCAGGCACTCCGATCCCCACGCCAATCGCAATCAGCAGCAGCACTTCGCGCATCACCATCACGATCACTTTGCGCTGCTCCGCGCCCAGGGCCATGCGGATCCCAATCTCCCGCGTGCGCTGCGCCACGCTGTACGACGTCACGCCATACAAACCGATTATCGCCAGCACGGTCGCTACAAATCCAAACACGGTCGACAAGCTCGCAATCATTCGCTCGGTCGAGAGCGAATTGCTGATCTGCGTCTCCATCGTGCGTATCGCGTAAATCGGCAGATTCGTGTCCATCTCCCGCACCTTCGCGCGAATGGACGTCATCAACTGCTGAGGCTCTCCCACAGTGCGCACGTAAATCGTCATGCCCCCCAGATACGGGCTATTCATGTAGGGCACGTAAGCCTGAATCGGAATCTCATCCCGCAGATTCGTGTACTTGATGTCTTTCACCACCCCGATGATTTCCATATCCATGTGCGTTCCTGGATCGGTGCCGAATCCCAGGTGCATGCCTAGCGGATTGCGCCCCGCAAAGAACTTCTGCGCAAACTTTTCGTTGATCATCACGGTCGTAGGTGTGGTGTCGAAGTCATCTGTCGCATCGGCTCGCTTGATCATCCGGTTGTCGGTCAGACGGAAGTCGCGCCCCGCAACGATCGGCACGCCCAAGGTCGCGAAGTAGCCAGGCCCAATCTGGTTCATGTAGGCCTGCGGATGGTCGTCAGGTTTTGTCGGCGAATATCCCTCTGCCGTCAGCCCGCTGTCCCACTCGTTGTCTTCCATGATGCGCATCGACGCCACGGCCACGGATTTCACGCCCGGTATGGCGCCAAGGTTGTCAGTCAATTCCTGATAAAACGAATTGATTCGCTGCGGTGGGTAGCCATTTAAGGAAGGGTCGATATTGAACCCCACCAGCCGCTCCGCCGAAAATCCCGGCCCCAAATTGCTCAAATTCTTCAAGCTGCGCAAAAAAAGTCCGGCGCCGATCAGCAACAAAAGCGACAGCGCCACTTGCGTGACCACCAGCGCATTCCGCAACCGGCCATGCCCTCCGCCAACCACCGCGCCGGCCTGATCCTTCAAGGTTCGCCCTACGTCCGGCCGCGTAGACTGCAGTGCCGGAGCTAACCCAAAAACCAATCCAGTCACCACCGTCACCGCCAGTGTAAAAAGCAAAATGCGAAAATCTGGCGCGGTCGAAATCTTCAGATTGCCCGAATCCGAAGGCAGGTATATCGCCATCAGCGCCTTGTCCGCCCAGAACGCCAGCGCCAACCCCAAAGCTCCGCCCAATGCCGAAAGCGAGAGCGTCTCGATCAGCAACTGCATCACAATACGGCCACGCGTCGCCCCCATGGCCAGACGCACCGCGATTTCCTTCTGTCGTCCGGTTGCACGCGCCAGCAATAAATTCGCGATATTCGCACACGCAATCAGCAGCACCATTCCAGTCGTGGCCATCAGCACCCACAGCGGTGTGCGCAACCCCTGCCGCAGCGACGCCCGCCCCTGCGATCCCGGTAATACGTCGATCCAACACTTCAAGTACTCTTCCCGGTCGTACGCCGAAGCATTGCGGAACGCCGCCTCTTTCACTTCCTGCTCCAGCATGGAATGCATGAAAGGCTGCAACGACGCTTTAGCCTTCTCTTCCGTAACGCCCGGCTTTAATCGACCGAATGCGTTCACCCATCGCGACCGCCGGTCCGTCAGAAATTTCATCGGTCCAATGATGATTTCCTTCTCCATCATCACCGGAATAAAAATCTTCGTGGAGTACCCTAACTCGACGCCATCAAACCCCGGCTGCGCCACACCGATGACGGCCATCTGATAGTTGTTCACCAGCAGCGTTTTCCCAACAATTTGCGGATCGCCGCCGAAGCGCTGCTTCCAGTAGTCGTAGCTCAGCATCACCACCGGATGCCCGTCCGGCACACGGTCGTCCTCCGGGCCAATCGCGCGCCCCAGCACCGTTCCCACACCCAAGACGCTGAAGTATGTTCCCGAGACCAACTCTCCGTACGTGCGCTCCGCCTGTCCGCCATACGTCATGCTCACCGGCTGCGGAAACCGGCAGAACATCCCGGAAAACACTTCGTTGTGGTCCTGAAAATCGCGGTACATCGGATAGGAAATAGCGTTGCCGCCCCAGTTGTTCCCATAATGTCGGCCGCGCATGGTCAGCAGCACCAACTGCTGCGGATTCTTCACCGGCAGCAATCGCAGCAGGACCTGGTCCAGCAACGTGAAAATCGCGGTGTTCGCCCCGATCCCCAGCGCCAGAGTGAGCGCCGCCACCACCGCAAACGCCCGGCTCCGTCGCAGGGTCCGCAGCGCGTACGCAAAGTCCCGCCCCACCATCTCCACCCACTCGCGCATACCCATCCTCCGCGTCTTATGTGGACTGCGGCGGTCTGGCCGCCGCTTTAACGGTTCAAGACCGATGAGGACTGCATGACCATGCTTGAACCCATCCCGTTCCACTGCTTCCAATACGCAAAGACGTGTTAATGGTTCCATCGGTCTTGCCGAAACTCGACAAAGTTTGCCCAAGTGCGGGAACGCTTTAGAGAGCGTTCCGATGGTTCTGCGAAGCGTATGAAAATGGGAGATTTCGAGGAACGACCTGGGAGAAACACAATGACGGGTGCCGTTGAAACAGGGGTCTCAGCTTGGCGGAACACCTCTAGCATCCGGCGCGGAAAACCCCTGCGCGGCCTGCTCGACGGTGGCGAACATCTCGATAATTTTATCAACCTTGGTCAGGCGTAGGCTGTGGTCGATCATAGCCTGGGCCCCGCCGATTCGCAGCCCGCCGCCAGCATTCTTGAGCTTCCCCAAACATCGCACGATCGCGCCAATCGCCGCGCTGTCCGCGTGCGTCACACCAGTCATGTCGAAAATCACGCGCGTCTCGCGCAAAGCGATCATTCGATCCACCTCACGCTCCAACCGTTCGCATTCCGGCCCGGAGTGTATGCTGCCGTACATGGACAACACCGTAATGCCGGGCTGCAGAGTTCGCTTGATGAAGTCCAGTATCATGACGCCGCGCGCTCCTCGCCCTCGTACGGAAATTGCCGGATCAAACGTACACAATCTCCCAATGCGGCGAAAATCGACACTCCCCACCCGCACGGCACGAACGGCGCCGTCTTCTGATTGACCGGCTTGTCCGCCTCCGCATAAAACCGCAGCCGCTGGCCAGGAGGCGGCACGGCAAACTCCTTGACCGTGATCGCAAATGTCACGTTACCCGCGGCTTGCAGCTTCACCATTGTAAAATGGTGCAGTTGCGTCAACTGCTCCCCGGGATTCGCTTGGATGTGTACCCAGTCGCTCATCGACCAGCCTTGGTATTAGTGAATTCTCGTCGCGGATACTAGGCCACAACCTCTCTCCCAAGTCAACGCTGTCTCGTCCTCGTGCCTCGCCTTCGGCGGGGAGGTGCGGCAGGCCGCATCCTGCGATAGAGTGACCCGATGCGCTCACCCCGCGACCGCAAAACGCGTCCCAACCCGATGCCCTCCATCTCCGCGGAGGCCGCGCTCAGCTTTCTCAAAGACACCAAGGGCACGCTGGCGTGGACTCCTCGCGACTTGGCCGACACGTTAAAAATAAATCGCAGCGAAGCAGAGCAAGCCCTCGCGTTTCTGCAGGCACAAGGGTACGTCCAGCGAGCACGCAGTGCGCGAGAATGGATGACCACGCCTGCCGGCGAAACCGTTTCCGGCGCAAAGCCGCCGCGCTTCACGCGCGACAGTGTCGAGCAAGCCCTAACCGCCCTCAGGGATCGCATCCAAACCAACAACAAGAGCCGCCAGGCGCCGTTCCGCGTCACTGATGCCGTCGCCTTCGGTGATTTTCTGCTCTCCGACCGCGCGAGAGTCCAGTCCGCCGACGTGGGGATCCGTCTGGCGCGCCGGGAGGACTCTAGGCAAAAAAATGCGCTTGCGGCCGAATCGCGCTCCGCTTCCGAAGCCAAGGCCGAGCGCGGCTTTCTTCGCGACCTTCGCGCCAAGTCCACCCACTTGACGTTGCGCCCGTACGCCGACTGGATGCGCCGGCGCACCCATCGCGATCTTCTCTAACGCGCTTGCCACTATTCGTTCCTGAGCGCACTCATCGGAGAAATGGACGCGGCACGACTGGCCGGGATCACCGCCGCCACAAACGCGGACGTCCCCAGCGCCGTCGTTGCCACCACCAAGGCCAGCGGATCCCAACTGGAGACTCCATATAACTGGCTGGAGATCAGTCGTCCCGCCCCCACGGCCAGCGGCAGCCCCAAGAGCAGCCCAGCCAAAACTCGCTGCCCAGCTCCGCCCAGTACGAGTTTCACTACCTTCAGGCGTTCCGCTCCCAGCGCCATGCGAATCCCGATCTCCCGCGTCCGCTGCGCTACCGTATACGCGGTAACGCCGTACAGGCCGACCGCGGCCAACAGCAGCGCCACAATCCCGAACAATCCGGCCAAGCTGGCCACCGCCCGCTCCTGATCGAACGACAAATCCACTTCGTCGCGCATTGTCCTGACGCTGGTCATCGTCAGGTTGGGGTCCACCTCCGCCAAGGCCTCGGTCAGCAGCGGCTCCAGTCGGCCGGCCGGAGCATTGGTCACCAACATAATCCCGCCGATGTAATGCGAACGCTGTTCGATCAACTTCATCAGATCGTTGCTGTACTCAACGCTCTGGGACAGCGGCACGTAGAACATCGGACGCGCCGGCTTGTCCAACGCAAAGCCCGCGAATTTCGCATCGCGCACCACCCCTACGATCCGGTACTTACCCGCATTCTCCGGTAGATCGATCCCAAAGTGCTGGTCCAGCGGGTCCTCGCCGCTCTTGAAAAAGCGTTTCACGAACGCCTCGTTCACTAGTGCGACCGGCGCCGTGGTTTCATTGTCCGCCGCGCTGAAGTAACGTCCACGCAACACCGCTACGCCGAGGTTCTGCAGATAGTTCGTGCTCACCCGGTCCCACGATGCGCCTGATTCTTCGTTCAACTCTGCGGGGGGATGGCCGGCCACCATAATCAGCTCACCCCAGTTGTCTGTAAGCGGGTTATACAGCGCCAGCCCAACCCCTTGCACACCTGGCAAACGGTTCAGCCGATCCTCGAGTTGCCGATACAGCGCCCTCAACTTGGGTTCTGTGTAGCTGGCCGGCGGATTGTGCAGCGCCACCAGTACCCGCCCCGGCACTTGATATCCGAAATCCTGATGTTCGAGTTTGTTGAGGCTGCGCCCCAACATGGTCGCGCCTGCCACCAGTACCACGGAAACCGCCGCCTGCACCAGCAGCAGCGCCTTGCGCGCGAACGAGGACCGATCGCTGGTGCCGCGCCCCGATCCACGCAAAGCATCCACGGGATCGGTCCGTGTCGCAAACCACGCGGGAGCCGCGCCGAAAATGATTCCCGTCAGTAGCGCTAATGCAAAGGCGAACGCCAGGACAAGCAATGACGGCGAGGTGCTAATGGGCAGGAAATGCGCGCTATGAAACGCCAGCGCCAGCAACAGCCGCGCCGCACCTACCGCGACCACGAGCCCCGCGATAGCTCCACCGATCGCCAGCAGGATGCTCTCGGTCAAGGCCTGCGCAATGATCTGTCTGCTTGTCGCTCCCACCGCCATGCGCACCGCAACTTGTCCGCGCCGTGCCACCCCCCGCGCCAGCAGCAGGTTGGCCACGTTCGCACAGGCAATCAGCAGGACCATCCCGCAAACCGACAGCAATATCTGCAAGCTTCGCCCGTATTCTTCCTTCATCTCCGCCACGCCGGCCCCCGCGGGCACCACGTTAATTGACTGCTTGGGAAGAAGCCGCTGGACGTCCGCCAACCAGTTCGATGGATACCCGGAATCGTTCACCATCCACTGCCGCAACACTCCAGTCAGCCGCGGCGCCATTCCAGTGATCGAAGCTCCCGGCCGCAACCGGCCGATCATGCGGAGCCACGCGGACACCGATTGACGCAACAACGCACCCTCGCCTGCAATCATCGGTTCCTGTTGTAGCGGAATCCAAATATCGGGTGGGTCGCTGCGCAACGTCTCCCCGAAAAATCCCGGTGGCGCTACGCCAATCACCGTGAACGGATGCCCCTCGATCACAAACGTTGCGCCCACCACCGTGGCATCCCCGCCGTAGGTGCCCTGCCACGCGCGATGGCTCAGCACCGCAACCGGCGGAGCCGACGGACGGTCATCGTTAGCCGTAAACACTCTTCCACCAAAAGCGCCCACACCCAACACCGAGAAGTAATTCCCGGTCACATATTCCGACCGCAGTGGCCGCGCCGCCGATTCGACTCCTTCTCGTCGTACGCTCAACCGCCCCCGCCCGGTCTGGAAGGCGGTTACCTCTTCAAACTCCGGCGCCTCCGCCTTCAGCCGCTCGTACAGCGGAAACGAAAACATTCCCCAGCGGTCCTGCGGACCACCCTCCACGCAGCAGTCATCGCCGTCGCCCACTCGGTACAGCCGCCCAGGATCCTTGACCGGCAGCGACCGCAGCATCACGGCGTCAATCAACGTGAAAATCGCCGTCGTCCCGCCGATACCCAACGCCAGGGTCAGCACTGCCGCTACCGTAAACACCGGCGAAGACCGGAACTGCCGCAGCGCATACCGAATATTTCCCATCACATCGCGCATCTGCACACCCCCAGCTCTCGTGCTCCCCTACGGATACGCATGCAACGCCCGGCGAGTTCCCGAGATTCCGATTTTGCGTGATGAGATTTCTGGACCGCGAATAACACAAGACGGCGACTGGACGCCCTTACCTGGACCTGAACCCGCTCACCTCGGTGTCGGCATACCCAGTATCGACCGAATCCGGTATCGGTCGCTTCTCTCCCGTGGCGACCCTCCTTCCCTTTCCAGCCACCTCGTGAAATCCCCCAATTTCACTTCATGCTCCACGCGTACATCCGCCACCGAAACCTTCACGACATTCATTCCGTGAGCGAAACCGGCCACCCATTCATTCCCTCGAATCGCCGCCAATCCTTGGGCCACTGCCTCATAGAGCGTGCTCGCGGTGACTTCCACGGTGTGCGCTACCCCTTCCATATCCTGAATCGTGACGCGGCAAGATCGCACGCCCATAAGAGGCAAGGTATCATATTCGCTTTTTGTTCGCCATGGCTTTCCGCGGACTTCCCCAGGCCACTTTGGGCCTGATGGTATTTCGTTTTTCGGCAGCGTGTGCGGAAAAAGGAGTGCGAGAGGGGGGGAGCAACCAAAAAGTAAGGGCGCATCAGCGGTTAAGCTTTTGCGCCCTCTTAAATTGAGCCGTAAAGTTTTTAGGCTTCCCGGTTCAATCTGGCGTGAAGATAATGCCGCTCCCCATCATAGTCAATCTGATTCGCGTTCTTTCACTGTGCAAATCTGTGGAGCCCTGTGCAAAACCAGCGGGCCGCCTTCCTTGAGAATGCCAAAGGCGTCTGTGCCAGCAGGGCATCGACTTCTTAGTGCGGGCTGACGAGTATTTAGAGCTCATAGTTTTTCAGCGACCTGCGTGACCCAAGTCACGCAATCGGCTCTAGAATTCCACGCCCCGAAAGAATTCTTTATCCCGTTCGTGGGTAAGCAGCGCCTCGACCTCGGATCTTTCGACCCATCGCGCTTCCGGATTGTCCGGGTCCACCGGCCGCAACGATCTTTCGCCTGTCCGGAACAAAAACATGGTGATTGTTTTGAGCTCCGAGCGGTCGTCGCCGCCATTCACGCCAATCTTCGGCCGTTCATAGGTTCCCAGTTCGCCAATCAAATCCAGGTCGCGGATCCCGCTCTCTTCATAGATTTCCCGCCGAGCCGTCTCCAACGCGCTCTCTCCCGGATCGATGTGCCCCTTTGGCAAAGACCACGACGTTCCGCGCTGGCTCACCACCAACACTTCGCCCTCGGGGTTGACCACCACACCGCCCGCGCTACGCGTCTTAATCATCCATTTCAGTCTAGCTTACTCAGTCTCGGGCGGCCTCAGCCCGGCCGTGAGAGCGACGCGCAGCAGGCCGGGAGAGAACGCTTACCTTAGCTATTGAATTTTCGACGTGGTGGTCACGGAGAACGAACGGGTACCCGCAGCAAACGGTGAGCCGGGGATCGCAGTGAGAGAGCCGCTCGCAGGATCAATGGCGTATCCAAAAACGTTGTTACTGCCAGCAGCAGTATTCGTTATATATGCGAATTTCCCGGAAGGCTCCACATGGACCCACCTTGGACTCATACCGGTCGAGAACGGGGAAGTAGGGGTTTTGTTCAGGGCTCCCGAGGCGGGATCAATCGCAAACGCCGAGACGCTGCCTGTACCGCTGTCTATTACGTACGCGAACTTAGCAGATGGCTCTACGCTAACAAAGACTGGGATCATACCGGCAGAAAATGGCGAGCCAGCAACTGAGGTCAAAGCGCCATTCGTCGCGTCGATCAAAAACGCCGAAACACCGCCGCCTTGGTTGGCCACGTAGAGAAACCTGCCTGAAGGATCCACTGCCACCGATAGAGGGCCTGAACCGGCCGGAAAGGGTGACCCCGAAACTGTCGTCAGCGTCCCACTTACGGGATCTATGTTGTAAGCGAAGATTACGTTGCTGCCAAAGTCCGCTACATAAAGGTACCGTCCCGTGGGATCCGGGCTGGCATGGATTGCGTTGCCGGTGACCGCGAACGGTGAACCAGCGATAGCACTCAGCGCTCCTGAAGTGCGATCGATGGTATAGCCCGATACGTCTCTCGTTCCCGCGTTCGGAACGTATACAAACCTTCCGGTGGGATCCACAGTCGCGGCAAAAGGAGCGGTTCCCCCGGTGAAGGGTGAACCTGGTATAACCGCCAGTGCCCCGGTGTTGGCACTGATTGTGAATGCCGAAACATTCGCTGAGTTGTTGTTTGCTACATACGCGAATTTCCCGGTTGGATCTACTGCCACGCAGATCGCTCCCGAGCCTGCGGGAAAGGGCGAACCTAGGACCGCGGCCAGCGCTCCGCTATTGGCATCCACGCTATATCCGGTGACATCGTTGGAATCGTAGTTCGATACGTAAGCAAACTTCGGGGTATACGTCACTGCCGCCGTGCCCACACTGAAGGCGATCCCCGCCGCCTGTGGCCGCGTCCGTACCTTGCTGGCCAGGCTCAAGGCCCCCGTGGCGCCGATCGAAAATATTTCCACCTCGTTGGCCGATAGCGTCGGGACATAAGCGAATTTCCCAGCCGGCTCGATTTGAACCGAGCGCGGACTCGAAGTCGTCGGAAACGGCGACCCGGTCACGGCCGAAAGCCCACCACCGGCATTGATGGTGAACGCCGAAACGCTGCTGAAACCAAAATTGGCCACATACAAAAACTTTCCGGTGGGGTCCACGGTCACCCCGGCAATCTCCATCCCCGCTCCGGTCGGAAAAGGAGACCCGGAAACCGGGGTCAATGCGCCAGACGCAGAATCGACCGTGAACGCCGATACGTCCGTGGATACAGCATTCGCTACGTACACCACGTGTCCGGCAGGATCAAAGGTGACCGCCGAGGGTGACGCTCCCGCCGTAAATGGCGAGCCGGATGCCGCGGTGAGCGCGCCGCTGCCCGGGTCGATCTTGTATCCAGACACGTTGTTGGACGTCGGGTTAGCCACATACACGAATCTTCCCAAGCTGTCCACGGCAATCGAGCCAGGATTGGCTCCTGCGGCGAAGGGCGAACCGGCGATTGCCGCCAACGCACCGGTAGTGGCATCGATGGTAAAAGCAGAGACGTCGCCAGAACCCGAATTCGCGACATAGAGAAAGGAACCGGAAGGATCCACGACCAAAGCGCTGGGAGCCATCCCAGTTGCGAAAGGCGAGCCGGCCACCGGTATCAGCGATCCGTTGGCGGGATCAATGGAGAACGCGGAGATGGTGTTATCACTGGAGTTCGCCGCGTAAGCGAACTGGCCGCGCGGTTCCACGGTCAAGGCTTCGGGCAGCTTCCCGGCAAAGGCGTAACCATTGTGCCGCAATTGCCCGGTTCCCGGATTTACTGTATAGACCGAGATGATTCCATCGACGTTGTCGGCCACATAGGCGAAACGAGCCACTGATGTCGAGGCCCCAACCACAACGATCAGCCGCGTCGAGCCGCTGATATTTCGGGACGTTGCCTTGATTTGCGGCCGCCCGATCGCCACTGCCATCGCCAGCCCGGCGCTGCTGATCGTCGCACGGGTGCTATCCGACGAACTCCAGTTCACCGTGGCCGTCACGTCTGAGGTGCTTCCGTCGCTGAACGTACCCATCGCCGCGAACTGCTGAGCCGCCCCGGCGATCACCGTTGCATTAGCCGGTGTCACCTGGATGGCCGTCAGCGTCTTCGTCGGCGGAGGGGGCGGAGACGAAGATTTCGAACCACAACCGACCAGAAGCGGAAGGGTGATAGCCAAACCGAGCGAAACAGCGAAAGCTAAGAATTGCCGTTTTCTTCCATCCATGAATCACCTCTACGCAGGCAGCACGCCCCCGCGGATGGTGGCGATATTCAATCGGGCGGAAAGTCCTTGCAAGCGACATTCAACGACAAAAGCCGTTTGGCGCTCCTTGACGCTCCCTGAAGAAAGGGAAGGTGGCGGCAAATAAGGTGGGTGCAATTAAATGTGGACAGCCCTTCTTGGCTGTCCTATCTAAGGCTAGTTACCCCAGGGCTTCCATTTGGAGCGCTTCTTTACGCACAGGCAGGACGGGGAATACTCCGGAGCAGTTACGGTGACGTGATTCGGCAAATCGTAGGTGACCTCGGCGTTGAGCTGCGCGGAGTTGCGGCCCTTGTCGATGCGATATTCGTATTCGATCGTCAGCGGCAGCGGCTGCTCGGAAGTATTGGACGCGAAGGTCCACGAGCAGAGATTTTCCTTGGCCGCGCTGACCAGAGCCGGCGGCCCGGCGGGATCTTCCGCAAAGGCAAAGCGCCCGTCTTTGTGCACCAGGATTTTCAAGGTCACTTTTCCGTGCACCTTAGCCTGCCAGGCCATCTCCGGATAGCTCGGCGCCTGGAAATGAGTCACTCGCGGCAACTCGGTCGACATCGGCGCATCGGCGGTCGCCGGCGTGTCGAGCGCAACCGGTGTTTCGGCAAACAGTAAAAACGAGAAAAGGAATGCGAGAAGGGCGTTCATTCCCAACCTCCAAAATAGACTCTGCGAACTCTTTCGCGACCTGCCACGCGCTTTCGAAACTTGCGCGAATCTCTTACCTGAACGGCCTCGCCACGCTCGGGCGCAGCCGTCCTACGCCCGTACAACGACCGCCAGCTCGTTTCCGTCGAGCAGATCAGTTTCCGGCTTCGCTCTTCTTGCGCGCGGCTTCGAATTCGTCGCCGGGCTGCCAGCCGGCCAAGGCCGGCTGCGATGCGGCTTTGGTTCCTAACACGAAACCGAAACGCGCCATCTTGGCCAAGCCCGTAAAATCCATCTCTGGACGATACTCGTCGCTGGGCTGGTGATAGCGATGATCGACATAATCTTGCGCTTGCGCTTGGCCCCACGCCGCGTCGTGGCCTTTGAATTTCAGCCCTTCACTGATGGAAAACGACGGCACGCCGACGCGCGCCAAGCTGAAATGATCCGAGCGGTAATAATGTCCCGCTTCCGGCCGCGAGTCGGGGCGGATAGCGAATCCAAATTCTTTCGCGGTGCTTTCCACCACTGGATAAAACGTGGTGCGCTCGGCCCCGCTCACTTCCGTTTCTTCGGGATCGCCGATGGGTGAAAGGCCGTCGTAATTTAGATCGAGGGAGATTTTTCCCGGTGCTACTGGAGAATGCTTGCCGAGATATTCGGAGCCAAGCAGGCCTTGCTCTTCAGCAGTGACCGCCGCAAAGAGAATAGAACGCGGGGCAGGCTTCGCTAGCGACCAGGCGCGCGCCAATTCCAGCAGAATGCCGCAGCCGGTGCCGTTGTCTACCGCGCCGTTGTAGATGTTGTCCCCAGGCATGCTTGGATCGATTCCCAGATGGTCGTAGTGGGCTGTATATATCACAGCTTGGTCCGCGCGTCGTGGGTCAGATCCGGGATATTTGGCGATCACATTTCTCGAGACGAAGGGGCGCAGTTGGCTGGCGACGTGGGCTTGCAGTCGCAGCGGTAATTCGATGGGCTTGAAGTCGCGCGATTGCGCTTGCTGAAACATTTTGTCAATGTCCTGGCCGGATATGGCCGCCAGTTTCCTGGCGACGTCGACGTGAATCCAGGAAGCAGCTTGCAATTTTGGTGTAGCGTCGCGGCGGAGGTGCGCGCGCTCCGTACCCTGGGAATTGCGGATCACCTGCCAACCATAGCTGGCCAAGTCAGTCCGATGGATGATTAGCGTGCCGACCGCTCCGTGCCGCGCGGTCTCTTCGAATTTATAGGTCCAGCGGCCGTAGTAGGTGAGCGCTTTCCCTTTGAAGAATTTCGGATCGTCAGAGATGGGCTCGTTCACAAAGAGCAGAGCGACCTTGCCTTTGAGGTCGAAGCCTTTGTAATCGTCCCAATTATATTCAGGCGCGGTGATGCCATAACCGACGAATACGATCGGCGCGTCGATATCGGCGCTTTCCGTTTGGCTCTCATTGTTGGTGACGAAATCATCCAGATTTTTCAGCGTAATGCTTTCGCCGTTCGCGGGCACCAGTTTGAAGGAAGTCGCCGGCAGAGTTTTCACGCCCACCATCGGCACATCCTGAAAATAGCTTCCATTTTCGGCGCCAGGTTTCAAACCGTAGAGCGCGAACTCGGTGGCGATGTACTCTGCCGCGATATCGCCGCCGCGTTGGCCGGTGCCACGGCCTTCGAGTAGGTCGCTGGACAGGAATTTGACGTGAGCACGGATTTTTTCGGGGTCGATTGCAGCGGAGGGATCGCTCGATGAGTTGGCAACGTTTTTCGGCGCGGCAAAAGAAACACCAATCAGGGCAACGACCAAAGGCGATAACAAAAGCAAGCCTGGCCTGTGCATCATTTCTTGCTGCGGTCCTTCAGCAAATTTTTCAGTTCGGACATGAATTCCTGCACGTCCTTAAAATCCATGTAAACGCTGGCGAAACGAACGTAAGCCACTTTGTCGAGTTTTTTCAGGCGGTGCATGATCATTTCGCCGATTTCCGTCGTCGTCAGTTCGCGCTCGGTGGCTTCGTGCACTACCCCTTCGATTTCGTCGACGATCGCTTCCAGCTTCGGCGTAGCCACCGGCCGTTTCTCGCAAGCTTTTAGCAAGCCTTGCAAGATTTTCTGGCGTTCGAATCGTTCGCGCCGGCCATCCTTCTTGATCACCATGTACGGAATTTCGTCGATGCGTTCGTACGTGGTGAAGCGGCGACCACATTTCAAGCATTCGCGACGGCGCCGAATCGTGTCGCCGCTGCGCCCTTCTCGAGAATCGATCACCTTATCATCGACGTGCGCACAGAAAGGGCACTTCACTCGGCAATTTCTCCTCGAGCGCTCGGAAGCTCAGCAGCCTTTTCCGCCTCGGCCATGTGGCGCAATTCGCCAAGCGACCAACCTTCATGAAGCAGGAGCGGTACGCCGGCCAGGATGCACATGGCGAAGGATATAAGCCAGAGCACGATAGCGGCGGCAAGGGCCGGCTCATTTTGTACTCCAAAGATCTCGTGGTATGCAATGAAGGAACCAGCCTGCGAACCACCTCCTACGCCCGGAGCCTGTACGGCGGAGCCCACCAGCGTAAAAGCCAATACCAACAGGGCGTCGCTCAGAGTGATGCCGGCCAGCTTTCCGCCAAAACTGTGCGACACCCACAAATACACCAGCAGCACCAGAAACCAATGGGCCATTGAGTATAGAACCGCCAAGGCCAATTGGCCCCAGGAGCGAATGGTCTGTACCCCGCGAGCAAATCCCAGAACAATGGAGGCTAATTTGGCCTTCCAGCCGTGCGCTACCACCACCCCCTGTAGCCGCCTCTCCAACAGTGCGGTGCCATGCAAGCGCAGGTACACCAGCACGATAGCCGCAAAGAGGACGCCGGCAACCAGGACGGACCCGGTGGTCTTGGCGGCGGTTTGTATTTTACTGCTTGCCTCGCCGGCGTGCGCGTGAGATTGATACAGGAGCAGGCCGAGGGCAGCGATGACGGCCGCGCTAGCAGCGTCGAATATCCGTTCGAGAACGTAAATTCCGAACATGCCGGAGAGCGGGAGTTTTTCCTTGCGTGCGAGCAGGATGGGCCGGACAGGCTCGCCCGCCCGGCCCAGTAGAAAAACGGCGGAGAAGCCCGCCAAGGTCATCGTGTAGATAGGCCAGAAATGCGAGGGACCAAGATTACGCTGAAAAACCTGCCAGCGTAGAGCGCGAAGCGCATAGCAGCCATAAATGGCTGCTATGGAAAGGACCAGAAGATAGGCATTAGCGTCCCGCAGGGAATCCAGCAGTTTGGTGCCGCTGAAATCGCCGAAATGAAATAGGCCCCGCGAACGATAAGCGACAAATCCCAGGACAGCCACGCCAATAAGGGCGATTAACAGTTTCCTCGAAGATGCACGCATGAGCCTGCCAGCGTACTGGCGGCGGGGCCTAGCGTCAAGGCGCTCCAGATCGTGGCAGTGAGCCAGGTTCCGACAAGCGCCTTTACCAAGACTTCAAGCTGCTTGCCTGCGCCGTCAGAATTCGGGCTATTGTTGAAAAATCGGGGGAGGGCCGCTGACCCGCTTCCACTTCAGGTTGACGTTTACTTCCACTCGGTTGGCGATCTTGATGAAGGGTATGCCCTTGTTCATGCCGTAGTCTTTACGGTCGAAGGCCATCGTACCAGCGATGCTGCCTGAACTTGTTCCCTTGCCGTTATCCGTTACGGTCAGCTTTTCCGTTTTGGTGACTCCGCGAATCGTAAAATCGCCTTCCAGGTCAAACGTGTTAGGTCCGGTTTGCAGAACCTTTTGTGGACTTGAACGTGATCATCGGAGACTGCTTCGCGTCAAAGAAGTCTTTGCCCTTTAGTTTGTTATTCTTCAGGCCGCTTCCGGTATTCACGCTGTCCGCCTGAATCTTGATTTCCAAAACGCTGCTCCTGACGTCGGTGGAAGCAAAGGTCAGATTGGCGTCCCACTTATCGAAGGTTCCCTTGATCGGGACGGACGACTCGACGCCAAAGGTAACGGAGCTTTCCACGGGGGTGACTTCGTAGACAGGAACCTGCGCTCGACTCACGGATAGGAACGCACAGAAGGCAAGGAGATATGCGGTTGCAAATCGCATGTCGCGTATCCTGATGGATATTGTGCGAAATTTCAAGAATTGCTTGGTCGCAGGCGGGCAAGCGCACCGCAAGTCCCAAGTAAGACGTAACTCAATTCGGCAGGTTGAGCTTCTTCAAGAGCGCGGCGAATCGCGGGTCGTTGTGCAAGCTCTTCAGTAGGGGCTCCACTTTTGTAGACCCCAGACTGGGATCACGTTGAGCATAAGCTCGGTCCAGCCACTCGAACGCCTCGTCGGTCTGGTTCCGGAAAGCATAAATCGTGGCGATCTCGAATGCATTACTTGCATGGTATTTCGTGAGTAACTCACTCAATGCGGCATCCGACTCCTTTTTCCGACCAAGCGCGTAATATGTAAGCGCATACAGATGCGCACGGTAGGGAGCGTAGTGTACGTGCTCGATTTCAGACAAAGCACCTTGTGGCCGCCTCTGCAGCAGATAGACTCGGCTTAGATTGATCGGGCTGGACCAATGATAATCGGGGCTCACTTCAAGAGCCTTCTTGCTGTGTGCTGTGGACTGGTCTAGCTGCCCCATATATAACTCGGTCTCTGCAAGGGCCTCCCAGCTATCTGCATTCAAGGGATCCAAGTCAATGGCTTGGCGGCTCAATTGAAGGGCCTTGTCAAAGCGGCCAAAGCAGGCTGCCTGGAGAGCCGCCAACCATAAATATTGAGGATTTCCCGGTTCGAGAGCAACCGCTCGCTGGAAGGAAACATTCGCTCCAGCCCAATCGTAGTCGACCTGTTGCTTAATCCGCCCCATTTGGGCATGGGCCTCTGCCAGGCTCGGGTTCAAGGATAAAGCTCGTTCAACTGCTTCCCGCGAAAGCCGGCGACCCTCTTCCATAGGGACTAGACCGTCATTGGCCTGCCAGTTGCGTACCCGAGACAGGTATGCCCAGGCCAAAGCATAGGAGGGATCAAGCTGGGTTGCTCGTTCGAAATACTTTGCAGCCATGTCCGCATCTTTGTCGGTGCTCCCCTGAAAGAAGTGGTACCCCTGCAAGTAGGCATCGAAGGCTTCCGAATTGACTGGGCGCGATCGTGTCAAGTCTTCTTGTTGCTGCGAAGTCAAACGCACCCGAATCTCCCGGGCTACAGCCTTGGCTACCTCGTCCTCGACATAAAGAGTGTCTTTCGCCGCATAGTCGTAATCCTGTGACCACAGTTGAGTTTGGTCCTTCACCTGAATCAGCTGAGCGGTAAGGCGCAGGTGATCACCGCTTTTGCGAAGGCCGTTTTCCAGCACATACTGCACGGAAAGATCGCGTCCAATCTGGTCCAGGCGTACGTCCTTGTGCTTGTATCCCATGACAGACGTTCGTGCGATCACACCCAATTGTTCAGGGTTAAGCCGGCTTAACTGCGAAATCGTCTCCTCGGTCAGCCCGTCCGCAAGATATTCCTTATTGGGATCGCCGGTGAGATTCTGAAATGGCAGTACCGCGAGCATGATTTTCTGCGACGCTGGTCGCGCTATTCCCCCAAAGTGCCGCCAGGACGCAAAACACACGACCGCCAAAAAGGCGGCAGACGCACCCACGACCGCGGCTTTCTGCCAGTGCCTCGGCGCTTTTGGAACCGCATCATCTGTGGGACTCCCGAGCGCAGGTGGCGCATCGGCCGGCGAACGTTCTTGTTTTGCGGTGTCTGCTGCTTCGGCGACCGTGACATCCGCCGTGAACTGGTAGCCCTTTCGAGCGATGGTCACGATCAAGCGAGTGTCTTCCGAGTTGTCACCTAGAGCCTTGCGCAAATGGGAGATGTATTGTGTCAGGTTCCCCTCTTCTACGAACTTGCCGCCCCACACGGCTTGCAGCAATTCCTCTTTGCTGACCAGACGCTTGGGGTTTCGAGCTAGAAAGAGCAGGACGTTGAAAGCCTTAGGGGTGAGAAAGACAGGTGAATCAGCGCGAGACAGCGTACGCTTCGCAGGATCAAGTTCAAATTGCCCGAAACGGTACAGGCTGCTCATGGGAAGGCGTCAATTCGGCAGGTTGAGCTTCTTCAAGAACGCGGCAAATCGCGGGTCGTTGTGCAAGTTTTTCAGTAGGGGGTCCACTTTTGTCCAGTTCAGATTGAGATCATGTTGGGCATAAGCTCGGTCTAACCACTCGAAGGCTTCGTCGAGCTGGTTCCGGAAAGCGTAAACGGCGGCGATCTCGGACGCACTACTTGCATGGTACTTCATCAACTCGCTCAATGCGGCGTCCGAGTCCTTTTCCCGGCCGAACGCGTGGTACGCAAGCGCATACAGACACGCACGATAGGAAGCGTAGTGTATGCGTTCGATTTCCGGCAAAGCATCCTGCGGCCGCCCCTGCATTAGGTAGATTTGGCTTAACAGGATATGGACGCCTGCCGAATCGGGCTCCAGCTCAAGGCCCTTCTTGCCGTCCGCTGCTGCTTGGTCTAGTTGCCCATTTAAACGCTCAATCTGCCCAAGGCTCCACCAACTCTCCTCATCGAGCGGATCCAAGTCAACGGCTCGGCGGCCTAATTGAACCGCTTCATCAAAGCGGCCAAACATGGCTGCCGACCAGGCCCCCATTCTTACACCTTCGGGATTACCGGGCTCGAGAGAAATCGCTCGCTGGAAGGAGGCATCCGCACCAGCCCAATCGAAGTCGATCTGTTGCTTAAGCCGTCCCATTTCGATATGAGCCTTTGCCAGATTGGGGTTCAACGATAAAGCTCGTTCAACTGCTTCACGCGCAAGCCGGCGACCCTCTTCGATAGGGATTAGACCCTCATTGGCCTGCCAGTTGCGTGCCCGAGTCAGCCATGCCCAAGCCAATGCATAGGAGGGATCAAGCTGGGTTGCTCGTTCAAAATACTTCGTAGCCATATCCGCATCTTTGTCCGTGTTCCTCTGGAAGAAGTGGTAACCCTGCAAATAGGCTTCGAACGCTTCCGGATTCACAGGGTGTGGCTGGGCCAACTCTGCTTGTTTTTGCGGAGTCAAACGGAGCCGGATCTCCTGCGCGACAGACTTGGCTACATCGTCTTCGACACGGAGAATGTCTTTCGCCACATAATCGTAATCCTTTGCCCATAGGTGAGTTTGGTCCTTCACCTGAATCAGTTGAGCGGTAAGGCGCAACTGATTTCCATTTTCGCGCAGGCTGTTTTCCAGCACATACTGCACAGAAAGATCGCGTCCAATCTGGTTCAGGCGTGCGTCCTTGTGCTTGTATCCCATGACGGACGTTCGTGCGATCACACCCAACTGTTCCGGGTTAAGCCGGCCCAACTGCGAAATCGTTTCCTCGGTCAGACCGTCCGCCAAATATTCCTTATTGGGATCGCCGGTGAGATTCTCAAACGGCAATACGGCGAGCATGACTTTTGTCGAGGCTGGCGGTTTTGCATCCCGAAATTGCCGCCAGGACGTGTAGGCGACTGCCGCCAAAATGACAGGCGACGCAGCCAGAACCGCGGCGCGCTGCCAGTGCTTTCGCGCTTTTGGAGCCAGCTCATCTGCGGGAGTCTCGAGTGCCGGTCGCGCATGGGGCCGCGAGACCTCTGCCGTGAACTGGTAGCCCTTTCGCGCGATGGTCACGATCAAGCGAGGGTCTTCCGGGTTGTCCCCGAGGCCCCTGCGTAAGTGCGAAATGTATTGCGTCAGATTCCCCTCTTCCACGAAAGTGTCGCCCCAGACGGCTTGCAACAATTCCTCTTTGGTGACCAAGCGGTTGGGGTTTTGCACCAGGAAGAGAAGAACGTCAAAGGCCCTAGGGGTGAGAGAAATGGGTGAGTCATCCCGCGACAGCGTGCGCCGACCTGGGTCTAGCACGAACTGGCCGAAACGGTACAAGTTGGTCATATGAGAGCGGTTAGCTTACACCTTACGTGCCCGTTCGGAGTTTTTCATCTTTTTTCAGAGTTTCCTGAAGGACTTCCCAACTGCTCACCTTGAGAATAGGCCCCTGGAAGCCCAGCTAAGCGTCGAAGACAAAAGTATGGCGAGTCAAAACATAGTGTTCCGGGGAGAACTTCAGAGTGCTGAAGGGAGTCCCTCAAACGCGTGCCGCCTATATCCGAAACTGGATTACGCACAGCAAAGCTGGATCGGCGTCAATCTCGACATGGAAGGACGCAACCTAACCGAGTTCTACCTCGCCGAAGGACAGAGGCTCGCCCACATCGGGAGCTGGGCATTCAACGCTGCTGGATTTGATTACTGGTCTCCCGAATTGTTTCAGATTCACGGTCTTGATGCGAGCGGCAGTGCCCCTACGACAGAGGAGTATTTGGACCTCGTACACCCAGAAGATCGCGGGTTCATGAAACAAGAAATTGAGAAGATGTTAGTCGACCATCGCGGCTTCGACTTCACAAAACGAATTGTGCGGCCTGATGGAGAGATTCGTTACCTACGTTTTGTGGGTGTTCCGGTGACTCATGGGGCGACGTTCCAAGGGTTCGTTGGGACTGGAATGGATGTCACTGAGCAAGAGCAATCTATGCAGGAGCGCCGCCGTCGCGAAGCCTACCTTGCCGAAGCCGAAAGACTCAGTCACACAGGCAGCTTCGGATGCAAAACCTCATCAAGCGAGATGTTGTGGTCGGAGGAGACCTTTCGAATTTTTGGATACGATCCCATCACCACGCCTGCTGTGGAAGCGATCCTGCGACGCGTTCATCCGGAAGACAAGGCTAGGGTTCAGGCGCAAATCGCTCGTGCAAAGAGTGAGGGTAAGGATTGCGATCTGGAGTATCGCCTCTTGTTGCCCGACGACTCGATCAAGCATGTTCACGTCGTGGCTCATGCAGTGAAAGATGAATCAGGAGGATTGGAGTTTGTAGGGGCTGTAACGGACGTCACCGAGCGCAAACACGCCGAGGAGGAACTTCAGCAGCTTGTTGATTTCGTTCGCCACATCATTACGGTGCTTTCATCAAACGGCAAAATTACTTACGCAAACCGCGTGGCGAGGGAATACACCGGTCTGACTCTTGACGAGTATCGCTCGCTAGACGTACTTGCTCGAGTAATCCATCCCGATGATCTGGAGAAGATGCGAACCCTTCGCGAACGCGGACTTTCCGCAAATAACCCGTTTGAAATCGAAGCGAGGACGCTACGGAGGGACGGCGCCTGCCGGTGGTTCCTCTATCGTTATAACCCATTGCGTGACGAACATGGACAGATCACGCGTTGGTACGTTACCGGGACCGATATCGAAGATCGCAAGAGATGCGAGGAGAGGCTGCAACAGGAAAACGTCGCGCTCCGTGAAGAAATCGATAAGGCCTCGATGTTTGAAGAGATCGTTGGAACATCTCCCGCTTTGAAGAATGTTCTTTCGCGCATCTCCAAAGTCGCACCGAGTGATTCTACCGTTCTCATCACGGGTGAAACAGGAACCGGCAAAGAGCTGGTTGCACGCGCCATACATCGAAGATCAGATCGTGCTTCGCGCGCGTTCGTTAGTGTGAACTGTGCGGCAATCCCCCGTGATCTGATCGCCTCGGAGTTGTTCGGCCATGAGAAGGGCGCCTTCACGGGCGCGACTCAGCAGCGCCTGGGTCGGTTTGAGCTAGCAAATGGAGGCACGATCTTCCTCGACGAAGTCGGAGAACTTCCAGCCGAGACCCAAATTGTTCTCCTGCGTGTTTTGCAGGAGCATGAGTTTGAGCGCATCGGCGGCAGTCGTCGAATTCGCGCTGATGTCCGGGTGATCGCTGCCACCAACCGCGACTTGCAGGGCGCCATCAGCGCGGGGTCCTTCCGAAGCGATTTGTTTTACCGGCTGAATGTCTTCCCGATTGAGATGCCTTCTCTTCGTGAGCGGAGAGAGGACATTCCTCTGCTGGTGGAATACTTTATCGATCGCTATGCGCGAAAAGCTGGCAAGGACATAAAACGTGTCAACAAGAAGGCGCTGGAATTGCTTCAGTCATATTCCTGGCCGGGAAACATTCGCGAACTGCAGAACATCATCGAGCGTTCGGTGATACTTTGCGAAACGGAGATCATTTCGATCGACGAAAACTGGTTACCGCAGCCGCGGCCAATGACCCCAGAACCGAAACAGCAACTTGAGCTTACTCGGAGACTCCTCGAGCAAGAGAAGGACATGATTGAGGAGGCCTTAAAAGCAAGCCTAGGACGTGTATTTGGACCCGCGGGGGCCGCGGCGAAGTTGGGCATTCCCCGGTCAACGCTAGAATCTAAGATCAAGTTACTGAAAATCAATAAGAACCGCTTCCGGACTTTGTCGGAAATTTGAGGGCTCAAGCTCGCGGTTTTCCGAACCGGTCGCCAACTATAATTCGTGACGGGTTACCGGAAACTTGACTCGCCACCCGGGCTGTGTCGACCCGTGCGCCCGTATTGCGCCGGCTATCTAGCGTTTCGTCGTAGGTCGCGGACGGTCCCGCGGATCAGAAATTCCGTGGGTAGCACCCTGCGGCTGAAAGCCATGTGCGGATGATGCAGGCGCTCCAGAAGCATCTTCATGCAGGTTTCGCCGATTTCTTCTTTGTGGACGCGAACGGTGGAAAGCGGCGGATCCATTAGTAGCGCTTCTTCGCGGTCGTCGAACCCCACCAGGCTGATCTGATCCGGCACCTTTACTCCGCGGCGGGACAGTGCGCGCCAAAGCCCGAAGGCGATTTCGTCGTTGCCGGCGACTACGGCAGTCGGCCGCGGACGGTGCGCGAGAATGCTCCCTATACTCTTTTGACCGAAATCGCCGAAAGTCAGCATGTTGCCGGCTGTTATCAATACCGGCTTCAGTTTGTTCTCGCGCATGGCCCGGCGGTAGCCTTCAAACCGCCGACGCAGCCACGGATGCGAAATGTCGGCGGTGAAAACGATCTGCCGGTGGCCCTTACCAATAAGGTAGCGGGTGGCATGAAGCGTGCCGTCAAAGTCATCGAAGCCGACCTGGTCGAATTGCTGCTGGTTCTCCATTCCCACCACATTGTTACTGAAGGCCACGAAGGGCATATGGATGGAACCGATTCTGTCTAGCAGATTCGGATAAATCGTACCCGCTAAGATGACGCCGTCGATCAATCCATGCTCGCGAAGAACGGGCGGGAGGTCGATACTTTCCGGAGGTGTCTTGGGCGAATAATGCAGGGCGGCGAACAACACGTGTTGTTTCATGCCACTGGCATACGACTCCACTCCTTGCAGGATGCGCGCATGAAATGGATGCAGGAAATCGCGGTTGCTCAGGAGGAAGCAGACCATTTCCGCGCGGCGTTTGAGGATGCGGCGCGCTTGCGCATTGGGGCGGAACCCGAGACGGTGGATGGCTTCCAGCACGCGGGCCCGGGTTTTCCGGCTGACTTGCGAGCTGGAATTCAATACGCGCGAGATCGTCCCGATACCGACCCCTGCGGCCCGGGCTACCTCGCGAATCGTCGTCTTTGTTGGAACCGCTTCCATCTACCGTATGGACCTCTCGTCGCCTTAGCGTCTTGGACGTTTAAGTCGCATGGGAAGTGCGATCGCCTTTCCGGTGCAAGCTTACCACAGGATAGCCATGACCAGGGCGGCCAATGAGCTTGGCCAGCGTATCCGCGTATCTCGGAAACTAGTAGAAAAACGATTATGTGACATCGATTTTTCAAAAAAGCTGCTTGACAGGGGCCTTTTGGTCAGTTAGGGTGTGGAACCAGTTCCAGTCAATCTGGAGCTTTTGACGACGCGGGGTGTGTGATGAAAAAACTGTTTGCTCCCTCTCATGGTCAGGTATTTTCCTGCCCTATTTGTTCCCACAAAAGTAGCCACTGGATGAAAGGCCATTTTGGCGGCGGATTGACCCATTTGTGGCATCTGAGTATTGCGGCATTGCTGGCCATAATTCTCTTGTCCGTTCCGGCGCCGGTGCGAGGCCAAGCGGTCAATGCGACTCTGCTCGGCACGGTGACCGACTCATCGGGCGCCCCGGCGGGCAACGTAAAGATAACGATCACGGAAATGAATACCGGCATTAGCCGGAACTCGCAGACCAACGACAGCGGCAACTATGTTGCCCCCGATCTGCCACCCGGAACGTATAAGGTGACCGCGGAACTGTCCGGATTCAAGCGCGAGTCGAGAGCCGGCATTGATCTGATCGTGAACACCACCGAGCGCGTCGACTTGGTTCTTCAACCTGGAGATGTCTCGGAAACGATCACCGTGGAGGCGGAAACTCCCATCCTGCAAACCGAGCGAGCCGACACTGGCCGTAAAATCGAAAGCGTGCTGACGGAGAATGTACCGCTGGGCACCAACCGCAATTTCCAAAACCTTCTGAACATCGTGCCCGGCACAACGCGCGCCACTTTCCAGCACTCCCAGTTCTTCAACGCAAGCAACTCGTTGCAGACGGAAGTGAACGGCCAACTGCGCGAGGGCAACAACACCCAGATCGAGGGCATCGACGACAACGAACGCACCGGTCTTCTGCAGATTCTGATCCCGCCACTGGAAGCCATCCAGACGGTCGACGTTTCCACCAGTAATTTTGACGCGGAACTAGGTCGCGCGAGTGGCGCCGTTACCAACGTCATCTTGAAGTCAGGCACCAATAACTACCACGGCGCTGCCTACGAGTTTGCTAGAAACAGCTTTTTCAACGCCCGCAACTTCTTTGATCCTTCCGTCGGCCATCTCGCTTACAACTATTTCGGCGGCAATATTGGCGGCCCCATCAAGAAAAATAAGCTCTTCTTCTTTGCCGACTATTTGAAGATCTACGATCATGAGGCAAACACAAACCTGGTCACCATTCCCACCGTGGCCCTCCGTTCGGGTGATTTGAGTACGTCGGCGACGGCAATCTATAATCCCTTCAGCGGAGACACCGCGGACTGCCTCCCCGGCGGCACCGCCAAGCTCTGCGGCACAAATCGCACGCAGTTCAGGGCCTCCTCCACTCCCAACACAGCTACGGTAGCCGGTCCCAACGGGACAATGGTGGATGCCTTCAATTCCGCCTGTACCAACCCAGCCGGTTGCCTCAACATGATTCCGGCCGCGTTGATTAATCCGATCTCGGCTAAGCTCCTGAACTTTTTGCCCGCACCAACCGCCGCGGGTAACACGAACAACTACTTCGCGTTACTGGGATTCCACAAGGATACGGATTTCGTGGATGCCAAAATGGACGCTAACCTGACCGATAAGGATCGCCTTAGCGCGCGGTTCAGCTTCCAGCGTCCGGTTGTTTTGCAAGCCCCGATATTTGGTATTGCAGGCGGACCCGCGCAAGGCAACTTTGAAGGCAGCGGTTTTCAGAATACGTATAGCCTCGGTCTCAATTACAACCGCTTTTTCTCGAACACGCTCGTCGCTGAGTTCCGCGTTGGCGTGGCCTGGTACCATAACGAGGCTCACAACACCGATTTCGGCACGACTACTTCGCAATCCCTCGGCATTCCCGGCGTTAACCTCGACGCGATAACCAGCGGAATCGTGGGTATTACGATCAACGGTGGTTTTTCCAACCCGTTGATCGGCTACTCGGCGAGCTTGCCTTGGATCCGCGCGGAAACGAATATCGACTTTGCGAACACATGGACGAAGATTATTCGCAACCATACTCTGAAGTTTGGCGGCGACCTGCGACGCGTTCGCGACGCTTTGCTCCAGGAGCAAACCTTCAGTCCGCGCGGTCTTTACACCTTCAACGATGGTCAAACCGCGCTCAACACCGGAACCAGCGCTTCCAAAACCAGCTTTACCAATGACTTCGCCAGCTTTTTGCTGGATGTGCCGGGCCAAGCGGGCCGCGACCTGGCTACCTTCTTCCCCAACTACCGGGCATGGCAACTCTTCACCTTCGCGCAAGATCAATGGCGGGTCACCTCCAAATTCTCCGCGAATCTGGGAGTCCGCTGGGAGTTCTATCCCGCTGCCACTCCTGTCAAGCCAGCTGGCTTTTCAAATTACAATCCGGTCAACAATACGCTGGTGCTCAGCGGCATAGGCGGCAATCCGGATGATCTCGGAATCAAAACTCATTACAAATATTTCGCGCCCCGTCTTGGATTGGCATACCGTTTGAAGGAATCGACCGTAATCCGCGCTGGATTCGGCATCAGCTACACTCCGTTTCCCGACAACAGCTACGCTTACAATTTTCCCGTGCGGGCCAATAATGCCTTCAATCCCGCGGTTGGAACCTTCGACCCCGCGGTCCTTCCCAGCGGACAAATCGCAACTTTCCAAAACGGTTTCCCTGCGCCGATTCTCCCCGCCATTCCGGCCAGCGGGATCATTACCAATCCCGCTGTCAGTGTGAACTATTTCACGGTTAATCAAAACTTTAAGAACCCGTATGTGGAATCGTGGAATTTTGCCATCCAGCAGTCGCTGCCTTGGCGTTTCGTTCTCGATTTAGCCTACGTTGGCAATCACAGCGTTGACACCGTAGTCAATTACAACCTGAATGCGGCTACGGTAGCCGGCCTGGGCAACCAGGGGCTTCCCGAATTCAACACCTTCGGGCGAACAGCGAGCACCAATCTTCTCTTCGCGGGTTATTCCTCCAGCTACAACGCCCTGCAGGTGAAGTTTGATCGACATTTCTCGAATGGCTTCGCGACCACGACCGCTTACACCTTTGGCAAAGGCATGGGTTTTCAAACCGGCGACGATGGCGGCCTCTCGTTCTATATCAATCAACGCCGCGATTACGCCCGCAACGATTTCGACCGCACCCAGACCTTCGTGCAGAGCCTTGTGTACGATTTGCCGTTTGGAAAGGGTAAGAGCTTGCTGTCCTCCGGTGTGGGCGCCGCGATCCTAGGTGGCTGGCGCATATCCAGCTTCATGACCATTATGTCCGGCCTTCCCATGTACTTTACGGCGAACAGCACCTCACTTCAGGCGCCTGGCAACACGCAAACCCCTAATTTGGTCGCTCCGGTGCAAATCCTGCACGGGATCGGCCCCGGCAATCCCTGGTTCAGCACTTCGAGCTTCGCTGCCCCGGCAGCCGCTACGTTCGGTAACGTGGGACGGAACTATCTTAGCGGACCAAACTTCTTCGACCTGGATGCGGCGCTCTCCAAATCGATTCGCATGACGGAGCGCTTCAGCCTAGACCTCCGCCTCGAAGCATTTGGCGCTACGAATACGCCGCAGTTCTTCTTTAATAACACCAATGGTACACCGTCGGGAGGTACCGCGTCGGGTACAACGCTGGGCAGCACTAGCTTCGGTCAGATCACCAGCGCCAGTGGGGGCCGCGTACTTCAACTCGGCGCAAAACTAAACTTCTAACGTCGCGATGACAGGGACGCGTAGCGCGGTTCCCTGCTTTCCGGCGGCAACCACAGTCTGACTGAACTCATCCCGCAGTGCGACTGCATGTACGAGGCGCGGCTGGACGATGTACTATGCGTTTTGCGTGAGCACATTTCATACAAGGCGGCGAATATGGAGATGGAGCGGCGTGAATTCTTGAAGACGACCGGAAAGGCGGTAACTGCGGGCGCGGCTGCGCTCGCACTGGGTGGTAAGATCCTGGGCGCGAACGATCGCGTGTGTGTGGCGATTTGCGGTGTGCGCGGCCGCGGCAACGACCACATTCGTGGGTTTGAGAAGGTCCCAGGAACCGAGATCGTAGCAATCTGCGATGTGGATGAAAGCGTATCGATCAAGCGTATCGGAGAGATCGAGAAGCTCGGCTTGCCAAAGCCGAAATCGTACGTGGACGTTCGCAAACTGCTGGAAGATAAAGAGATTGATGCCATTTCGATTGCCACGCCGAATCATTGGCACTCGCTGATGGCCATCTGGGCCTGCCAGGCTGGCAAAGATGTCTACGTGGAAAAGCCATGCTCGCACAACACGTTTGAAGGTCGGCAGTTGGTGGCCGCGGTAAAAAAGTACAACCGCATTTGCCAGCACGGCAGCCAATCGCGCTCGAATCCCGGAATGATAGAAGCCACCAAGCATCTTAGCGACGGGACCATTGGTGATGTGTATCTGGCGCGCGCGATTTGCTACAAGTGGCGGCCGTCGATTGGCCATGCTAAAGAAGAAGCGGTACCGGCTGGCGTGAATTACGATTTGTGGACCGGACCAGCGCCGCTGAAGCCGTTCACCCGCAATCGCTTTCACTACAACTGGCATTGGATCTGGGATACCGGCAACGGTGAAGTCGGCAACCAGGCGATCCATGAAATCGATATTGCGCGGTGGGGTTTGGGTGTGGGCTTTCCCGTATCGGCATCGGCGATGGGCGGGCATTTCATGTTCGACGATGACCAGGAAACACCGAACACCTTGAATGCGACGTTCTGCTTCGAGGCTCCGGTCGGAAAGCGGAAGATGATGGAGCTGGAAGTCCGTCACTGGATCACCAATCACGAGGCGGAACTTGGCACGGGTGCTTACGGGGCCGGCGGCGTGCCGGCCGCTGGCCTTACTTCGTCTGCGACGAAACAGCCCGCTGGCCAGCAGCAGTCTTTGGGTCCCAAGGATGCCAAGACAAATACTATCGGCAACATTTTCTACGGCTCAAACGGATATCTGGCCGTCGATGGCTATGACGCGTACAAGACTTGGATAACCGATCAGGTTGAACCCGGACCTTCGGGCAAAGCCGCCGGCGATCACTATGCGAACTTCATTGATTGCGTGCGCAGCCGTCGTGCCCAGGATATTCATTCGCCCATTGAGGAAGCGCACATTTCGACCACGCTGGTTCACTTGGCCAATGCTTCCTACCGGCTGGGCCGCATGCTGAAATTTGATCCGGCAACGGAGCAAGTAGTTGGCGATGAAGAAGCTAATCGCATGCTGCGAGGAACTTATCGTAGCCCGTTCGTCGTACCCGAGCAGGTTTGATTTCGGGTCTCGCTCATCCCAACTCCGTCACGTTGAAACCGCTGCGCTCAGTGGATGCACTTGGCGTTCGATCTCCGATTCGGCACCAGAACGCCGGGCAACTTCCAGATCGTAGAAGTTCTGCAGGTTGAGCCAGAACTCAGGGTTGGTTTTGAAATATCGGGCGAGACGAAGAGCGGTCTCAGCGGTAATCCGCCGCCGCTCGTGCACGATTTCCCCGATGCGGATAGCCGGGACGTGCAACTCCAGCGCTAATTTGTTGACCGTAAGACGCAGCGGCTTCATGAAGTCCTCGCGGAGGATCCCTCCGGGGTGAACGGGTGGCAATAATATTTTGGCTTTGCTCATGCGCCCTGGTTTATTGCCTACCATAGTAGCTTGAGTCCGAATTGAACCTGCCGCGAAAACGTGGACGTGCTGGTGATGGCGCCGGCGGTGCCGGAGAGGCCGGTGAGGTTTGTGGCTGTCGGTGGCGTGAAGACGATCAGATTTGGGGTGTTGAAGTTGGCGCGATTTAGAAGGTTGAAGATTTCGGCGCGGAATTGCAGGCTTAGACGCTCGCGGATGGCGGTGTCTTTCAGCACGGAGAAATCCCAGGTGGCCAGACCGGGTCCGGTGTAAGTGTCACGACCAACGTTTCCATAAAAGCCGCTGTTCGATGGCGGAGCGATGAACGCCGCGGGATTGAACCACTGGCTGGGATGGCCGAGAGCGATCGGGCCAGAGAAATTGGGATTGAGAAAAGGACGCACGGGATTGCGTGTGTCGCCGTTGTTGGAGGGGTTGTAGCTGAGCTGCGGCGTGAGGGGAAAGCCGGACTGCACCGTGACGACGCTTGCGACAGACCATCCGCTGATTAATTTGCCGTTGAAGCCTTGCAGGCCGTTTGCAAAACTCTGGCCCCGTCCGAATGGCAGCGCATATAGTGCATTGATCACTCCCGCGTGCCTCACATCGAACGTTGCGGGCCCCTTATCCGTTCGCAAATTGAACGGGTTGGAAACGAGGCCGGGCGCATTGCCTGCAGTGGTCTGGTTGACGGAGTCGCCGTCGTCCAAAGTCTTCGAGAAGGTGTAGACACCGCGGAGCGAGAAGCCGTGGCTGAAACGGCGCCGCAGATCGACTTGCAAGGCATGATACGAGCTGTCGCCGCGAGAAAACCACGTCCAGGTGTTGGCGATCGCGGTGTTGGGGCGCGGCGTTGCCGGCGCAACGAAGGGAATGAAGTACATGCCGGCGGGAACGGGTGCGCCGGCCAGCGGCGATCCGAGAGGAAAGCCGATATTCGGAGAATTCGTAGCAGTGATCGCCTTGCTGGGATCGAATGTCGGGAAAACGGCCGGGCACGGCGAAGCGGGGCAAATAACGGGAGTTGGCTCGTTAGCGTCGACTCCGACGATTTCGTGATACCCGTGCGAACCTACGTAGCCGACGGTGAAGGCCGTGTTGGGCGAAAGTTGGTGCTCGACGCGAAGGGACCAGGAAATCAGCGATGGCGTTTTCATGTCGGGTTGAACGCCGCCAGGGACGAGCTTGGCGCCCTTGGGAACAGGGGCGGCCGGATCGACGGGTAGGTTGGAAACGCTCAATGCTGAGATGCTATATGTGGGATTGAAGGGCGCGTTTTGGTCGGCGCGGTAGCCGAGGGCGTCTTGCAGATCGTTGTACATGCCGAAGCCGGCGCGGAAGACGGTTCTTGCTCCGAACGGACTCCAGGCCACACCGACGCGCGGCTGGGGAAGGGCAATCGCATTGTTATGGGTGAATAGCGCGGTTCCGATGTGGGGCTGCGTGTTGATGGCGCCGCTGGTGAAATCGTAATTGGAGGCGCGGCCGTGCGGCTCATTCCAGCCATTGGAGGTTTCATCGCGAACTCCGATGGAGAAGGTCAGTTTCGGGCTCCAGCGAATCACATCTTCGGTGTACAGAGCGCCAAACCAGGCGCGCCAGTTCATTTCCGTGGGCGCTGGGTCGAACAAAAAAGAGCTGGTCGTACCTTGAAGAAAGGTCTGCAAGCTGGCGAACGTCGCCTGCCCGAACTGGCTGAGAGCGATTGTTTCATTGGACTGAAATTGCTGGGCCCATGCGCCCAGGCTTAACTGATTCCGGCCATTCGTGATGGTGACGCGATCTTCATAGGTATAAATATTTCTGTGGATGCGGAGATTGCTGCCGTTGTTGCTGCCGGCCAGGCCGATCGCGGCTTGCGGATTGGACGCCGCGCTGCCGCCTACGACTACCGCGCCGACGGGATGGCCGAGCAAAAAACCGGGCACGGATGCGGCGGGCGTTCCTGGCGTGGGCTCGCCGGTAAAGAAATACCCGGCACGCGAGAAACCGAGGCGGAAGGTGTTGAGGATGGCGGGCGAGAAAATGTGGGTTTCTTCCAGACTTACGACCTGCTCGCGGAGGGTGACTACGTCGGACATGAAGGGGTTGACCGGAGTCGCGGTGAAGTCGTCGCCATCATCGGCGGTGTAGATTGCAGCGAGAGAATCTCTTCGCGAAAAAATATGGTCAAGGCGGGCGGTGCCGAAATCTTCGCGAATGGTTTGCGGAGGGCTGCTAGAGATTTGGGATATCCCATAGGTTTGCCCAGGGATGTCCAATTCAGGCGCGCCAACAGCAGGCGTGGGCCATAGATTTAGCAGCGGTTGAACGCTAGGTGCAGCGTTCGCTCGCGCCGCCAAGCCGGGAACGAAAGCGACAGAAGTCTGGTGCAAGTTCTGGCGAAACCCTTCGTAGTTCGTGAAGAGGAAAGTCTTGTCGGTGCGGAGCGGGCCGCCGGCGGAGGCTCCGAATTGATTGCGCTGGAAGGGCGGTGCGGAGCCTTGGTCAAAGAAGTTGGCAGCGTCCAGCGCGTTATTACGAAGGAACTCGAAAAGGGCGCCGTGCCACTGATTGCTGCCGGACTGGGTGATGATTATCACTTGGCCGCCGGGGTGCTTGCCGAATTCGGCGCCATAGGAATCCGGCTGCACGGTGAATTCGCGAACGGCGTCGACACCGAGCAGCATGCCGCTGGTCCCGCCGGGTTGCATGTTGTTCTCGGCGGCGCCAGTGTATTCGACACCGTTGAGGAGAAACAGATTTTGCTGCGGGCGGTTGCCCTCGACGGCGAAGTTGTTGGCGGTGGTGGAATTGGAGATGCCGGTGCCGCCGGTTTTTTGCGAGGTGAAATTGACGATGCCGGGATTGAGGGGAAGCAGGAGGTCGTAGCTGCGGCCGTTGAGCGGAAGATCCTTGACTTGTTTTTCGCCGACGAGTCCGGAAATGTCGCCACTGGTCGCGACGACCAGCGGGGCATCGGAGGTGACGCTGACCTGCGTTTCGATGGTGCCGATTTGTAGCGAGAGATCGACTCTCGCTTCCTGGCCGACAGCGAGATTAACGCCGTTCCGAATCTCGTCGCGGAACGCGGCTTTGGTCGCATGCACTTCGTACTGACCGACAGCAAGGGACAAGATCAGATAACGGCCAGCATCGTCGGTGGCGGCGGTTCGCAACGCTCCGGTTTCCAGATTTTTCGCGGTCACCGTCGCTGTAGAAATCGGGGCGCCGGACGCGTCGGTGACGATACCCGTGATGGTGGCAGTTACTTGCGCACGCGCGGTGTGCGAGGAAATTGCGGCGAAAACGGTGGCTGCAACGAGAAACACCCGGTAGAATCGCATGAGTTGATTACATACGATCCAGGTCGTTAGGTCAAATCGACTTAATCCGAATAAAGTCTAGACGGAATAATGCGGCTTGCCGCGAATATCCAGGCTAATTTATGAGCGTCCAGTCTTTCCGAGTCGCGGTCCTTCTAATGAAACGGCAAATGGCGTGGACTCGTTTGCTCTACTGTCGTATTCTCTGCGCATGACACTATCAGCGCGAAACCGGCTCGAAGGCAAAATCGTCGAAATACAAGTGGGCGGTGTGATGGCCCATGTGGTGGTTAGCGTGGGCAAAAATCTGATCGAGAGCGTAATAACAAAGCGGAGTGTTGACGAAATGAAGCTCAAGGTTGGAGATACTGTGTCCGCAGTGATCAAATCCACGGAAGTGATGCTAGAAAAGAGCTGACCCTTTCTACATTTCAAGTTGTAAGGAGACGCCGCATCATGGATCGCACAATCCGCGTGTCTCTTCTATCGATTCTAAATATTTCGTTTATTCTGATCACTCCGGGTGTGCGCGTGGCGTTCGCACAAACCGCACCGGCCACCGCCGACCTGCGGATCAGCGGGGCGGTCTCTACGCCGCTGGTTCTCACGGTCGCTGACCTGAAGAATATGCCGCGAAAGCAGTTGTCGGTGGTGAATCCGCACAACAAGAAGACAGAGGCGTATGAAGGCGTGCTTCTCGAGGACCTGTTGCGCAAGGCCGGTGTGGCGCAGGGAGAGAATCTCCGCGGCCCTGCCATGGCTACCTATGTTCTGGCGGAAGCGACCGACGGATACCGAGTGGTTTTCTCATTGGCTGAACTGGATTCCGGGATCCTCGAGTCCGAGGTGATTGTGGCCGACACGATAGACGGGGCGGCCCTGGTAGCTAAAGAGGGGCCGTTCCGGTTGGTTGCACCGCATGAGAAGCGACCGGCCCGCTGGGTTAGAATGCTCAAATCCATCACGGTCGTGCGCATTCCTTAGGAGCGGGCCGCGTTGTGGGGCGGCCCAGCAGCCTATTCTGTAACGTCCACGCGAAGAATCTGACCCAGTCCTGGCGGCGCAGCGCCAAAATTCGAAATATAAATTGCACCGTCTGGCCCGATGGTCATTGCCGTAGGGACTACGAGTCCAGTTACTATGTCTTCCGCTTCGCCGGAAGGGCTGACCCGAACAAGCTTACCGGCGCCGGGATTGGGAAATCCGGGCGCGTCTGACAATTCAAGCACGTAGAGTCGGTCGCGAAGGTCAAAAGCAAGCCCCACTACGGTCGTGAGTCCAGCATCCCAAACCTTGAATTCGCCACTTGGCGTCAGCTTAAAGACGCTCGCGTCTCCGGGATTGATGGGGAACGGTGCCAGGTTGCCGAAAAAAAAGTTGCCATGGTAAGTGATCCCGGTAGGGCCGACCCACGT
>Ga0307478_10000656_pt1 | contig 34188 bp, 34 predicted proteins | sample atmos_gasesECM4C_2_FD_203713 | JGI IMG/M metagenome (GOLD analysis project Ga0307478, IMG submission 203713) | Hardwood forest soil microbial communities from Morgan-Monroe State Forest, Indiana, United States - atmos_gasesECM4C_05 | ecosystem: Environmental > Terrestrial > Soil > Temperate...
CGCCAACCACGCCGCGGTTCAGGTCATCAAACGGTCCCGGCGCGCCGCCGGCCCCGATGTCCGCGTGCTTGACCACACCCTGCAGCTGACGGAGCGACGTCGTATCCGTCCGATACGGCGTCAGGAAGGCGTCATAGGTCAGGTACGCATCGGTGCCGTTGGGCGAGATGGCGATGGCGGTGTAGATGGGCCGGTCCGGACTCGCGGACACAGCCGTGGCTCCTGACCAGGTTTGGCCCTGGTCGGTCGAGTAGCTGATCATCGACTTTTCGTTGTTCAGGCCATCGCGCGCGTCAGACCAGTTGAGCAGTAGCTCGTTGGTCGCGTCCGAACCGTTGGGCGCGCCGTTGGCGATGTCCACGCTCGGCGCGGCGGCCAGGTCGGCACGGGCTCCGGCGATGCCGTCCATCACCACCCGGCCCAGCGCGGGGTCGAAGACGCCCGGCTTGACCACCGGGAACAGGAACCGGAACGGCTCGAACGTCTTGCCGCCATCGAACGAGCGCGACAGCAGCTCACCAACCTGTTTGTTGGCGCCGGACCCGAGGCCAAAGACGTATACGACGCCGTGGCTGTCGGTCCTGATGGTGCAGCCGTCCGGCGGATTGAGCTGGCCATTGTTCACGGCCGAGCTGATTTGCAGGCTCGTCCAGGTGGTACCGCCGTCGGTCGACTTGAGCAGCATCAGCGGGGCCGGTGCCGCGTGGGCACTCTTCTCCTGGCCGCGGAAGGCGGCGTTGCACACATAGACGTTGCCGAAGAACGGGCTGCTGGCCGCGTTGTCCGCCCAGATCTGCTCCTTGTCGCTGAAGGTCGTGGACGCCTGGTTGCTCGCAATGACGGGCGCCGACCAGGCGCTGTTGTTACCCGCGGCCGCCGCCGCGAGATTGTCGGTGTGAGAGACCGCGATCCCCTCGAAGCCCTTGAAGGTCTCGTCACGCTTGGCGAAAAGGTTCGAGGTCAAGTTCGCGTAGTAGAGGCGCGACCCGTTGCTCCAGGAGAAGCCACTCGCGCTCGGCTGCGGCCCGAACGCCAGCGCCGGATCGCCGTCGGAGGTTAGTCCCGCCGCAGCGTAGTTGGGCAGGGTGCCAATCGGACCGTTCGCTACCGTCGTTCCGGTGCGCGCCGACCGGCCGGTGTAGGTCGGTTGCGTCCAGCTGGTACCGCCGTCAAACGAGAAGTAGATCCCGGAGGTCCCAATGCCCGGCGTGAACGGGCAGCTGTTTCCATTGCACGGCGCCAGGTCGATTTCCTCATTGGACCCTGCAGCCAGGACTGACGGATTGTGCGCGTCGACCGCAATCGTTGGCTCATTCTGCTTGTTCTGCGGGAACGTGGTCGACGGGCTGCCATTCGTGACCAGCACATCGCCGGCCGCCATCGCCGGCACGACGCCGGCCACCAACGCCAATCCCGCGCTGATGATCAGCAAGCTCTTCTTCGGACGCCACTGGGTGATAGATCCGATTCGCATCCGTACCTCCTGTCTAACGATGCCTACGTCTCTTGGTCGAGTGCCCCAACACGGTCACGGCACCCTGACGGTCGCGATCACCTGTTGTTGGTAGTGGCTCGGATTCGAGCCGTCGTCGTAGGTACTGGTCGACGTCGTGTAGTCGGTCAAACCGCCGGAAGCCACGCTGGGCCCGGTGATGTTGCCGTAGTAGTCGCCGATGAACCCTTCTGCCGAGGCTGGGCTGCTGGGCTTGGGTTGGTTCAGCTGCGGATCCCAGGTGTGCTGGCTGATCCGGATGTTGTTCCCGAGGGGGCTAAGCGTCGCACTGTAGAACTGGATGCTCGAGTTGATGCAGTAGTTCGTGAAGCCATAGGGCGGAAGCGGACCCTGAGACCCGGAATAGCTGGCGCTCTGCTGGTCGAGAGCGAGCCCGGCCCCGATCGCCTCGCTTGTTCCCGCTGCCGGGCACGCCAGGCGCCGGTCGTAAAACGCGACGCTGACCGTCCCGTTGGCGGCGGCCGTCAGGTTGGGCTGAACGGCATCGATGTTGGGGTTGGCGTTGTCGTTGACCTGGATCGGCGATGACCACCTTCTGCCGCCGTCGTACGAGGCACTGAGGATCAGGTTGCCGAAGCCGCTGCTGTGGTCTTCCCAGCTGACATAGAGCGGGTAGCTCCCGTTGACCCGTTGCTGGCCGACGGTGAACGTGTCCTCGATGCCGTCGCGGAAGCCGGTGTTCGGATACTCGAGTGGCGGCGAAATCACGTCCGAGATGACAGACGACACCGACTGCCAGGTGACGCCACCGTCCGTGGACTTGTCCAGGATGATGCCGGTGCAGCAGAAGCCCTGCTTCGGCTCGAAGTTGGTGATCGTCGTGTACACGACGCCGTTGCCGTCAACGTGGGGCAGCAGATAGGTGTCACCCTGGGGGTTGTTGCCTGCCGTGGGCAGCGACTGCGGTGCCGACCATGCCGTGTGGCTGGGGCCCTTGCCGATGACGTCCGCATATGACACCCAGGGCACGGCGGAAATGCCGTCGAAGACGGTCCACATGGCGTAGATCCGGTTCTTGTGCGCGCTCGTCGGGCTGGTGTCGACGGTGATCCACTGTTTGTCGGGCTCGCGCCCCTTGGCGGGATAGGGTGCCACGACGTCCATCTGGCCCGCGCTCGTCGACCAGTCGATCGCCGTCCTCGCGCCGTGTGGGCGCGTCGCGAGCGTGATCGCTTCCGCCGGCACGCTCGGGTTCGGTTCTTTGTTCTGATTGGTCTGGAAGTTGTGACCGCCGGCGCTCGTGTAATAGAACTGGTAGGGCAGGATCAGCGCGTAATAGTTGCCAAAGGTGTCGAAGGCCCCGACGGGATCGGTATTGTCGGTCCAGCCCTCGTACCCGGGGATGTGTCCCTGGACCGGCCAGGTCTTGCCGCCATCCCAGGATTCGTAGAAGCCGAGCAGATGGTTGTAGCCTTCGGCGCTGACGACCCACTTGCTGGAGCCGATCAGGTGTTTCGGATTGGTGGGATCGACCCGGATGTCCGACTCCGAATGATCCTTCACCAGCATGGGGGTCGCGGCAACGAAGCCGGCGTTGCTCCCCGTCTGGCTGGGATACGGCCCCAGCGCCTCGCCCGTGGAACTCCCAGGGCAGGCGGACATGCCGGTGTATCCATCGTTCGGGCCAAGGTTGCCGAAGTACGCGACTTCGGGGGTGTAGCAACTTGTTCGTTGGGTGGTTGCGAAGACATTGGTGACGTGGTTGGCCTGATAGCTGTCGGCGTAGGCCTGGTCGGACTGAGTGTGCTGTGGGATGTTGCCCACTCCGGCGCCCGCCCCGGCCTGGACGGGTACAACCGCGAAGGCCGCGGCCATAAAAAACGGGATTCCCATGGCAAATAGGCGTTTCGTCAAATTGCTCCTCCCTGATCACCCCGACGGCGCGCCTGGCGCCCTCGCCCTGGGTGTCCCTAAAGCGTATCTAAACGACCATATCCCATTAAGTTTCGGAAAACAAGGGACATATCTGCGGTACACAGGTCTGCCGATCTCGGGAAGGCAAAGCCGGCAGAACCTGTTGAAAAGTGAAGCGACCCATCGTTACGGCTAATAACCCGCCGGTGTGACCCAACGAGCCCTTACCGCCGCCCAGTCCAGCCGTTTCCGGAAGGACCTTCGCTCCGTACTAGTCGAACCCTTGCGGACTCGGTCTTCGGGAGCTTGCCGATGTCGTTTCCTTCATCGGCTGGCTTTCTGACAGGTCGCGGGCGTAGCGTACGGGCCAGCGATCACAGCCGCAACTCCAAACTGCGGTTCGCAAACGGATGATCGTTGTTTGCGGGGGAAGGGCAGGGTGGGGGCTTCAGGTCCCCTTTGTCGCGGTCACGAGATTCGACACCATTTGAGTCCGGACCTGGCCGTCGATCGCGAGCGGTGCCAGGTGCCGTGCCACCGCGCTCCGCAGCCGCGCGCTGGTGGCGGGGTCGAGGTCGCCAATGGTGCTCGCGATCGGCGAGGCGGCAAGCGCCGCGAACAGCTGCGCAACCCCGCCCTCGTAAGTCACCGGGTGGTGGACGACTTCGACAGAGACGTTGGCAAAGCCCTCGTCGGTGAAGGCGGCCCCGAGTGCTGCCGTGGACGGCCAGCGAAACGGGGCGCCGAAGGGCTCGACCTGGTCGGCCGGCAGACACTCGCGAAGCGCCGCCTCGACCGCGGCGAAGTGCGGCTGCAGCGCGATCTCGCGCCAGACCGCGGCGATGACACGGCCCCCCGGTTTGAGCGCGCGATACATCTCTCGCACCGCGGCGCCCCGGTCGGGGAAAAACTGGAGGCCCTGCTGGCAGGTGACGACATTGAACGCTTCATCGTCGACCTGGAGCGGCGCGGCAGGCGAGACGACATACTCGACGGTCGCCCCGCGCGGCACGGCCGGCTTTGCCTTCGCGATCGCGATCATGGCCTCGCTGAAATCGGCGCCAACCACGCGGCCCTGCGGGCCTACCTGCTCGGCCGCGAGCCTCGCAACCGTTCCGGGGCCCGTCGCAACGTCCAGCACGGCTTCGCCCGGACGAAGCGCGGCGCGCTCGAGCAGCAGGCGAGCCCACGGGATAAAGATCCGGGGGACGTAGATCTCCTGGTACGTGCCGGCGATGCTGCCGACCGAAAAGCAGGTGAAAGTGCGCTCGTCAGCCACGGCGATAATGCCGGTCGACAAAGCCCGCGATGCGGTTCGCCGCCTCGACCAGTCGATCCTCGGGTTCGTTGGTAAAGATGAAACGGACGTGATGATCGCCGAAATCGTCGGCGCCCCATGCATTCATGGGCGTGATCGCCACGTCCTCCTCTTCGAGGAGGCGGCGGCAAAAGTCAGCGGCGGCGACACCAAATGCCTTGATATCCGCGATGAAGAAATAGCCACCGTCCGGAACCACGAGCCGCATGCCATCGATCTTCCGCAGCCGAGCAATCAACGCATCGCGACGCCGCTGGTAGGTCTGCACCGACGCCGAGACGTAGTCTTGCGGACCGGCCAGCGCCGCAACGGCTCCCGCCTCCGAGTAGCCGCTTGCCATGATCCCGTTGAAGATGTGGATGTCGTGGACCGGCTGCAACAATTCACGCGGGCCAACCGCCCAGCCGATCCGCCAACCCACCATGTTGTAGTTCTTGGTGACGCACCCGACCGTGATCGTCCGCTCCCTCAGTCCTGGCAAGGTCGCGGGATTGATCACGCTCTTGCCGTCGTAGACGACCTTGTCGACCGCGCCATTGAAGATGACGAGCGCGTCGTTCTCCACCGCGGCCTCGGCAAGAGCGTCCGTCTCCTCGCGAGTGAAGATCACGCCGGTTGGCATCGACGGCGACCCGTAAAAAATCACCTTGCAACCCTTCGCCGCCCGCCGAAGGTCCGACCGATCGAGATGCCAGCCGTCCGACTCGACCTGGTTGGTGAATGCCTGGACGCCGCCGGCCAGGCGCACGCGCTGGGCCATCCCGTTGTAGGTCGGGTTGGTCATCAACACCCGGTCCCCCTCGTTGACGTAACTCAACAGCACGTCTAGCATCGCCTCGCCGACCCCAGAGGTCACGACGACTTCGCCGTCCGGGTCGTACGAGAGTCCAAGGTCGGCACGATAGCGTTCGCTGATCGCTTGGCGTAACTCGAGCAGCCCGTGCAGAGGCAGGTAACTGTTGTATCGATCCACTCCGACTGCGTCACGCGTCGCCTTGATCGCGTGCGCCGGCGGGGCGAGGTCGGTATCGGCGTTCTCGAGGCGGAAGCTTCCCGGTCGCTCGTCCGCGAGTTCGGCCATATCGGCCATCGTCATCCGGACCATCGACCGCGCGCGCCGCGACGTTGGCGGTGGCATCAGTACTTGCTGGCCTCGAAGAAATTACCGCACGCTCGGCACTTGCATTGCATCGTCATCACCTGGCTCCCAAACAGCGAGATGACCTCGGTCTTCTTCGACCGACAGAATGGGCACCCGGGATATACCGCCCCTTGTGGTTCCCCTCCCCCGCTCGCGGGGGAGGGCAGGGTGGGGGCCTCTGCGATTTCCCCTACGGGCAAGGTGGGGCCGTCGTTGGCGATCGGCTGTTTACGCACCCGCGGGCATGTACCTCTTTTCAGCGAGGCCCTGCAGCATCCCTAGCGTCAGCTCATCGATGCCGCCCGGGCTGACGCGACGGCGAACCGGGTCCCACGCTTTCCAATCGATCGGATGCGATTCGAGTGCGCCGCCCACCTGCTCATCGAGCCGACGCCGGATCTCGCGGACACCCAGGCTCAGGACGCCCTTCGCTTGCAGGTCGTCGACGTCGCCACCCTCGGGCCCGATCCAGACGATGGCGTCGCGCCGCGCTTGCTCGACGGCGGCTGCCGATCGCGACTCACGCAACCAGCTGTGACCGTGCATCGCGTGGTACCGCTCCTCCTGGAGCATCTTCTTGAGACGGCTGCGCAGCACATCGACATTGCCGCCAGCGAGGGCCTCGATCATCAGCGTGAAGGCATTGTCCAGCACGCCGTTTGCGGCGACGAAGGCCGTCCAGTCCGTCCAGGGTCGATCTAGATATGGAACGTTCGCGTAAGTTCCTGGTTCGTCGGGGACGTCCGGTGTACCAAGCTCGCGCAACGACCCGTAGAGCACGCGGCTGTGCCCGATGTCGTCGAGTCCCATGGCGGCCGCCGCAATATCGGCCTCGAGCGTCGGCGCGGCGATGCACCACTCCGCATAGCGCATGCCAAGCAGCTGCTTGTTGTCGGCGAGGCTCTTGACGAGCGAGTAGAGGCTCAGGCTTCGGCCTCGCCCGGCGCCCAGAGCCGGATGACGGCCGCCTTCGGCACGATCATCATCTCCACCCAGCGCTCCTCGTCATACGTGGCGCGCGCGTACGCCATCGCCAGCTCGTCGTCGGGTGCGACGACGGCGCCGACCTGCCGCAACGGTTCAAGTCGCGTCTTGCGCGCGAACACCTCGTACTCGTGGACCTCGTCATGGACGCGTGCGAAGCCCATCAGACCGAGAGCCCCCAGGCCAGCAGGGCATCACGTCCGTCGGCGGTCAGCCGCGACGATGACCATGGCGGATCCCAAACAACGTCAATTTCGACCGCATCGACGCCGGGCTCGGCTAGCAACCGCTCCCGGATGTCGCCGATGATCATGTCGCTGGCTGGGCACCCCATCGCCGTGAACGTCAAGCGCACGCGAACCGTTCGACCCTCCAGCACGACGCCGTAGACGATGCCCAGGTCGACCAGGTTGATCGGCATCTCCGGGTCGTTGATTTCGTTAAGGGCCGACCAGATCCTCTCTTCCGACGATATTTCCCTCCCCTTCTCGGGAATCTCCCTCCCCCGCTCGCGGGGGAGGGTCGGGGTGGGGGCAGCGTCGGGGCTCATGTTTGCACCTCGAACTTGCTGAAACTCTCCTGGAAGAGGGCGACCATCTCCGCATTGCGCGGGCCCCGCGCCCGCCAGCGTGCGAGAACGTCATCCCAGGTGCACGGGTCATTGACATCCCAGCGCTTCGCCTCCGCGTCAAAGGTGCAGGGGAACGGGTAATCGAGCACGTAATGGCTGTCTTCCTGGTGAGCCGGCACCTGGATGCCGATCGATTCCATGAACGGCACGACCGTCGAGAGCCACTGCTGCCGTAGCTGGTCGTTGGTCAGGCCCTTGAGCCGGTAGTCGAGTTGGGCGCTGTGTTGCTTGAGGTTGTCCGGAAGCCCAAACCACTCGACCGTCAGCGGAAACATCCAGTCCACGGCCCGCTGCAGTTCTTCTTTGGCGGCGCCGCCGGCCTGGCTGATGCGCTTGCTCCAGTTGCGACCGTTGCGCAGGTGAAAGTTCTCCTCCGCCATGACTTTCACCAGCCCCCGCTTCCACGGGCCGTAGGAACACTGCTCGTGGATGTCACCAAGGAGACAGAAGCCGGCCTGGTCGTACATCGCGTTCGCCACCACCAGTTCGGTCCAGCTCTCGAGCGGCACGTCGAAGGCATAGGGATAACGGAAGGCTTTGGGATCACGCTTGAAGATCAGCGCCTCCTGGCTTTCGCCCAGGTCTTCGAGAATGTGATACGCGATGTGCGCGTGCGCAAGCTCGTCCTGGATGATGGCGATCCCGGTCATGAAGGCGTTGACGCTCGGCGCCTTGCGGGCCGCCAAATAATAGGCCGGCGCCGAGATGAGCTCCGTGTCGCCGGAGACGATCAGCGTGTGCTTCAGCTCCCGCAGGTAATCCGGCGTCATCTCCGAGACCGACTCGATCAGCTCGCCGCGCTTGAGCAGGCCCTCGAATGTCGCCGAGTTGGAGGACTCCATCCGAGTTGATTCTAAGATGGGGCTGGTTTGACCGATTTGATCGAGGCCAACGGGCTTCAGTTCTATGTCCGCGATCAGGGTTCTGGAACTCCAGTATTGCTGCTGCACGGCTTTCCGGACACCGGGGATCTCTGGCGTAACCAGGTGCCGGCGCTCAACAAGAGCGGCTTTCGCACCATCGTGCCCGACATGCGAGGACGTGGGCGGAGCAGCAAGCCCTCGTCAGTTTCCGAGTACCGGCTGTCAACGATCGTCCGCGACGTCACCGGCATCATGGATGCGCTCGGGATCCAGCGCGCGCACATCGTCGGACATGACTGGAGCGCCGCGGTGGCGTGGCTCGTCGCCGCGCTGGCGCCCGATCGCGTCGATCGTCTCGTCGCGATCTCGGTCGGCGCCCCCGGCGCTGCGGCCAAGCCGACGCTCGAGGAGTTCCAGAAAGGCTGGTACCGCCTCCTGTTCTTGTTCGAAGGCACTGCCGAGGAGTTGATCCAACGCGACGACTGGTACTTGTTTCGGTTGTTCCTCGGCGGAGCGAAAGACACGGACGCCTATGTGAAGGTCCTGGCCGAACCCGGCGTGCTCACGCCCGCGCTCAACTGGTACCGCGCCAATCTCCCGGTGCAGGCGCTCCTCGGCCGTACTGGTGGACCGCAGCTGCCGATGATCAAGGCCGACACGCTCGGCATCTGGAGTAGCGGCGATCTTTACCTGACTGAGGAAGCAATGACTCGATCCGAGCAACGGGTGCAAGGCCGCTGGCGCTACGAGCGCGTCGACGGCTCCCACTGGGTGCCGCTCGACCAGCCGGATCGCCTGAACCAGCTCCTCATCGAATTTCTCTCGTAAGTCCCCTCGCCCGAGGGTCAGGGTGGGGGCTTCATCAACCCGAGCCCCTCGCGAAGCACCGTACCTTTCGGGCTGCTCTCACCCGGCCCATCGGGCCGGCGTAGTAAGTCGATCAGCACTGGATCCCGGCTGGCGACGATGGAATTGACGACGAACCGGTAAAGGTCGATCGACTGCGTCCGGTCGAGAAACGACGCCACGAACCCCGCAAACTCGGAGCGGGACGGATGACCGAACACCAGGTCGAAAAGGCCGACCACGACCGTGGCCTCTTTTTCATCGCGATACTGCTCGAGCAGGCGACGGACCAACAATACGGGGAGACCGGTCAGTCCGCGAAGACACTCGGCGCGGACTTCAGGTCTACCGCCGCCGTTCGCGACCAGCCCGTACAACGGCAACAGCTGCTCCCGCATGGTCAGTAGCCGCGCGGCTGTCACGGCAGGCTCGCCGGACATCTCGTGGGCGTCGCAGAGCAAACGTGCGGCGTGAAAACACGCCAGCGAGCCATCAACGTCGTTCAGCGTGACGAGCGCCGCGGCCCGCAACTCGCTGGCGGCATCGAAGCGCCCAATGATTTCAACCGTCCACAGAGCGGTCTCGAGCAAGCCGATATCGTCGGTTGTCGCGCGCCCGCGAAGTGCTCGGACCAGCGCCGTCCGCTGGAAACATCCCGAGTCACGCCGTCGAGGCTCCGCGTTGAGCGCCTCGTACTTCTGCGCGATCACCTGCCGGATCCGCGGATCGGCGCCCTCGCCCAGCATGCCAACCGCGGATGCGATCGCCTCGGGGTTCTTGGCCCGGCCCAGCAGCGCCATGCCCAGCTCGACCTGGGCGTCTTTTTCAGCCATCCCGCGAGACTAGACCACACGCGCAATCGCGGGACTGGTGGGGGAAAATAAATTTGCGACCTGCCGTTACGGTTTACAACTCACCGGTGTTACCCAGCGAGCCTTCATCCCGCTGCCCAGTCCAGCCCTTGCGAGCCGAACCTTCGCCGCCGACAGAACCGGCCGCCTTGCGGCAACCGACTCCCCAGCCCTTTCGGGCCGGGCCCTCGGACCTCACGATCCAAGAGTGGGGGCCTTGCGGCTCCCTCGTCGGCGACCTATTAGAGTCGTTTCCTTCTCTAACTGGCTTTCTGACAGGTCGCAGGGGGAACGTTAGCTGCCTGGCGACAAAGCCGCAATACGGAACATTCGTTCCCAAACGCACGCTCGTTTTACCCTTCATGCCGCCGCGACGGCCCCTCGCACAAGTCGTAACGGGACCTGTAACGACCCGTGTCTCGACTTGAAGCTAAACACCCTTACCGTTTGCGTTATCTGCAGTAGGGGCGTGGGTCGCCAATGGACCGTGCCCCGGGTAACGAATCAATGAAAATCAACCGCTGGCGGGGCCGCGCGGGGCAGTCGCTGGTCGAAATGGCGATGGTCTTGCCCATCCTTGCCGTCCTGACGTTCGGCCTGGTCGACTTTGGCCGCGGTTACTTCTTCCAGGTTTCGGTCACCAACGCCGCCCGTGAAGGGGCGCGCGTGGCCATCCTCACCATCTATACGGGCCCGCAGAACCCTACTTGCTCGACCTCGAACAGCTACGCGACCTGCCCGGTTCAAACCGACGCGAACATCATCTCCGCCGTCAACAAGGAGCTGATGTATAGCGCGATTGCGCCGCAATCGATCACCATCTGCCCGCCGCACGACTCCACCGGCTCAACCGCCGGCTGCCCGGACTCGAGCAACCGGGTGGACAAATGGCTTTCCGGTAATCCGGACGATCAGAACTACTACGTCACGGTCAACGTCAAGTACGACTTTCAGCTCTACACCCCGCTAATGCAGCAACTGGTTGGCAACCCGATCCACATGAACGTCTCGGTGCAGATGAGGACGAACTACTGATGAAGCACCGGAAGTCGCGCGGTCAGGCGATGGTCGAATTCGCCCTTCTGTCGGGCTTGCTGTTCCTGCTCGTCATGGGCATCTTCGACTTTGGCCGGGCGATCGCGGTTTACATCAACATCGCCGAGGCGGCCCACGAAGGCGCCCGCCAGCTCGTGCTGCGCAGCAACTATTACAGTCAGTACCCCGATTCGGCGATCGTCAATGCCACCCTCGCCAAAATCGGCGGCGGCGGCATGGTGTTGACGGAAGACCCCTGCCTGGCGCCGCCGTCGCCGTGCGCCTCGCCCTCCATTCCGACGACGGTTAACACCGGCTATATCTGGATCAGCCCGTCCCGCACGACCGGGAACCACAACGTCGTCGTGCGGGTGACCTACTTGTTTGCCCCGATGACCGGCATGATCTCGAACCTGACCGGCGCCTCGTTCATCATGACCGCCGGCTCCTCGATGAGGTCGGAGTACTGATGATCTTGACCCGACTTCGGCGAGGCCGCGCAGGACAGGCCATCGTGATCATGGCGCTGGCGATGGTCGCCATCTGCGGCATGCTCGCGCTCGCCATCGACACGGGCCGGCTCTACTTCCAGCGCCGCTTGATGCAGGACGCCGTCGACGCGGGATCGCTCGCTGGCGCTCAGAGCCTGGTAGGAACCGTCTCCAACCCGATCGGCCAGCCGAACTATGCGCTCTATTACGCGCTCGATGACACCTTCTCGGTCTTCAACCAGAATCCGGCCAACAACGATCCGACCTCCAGCTTCTACACCTCACCGGTCAACAACACGGTGACCGACACCGAAGGCGGCTACACCGTGACCGCGGTGGCGCCGACCGGCTACAACAACAAACAAGTCCAGGTCACCGTCACCTACAACGCCATCGCCACGTTCGTTCAGGTGCTCGGCTTCAGCTCCATCGGGATCGTCGCGACCGCCACGGCCGAGGCGGGAACCAACGCGAAGACCTACGCGATTTTCGCCTATGGTGGCATCGGCACCGGCAACACCATCAACATCCAGGGTGGCGGCTACGGTCAGGTGGACAATGGCCAGGACGGCACCGACGTCTGCAGCGCAAGCCCCTCGGGCGAGACCATCAGCAACGCGAAGATCCACGTGCCGACGGGCTACCCGGGCGTGATCAACATCAACGGCAACATCTTTATCAACCAGGCAAACGACAACCAGCACATGGCCAAGTACTGGGTCACGCAGCCACCCCTCGCATCTGGCCAGGACCCGGAGCCGAACTACCTGATCCCGGATACGTCACAGATTCCTTCGCCGCACGCCCGGGCGAAGCAGCAGAACGTGCCCTCGGGCAGCAGCTTCACGGCCAACGGCATCACCGTCTACAACAACACGAGCAGCGCCCGCGACATCGTGATCTATTACCCGGGCAAGTACTCGGGCAACGGCAACAACATCGTGATCCCGAACAACGCCAGCGGAGACTCTTCCAACGGGCTTTACGTCTTCGCCAACGGTCTGTATCTGTTCACCGGAGGCTCCAGCCTCGTCATCAAGGGAGGCAACGTTTCCAATACCAACACGGGGCTGCCGCACTACGTCGGGGGCGTAGGTGCGAGCAATCTCCCGCCAGCCGTGGACGGGACGGACGGCGTCGAGTTCATCTTCGATAGCGGCAGCTACTTCAGCGCCGACAACAGTCTGTCGGCGAATGCGGGCAGCACCTTCTTTATCGCTCCGGGCTATGTGCCGACCGGCAGCACGCACGTGGCGTTTTACATCGCGCAGACGAACTCGTACGCGAACCCGTGGAGCGAGACGTTAAATGCTCAGTCCTCGAACGTGCCTCGCTTCCAGATCTGGGGCAGCGTGTTCGACTCATCGGCCAACGGTGGAACTCAGGGGGGTACCGGGATGACGCTGACCGGGGTTGAACTCGGTCCGCATAACATGAGCCCATCTGACGACGCAAACCCGGGTGGGCCCGGTTCGGCCGGCCAGTATGCGGTAACCGGCGAGTTCATCGGCTTCACACTGACCATCGATGACGGCGCGGTACTCGGCAACAGCACCGGCGCCCCGGCAAGCTGCCCTGCCGGCATCTCGGCCGGGCACCCAGGCTTGCTCGTCCAATACAACAAGAACTTCGCGCCCGCGCCTGGCGTCAACTCGTTCTTAGTGAAATAGCCTCTCTGCCAGGAGCACGAGCCCGAGCCCGGCCAGCGCCACGCCGGCCAGCCGTTCCGCACCTTCGCGGATGCGTTCGCCGATTCGCTGTCCAAGCCGGATGCCGAGCTGGGTCAACACGAATGTCTGGAGGCCAATCAGAATCAGGATCACGAGCACGGGAAAATGCAGCAAGCCGATCGTAAAACCGATCGCCAGCTCGTCGATGCTGATGCTGATACCCAGCCCCAGCGCGGCAAAGCCTCGAGTACGGGCGAGCAGGCCTACGCGCGTGTCGTCGTCGTTTGTCTGGGGACGCAGCAGGAAGAGCCCCAGGCCGAGCAGGATCGCGATCGCCAGATAGTCGGCGGCGTTGCCGACGGCCTTGCCGGCCAGGCCGCCGGCGAAGAAGCCAACCAGCGGCATGCCCACCTCGAAGGCCGTGAAGATCAGGCTCACCCGCGTTCGATCGCCGGCGCCCAGGCCGGCCATTCCAAGCGCGGCCGAGACCGCAAACGTGTCCAGGCCCAGGGGCACGACCAGCGCGATCAGCGTCAGCCACACCGGGCCAAACTACACTTCGTGCGTGACGGCGCTCGACCTGATTCGCGAGAAGCGCGACGGCCAGGCCCATAGCGACGCCGCTATCCAGTACCTGGTCCGCGGCGCGACGGACGGCAGCATTCCGGACTATCAACTGTCGGCCTGGCTGATGGCTGTTCGACTGCGCGGCATGACCGATGCCGAGACGACCGCGTTGACGCTGGCGATGGCGGCGAGCGGCCGCCAGCTCGATCTCTCGTCGATCCCGGGCAGGAAAGTCGACAAGCACTCCACGGGCGGCGTCGGCGACAAAGCAACGCTCGTAGTCGCACCGCTGGTCGCGGCCGCCGGCGTGCCGGTAGCAAAACTCTCCGGCCGGGCGCTCGGCCATAGCGGCGGGACGCTCGACAAGCTCGAGGCGATCGCCGGCTTCCAGGTCGATCTCTCGATCGATCGCTTCATTGACCAGGTCCGCCGCATCGGCATTGCGATCGCCGGCCAAACGCACGACATGGTCCCCGCCGACCGGGTGCTCTACGCGTTGCGCGACGCGACGGCGACCGTCGATTCCGTGCCGCTGATCGCCAGCAGCGTGATGAGCAAGAAGCTGGCGGCCGGCGCTGACGCGATCTTGATCGACGTCAAGTCCGGACGCGGCGCCTTCGTCGCCACCGTCGCCGAGGCCGAGGCGCTGGCCCATGTCCTTGTCCGCATCGGCACCAATGCCGGCCGTGAAACGGTCGCCTACGTGACCGACATGGAGCAGCCGCTTGGGCGTGCCGTCGGCAACGCGCTCGAAGTCAAGGAAGCGATCGAGACGCTGGCCGGTCGCGGTCCGGCGGACCTGGAGGCACTCTCGCTGCGGCTGGGCGCCGAGATGCTGCGGCTCGCCGGCCATCCGCCGACGGACTTACACCGGCTCATGACGGACGGCTCTGCGTTACGCAAACTTGCGGAACTGATCGCGGCGCAGGACGGCGACGCGCGCGTGGTGGACGATACCCGTCTTCTGCCATCGGCGCCGGTAACGCAACCGGTCGCCGCCAGGGTCGCCGGCTATGTGGCCCGGGCCGACGCGCTCGAGATCGCGCTCGCCGGCAAGGCCCTGGGAGCGGGACGCGATCGTAAAGACGCGCCGATCGATCTTGCCGTCGGTGTCGTGCTCAACAAGAAAATCGGCGACCCAGTCAAGGCGGGCGAAATCCTTGCCGTGATTCACGCCCGCACGGCCGAAGCCGCGCAGAACGTTACAGAACGGGTTGCGGCGGCCTTCACGGTGGCGAACCAGGCGCAGCCCCGAGCCCTGCTGCTGCGCCGCGTAACGGCAACCGATACTCAGCGACTCGACGCGTAACGTGCGCGGCAAGGCCGCCGGCCGATGCTGATCTCGTGGGTCGAGCTTCCCGCGGTCAGGTTGGCGCCGAATTCGCGATGGTGCTGGCATTCGTGTTTGCCGTGGGCATCATGAGCGTGCAGTTCTTTGGCCTGGCGCTCAGCGCGGCCAAAATCAACCACGCCGCCCAGGAGGCGGCCTACGTCGCCGGCAGCAGCCTGGAAGCCGCGGCCGGCAGCAGCACCCCGTGCTGGGCAGTCGGCGGTGGGCTCGCCCACCCGCAGGGCTACGCGGATGCGGCGATCTGCCGCACCGTCGTTGAGAACATTGGCGACCTCAATCCCGACGCGGTGACCCTCTCGGTCTCGCCCACGCTGTTCAACCGGTCGAAGAATGCGCCGATTCACGTGACGATCACCTACCAGCAGCCGGTTACCTCGCCCCTGCTGCGGCTCTTCATGGGCGATACGTTCACCACAACCAGCGACGCCTGGAGCCAGTAGCCTAAACTCACGTCGGCCATGGGGGACGTGCAGTACCACATTCGTTGCAAGCCGGGTGACGTCGGCGAGGTCGTTTTGCTGCCCGGAGATCCCGGCCGAGTCGAACCGATTGCCACGCTGCTCGATCGGCCTCGACTGATCGCCCGAAATCGTGAGTACACAACCTACACGGGCGAACTCGGTGGACGCATGGTCTCGGTCTGCTCGACGGGAATCGGCTCGCCATCGACGGCGATCGCGGTCGAAGAGTTGGCCGCAATTGGCGCAACGACGTTCATCCGCGTCGGGACCACCGGGTCGATCCAGCAGGGCGTGCATTTTTCTGACCTCGTGATCGCCACCGCGGCCGTTCGCGATGAGGGCACGACCCCCAGCTACGCCCCACTCGGCTATCCCGCTGTGGCCGACTTCGAGCTCGTGACCGCCATGCTCGCTGCCGCTCGGTCGGCGAAGCAGGTCGCGCACGCTGGGATCGTCCGCAGCCACGACGCGCTCTATACGGACTTACACGCATCTCGCATGCCTCGACGCGAGGAGCTCGAACTGGCGCTGCAGGTCTGGACTCGGGCGAACGTGCTCTGCAACGACATGGAGACGTCGACGATCTTTGTGATCTGCGCCTTACGAAAGCTTCGAGCGGGGTCGGTTCTGACCGTGGTCAACGAGCCCGGCGAAGAGGCGATCGATCCGGCGCGCGTCGCGGCGCTCGACCTGACGCCGATGTTTCGGGTAGCGCTGACTGCTGTTCAACCGTTGGCGCCGATGCGAGCCTGACGAGATGGACCTTGGCAAGACGCTCACGGTCCGAAACGGCCCGGAGTGGCGCCGCTGGCTGGCCAAGCATCACGCCGATACCAAAGAAATCTGGGTGGTCTACTACAAGAAGGCTTCCGGCAAGTCGGGGATCAGCTACGAAGACTCTGTCCTGGAAGGTCTCGCTTACGGTTGGATCGACGGCCTGACGAAAAGGATCGACGAGGCGACTTATGCTTGCCGGTTCACGCCGCGCAAACCAAAGAGCAACTGGTCGGCCTCGAACGTCGCCCGCGTCAAGAAGCTGCTCGCCGAAGGCCGCATGGCCGAGCCCGGTCTCGCCACCCTCCCCGAAAGCCTTCGCCCGAAAGATCCCCTCCCCCGCTCGCGGGGGAGGGTCAGGGTGGGGGCATCATGACTCTTCACGTTGTCGAGCACCCGCTCGTGGCGCATTACTTGACCCGGCTGCGTGACCGCGAGACGACGCCCGACGAGTTCCGCGAAGCCTCGGACAAGATCATCACGCTGTTGCTTTACGAGGCGACCCGCGACCTGCGCACCCGGACGTATCGCATGCAGACGCCCCTCGAAGAAACAACCGGCTACGCGATCGGCGATCGGGTCGTCGCGGTTCCCATCCTGCGGGCCGGTCTGGGCCTCGTCGGGCCCGTGCTCGAGCTGCTGCCTCACGTGACCGTCGGCTACATCGGCCTGGAACGCGATGAGCGAACGGCCGTTGCCTCCCGCTATTACGTCAAGCTGCCGCCGGACATCGCCGGCAAAGCCGTGATGATCCTTGACCCGATGCTGGCCACCGGCGGCACGGCCACCAAGGCCGTCGAGATCATGAAGGAATACAAGCCGGCGAGCGTTCGCCTAGTGTGCGTCGTGGCAGCTCCCGAGGGGATCCAGGCGCTGCAGGCAGCGCATCCGGACGTCCAGATCTTCACGGCGGCGCGGGATCGCGAGCTGAACGCCCAGAAGTACATCATGCCCGGGCTGGGCGACTACGGCGATCGCCTCTTCGGTACCTGACCGCCGGTCTACTCATCCTGCTGGTCTGCGCGTTGCTATTGGTCGAGGCGGGCGCCAGCGTCGCGACTCGACCGGCGACCCCAGTGCCATCGACGTGCGGCGTGCTGTTCCGGGTCGGCTTCGTTGCCGATGTGGCGGGCCTCGATTCCAGTGCGGACGCTGCCGGCTGGCGCGGCGTTCGTGATGGTCTGCGCGGTCTCCCCTGCGCCCACGCCGACGTCGCCGTTGCCACGCGCCCGTCGGATTATCGCCCGTTACTGCAGGCTTATGCCGGCTACGACCTCGTCATCGCCGGCAGCTTCTTACTGACCGACCCCGTGATCGACGTCGCACGGACCAATCCCGGGACGCACTACATTCTTGTTGATCCGATCGACGCGCCGATGCCGCCGGCCAACCTGGCCGTGCTGACGTTCCGGGATGACCAGGCCGCGTATCTCGCCGGTGCGCTGGCTGCCATGGTGACAAAAACGGGCATCGTCGCCGGGGTCTACGGACCCGATGGCGCCGCTGATCAGCGCAATCGCGCCGGCTTCGAGCATGGCGCCGTTTACGTCAGGCCTGGCGTACATGTCCTCGGCGCCTATCAGCCGGCCGGGAACGGCCTGCCGTACGCCAATCCCGTATGGGGCGCGGCGCAAGCCCGCGGCTTCGCAGGTCAGGGCGCCGACGTAATTTTCGGTAGCGGCGGCTCGACCGGCAAAGGCGCGCTTCGAGGCGCGTCCCAGGCTGGGACCAGGTGCATCGGATCCGACGATCTGTCATCGGACCCGGCCATTGACTGCCTGATGGCCAGTACCATCAAGCACCTGGACCATGCCGTCGCTCTGATGGTGGCCGATGCGGCTGCCGGCCACTGGGCCGGCGGCGCACGGACCGTCGGTCTTGCCGAGGGGGCCGTCGAGCTCGCTCCGGTCCAGCACGAACTGTCGGCCTCGCAGCTGGACGAGTTGCAGACAATTGCCGGCCGGCTAGCTTCAGACGCGCTGCCGACCGGCGCCTGAATACAAGGGTTTCCAACAATTAGCTGCTAGAATCGCGCGGTTCGAGGGGTCTCAGTATTACTGAAGGGGTTGACGAATGAGGAAACCATCCGTTCGTTTGTTTGGTCTCGGCGTCGGTCTGATGCTGGCGGTCGTTTTGGCGGCGTGCGGCAGCAGTGCTGGCACCGGTACGACGCCGACGCCAAAGCTCATCAAGGTCGGCCTGGTCACTGATACCGGCGGGCTGAACGACAAGAGCTTCAACCACCTGGCCGCGGTCGGGCTCAGCAATGCGGCATCGACTGGAAACATCTGTAGCAGCCTGACCTGTAAGGGCCAGCTCGGCATCCAGGGAGACGTGACCGAGTCGCACGCCGGCTCGGATTACATTCCGAACCTGACCAACTACGCCACCAAGAACTATGACCTGGTGATCGGCGTCGGCTTCCTGATGGCCGAGTCCATCGGCACCGTGTCCGGCCAGTTCCCCAATATCCACTTCGCGATCATCGACGGCACTGGAACCGATGCCAACGGCAACGACCTGAAGCACGCCAACGTCGAGGGCCTCCTGTTCCAGGAGCAGGATGCCGGCGCGCTGGTCGGGACCATTGCCGGCGTCCTCGAGAAGGACAACGCCGGATCCAAGAAGCAGCACACGATCGGCTCGGTTGGCGGCATCAAGATCCCACCGGTTGACCACTACATCGCTGGGTACCAGTGGGCAGCAAAGATGGCCGATCCGCAACTCAAGCCGCCGCTCAATGGCTACTCGAACAACTTCAGCGACCCGACCAAATGCGCCGCCATCGCCGACAATCAGATCGCGGCCGGGGCCGACATCCTCTTCCAGGTGGCGGGCGGTTGCGGCAATGGCGTGCTGACCGAGGCTGGGAAAAAGGGCGTGTACAGCATCGGGGTTGACGCCGACCAGAAGTCGGTCGATATGTCCGTCATTGCCAGCGCGCTGAAGCGAGTGGACGTTGCCACCTTCGATGCCATCAAGGGCGTCAAGGATGGGACGTTCGCCGGTGGAATTCTGACGTTCAAGCTGGCCAACGACGGCGTCGGTTACCAGGCAGATAACCTGACGCTGCCCGCGGACGTCATGGCGGCGCTCGCCGACATCACATCGAAGATCAAGTCCGGCGCGCTGACGGTTCCGAACACGGTGCCGTAGCGAGAATTACAAGCTAAAGTGAAGCGGCCAGATGGCCGCAGCAGCTAGACAGGACGCCCGGCGCGGCCCGTCGCCGAACGCGATTCGGCGGGCCGCCCGGGCTCTCGGCGTCCCGCTCGGCTCCGTGTTGCTCGCTTTCATTGCGGGCGCCGTCATCGTCGCGGTCACCGGTGGAAATCCGTTCCTCGCCTACGAGGCCCTGATCTGCGGCGGGTTCGGCCTGTTCTGCTTCGGCGGCGAGCAGCCGGCGCTGCAGATCTCCAATACGCTCGTCTTCTTGACGCCACTCATCATGACCGGGATCGCTGTGGCTCTCCCCTTCCGCGCCGGCCTGTTCAACATCGGCGCCGAGGGCCAGCTGGTCATGGGTGCCATCGCCGCGACCACGGTCGGCATCCACCTGGTGGGCTGGCCTGCCTGGGCGCTCCTCCCGCTGGTGCTCCTCGCCGGCGCCTTCGCCGGTGCCTTGTGGGGCGGGATCGTGGGGGTGCTCAAAGCCACAACCGGCGCGCACGAGGTCGTGACCACGATCATGTTGAACTTCATCGCCCAATGGTTTTTGCGCTTCCTGATCATCGGCGGCCCGCTGCAACTGGTCGGTGGCAGCTCGCGCTCGACACCAATCGCGAAGTCGGCGCAGCTCGCCACGCTCTTCCCGCACGACAACGCCGTGATCATCTTTGGCCTGCCGTCGAGCGTGTACCGAGCGCATACCGGCCTGTTCATCGCCCTCGCGGCGGCCGCCGCCTTTGCCTTCTTGCTCTGGCGCACCTCCCTCGGCTACGAGATTCGCGCGGTGGGGCAGAGTCAGCGTGCCGCGCGATACGCGGGCATCAGCGTGCCCCGAACGCTGGTCTTGACCATGCTGCTTGCCGGAGGGTTCGCCGGCCTGGCCGGCGCCGTACAGGTCGCTGGGGTCGACCACAACCTGACCGATCAGTACTTCACCGACTCGACCGGCTTCGACGCGATCGCCGTCGCCCTGCTTGGACTGAACAGTGCCGTCGGGATCATTCTGGCGGCGATACTTTTTGGCGCACTCCACGGCGGCGGCTCGGTGATGCAGAGCGACGCCGGCGTCTCCGGAAACCTCGTCTACGTTTTGCAGGCGCTGATCCTGTTCAGCATCGCCGCGAATTTCCTCCGGTCGTTCAAGTTGCAGCTTCCCACGCTGGGTCGCAGACCGGCGGCTGACCCCCTGTCGGCGACCGGCATCCCCACCGTCAACCCGGCGGCCGCCGATAAGGACATCGAATGACGTTTTTTGGTGACGTCTTTCGGCTGATGGGAACCCCCGACTTGTGGGCGGCTACCTTGCAGGCCGCCGCCCTTCTGCTGCTTCCCGCGCTGGGCGGCATAATTTCAGAACGTAGTGGCGTCGTGAACATCGCGATGGAAGGCATGATGCTGACGGGGGCCTTCTTCGCCGTCGTCGTCGATCTCGCCGTGCATAGCGTGTGGATCGCGGTCCTGGCCGCGATGGTCGCCGGCGGCCTGATGGCCGCAATTCACGCCGTGGTTTCGATTCGTTATCGGGCGAACCAGATCGTCAGCGGCGTGGCGATCAATATCTTCGCCACCGGCATCACGGTATTTTTACTAAACCGGTTCTACGGGCTGTCCGACGTCGGGCAGGTCCCGGCACGCAATGTCCTGCCGAATGTGACGATTCCGGGGCTGGGCAGCATCCCATTCATCGGCCGCGTCTTCTTCCAGCAGAACGTCATGGTCTACGTGGCGCTGGTCCTGCTGGTCGCCGTCCAGGTCTTGCTATTTCGAACAAGGCTCGGCCTGCGCATCCGGTCGGTGGGCGAGCATCCGCAGGCCGCGGACACGGCCGGCATCAACGTCTATGCCATTCGTTACGGCTCGGTGCTCACCAGTGGCCTATTGTCCGGCCTGGCCGGGGCTTTTCTGTCGATCGGCATCGCGAACACGTTCGTGCCGGGCATGACGGACGGTCGCGGCTATATCGCGCTTGCCGCGATGATCTTCGGAAAGTGGACGCCGATCGGCGCCTTCGTCGCAACGCTCATCTTCGGCTTCGGCCAGGCGATCTACGATGCCAACTCCGTGATCCACGCCTCGCCCTATTTCCTCAGCATGACGCCTTATATCTTGACTCTGGTCGTGCTGGCCGCCGTCGTCCGCCGCAGCAGTCCACCGGCGGCCGACGGGATTCCCTACGTCCCCGGAGCTGAATGATGGCCTCGGGCCTCGACACGGGTGGCGTGCCACTGGCCGTCCAGATGCAGCGCATCACGAAGATATTTCCCGGTGTCGTCGCTAACGATCAGGTCGACCTCGAGGTCCGGCAGGGCGAGATCCTTGCGCTCGTCGGCGAGAACGGCGCCGGCAAGAGCACGCTGATGAATATTCTTTACGGCTTGATCCCGGCCGACGCCGGCGAAATCATCATCGAAGGCAAACCGGTCCAGATGCATGGCCCGCGCGACGCCATCCGGCATGGCATCGGCATGGTGCATCAGCACTTCATGCTGATCCCGGTCTTCACCGTCGGCGAAAACGTCGTGCTCGGCAACGAACCGGTACGGCCGGGCGACTTCTACGACTACGCGAAGGCACGCGCCGCGATCAGCGACCTGACCAGGCAATATGGCCTGGCCCTCGATCCGGACGCGCGCGTCGAAGACCTGCCGGTCGGGCTGCAACAGCGCGTCGAGATCGTCAAAGTGCTCTATCGCGGCGCGAAGATCCTGATCCTCGACGAGCCCACCGGCGTCCTGACGCCCCAGGAGTCCCTGGAACTGTTTCGTGTGCTTCGTGGACTGGTCCAAAGTGGCAAGACGATAATTTTTATTAGCCATAAGCTCAAAGAAGTCCTGGAGATCTCGGACAGGATTACCGTCATGCGCCGTGGCAAAGTGGTTGGCCACCTGATAACGAGCGCGACGGACGAACAGGAAATCGCCCGGCTGATGGTTGGCCGCGATGTCTTACTCCGGGTCGAGAAGACGGAGGCGAAGCCCGGGCCGATTGCGCTGCGGGTCGAAAATCTTTCGGCCAATTCCGACCAGGGCGTCCCAGCGTTGCGCGGCGTGTCGTTCGAATTGCGCAAGGGCGAGATCCTCGGCATCGCCGGGGTGGAGGGCAACGGACAGAGCGAGTTGATCGAGACCCTCGCGGGCACAAGACGTTCGTCTGGCGGGCACGTGTTCCTCGCCGACCGCGAAGTCAGCAACCTGAGCGCCGACACGATAAGACTGGCGGGCGTGAGCCACATCCCCGAGGATCGCCGCGGCGCCGGCCTGGTCTTGAATTACTCCGTTGCGGACAACCTGATTCTCGGCCGGCAACGGACGGCCGGCTTCGCCTGGGACGGTCTGATCTTGCGCCTGAAGGCGATCTTCAATTGGGCGCAACGGCTGATCAAAGAGTTCGACATCCGGACGCCGAGTTCGACGACCCCCGCAAGAACGTTATCCGGGGGCAATCAACAAAAAATCATCATTGCTCGGGAGATGGCGACCGAGCCGCGCGTGCTGCTGGCTGCGCAGCCCACCCGCGGCGTCGACATCGGCGCGATCGAATTTATACACCGACGGCTTATCGCCGAACGCGACGGCGGCGCGGCGATCTTGCTCGTTTCCGCCGAACTCGATGAAGTCCGGTCGCTCTCGGACCGGATCGCCGTCATGTATGAAGGCCGGATCGTGAGCCTCGAGCCCCCCGATGCGCCCGAAGAACACCTGGGTCTCTTGATGACCGGTGGTGGATCCGGCGAGCGGCGCCAAGCTGGCTAGCCGCCACTTTCCCACCCGCTGGCCGCGGGCCGTCGGCGCACTAGCTCCCCCAGGGCGACGTTGCCTCGCCAGGGTCAGGGTGGGGGCTCTATCGGCCATGGTCGCATTGCTGGCTGCTCTCGCGGCGGCCTGCAGCAGCCCCGCCACGTCCACGGACAGCGCCAAGACTCACGTGTGCATCGCGAGCAACGCTGACGGGTTCGCGCCGCATACGTTCAACCAGCTTGCCGTCGACGGCGCGACTAGCGCCGGGGCCCAGGTGCAGGCCGTCGCCTCCCATGCCGCCAGCGATTATCTTTCCAGCTTGCAGCGTTGCGCCGCTGCGCATCCGGACCTGGTGATTGCAATCTCGCCGGACATGGCGACGGCCGTGTGGCGCGCGGCGCAGCTGCACGCGACCCAGAGATTTGCGCTTGTCGATGCCATACCGGTCGATGACAACGGCCAGCCTGCCGATCTGGGTAACGTCGCGGACCTCCTGTTCAACCAACAGGAGCCGGCCTATCTCGTCGGCGCACTCGCCGGCCTCATGGAGAAAGAAAAAGTCGGCAACGCCGGCCACAACGTGCTTGGCATTCTTGGCGCCAATCACGGATCCGCGGTCGATCCGTTCATTGCCGGCTTCATCGCCGGCGCCCGGTCGGTCGACCCCGGCGTGATCGTGAAAATCACCTACTCGGACTCTCAAGATCCGGCCTTCTGCAAGCAACTCGGCATTACCCAAATCTCCGCGGGGGCCGACATCGTGTTTGAAGTCACCGGGCGCTGCGCCACCGGCTACATCGATGCGGCCTACGACGCCTCGGTGTATGCCATCGGCTCCAACAACGACGAGGCGTTCCTCAGCCCGGCGGTGATCACCAGCGCGCTGAAGCGCGTCGACCACGTGGTGGCGCTGACGATTCAGCGGCTCCAGGGCGGCCAGTTCAAACCTGGCAAACAGACATTCTCATTGCAGGACGACGCGACCAGCTTCAGCACGCCGAGCAGCATCGTCCCCCAGGACGTGATCAACCAGGTGCTGGACTTGCGCATCAAGATCCGCAACGGCGCGATTACGCCGCCGGAAACAATCGCTCCAAACTAACTGGCCTGGGCCTCGACGAACTCGCGGCGGAGCCGAGCCCGCGTGACTTCATCGGCGAAGCCGCCGTCGAGCGCCTGCAGATTCATCGCCCAGAGCTGCTCCCGCGAGCAGCCGAGCACGCGCGCGGCCGTCACGAACTCATCCGTCAGCGTCACATGCGAGACCGTTGGTGAGTCCGTGCTGATCGTCACCTTGATGCCGGACTCGTAAAAGCGCTTCAATGGATGGTCTTCGAGGCGTCTCACGGCTTTGGTCTGCGCGTTGCTGGTCGGCGCCATGTCGAGCTGGATGCCCTGTTCGCGTATCGTCGCCATCACGTCGGCGTCTTCCTGGGCCCGCACGCCGTGACCCAGACGCCGGGCGCCCATCGCGATCGCCTGGCGGACGCTCTCGGGTCCCGCCGCCTCACCGGCGTGAATCGTGATATTCAGGCCCAACACGCGGGCCATCCGGAAGGCGTCTTCGTGCAGGATGGGCGGGTGGCCGGCCTCATCGCCGGCTAAGTCGAACCCGATCACGCCCTCGGTGACGAAGCGGCCGGCGACCTGCGCCAGTGACAGGTTCTGGGCTGGCGGCATGTCGCGCAGTGCCGTCGCGATCACGCCGCCCTCGATGCCGAAGGCTTTGCGTCCCGCGGCCCAGCCACTGAGTACGGCGCGGATCACGTCCGTCAGCGACAGGCCCTTCTGCGTGTGCAACCATGGACCGTATCGAATTTCTGCGTAACGCACGTTGTCTTTGCTCAGGTCTTCGCAGAGTTCGTAAGTCGCGCGCTCCAGCGCGGGCACGGTCTGCAACACGGCAATCGGCAGTTGAAAGTACTCGATGTACTCGACCAGCGAGGCTGTTCGTTCCGTCGCTTCCAGAAAGTCCTTGAGCTTCTCCGGATCGTTCGTTGGAAGCGGCACGCCGCCCTCCTTGGCCAGCTCTAAGACGGTGCCCGGCCTCAGCGCGCCGTCGAGATGGAGATGCAGCTCGGCCTTGGGGATCGCGTGAAAATAAGCGCGCTCATCCATCGAAGATTCCGCCGTATGCTACCAGCCCTCGCCGCTCAAGCTCGTCGTGTGCGCAGCCCTTGTCGCTCAGTCCGATCGCGAGCTTGGCCTCACGCGACGCACCGGCGGGATGGCCCTGAACGTTCCATCGCGGCGCTCGAGCGTCCAGCCCTCCTCGTGCACCATCCGGTGATGCGGTCGGCAAAGTAACCCCAGGTTCGCAAGCGTCGTCGGCCCGCCTCGGGTCCACCAGACCAGGTGGTGCCCATCGCACCAGCTCGACCGCCGGTCGCAGCCTTCAAACACGCAGTGCCGGTCGCGGGCTTCGAGCGCCCGCCGGGTCGACGGCGGAATCGTCCGGGTCGCATGGCTCAGCTCGTGCTCGAGCTCGCCCCGCCCGACGAGCCGGCTGATCGCTGAGTCGCACGCATAACGCTGCACCGTCGCCGCCGGCACCGTGCCGCCGCCGTCGAGCTCGCCCGCCGGGGCCCCTGGGAGGCCGGCCAGCGTGTCGAGGCTGGCCCGGATGATCAGCTGCGGCCGCGGCCCCGCGCCGTCGCGCTTGCCACCGGTACCGTCGCGCTTGCTGCTGCCCTGCCGGCAGAGCTCGATCAACGCGTCGTGCTGGCGCTGCCCATAGCTGCGCGCGTCGTCTTTGATCGGCTTCATGAACGGCTGCAGCGCGGTGCGCAGCGTCGCGCCGCCCTCGGCATCGAGCAGGCCGTCGATCCGGACCAGGCCGCCTTGCGGCTCGCTCAGGTGCAGATACCGCCGGGCATGCGCCCGGTTGGCGTCATCCAGGGCGCCCTGGGCATCGACGCGGTGCTCGAAGTTCTTGGCGACGCTGACGAACTGGCCCGGGTCCATGCTCCGGGCGGCCTGCAGCAGGCTGGGTTCTGCGTTCCGGACGGCGGCTACGCCCACGTGGCCGGCCGTCTGGGCGATTAGCGCCACGTGCTGGTAGCCGAGGTTCCCGTTCGCGAAGGCCGCCTCCGTCTGGGGCAGCGCCTCGAGCTGCCGTCCGATCTGCACCCGCTCCGCGGCGGCGCCGCCCGACAGCTTGCATTTCCATTTCAGCCAATCGGTCACCGACAGCGCGCCGTCCGCCTTGTACTCCCCGGATTTGTCGAAGCGCCGCACCCCGCCCGCGAATACGGCCTCCAACGGATCGATGCCCGACTCGCGGATCTGGATCAGTCCCTCGCCGAGGTCCTCACTCCTGGCCTCGTGCACCCAGGCCGCCATCGCCTGGACGCCATCCCGCATCTTCGCCAGCGCCGCCTCGAAACGACGGCTCCCGAGGGTTCGCTCGAGCTGGACCACGGCCATGGTTTAAGCGTGCGCCATCATTGCGACAGCTGTCTGTCAACCACTCAAAGATCACTGACGTTCTCGCAGCGTCACGGACTCAGAGCCGCCGCAATGTGGTCCCCAACAGGACGGCCCCGATGACGCCGACGAGCCCGTACGCGATCAGCGCCGGTATTGCCAGCGGCGCGTAACATTGCGGCGCCGTGCTGACGACTGGTGTGTGGCAGGCCGGCAGCCGAAACACGATCGACGCGAGAACGATGACCGGGAGGATGCTGAACCCGACGAGGTAGGCACCGCTGCGCTCGGGCAAACGCCGGACTTGCACGAGGACGAGCCCGAGCACGATCACTGCCTCGATCAACCCCAGCGGGCCCAGCGCCAGGGATACGAACCCGAAAATCAGGCCGAGGACGAGAAAGCCAACGGCGAACAGCAGCCGCCGACGCCGAGCGCTACGCGGCGCGCTTGTGCCCGTTGCCGTCCGGCGTGGTCAGGATGAGGGCGAGCATCTCGGAGGGACGGGTTGCCCAGAGCCGGTGCCGGCGGAACGCCGCGCGAAGCTCAGGCGTCAATCCCCAGGCGGCCAGCACCGTGCGCACCCGCGCCGCACGGCCGGTTTGCAAGTCCACCATGCTGTCGCCGACGTAGAGTGCGCCCGTCCGCGACAGTCCGAGCCGCCCAATCGCCGCCAGCAACGGGTCGGGCGCCGGTTTCGGCGGCGTGACATCTTCGAAGCCGATCACGACATCGAAGAATTCACGCAGGCCGGCGGCGACGAGCTCGGCTTCGACCAGCGCCCGGCGCTTGCACGAGACGACGCCCAGCGGCACCCCCGCCTGGCGCAGCTTGCGCACGAGCGTTGGAATTCCGCGGAACACTCGAGCGTGGCCCATGGTGGCGTCGACCGACCGGTAGGTCGCGACCAGGTCCTCCCACATGTGCGGGGCGACTATCTGCATTTGCTCCGGGAGTGGCAAGCCGCGGCTCTTCCGAAACAGGTCGCGGGCCGCCTCGTCCAGCCGGTGGATCCGCATCACGTGAGCAAATGCCGCCTCAATGATCGGATAACTGTCGACCAGCGTCCCGTCGAAATCAAAGATCAGCCCGCGCGCGGGCCGCTGGTGGTCAAACGTTTGGGGTCGAAGAAGAGACTCTGAATCCGTCGCCATCTGTGCTCAACATCCCTGGGCAGTTTGGACGCGCTCCCGGGGAGCTGCGCTGTCGAAAATCGACCCTTCCCAATCAAATAATGCCAGCCATGTAACGTCGGCGTCCACGTTTCCTCTCGCGATCCGGATGTCCGGACCAAGCCCGAACGCACGTTTGGATAGACCAAACCAAAGCCGCGACCTTGACCACTGTTCAGTTCGCGCTTACACTCGAAGTTGATATGGCCAGTGTGAATTTTGAACACGTATACAAGCGGTACCCGGGAAATGTCGTCATCACCGACATGAACGCGGAGATCAAGGACAAGGAGTTCGTGGTCCTGGTCGGTCCCTCGGGGTCTGGCAAGTCCACGGCTCTCCGGATGCTCGCCGGCCTGGAGGAGATCAGCGATGGCTCGGTCAAGATCGGCGACCGGGTCGTCAATGACGTCCCCCCCAAGGACCGCGACATCGCGATGGTCTTCCAGTCCTATGCGCTCTACCCGCACATGACGGTCTACGACAATTTGTCGTTCGGCCTTAAGTTGCGCAAGACCCCCAAGGCCGAGATCGACAAGCGAGTCCGCGATGCGGCCCAGATCCTGGGCCTCGAGCAGTACCTCGACCGAAAGCCGAAGGCGCTCTCCGGCGGCCAGCGCCAGCGCGTCGCGCTGGGCCGGGCGATCGTCCGGCAGCCTCAGGTCTTCCTCATGGACGAGCCACTCTCGAACCTGGATGCCAAGCTTCGGGTGCAAACCCGGGTCCAGATCCTCAAGCTGCACCAACGGCTCCAGACCACCTTTATCTATGTGACCCACGACCAGGTCGAGGCCATGACCATGGGCGACCGCATCGTGGTGCTGAACAACGGCATCGTCCAGCAGTTCGACACGCCGCAGACCCTCTACGAACACCCGGTCAACCTCTTCGTCGCCGGCTTCATCGGAAGCCCCGCGATGAATTTCCTGACCGTGAAGGTCGGCGGCAACGGCCAGGCCTCGCTGATGGGCGAGGGCTTCGAGATCCCGATCGAGGACCGTGTCCTCTCCGAGGCTGGCGCAGCGCGAGGCCAGGAGGTCATCATGGGGGTGCGGCCGGAGGACATCAAGGACATTCGCTTCCCCGGCCGCGACGGCCTGCCGAAGATCAACAGCAAGGTCGAGGTCGTCGAGAGCATGGGCAGCGAGATCTTTGTCTACCTCAACATCGGCGGCAAGACGTTGACCTCTCGCATGGATCCGCGCAGTAACGATATCCAGCCGGGACAGAACGTCCAGGTCGCCATCGATACCAACCACCTGCACCTGTTCGATCCGAAGACCGAGAAGGCCCTGGTCAGCCGCGGGGCGCCGGCCGCCGCCGTTCCCGCGATCGCCGAAGCCTCGCCAGTCCACTAAGCGCTGAATCTCAGCAATATTTAGAAAAGGCCGGCGGAGGGGAAACCCGCCGGCCAGGATCCGCCCCTCCCCCTTGGGGGGGAGGGTCAGGGTTCGGGTGTTATGCCTCGCGCGGCCTCAGGATCCAGATCGCTGCGCCGATCACCAGCCCGACAACCAGCAACGTCATCGCGGTTCCCATCGGAGCGGTCGGGGCATCGAGCGGCTGGGCGACACCGCCATCGACGATCGCCATCGGCTTAGTGCCGAAGGGTGCGACTTTGACGATACCCATGGGCGTGACGCTCATGTCGTACGTCACTTTGCTATCTGGAGCATTCAGGCTCAAGTAGGTCAGCCAGCTGTCGCGGCGAACCCAGCCCATGTTCTTGTCGGTCGAAAGGTCGTGATAGAGACTATCGGTCATCTTTTCCTGGAACTGGAGCGTGAAGCCCTCGGCCCCTTGAACGCTCGTGCCGACGCCAGAAGCGCCAATCAGCGCGCGCCACTCACTGGTGTTGACCGGCTTGTCAGAGAGCAGATAGAGATCGGCTTGCACCTGCTGCCCGGCCGCGAGAACTTCGAAGGGAATCCAGGGATGGGCGATCTTCATCGTGATCAGGACCGGCGCGCCGTCGCCGAAAATCAGCCGCTGCGTTGCGGCGCGTTCGGCGTTGTATTTGGCCGCCATGAACACGGGGCTACCCTTCGCGTACTGGAGGATGTGGGCCCGGGTCTCGGCGTCGACGGCAAAGCCATTGCCGGCGGCCCAATCGAGCACCTCCTGGCCGCTCCCGCGCAGCACGGTGATGTCGAGCGCCCGCACCTGGACCTGTTCCAGCACCACGGCCTTACCGGCCGCCTGATTGGCGGCGAAGTCCAGGGCGAGAATTGGCGGCTGCGGATGCGTCTCGCGGTTCAGCCGCTGGAGCGTCCAGCCTCCCCCCTCTTCGACTTTGTCGGGTACGGCCGGCAGCGGCACGATCCAGCCAAAGCTGGAGGCCGAACCGTTGTAGCTGAAGCTGGTCATGTAGCGTTCGACACCGTCGTGCCATGCAACCAGCGTGGTCGCGCGCTCGAGCCGGATCGCACCGTTGGGGGCGATCAGGCCACCGCAGGCGGCCGCCGGGAGCGCCTGTGTCAGAAACACCGCCAGGGTCGCCGCCGCCGCGGGAACGAGTTTATTGACCATTGGGAACCTCCTGTTCCGTCGTAGACGTCAGTACTCAGACGCCGACGGCCCAGGAAAGTTCCAACCACTCCCCCGCCGTGCGGGGGAGGGCCAGGGAAGGAGGCTAGTGCGCGGCGGCCCCTGTTCGCTCGAACGCGTTAACCGGTTTCATGATCTGGACTTTGACCGGCGCCGCTTCCTTCGCGAACGTCTCGCCATCTGACGCCACCCCAATGACGAATCCGTAATGGTTGGGGACGGCCAGCTGTGGCCGAATCTTCTTGACCACCCCGGCCGCCTCGGCCGGACCCATCACATAAGGGTCGCCTCCGACGCAGACCAAGGCAACGTCGGTCTTGATCTTCTCGATGTCCGGATTCGGATCCGTGTCACCCGAGAACCAGTAGCGATTTCCGTCCAGCGTCAGGATGTATCCCACCCAGTTGTTGCTCTTCGGATGGGTCTGCAGCCGGTGCTCCACGGTGCTGTAGGCGGGCACCGCTTCCACCTTGATCCCCATCACCTCGATCGCGTCGCCGGGCTTGACGGCTTTCACGTTCCGGAGTGGGAGCGGTGGTGCCTCCAGGTTGTCGGCAACGTCCTTTGGGGCAACGAACTGCGTCGTGCTCTTCCGAATCTTCTCGATGTCTTTGGGCTCGTAGTGATCGGCGTGGGCGTGCGTGATGAAGACCACGTCCGCCGGTTCTTCTTTATCTCCCAGGCCCCAGGGGTCGATATAGAGGGTGATCCCCTCGCCCTTCCACTTATAGGCCGACTGCTTGTACCAGGTGAACTTCTCGAGCATGGATGCCTCCTTAACAATGCAGCTGCGGACGCCTGCCGGAACGTCTAGGTTACCGCGTCAGGCGCCGAAGACCTGGACGACCAGCTGGCGGTCGCGCGGCCGGTCGAGCTCCAGCAAGAAGATGCGCTGCCAGCGGCCCAGATCCAGCCGTCCATCAGCGACCGGAATATTTTCGCTGCCGCCGATGAGCAGGTGCTGGCAATGGGCATGGCCGTTTGCGCACTCGCTGGGATCCATCTCGCCGGTGCGCCGGCTCAGATCGTTGTGTTGATACAGGCCGGCGGCTGCCGAGAGCCGCTCGAGCATGGCGCCCATGTCCTGGAGCAACAGCGGCTCGTTCTCGTTGAGCACGACGGCGGCCGTCGTGTGCTTGGAGAACACGGACGTCCAGCCCTGGGCGACCCTGGAGCGGCGCAGCACACCGGCGACCTGGTCGGTCACGTCGATGAACTCGCGGGCCGAAGTCGTCCTGATAGCGAGCGTTTCCGCCCAAAAGGTCAGGCCCCCTACCCGGCGGACGCGCGCGCCGGCGGACTCGTCCGGACCGTCGAGTAGGCGGAAAGCAGAGTTCGTTCCGGTTCCCACAACTCAGCTCCTTCGGGGCCGCGGCACACGTTTGCGGCGCACTCGCTCATCGCGAATGCTGCGCGCAAGACCTTACGCCGGCCGTTACAAAGGGTTCTAGCGTCTGGTCGTGCGGACCTTGTCGAAGCAGTCGCTGCAATACACCGGCCGGCCCATGGTCGGTGTAAATGGCACCTGGGCCGGTTTGCCGCACTCGGCGCAGATCACTTCATGGAGCTCCTTGGCGCGACCGGTGCCCCGAACGTTGCGATTGATCGACCGGCAATCGGGACAGCGAGACGGCTCGTGCTGAAATCCTTTGGCGGCGTAGAACTGTTGCTCCCCCACAGTAAAAATAAAATTGAGCCCGCAATCACGGCACGTCAAAGTCTTGTCGCTGAAGCTCACGGCGAATCTCCTTTGGTTTGTCTTTGGATCTCAGAGACTTCGCCGGAGCGGTCCGCTTAGCCTTCGACCCATTTCCCCGGGCGCGATTATAGCAACGTTTGGCGATGACCAAAAGGGCCTGGCCGGATATCCTGCAAACGTGTGAGCAAACGGCTCTACCTGGTCGAGGACGACCTCTTTTTCAGCCAACGGGTTCGGGCGGCCGCCGGGCGGCTGGGAGTGCCCGTCGAGGGCCTCAGCCCGGCCGCTGCTCAATCGCGTGTGTGGGCGCCGGCTGACGTCGTCGTCCTCCAGGCGACGCTGCGGCCGGAGCAGCAGGTCGCCCTGGTCAGCGAGCTCATCCGGCACGAGCCGGCGCCCGTCGTGGTCGCCGTCACCGGCCACCTGGAGACGGCTCTACGTCAGCGGCTCAAGACCGCGGGCGCGGTGCTGGCGGCCCACTCCGCGATGGACCGCGTCCTCGCGCGGGCGCTGCGGCTCAGTGATGATGATGCGCCGCCGCATCATCAGGCATAGCCGCCGGCGTCTCCATCATCCGTAGCATCTCGAGTCCGCCGGTACGTAGGAACCGCCACCCCAGCACCGCCAGGATCAAAAGAAAGATCACGTTCAAGGCGCTCGTGTAGTTGAGCGTCGGACCGGCGAACAGCGCCGTCACCCGATGATGCGCGGGAACGAACCCAAGCCCCTCGAAGACCAGACCGATCGCGAGCCCCGCTAGCGCCATGGCCGCGTACGAAACGAACAGTAGATACAGCGCCATCCGTCCCCCGTAGTACTTGCGGTAGATGTCGATGATGGGAATGATGATCAGGTCGGCGAACACAAACGCGATCACGCCGCCAAAACTGATACCACCGTTCCAGAGGACCGCGGCCAGCGGCACATTGCCGACGGAGCAGACGAAGCTCAGCAGCGAGATCAGCGGCCCGATCAACGGACCCCACACTTGCGACAGCACCGGATGGCTGGTCAAGAAAAAGCCCTGCCAGAACGAGTTCGGGACCCAGGCCGCGAGCGCGCCGGCAATCAGGAGTCCCAGGCCAATGTCGGTCCAGACGGACGCGACGTCTCCCCAGAAATTGTGGCTGATCGCGGTCAGCCCGCGGCCCGAGAACAGCCGCTTGAGAAACGGCCCCTCGGTGATCGACATGTCCATCTCGGCATGCCCCTGCATACGTCCGCGGCGGCCCTGCTCGGCCTGCCGGCGGGCTTCATCGATCATTGCTGGCTTGAGGGTCCAGCGAAACAGCACCGCCAGGATCACGATCATCAGGAGGCCGCCGGCGAACTCCGCGCCGACAAACGACCAGCCGAGCAGAATCAACAGGATCAAGCCGAGCTCAAACACCAGGTTGGTTGACGCGAACTCGAACACCATGGCCGCCGGCAAACTCGCCCCCTTGCGGAACAGCGACCGAGCGATCGCGACGGCAGCGTAGGAGCAGGACGACGACGCGGCCCCGAAAAGTGTGGCAAGAGCGAGACTGCGCGGTGAATCCGACCCCAGCGCTCTCTCCACGGTGCGACGGGAGACCAGCGTCTGGACGATCGCCGAGAGAATAAATCCGAGGGCCAGCGGCCAGAAGACTTCCCAGAGCATGTCAAAGGCCGTGGCCAGGGCGCTGAGAATTGCCTGAATCAAGTCTTGAGGGCTCGAGACCAGCGTTCCTCGATGTGCATGCGCTGGTAAATCAAGAGGGCGCCCCCCCAGGTCACGACGAAGGCGCCGACAATCACAAACCCCATGACGCCGAGGTCCATGCCGCGGATCGCGTCCCAGGCGCCGCCACGCAAGTCCAGCTGCTGCACGAGGAGCTGGCTCAGCTCGAACACGCCGACGAAGAGCGCCACAAAAACAGACAGCGCCGTGATCGTCAGGTTATAGAAGACCTTGCGCACCGGGTTCGAAAAGGCCCAGGAATACGCGTGGGACATGAAGGCGCCGTCGGCCGTGTCCATGAGCGACATCCCCGCGGCGAAAATCAGTGGCAGCGAGATCAGGGCATACAACGGAATGTGCTGCGCCGCGGCGCCCGCAGAAATAGCA
>Ga0307478_10000657_pt1 | contig 34133 bp, 19 predicted proteins | sample atmos_gasesECM4C_2_FD_203713 | JGI IMG/M metagenome (GOLD analysis project Ga0307478, IMG submission 203713) | Hardwood forest soil microbial communities from Morgan-Monroe State Forest, Indiana, United States - atmos_gasesECM4C_05 | ecosystem: Environmental > Terrestrial > Soil > Temperate...
CCAGCAGACAAGTCACCGAAAGTGCGTAAGCCTGCTTGCTGGTCCATTGTTCCGTCGTTCTCTCGGCATTCGACATAACGTTGCGGCTCCTTGCTGGTCCGGCCGGATCTCTATTGCGGATGTCCCTGTTGCCGGGCCTCCGCGATCATGCGCTCGACGATTGGCTTTTTATCGAGGTTCGGATTAGTTTGCAGTAATTCCTGCCAGGCGTGAATCGCTCCGGCGGCATCCTTTTTTCCCTTCCAACGGATCACGCCCAGGTTGAACAGGGAGTTCGCATCCTTTGGACTGATCTTCAGAGCCTCGTCCAGTTGTGCCAGGGCGCCCTCGACATCACCGTCGTAATAAAGACAGGACGCCAACTCGGTACGCACTGCCACATTTTTGGGATCGACCTGCAACGCGCGGTCGAAATAAGCGGCAGCATCCTTGAACTGATGGGCTGACTTGTAAAAGTACCCGGCCTTCATAAGCAGGTCTTTGTTCTTGGGATCCTTATTGAGTTGCTCCAGCAGGGGCGCAACTTGCTTGTCGGCCATGTGCTTCATCTGCTCAAGCGTGGGCATCTGGGCGGCGACGGGCGGCTCGGGCACTACGCTCTTGCTGGCGACGTTGCTGGCCCGTGCTTGCGATTCCGAGCCCCGTAAGAGAAATCCGACAGCGAGCCCCAGGAACAAGCAGATCGCGGCCATTCCATAGACGAGTTTCGGCTGCCAGAGAGCGGAACCGGGATTGGGCGTTGAATCGGGCATAAGCTTTGTGACTTTCGGTCGAAATACCGCAATTCCCCTATTGTGCTAAGGCACTGCGGCTGCCAAAATCCGATCCCATCGGCGACGTGGGGTCGTCCTGTAATTTCAATCACTTGCGAGATTTGCTGCCATGGGCGGCCTGCTGCCAGGGAAATACGCGCGGATTTCTCCGCACTGAGGCGGGTTTTTTAGCGCGGACCGTGCCGGGGGTGGGGTGGAAATGGGGCGCGGGTTACTACGGTTTGCCGGCGCACGAAAGGGGTCAGCACTCCGTGCCGATGGCCAAGGTGTGAGGCGAACATCCGCTGTCTTTCTGGTTACGTTTCTGACCGTCGCTGCGGCATGGTGCGCGGGACCCGACGCGGTTTTTCATAAGCGCGTCAGCGAAGTGCAGTTCACTCTGGTCGCAACCGATCAGAACAATCGTCCTTTACCGCGATTGTCCCCGGCCGACATCATGGTGCTGGACGATGGCCAACCCGTGCCCCGGTTTGAATTGCGCTCGGCGGCCGATCTGCCCTTGCGAATTGGAATCTTGCTCGATTTGAGCGATTCGACGCAGAAGTCGTGGACGACGGTGCGCGGCGCGCTGATTCGCGCCCTCGGGCGCACCATGAACCGCGACGATGAATTGCTGGTTCTCGCCTTTAACAGCAAAATCGAACTGGAACGTGTGGTGCGCGACCCGGATGAACTGACCGAGGTCCTGAAAAATCCTCCAGCCGGGGGCCTGACCGCGCTGTATGACACGCTGTACCAGGCGTGCGACCACAATGTTTTCACTGGCGACCCTCAGCCGCACCGTTCGGCCCTGGTCCTCTTCTCCGACGGGGATGACGATCTCAGCCTGCACGGAGAGAGTGAAGCGATTGCGCGGGCCGAGCGAAGCGGAATTGCCATTTACACCGTCACGACACACAATCCGAAAAAAAAGACTTCTGGCGATGCCGTTCTCCACAACCTGGCCCAGGCAACTGGAGGCCGCGATTTCGTGGCCAAAGACGCGGCTCAGCTTGAGGAAGCCATGGCTGCCATCCATGACGAACTCCGCAGTTCTTATCTGCTCTATTACCGCGTACCCGACGATTCCGGTAAGCGTGCCTTTCGAAGAGTGCGCGTGATTTCCACGCAAACCGACGGCGCGCAAATGCGATCCCGTGAGGGCTACTTCACGGCTCCTTAAAGAAGAGAAGCGTCTCGGTGGTTGCGCACGCGCTGTCGGATTCTGTCTTGAATCCGGAAAGGGTCTCGATCCGGGAAAGCCACCTTAGTTATTTTAGTCACCGCCGCATTCCCGGCGGAGTGTGCGCGCCCATTTTCCGATGTAGGAAGCACCGGGAGTCCGACAATGGCAGCAAGCAAGCGCGAACCCGATGCTGAAGCTTTTGGCTGGGCGCAAGAGAAAAATCCGAACGCCATCCTCCGCATGCTGTACAGCGCCGTGGAGCAATGTGCTGACCTGGTGGTGATCACCGACGAGGCAGGGAAGATCGAGTATGTGAATCCTGCGTTCGAGAAGCACACGGGATATTCAAGACAGGAAGTCATCGGACAAACTCCGCGGATTTTGAAATCGGGCGAGCAGGGCCCGGATCTTTACCGCGAGTTGTGGGCCACGATTCGAGCCGGCGACGTCTACCGTGGTGTGCTGGTCAATCGCAAGAAAAGCGGCGAGTCGTTTATTGTCGAAAAGACCATCACGCCGGTGCGGGACGGCGAAGGCCGAGTGACACACTTCATTTCGAATGATCGCGAGATCAGCGAGCGCCGCCGCCTCGAGGCAGCGCTGTTTCAGGCCCAGAAGATGGATGCGATCGGCATGCTGGCCGGCGGAGTGGCGCATGACTTCAATAACCTGCTGATGGTGATCAGCAGCTACGCGGAGTTGATGCAGGACTCGATCGGACCGGAGCATCGTCTGCATCGAAATGTGCAGGAAATCCTGAGCGCTGCGCGGCGAGCTGCTGACCTGACCCGGCAACTGCTTGCCTTCGGAAGGAAACAGGTCCAGTCATTACGCGTGCTCGATTTGAATGCGAGCCTCCGCGACCTGTCGAAGATGCTGCCGCGACTGATGCGCGAAGACATCGAGTTGGTCCTCTCGCCGCAAGACGATCTCGGGAGAGTCAAGCTGGACCCCGTACAACTCGAGCAGGTCGTAATGAATCTCGCCGCCAATGCCCGCGATGCGATGCCAGCCGGTGGAAGGCTTACGATCACAACGCGAAATGTCGAACTGGATGACGATTACGTCCACATTCGGACCGTGGTTCCCGCTGGACGCTATGTAATGCTCGAAGTAACCGACACCGGCGAGGGGATTGGCCCGGAGCATTTGCCACATATTTTCGAGCCGTTCTATACCACCAAGGAGCAAGGCAAGGGCACGGGCCTCGGCCTGGCGACCGTGTACGGGATCGTCAAGCAGAGCGGCGGGTTCATTTGGGTGTACAGCGAGCGCGGCATGGGATCTACGTTCAAGATCTATTTCCCGCGGGTAGAGCAGGGAGCAGCACGCCCCGTAAGCTCCGCTGACGTCGATCCGGCCTCTCTTCGCGGTCGCGAGACCGTGCTGCTGGTTGAGGATGAGAACGCAGTGCGCTACCCGGCTTGCGAATTTCTTCGACAGTGTGGCTATACCGTGATCGAAGGAAAAGATGGTCTGCACGCTGTGGAGGCAGCAGACAAGCACGAGGGCCCGATCGATCTCATGATCACCGACGTGGTGATGCCGGGAATGAGCGGTGGCCAACTTGCCGAATTGCTGGCGGAAAAATATCCGGCAATGAAAGTACTATTCGTTTCCGGCTACTCGGAAAATGTGGTTCTGCGGCACAAGATTCCGAACAACCGATGCAACTTCCTGCAAAAACCATTTACTCTGAAATCACTGGGCACGAAAATTCGTGAAGTGCTCGGCACTGCGGCGGCTGCTGCCGGTGCGAGAGCCAGCTAGATACATCCGGTTGATCGGCGCTTTCCTGCCCCCGTATAATCAAACGCTCTGCGGAACCACGCATGCCCCTGCCAGTTGCCGTGCGGGACGAGGAACCCGGGAATCACACTTCTTCCCGTGAAGTTTTCAATCGTTCTTCCCCTTCCCAATCATTGTTGATTCTTGGATTCCTGTGGGGAGCGATCTACTTTGCCGGCATGTTTACGCCGGCGCTGCTCGATGACGTCGACACCATCCATGCCGAGGCTGCCCGCGAAATGCTGGTTCGCCACGACTGGGTAACGATGTACACCAACGGCATCCGGTATCTGGAAAAAGCGCCTTTGATGTACTGGAGCCTGGCAACCAGTTACAGCCTGTTCGGCGTCAGCGATTGGAGCACGCGACTTCCCCTCATGCTCGGCGTGTTGGCGGTTCTGTTGGCCACGTATGGCCTGGGACGGTACGCATACGGCGAGGCGGGCGGGCTCTGGTCCGGTGTTGTGCTGGCAACTTCTATCGGCCCGTACATTTTTACGCGGTTCTTAATCCCGGATGTCCTCGTCGGCCTGTGGCTGACCATCGGGTATTACTTTTTCTTGCGCTCTCTCGAGGAGGATCCGCCGTCCCGCTCGACCTGTTGGGGGTTTGCGGCGACGTGCGCCTTGAATGTCCTGACCAAGGGATTGATTGGCCTGGTGTTCCCGGCTGGCGCGATCGGGCTCTATCTGATCCTGACAGGCAATCTGCGGCACCTGCTGCGGTTGCGGCTCCTCTCAAGCACGCCGGTCTTCTTCCTGATTGCGGCCCCTTGGCATGTCCTTGCGGCGATTCGCAATCCGGCGCAGGGATTAGTGCGAGGCTTCTTGTGGTTCTATTTCATTAACGAGCATTTGTACCGCTTCCTGAACAAGCGGGTTCCCGCGGGATACGATACGGTTCCTCTGCTTATTTTCTGGGGGCTGCTGCTGGCCTGGTTGTTACCGTGGAGTGTGTTCCTGCCAGAAGCATTACGCGAACTTCCTCTGCGGCTTCGCGTACTGCGCGGAAATCTCACCCGCCCGCAACGGGCAAATCTGCTCTTCTTTCTGTGGGCGATGGTGATCGTCGTATTCTTCAGCTTCTCCACCCGGCAGGAGTACTACACCATCCCCGCCTTGCCCGGCATGGCGCTCCTAGTGGGAGCATGGCTGGCGCGTGAATCGGCGCCCGTTCCCGACGAGCACGCTCGCCGGGCAGGACGAATTTCGGCTGCGGTATTGTTGGCTTGTGGTGTCGCCGGTTTCGTCGCAGGCATGTATCTTCTCTCAGTCTCGCATCTGCCTTCACCCGGCGCGGACCTCGCAGAATTACTGAAAAAGAATCCCGAGGATTATGATCTCTCACTCGGACACGTGCTCGATCTGACGCCGAGCGCGCTCGGCGCCTTTCGAGGCCCGTTGCTGGGCGCTTCTCTGGCTCTGCTGCTAGGAACTGGAATCAACTGGGTCCTGCGCCGTCGCAGTCGACCCGCGCTGGCGAATGCGGCGCTCGCGCTCATGATGGTGGGCCTGCTTACCTGCGTTCACGTAGCTTTCAGCACATTTTCGCCGATCCTGTCGTCGTACAAATTGGCAGTCGCAATTCGACAGAACTATCGGCCTGGAGATGTCATCGTCATTGACGGCGAATATCATCAGGCGTCGACTCTGAACTTCTACACCGGCTATCCGGTGCGCGTGCTACATGTGCCGACCGGCAACCTGTGGTACGGTTCGCAGTTCCCCGATGCGCCACACGTATTCGAAACGCCGGAGTCGTTTGCCGCATTGTGGAGTGGTTCGTCCCGGGTGTTTTTGTGGACCGACCAGGACGAGCCCCAAGCATTGATCGGAATGCGATCGTTCCTGCTGGCGCGAAATGGCGGCAAATCCATCCTGACCAACCGGCAACCGTGATTTTCAAAAGATCGCTCGCAGTTTTCTCATCCATTTGTGATCTTATCTTCGTTATGGGTCTTGCCATGGCGGGGAAGGCGGTCGTTTTTTTAATCGTGAAGGTTGCCTTTGCGGTCGCGGTGATCGGCACGGTCAGCTCCGCGATTTTCCTGATCATGACGCTGGCCGCGGCCGTCCGCTATCGGCGACTGGCAGCGAACGCGCAAGCCGCAGCGCTCGCGGTTGCGGAAGCAGCACTCCCGCCGATGACCATCCTTAAACCCCTTCATGGAATGGAAGCCGAACTCGAGAAGAACCTGGAGAGCTTCTTTCAGCAGGATTATCCCGACTACGAAATCATTTTCGGAGCCCGGGATGCGCAGAATCCGGCGCTCGAGGTTGCCGAGCGCGTGCGCTCCCGCTATCCGCACATCAGGAGTCGCGTGGTCCTGTCTGGTCCGCCAACCTGGCCGAATGCCAAAGTATTCTCGCTGAACAAAATGATCGCGCTTTCGGAGCACTCGTATTTCGTTATCAGCGATAGTGACGTTCGCGTCGCGCCGGATTTCCTGCGCAACACCATTCCCCCGTTGCTCGACCCGAAAGTTGGCCTGGTAACGTGCATGTATCGTGGTATGCCTGCTTCGGACTTCTGGTCGACCCTTGAAGCCCTGGGGCTTTCGGTCGAGATGTCCTCCGGCGTCATGGTGGCAGATATGCTCGAAGGGATGCGATTTGCTCTAGGTCCGGCCATGACCGCGCGGCGGGATGCGATCGATGCCATCGGCGGAATCGTGGCGACTGCCGACTACTACTCCGACGATTTCGAATTGGGCCATCGGATTTGGCAGAAAGGTTACAAGGTGGTCCTCTCGCACCACATTGTGAAGAACGTGCTGACGCCGCGTCCGGTGCTGCGCACGCTCGGAGATCAGTTGCGCTGGATGAAGAGCACGCGTTATTCACGTCCGGCAGGACATCTCGGTACCGGCCTGACTTTTGCTATGCCGTTCGGCATTCTCGGGCTCGTTGCGGCTGGGGCGTTGGGAAATTGGACGCTTGGAATTTTGCTGTTTGCCGCCGCCTTCCTGAATCGCATGATCCAGTCAATCGCGGTGGGTTGGGGGATTGCCCGGGATCCGCGTTCGGCCGCGTTCTGCTGGTTGTATCCATTGCGCGATCTGACCGGATTCTTCATATGGGTTGGAAGCTATACGAGCCGTCGCTTTTACTGGCGTGGTGAAACGTATCTCTTTCGCAGCGGTGGACGCATCGTTCCCGAGCACCGGCCGACGCAAGGGACAGCGAGCCGGACGTCATGACACAAGCCTTGTCAGCTTGCCATTTTTGACCTGGAAACGATCGCCTCGCCAGGTGACGGTGTTGCTGGCGAAACTCGAGATCCAGACTACGACACCCACCAGATCCCGGAGCGGAATTAGAAGGGAAAATCGGGGCACCTGGCGATCTGCCAGGGCGTTGACCCCAACGATCCACGCCACGAGGAATCGAAGAACAACCGCCGCCGCGAAAACACTCGACGCCCACATCGCCCCGCCCGACGCGAACAGCGCCAGCAACACCCATTGCCACCCAAACGTAAACAGCAACCCGGCGTAGCCGCCCGGGCGCGCGCCGCGCACACCTCGCGCCCAGCGCAACTGATGGTCGAAGAATTCGCGCACCGTGTAACTGGGCAAGAATGTCTCGACCACCACATCGGAAACGCGAACTTTGCGGCCGAGGCCGGCAATGCGCTTTCCCAGTTCATAGTCGTCGGCCAGGTAGTCGACGAACGACTCGAAGCCTCCAATCGCTTCCAAATCCTGCCGGCGAAATGCCATGGTCGAGCCCAGCGCAAAACGAAGGCCGCCTTCAATGGATCGCGCGACCAGAACGCCGGCACAGAAGTCCGTGCTGATGCCAAGCGCCTCGAGCTTCGAACTGACAGTGGGGCCGGCAATGCCACGGTAAAGGCAGGTAACCAGCCCGATGCCCGGTTCGGCCAGCGGAGCAACCACTCTCCGAAGGTAGTCGGGCGGAACACGAATATCGCTGTCGCTGACGATGAAGTGGTCGTAGCGAGCGCTTCGCACCATCTGCGCCAGATTACTGACTTTGGTGTTCGCTCCCAGGACCTCTGGGCAGACAATTAACTGGATTAACCGGTCGGGGAATTCCCGGCGCAGACGCTGCACCACCTGTACCGCCGGATCGTTGGCATCGCTAACTCCAAACACAATTTCGTATTCCGCATACTCCTGCCGGCAATGGCTCCGGAAGCTCTCATAGATTTCAGGATCCTCGCCCTTCAGGGGTTTCAGAATTGACACGGGAGGGAACGCGGCGGGCACTTTGTCCTGAGCGAGAATTCTGGAACGATCCCGCAGATACGAACCTGCGCTCCACAGGCAGGTCAGGTAATAGCCGATTCCCGCGAGCGCGCCCACGCCCGAAATCGCGGCTGCGAATTTACTCAGAGCTTCAGTCACTCGAATGTGTCGCCAGCAGCATAAATCCTAACTTCCCAATCGAACGAAGTGATTCTAGGAACCGCCCGTTGGGAACCATCGCATATAATGAGGATGGTTGGCAGCCGGACCGGACGGTCGCTCTCCGCAAGGAGGGAGGAAAGTCCGAACTCCGCAGAGCAGTGTGCCGGATAACGTCCGGGAGGCCGGGTTCAAGCCCGGTCGACGGAAAGTGCCACAGAAAACATACCGCCTCGTCGTCGTTGTAGGCCCGGAATTTGCTGTCGGGAAATTTACCGGCCAACTGATCGTGCACTAAGATTCGGGCTTAGAACGACGGCGAGGTAAGGGTGAAAAGGTGCGGTAAGAGCGCACCGCCGCCGCAGTAATGCGACGGGCAGGGCAAACCCCACACGGAGCAAGACCAAATAGGGAGGAAGTCCCGGCCTCGGTCGGGACACGTGCCGGCTCGGCGCGTCACAACCTCCGGGTAGGTCGCTAGAGCCGCACAGCAATGCGCGGCCCAGAGGAATGACCGTCCCGCCGCAAGGCGGACAGAATTCGGCTTACAGGTCCGGCTGCCACAACCTCACCTTGTTCTTGTTGACGATGCTGCCAGCAGCGTTGACCCTCCTGCTTCCCGGTTCCTCAAGTTCGAAAATTGTGCTCTGGCATATCTATATCTTTGGACAACCAGGCGCGCGAACAGAGGTATAATCCTCGCCGTTTTTTCCGGCCACTTCGGCAACTTTCTGATTCCTTTCGCTACCGGGCATTGCATCTGCCCCGGAGGCTAGCACCGCAGCAGTCGTTTTCCGAGATGTGAGGGGGAAGGAAATGAGCACACACAAGGTCGCTTTGGCTGTTGCGTTATTGCTTGGTTTGGTCGAGTTGGTCTCCGCCCAGGGAGGCGCCACCGGCGCGATCATCGGAACAGTTCAGGATGCATCTGGAGCGGTTCTTGCAAATGCTCGCGTGGATATTGCCAGCGAAAGCACCAGCCAGACTGTCCGCCAGCTGACAACCGACTCGACTGGCGCCTTTACCGCACCGCTCTTACCCGTTGGATCTTATTCCGTAGAGGTCAGTGCCGCCGGATTTGCGAAAACGAAATTTCCCGGGATCGCTGTTCGTATCACCGAGACGACGCGGATGACCGCGACCTTGAAACCATCTGCCACCCAGGAAGTGGTGGAAGTGCAGGGCCAGGTCGCGACGGTGAACACGACCGTGGCCACCACAGGAGAGTCCCTCGGCTATACCGCAATTAACTCCTTGCCGCTGGCGACGCGCAATTTCCAGCAAATCCTGACGCTCTCCGCGGGAGCTGCGTCCGACTTAAACAACGCGGCCCAACTGGGTCGCGGCCAGGTCTTTATTCATGTCAACGGCGGGCGAGAAGACAACAACAACTACCTGATCGACGGCATCTCGGCCGCAGACTACGCTTTCGGGGAACTGACTTACACACCGCTGCCCAATCCCGACGCGATTGAAGAATTCAAAGTTTCTACCAGCCTCTATGACGCCAGCCAGGGGCGTAATGGGGGAGGGAACATTAACGCCACTCTTCGGAGCGGAACCTCGAGATTCCACGGCGACGCCTGGGAGTATTTCCGGAACACAGCTCTCGACGCGAACGACTATTTTCTGGGCAAGGTCCAGGTCAAGCAAAACATTTTCGGCGGAGACCTCGGAGGGCCCATCGGTCACGGGGCTAAATTAGGCTTCTTCTACGTGAACTACCAGGGGACGCGGCAGCGCAGCGGCGATTCGCCCGGCACCTATGTCAATACGAGCATTCCAATACTGCCGACCGACCGCTCTGCCGCGAACCTCGAGTCCGTATTCAGCGTCCCGGCGATCCCCAATTGCCCGGCAGTACCGCTGACCTCGATCGACTCCGTTGCCTTGGCCCTGCTGAACACGCCTGACAAGACCCATCAGTTTGGAGTAACTCCTGGCGGTTTCCTGTTCCCGACGGCAGCGGGAACCCCGGGTGTTTCGCAAACGTACAATGCAACCACGAACACGTGCAGCACCGTCTTGAATCAGGGCGCCTTCACCATTACGAACCCCGGCAAATTCACCGACGATCAATTCACCACCAACTGGGACCGTGACTTTCGCGGCGGCAAGGATCACCTCGCCATACGCTTCTTCTGGTCGAATTCGTCTACCTTCCAGCCTTTCGGAGCGGATTCCTACGGAATCCAAACCGGTGGCCTGCCGGGCACGAACAACCTCAATTTCCCCCTCAGCATTCCTCTGCACAGCCGGTTCGGCAGCGTCACACAAACGCACCTCTTCAGCAATGCGCTGGTCAATGAATTCCGGTTTGGGGTCAACATCATCAGCGACAAGCTCGATAACAAAGCACCCATCACGGGCGCGGACATCGGCATCAATCTGCCTACCGCCAACCAGAATCCCAACATGTACCGATTGCAGTTCGGAACCTGGGCTTTTGGACCCTACCCGACGCAGTTGCAGTACGCCCTGTCCGATAATTTCACCTGGCTCGACACGCTGAGTTGGAGCCATGGCCCACACCAGTTCCGGATCGGCGGTGAGCTCAATCGCGTCACTCTGCGTCGCAGCCTGCCGGTTGCGAACAACGGACTGGTGTTCTTCGCGCCACCCGCGCCCGGGTTCACCAATGATTTTTTGAGCTTCCTCGGGGGCGACCCCTCCTTGGCGAATGGCGGGGGAGGCCTGGCCACGCACGACTATCGCATTCCCAGTTACGCGTGGTTTGTGCAGGATGACTATCGTATTCGCAAGGACCTGACGTTGAACCTGGGTGTGCGCAATGAATTCGTCGGCGCCCCCTACGACACGCTTTGCCGCACCGCCAATACCGATCCTGCGATCGCGAATGCCACCGGGCAGCCCTTCGTGTACCCGAAGTGTGCGAACAAATATCAGCTTGCCGGCCTGAAAGGGACTCTCAATTCGGCGGGGCTGAACAACGAATTCGCCACCGTGTTCGAGCCTCGTATCGGATTCGCCTACGACGTAGGTGGTCACCACACTACTTCGATTCGCGCCGGTTATGGCATTTACAGCGTGCGCGAGGATCTGGGTGCAGTCGACAACCTCGCTTTTTCGCCTCCATATTTTCCTCTGCTCTTTCCGGGAGCACCCGGGCCGGGAGGCCTCGCGAATCTTTTTCAACCGAATTCGAGTGGATTTCCCGGGATCCCGCCCATGGGCGCGCCACCATCTGAGACGTATGTCCCCCAGCCTTCGTTCTTCACGGGATTTTCCACATCAGGCTGTTCATTCCCATTGGCACAGCAATGCTTCCCCGGGTTTTCCGGAAACATCCCGAGCATTTTTGCTCTGAATGTTCCGCTCCACTGGGTGATCGGCACGACCCAGCAGTGGAACCTTACGGTGCAGCGTCAGCTTGGACTGAATTGGTTCGTGGAAGTGGGCTACGTGGGCACCAAAGGCTCGCGCCTGCGCGGGGATTACGATCCCAACCAGGCTCGGCTGGCCACGCAGCAGAATCCGATCACGTTGCCCTTTGCCTGCGGAGGAGGATCGGGGTCTTGCCCCATCATTGACACCACCGTCGAGAATGCCGGCGCAAGAGCGCAGTTCTACCCGATCGGTCCGGGACTTTACGAGGAGTTCGCACCCAACTCCGACTCCCATTACAACGCTCTGCAGGCGACTCTGGGGCACCGCTTCGGCCGAGGGCTCTATTTCCAGAGCGCCTACACCTATGCGAACTCCATTGATGACGTTTCGACAGCCTCAGTCGCGTTCGTCGCCCGCATCAATGACCAGCTCAACCCACGCGACTCTCGCGGTCTCTCCGATTTTGCGAAGCGCCAGCGCTGGGTGACGAGCGCTGTTTATCAATTGCCGGTCCTCAACGGCAGGAACAAGTTCACCAAGGGTGCGCTGGGCGGATGGCAGGCCAGCACCGTGATCATCCTGCAGTCGGGTTCGCCGTTTACCGTTTTCGATCCTGCGGGAGGAAGCGGGTACCAGCTGGCCAGTCCATCGGCGAGCGCGACCTTTGTGCCCGGGTTCAATTGTGGCAGTGCTCCCAGCTCGGGGAACAGAGCGACGCGCTTAGCGAGCTGGGTCAACCCGGCGGCATATCAGCCGAACCCGTTCGCCCAGCTTTCGACGGGCGGGAATAGCGATGCAACCCTGTTCGGCAACACGCCGCGGAACTGCGTCATCGGACCGCCGCAGAAGAATGTCGACTTCAGCCTGGGTAAGATCTTTAAGATTACGGAAGGACAAAATCTGCGTTTTCTGGCGGACTTCTTCAACCTGTTCAACCATCCGTCTTTCGCGAACCCGGCATTTGCATCGGTGGGTTCGACAGCCGGTTCGGGTTCCGCTCCGATCACCTCGACCATCGGTACACCGAGGCTGGTGCAGTTTTCTCTGAAGTATTCGTTCTGAAGCAGGGCAACCTGCGTCTTCATCTGCATCGGCGGGTGCTCGCGAAGAAATCCACCACGGAGGCACGGAGACACGGAGAAAACCAATGCCGGGTTTTTCGCGTGCGAACGCGGACAGAGAACATCGATTCTTGCCGCGGATTCTACAAGACTAGAATTGCCTTTCTCCGTGCCTCCGTGCCTCCGTGGTAGATTTCTCGAGGATACCCTGCCGAACCAGCTACAATCTCCACGCTTACAGGAGCCATTCATGCGATTCAAGATCGTCTCGGCAGCGTTTGCTTTCGGGTTCCTTGCGTGCGCGGCCAGCGCACAGAACACTGTGAAGTACCATGCGACCATCAACGATGTGAAATACGTTTACGGGGTCGCGCAGCCGGTGGCCCGCCTCAAGCCTGGGGATATTCTCGAGACCAACACTCTGGATGGCTTTGGCAACGCGCTGAAGAAACCCGGCGACACGCTCAGCATGGTGAAGGGCGACAATCCTCTTTCCGGGCCGTTCTACGTCGAAGGAGCTGCACCTGGCGACACCCTGGCGATCAAGATTCTCGAAGTCGAAGTAGACGGCGACCAGGGTATTGGCGCGATCGTTCCTGGCTTTGGCGCGATCAACGAAACCAGCTACACCCCCATGCTGCACACGCCCCTGCCCGAGAAAATCTGGTTCTATCCCATTGATCACGCCACGAACATGGCGACATTCAAAGCGTCGGACTCCGACTTCTCGGTAAAGATTCCCTTGCATCCTTTTTGGGGATGTATTGGCGTCGCTCCCGCAAATGGCGAGGCCCGAAGCTCCATCGTTCCAGCCGAATTCGGCGGCAACATGGATGCCCCGGAAGTCAGCGTGGGAAACACGCTGTATCTTCCGGTGAACGTCGAGGGTGCCTTACTGTATATGGGCGATGGCCACGCCGCTATGGGTGACGGCGAGGTCGCGGGGACAGCGATCGAAGCTCCTTTGCGCGGTCGTCTGCAACTGAGCTTGATCAAGGGACAGAAGATTAACTGGCCGCGCTTTGAAAACGATCAGGCGATTATGGCCGTGGGTATCTATCGCCCACTCGACGATGCGCTTCGCATCGCGTTCACCGAACTGGTCGGCTGGATCCACACCGATTACGGACTCTCCGAACTCGACGCATACGAACTGCTATCCAAAGTGGCGAAAATCCACCTCGACGAGATGGTCGACCCGAATTACGTAATCGTCGCCTCGATCGAGAAGAAATATTTGCCAGCCCGCAAGAAGTAGATTTTTTCGGGACTCTTCACGCTGCCTTCAGTGCATTTAGAAAGGAGAGTGACGAGGTTGGGGAACACAATCCTAGCGGAACCTAGAGACTTCCGAGAAAAGATTCGGCGCGGGACGAAGCGCATTTCTAGTTGCAAGCCCTGCGACTCTGTGTGTTTTCCGCAACGCAATTACTTCTTCTCGACCTCTGCGATGAACACACCAAAAGCAGGCAGCGTTACCTCCGAGCCCGCGCTGCTTGCGCCAGGTGTCGTCACAAGGCCGTTGAAGCTGGGCGACGCAAAGCCATTCGAAGCCAGATCGAACGCGGCCTTCTTGGCTGAGTCCGACATATTGAGCGCGATCAGGACGGCCTTCCCTTTGTAAGAACGAAGATAGGAAAGCACGCTCGCGTCGTCTTCATTCAGCGCCTTGTAGTCGCCCTCGAGCAGCGCTGCGTTCGTGTGTCGTAGTTTCAGGACTTTCCGATAGAACTCCAGCACGGAATCGGGATCCTTCGATTCGCTGGCCACATTGTGGGTCTTGTAACTCGGCGGGACGGGGAGCCACGGATCATGGGTACTGAAACCCGCATTGACAGAATCGTTCCACTGCATCGGAGTACGCTCGCCGTCTCGGCCTTTGTCAGCCGGCCAACCCAGTTTGCCTTTGGGATCCTTCACATCCTCGGGACGCTTGGGATCGTTGTTCTCCATGCCGATTTCTTCTCCGTAGTACATGATCGGAGTTCCGCGCAGGGTGAGATACAAGCCCGCCATCAACTTGGCGATGTCATCGTTGTGCGTGCCGTCGCCATAGCGGTTGTAGGAGCGCACGATGTCGTGGTTGCTGATGACCCAGGTGGGCCAGCCGCCCGCAGAATCCGCGGCCGCAATCTGTCGGCGGAATTCCGCAGGTGACAGCTTGTCGACTCGGGTGAACATGAAATCCATCGGGAGCTGCAATTCGTTGTTGTGCTCGCCGTAGTACTGCTTCAGTTCATCGATGTTCTTCGTCCAGGTTTCGCCAATCAGCACGGCGTGGTTTTCGTCGGCAACCTTGCGCAGGCCCTGCAGAACGTCATGCACTCCCGCCAGCTTCTTGTTGTACTTTTCTTCGGTGTTCGGATCGCCAAGCTTGTTCTTTCCCGGAAGGACGGGGTTGTCGCGAAGATCGGGGTCTTCAAAAAGTGTGTCGACGGCATCCAGGCGGAAGCCGGCCACGCCGCGCTTGTACCACCAGCGGGTCACGTCGAACATCGCCTTCTCGACCTCCGGATTGTTCCAGTTCAGGTCGGGTTGCTCGGCATAAAAGTAGTGATAATAGTACTGCCCGGTCTTCGGATCGAACTTCCACGCCGAGCCGCCAAACTCCGAGATCCAATTGTTGGGCGGCTGATTCGGGCCTCGGCCATCACGCCACATGTACCAGTTGCGGTAAGGAGACGTTTTCGAAGATCGCGACGCAAGGAACCATTTGTGCTGGTCCGAGGTGTGATTGATCACGTAGTCGAGGATGATCCGCACGTCGTGTTTCTTCCCTTCGGCGGCCAGGTGATCGAAGTCCACCAGCGTGCCGTACATCGGATCAATATTCTCGTAATCCGATACGTCGTACCCGAAATCCACCTGCGGCGAGGGATAACAGGGAGTGATCCAGATCGCGTCGACTCCGAGGTCGTGGAGATAGCCGAGTTTTGCAGTAATCCCGTTCAGGTCGCCAACACCGTCGTTGTTGCCGTCGGCGAAGCTACGCGGATAGATTTCGTAGAAAACCGCGTGCTGCCACCATTGGTGACCTTCGGCGTCAACTGCGTTCTGGGCGCGTACCTGCAGCGAGTACGACGTGACGAGGATGAGTAGGATGACATTCAAAGCAGCAGCTCTTGGCATGGTCCCTCGCTTTTGTATCAGGTGCCGGGCACGGTCCGTATTGGACCGGGTTTGGAATTGTTAGCGCACCGCCTCGTCATCGAAGTTCTGGCGACAAGGTGAGCGTCAGGCATTCTCACGAATTCTGGATTATCCTCAGAAGAGGCGCGCAACCGAAGTATCAGCATCTCAAAGCGCGGAATCTGGCTCTGCTTGCGCCCACCCGAATTTGCCAACGGCGCGGGCTTGTCTCTAAAGTAGGGGCGCATTCTAGCACGGGCCTGTTCAGGAAGGTATCACTCATTTGTTCTCCTCCCGGCGTTCGTTTCTTCATTCCCTGAGCCGTTCGGCGTTGGTGCTGTCGTTGGAGAACGTCCTCGGCTTGGCCCTGCCTGGGAGACTGCTGCCATCCTCACAGTCGGGAAATCAAGGCGCGGAGGCGAAGCCCAGCGCCGACCTGGGATTGACTTTCATCAACGTCGCCAAAGAATCGGGCCTCAACGCAAAAACCATCTACGGCGGTGAACACAAAAATAAATATCTGCTCGAAACCACCGGGTGCGGCGTTGCCTTTTACGACTACGACAACGACGGCTGGCTCGACATCTTTCTGGTCAACGGCTCGCGACTGGAGGGTTTCGCCAAAGGAACCGCACCCACCTCGCATCTTTTCAAGAACAATCGTGACGGCACCTTCACCGATGTGACAGAGAAAGCGGGCGTCGCCCGCTCGGGTTGGGGACAAGGCGTCTGCATCGGGGATTACGACAACGACGGCTATGAGGATCTCTTCGTTAGCTACTTCGGCAAGAACGTGCTGTATCACAACAACGGAAACGGCACATTCACCGATGTGAGCGAAAAAGCCGGCGTAGCCGGAGATGGAAAGCGCTGGAACACCGGCTGCGCATTTGTGGACTACGACCGCGACGGCAAACTTGACCTCTTCGTCGCCAACTACATCGATCTCGATCTTGCTACTGCGCCGCTGCCCGAGTCGGGCCCCTGTCTCTACAAAGCAGTCGTCGTGGCGTGCGGACCTCCAGGATTGAAGGGCGGAAAGAACATTCTCTATCACAACAACGGCGACGGCACATTTAGCGATGTATCCGAGGCTTCCGGAATACTCAGCGCCAACGGAACTTACGGCCTCGGGGTACTCACCGCCGATTTCGACAACGATGGCTGGCCCGACATTTACGTTGCCAACGACTCAACTGCGAGCGCGCTTTATCAAAACAAGAAGAATGGAAAGTTTGTCGATATCGCCCTCGAATCCGGCTGCGCCCTCAGCCCCGACGGCAAACCGCAGGCCGGCATGGGGGTTTCCGCGGCCGACTACGATCTCGACGGCAATCTCGACATTGTGAAGACAAACTTCGCGGGCGACACACCCTCGCTCTACCACAATCTGGGCGGAGCAAATTTCGAGGACGCTACCTTCACCGGCGGTCTCGGCATGCATACCCAGTACCTCGGTTGGGGCTGTGGATTTTTTGATATGGACAACGACGGATGGGCCGACATCCTGATCTGCAACGGGCATGTCTATCCCGAAGTCGAACAACTCAAGACCGAGGCTGGCTATGCGCAGCGCAAGCTGCTCTATCGCAACCTGCGCAACGGGCGCTTCGAGGATGTTTCCCTGAATGCCGGGACTGCCATCTCGGATCCGGTCGCGTCGCGGGGCTGCGCCTTCGGAGATTTCGACAACGACGGCGACCTGGACGTGGTCGTCAACACGGTGAACGACTATCCGCAGCTTATGCGCTGCGACCTCCGGACCGGCAACAATTGGATCAAGGTTCGTACCATCGGCACGAAGTCCAACCGCAGCGGCATAGGCGCCCGCTTGAAATGCGTCACGAAAGTTGCCGGAGAAGCCAAGCTACACGAGCAAATTGACGAAGTCCGCAGCGGTGGCGGTTATTTCTCTCAGAACGATCTTCGCATGCACTTCGGCTTGGGAAGAGCCGAGAAGGTGGAGTTGCTGGAAATTCGCTGGCCCAGCGGCCAGGTCGATACCATCAAGGACGTGAAGCCGAACCAGTTGATCTATGTGAAGGAAGGTGCCGGAATCGTGAAGACCACACAGTTCGAGAATTCCCGCAAAGGCTCGCGCTGATCACCCGCGCCGATCAGAAATTCTCCAGCATCCAGACGTTCGAATCTCCGTGCGCCTTCCAGATAGCCAGGTGCTTCCCATCAGGCGATGGAATGGCCCAGCCCAGGGTCATCTCAGTCTCTTTCAGCAGAGGCCGCACTTTTCCCGCCAGCGACACGTTCATCAGCGTCTTTCCATTATCGCTGTTGTAGACCGTTGCCCACACGCTCTTGCTCTCCGCCGCCCAGTCGATGCTGCCGATCCCAGCGTACCCCGGAACCAAAATCGTAGTCTCGGCTCCATCGCCCAGTGGCGTTATCCGAATTGCCGGCTGCTCCTGGATGCCTACCCTCTTCGCCGTCGCGAGCATCCGCCCGTCGGGAGATAGACTCCAGTTAAAGTCGTATGCATTGATCGATCGAATTTCGGCCTTGGTAACCTCCGCTCCCATTCCTTTTTCCGGATCGAAGTAGAAGAAGCGCTCGTGCCCCGGCTCGAAGCGGCTAAGAATGCAAACCGTCGACGGCAAGCGGGCGCACTGCTGATTGCTGATGCCGGTAGCTTCCAGAATCGGCTGCGGTGGTCCTCCCGTCAGCGGCGCTCGCATCAACCGGGAGTTGCTGTCGACCGACGCCCCGCTGGGCGGCGTAATCAGATAGATGACGCTGTTCCCATCCGGGCTCAGCCGCGGAACCGCCAGATCCTCGCTCGCGCGAACCAGTACCTCCGGCTCGGCATCATGCATTCCCTGCCGGAAAACATTGAACGTCCCATTACGGTCTGAAGCAAAAATCACCGACTTGCTGTCAGGAGTCCACGCATAGGGAAAATCCGCCCGCTCATCCAACGTCAACCGCCGTGGCGTAGTGAGCCTCGTCCCATTTGTATCCAGATCCCCTACGTAAACGTCCGGCTCCACTGCTTGCCGAAAGAAGGCAAGCCTCTTCCCATCACTGGTAACGCTGATCGCCGATGCTTCCCCCGTGCCATGCGTGAGCCGCGTAGCATCGCCGCTCGCGTGCCCATCGCTATCTACCTTCAGGGCCCAGAGATTCGAATCGGCTTGGTTCGGTATCGCTTCGCCCAGCGAGTAGATAATTCGACCATCCGGAGTCCACGCAATCGTCGCTCGCAGCCCTGCAGTCGAAAGCAGCGTCGCCGTCTCGCCCGTCTTCACGCTCACAGTTTCCAACTGGCAACGGATAAACGGCATGCCCGCCGTAAATTTTCCGCGCATGAAGGCGAGGTGTTTCCCATCGGGCGACCATACCGGCGGACCAAACACATCCTCGCTGTCTCCGACCACCTTCCGAGGATCGGCGCCATCCGACCGCGCCAGCCAGATCTCCTTATCGAGCGCAATATCCTTGAACTGAATCGGCGAAGCCAGGTAAGCGATCGACGCGCCATCAGGCGATACCGCCGGCCATGCCCCCTGCGCCACCAGCTTTCGCGGCGTCCCACCCATCAGCGAGATTTCCCAGATGCTCTCCGGCTCGCGGGGCCCGCCAGTCCACGTCGCCAGAAGGTGAGTTCCGTCGGGAAACCAGCTCCGGGGCCTGGCCATCAAGCCACTGGGCACGCTGACCGCGTGGGTCTCTCCTGTATCGATTTGTCTCAGATAAAAGCCGCTGGAGTCGGTAAACGCAAGATATTTGCCATCCGGAGAAATCACTCCATCGATGACCGGCAACTCCGGAGCATTCGCGGTCAGCCGTCTCTCGCGGATGTTGCTTTCAATGCGGGTCGCGGTGGAATGGGCGACGTGGAAGCCGACAATCACTCCCACCAGAAGGGCAACGGCGAGCCCACCGACGAACCACCAGCGGCTCGGCCAGTGAATTGTTGCAACCGGCGCCGGCGGCGAAACTATCTCGAGCCCGCCATTCACCGGCGCGAGGAATCGATACCCACGGCGCGCCACCGTTTCCACAAAGCGGGGATTTTCCGCCGAGTCGCCCAGGGCGTCCCTCAGTCTCCTGACAGCAGTGTTGATGCTGTGTTCGAAATCGACGAAGGTATCGTGCGGCCACAGCCGGCCGCGTAACTCCTCGCGCGTCACCACCTCGCCGGGTCGTTCCAGCAAGGTCAGGAGAATCTGAAAAGGCTGGTCCTGCAACCGCACCCGCGAGCCGTTCCGGCGCAGTTCTCCGGCCTTAGGGTCCACTTCGAAGGTTCCGAAGCGCACGACCCCGGCAGCGGTCGTCGGCACTGCTCGCGCCTCTGACATCGTTCGAAGTCTAGCACTGCTGGTCTCGGCCACGCCCGTTACCTCACCCCGTATCTATTTGACGTCACAACCGTTATCTCGTTACCAAAATTTCATTGGCCCGTAACCGCCCTGTCCTTGTGATACCTGCCGCCCCAATCGAGAGTTCCCGCAACGGAGGACGCGGCCATGTTGCGACGGGTCAAAATTTTAGTGATCTTCTTGCTGCTAGGGTTCGCCATCTCGGGTCTGGCGGAAACGCGCCCCAGCGGCAATGCACAGCTTCGTGTCTTTGTTGTCGAAGATGCGGCCATATCACGTCCGACTCTCCTTGAGGCGGAAAGAGGTGCAGGGAGGATCTTCCGGATGGCGGGAGTTGATGTCAGTTGGGTTAATTGCGAGCGAAGATTCCCGCTATCGAACACGCATTGTCTCGATGACGCTCAGAACAGCGACCTGATTCTGCGAATCGTCCCCAACGCCCGCACCTATACCTTGGAAGTCTTTGGAGTTTCGTTCCTTGACGAGGCGGGCAAGGGTGCCTACGCCGACGTGTTCCTGACTCCGATCGAGCAGATGACCGCCTTGGATCGCGAACTTTCGTTGGACGCAATTCTGGGCGATGTCATTGCCCATGAACTCGGTCACCTGCTACTGGGCAATCATGCACACTCTGTTCAGGGAATCATGCGGGCACGCTGGCAGTCCGACCAGTTGCATGGCCTGTCCGCCGGGCGATTATTTTTCACAACTGATCAAGCTGCGCAGCTTCGAAACAATGTGCAATCACTCCGAAAGAGGGGTAGCCCGTTGGTTGTCGCAGAAGTAAGTAGTTTTAACCACGCGCAATGAGAAACGCTCCGGAAATCACGGCGAAGAGGATGACGATCGCACGCAAGGTCCGTGCGTTCACCCATCGCCGGGCGAACGAACTGACCAGGCCTCCGATCGCCAGAAACGGAAGTAAAAGGGCAGCCGACAGTGCTTGTTGGGAGGTCGCTCGTCCCAGGATCGCAAGCACTCCTATCGACAACAATTCTCCCAGCAGAAAGCAACCGGCCACGGTCGAGCGCAACACTTCGGGTCGATGATGCTGATAAGCCAGGGCCAGCGGCGGTCCGCCGATGCCGGTAGCCGTCTCGCTGATGCCCGTAAGCAGCCCTACGCCTACAAATGCCTTGCGGTCGGGAGAGAAGGCAGGCGCTGCCATCGTCACAATCGCGACCGCAATCGTTGCCACGCCAACTACCAGGTTGAGCCCATGGGGTGTCAGGCGGATGAGGATGACCGCGCCCGCCAATGTGCCCACTGCGCGCCCTAGCGTGATCCATCCCGCTCCCCGCCAATCGAAAGCGTGATGCTCGCGCAGCAAGGTGAAAAGATTCAGAGGCACCATAAGCAGCAAGAGCGAAACCGGAAGCAGTTGTGGGTTCAGGACGGCAAGCACCGGAGCCACCACCAGGGCAAAGCCGATGCCGAGGGTCCCCTGCACGCAAGCCGCGATCGCGACAATGGTCCCCATCCACAGGAAGTGGATCGTCGTCATGCCTCAAGCTCTAGCCGGCAAGGCAGAGACAATGTCAGGTTGCCGCAGGGAATCGCATTTTGTGATTCGCAAACTTGCATGCACAAGCCTCTGCGCGCGCCGCTATGGAATTGGTTTCTCATGCTCCGCAGCACTCGACTTGCCGCTTCCTTCCTTGATCGTGTGTATCGCGTCGCTGGTCAGCCCTTCGAAGCGTTCCGTGAGCCCGCTTGGCCAGCGAATCTCCACCCAATCGACTTTCGTCGCGGCCCCAATCCCGAAGTGCAACCGCACGTCACTTTGCGATGCGTAGCTGGCGCCACTGTGAACCTCGTCCACCAGCGTGCGTGTACCAGCTTTCACCGTGACCCGCGCCCCGATCCCGTCTCGATTCGATTTCGTGCCGATCGTACGGATGCCAATCCAATGATTCGGGGAATGAACCTGGTTCACCAGCAAACTCGGATGGTCATTCATATTGCTGATTGCCGCGGACAGCCGCCCATCGTTCCACAAATCCCCGATGGCCAGTCCGCGCCCTGCGTGCATGGCGGTGATGCCCGGTCCGGCCTCGGCGGAGATATCTGTGTATGTGGAATTCCCATTGTTCCGATACAGAATTCGCGGCTCGGGATAGGTGCTGCCTAAATGCTGTTTATCTACTTCCGGATAAACGTGCCCATTCACCACCAGCAGATCGGGCCAGCCATCATTGTCGACATCGAGAAACGCCGTACCCCAGCCCAGATACTGCGTGTGCAAGCCCAACCCGGCGGCGAAGGTGACATCGTCGAACGTGCCGTCCCCGTTGTTACGATAAAGAGTAGACGTATCGTCCGAGAAATTGGTCTTGAAGATGTCGAGTCGTCCATCCCCGTTGTAGTCGCCCACGCTCACGCCCATGCCAGCTTGTTCGCGCCCGTCTTCGTTGTAGGCGGCGCCCGCCGATACCGCGACGTCGGTAAAGGTGCCGTCGTGATTGTTGTGGAACAGGATGCTCGCCGTGCTGTCGCAGGCGATGTAGATGTCCGGCCAGCCATCGTTGTCGAAGTCAAAGGTAGCCACGCCCAGCGAGTAGTGGCCCGATGTCTGGTCGATGTGCGCTTTGCTGGTGACATCGGCAAACTTTCCTCCACCCAGATTGTGATAGAGGATGTTCTTTGCTCCCGGAAGCCCGCGCGGCCCGCACATAACCGGAACCCCTTTCCACATGCAGGAAGCGCGCTCGCCCGGCGCTGGCGCGGTTGAGACATCGAAGTCCACATAATTCGCCACCACGAGGTCCAGCAATCCGTCGCGGTCGTAATCCACAAAGGCGCATCCCGTTCCCCAGGCTTTGCCAGAACCCGCGGTTCCTGACGCTTCTCCGACTTCGTGAAACACTCCTCTGTCGTTGTGGTATAGGCGATTCTTTCCGTAGTAAGTAACGTACAAGTCCTCCCAGCCGTCGTTGTCGTAGTCGCCCACGCACACGCCCTGTCCCCATCCGCTGCCGTCCGCCAGTCCGGCCTGTTTCGTAACGTCGGTAAAGGTGCCATCATGATTGTTGCGGTAGAGGTGATTCGTCGGCGCTTTTCCCGCAGGGAAGCCCTCGAATGTAGTCCCGTTGACGAAGAAAATGTCCGGCCATCCGTCGTTGTCGTAATCGAAGATCGCGACCCCGCTGCCCGTCGTCTCGATAATGTACTTCTTGGTGTCCTTGCCGCCGAACACGTTCGTCATGGTCAGTCCCGCGCGGTCGGCAACATCCTCAAACTGAGCGATCGGAGGAGCCTTCGCCGCCGCGGCACTTTGCTGTGGGAACGCCTGCTGATTCTGAATAAAGAGGAGAGAAATCAGAATCGCAGCAGCTTTTTGCGAGATTTTCCCGACGAGCGAGGAACCGGCATCCAGAGCCATCACCATTGAAATACTAGGATGCAACGCAGGGGTCAAGCGTGCGAGACGCGTTCCGTCCTGCTCCGCGTCGCTAGGCATGCCATACTATCCCACGAGCTTGTGAACGGAGATGCAGCAAAAGCGCCGGGAGCCAAGGGGAGAACTTCGATCCGGCTTACTCTGCTTTTTTGTCTCATTGGTGTGGTTCCCCTCGCGCTCGCGTTCCCTCAGCAAAAGCCGGTTCCGGCTCAGGCCGAAGAAAGCTATCGCCAGGGCATGGCCGCGCTTCAGCATGGCGACCTCGATGGCGCTCGTGCAGCGTTCGAGCGCGCGGCGAAGCTCGCACCTGCCAGTCCCGAAGCCCATAATTCGCTCGGATGGACGCTGCTTACGCAAGGTCACACCGATGATGCCATTTCCCAACTGAAGACGGCTCTTCGTCTCAATCCCAAGTTTCTTCAGGCCCACATCAATCTGGCCAATGCGCTGGTGGCGAAGCACGATCTTGCCGCGGCGGAAGATCAGGCGAGACAGGCGACCCACCTCGATTCTGCGAGTTCAGAGGCCCATCGAACTCTGGGCCGGATCCTAAGTTTTCGCGGCGATCTAGCGTCTGCCACCAACGAGCTCGCACGGGCCGTAGAGTTGGAACCGAGTCGGCCTGACATTCGGGACGAATATGGGTCCCTCCTGGCGCAGGGGTCCCAACAGGACAAGGCGATCGAACAATTCTCCGAGGCGCTGCGTCTCTCCCCAAACTTCCCCAAGGCACAATTGCATCTTGGAGCGATTCGTTGGCAGCAGCGCGACCTGGGCAGTGCGCAGTCGCTCCTCGAGGGCGCCGCAAAACAACTCCCCGAATCGGCTGAAGCCCACTACTATCTCGCGCGTGTGCTCGAAGACCGCGGCGCTTATGAGCAGGCAATCCCTGAGTTGCAGGCTGCCATGAAGTTGCAACCGGAGTGGACGGATTCCGAGATCCGTCTCGGACTGCTGCTTCAAAGGCAAGGTGACAACGACGGAGCGATTCAGTCGTTCCGACGGGTCATTCAACTCGAACCAAACAACCCCGATGTGCACAACGACCTTGGACTCGCTCTGCTTCAGAGCGGGCAAGCACCGGCCGCGATTCCTGAATTCGAGACCGCCCTGCGCCTCCATCCGAATGATCCCGGCTACCTCGGCAATCTCGGAAGCGCGTATTTACAGCGAACAGACTTCGATGAAGCAATCACGGAATTTCGCGCCGGTCTTCAGGCCGCCCCGCAAGATGCCACGTTGCACTATGACCTCGGACTCGCGTTGAAATTGAAGGATCAGCTTCCTGAGGCCATGGCGGAGTTCCGCGCGGCCGAGCGACTGGATCCCAGGCAGGCGGAAATTCACTACACGTTGGGCATGACACTCTGGCAGCAGGGCGATTTCGACGGGGCTATTAAAGAGCTGCAAGCCGCGATCGATGCCCGCAATGATTATGCCGAGGCCTACTACACCCTGGGCACTGTTCTGAAGCAACAGGGAAAACTCCCCGATGCCGCCAATGCTCTCCGAGAAGCCATTCGCTTGCAGCCTGGTTTCGCCGGCGCACACACCACCCTCGCCGCCGTTCTGAGAGCCTTAGGTGACGACCAGGGCGCGGCCGCCGAAGCTCGCGAGGGCCAGAAGATTGGGAACGAAAAGAATGCGCTCCAGGCCGCGTCCTTGGCAACCGGCTCGGGCCAGCGCTTGCTCAATGCCGGAGATCTCGATGGAGCGATTGCCCAGTTCCGCTCCGCGCTTTCTTCGAACCCGAACTACGCGCCAGCGCACTATCAGCTGGGCATTGCGCTTGGTCGCAAGGGTGAAAAGCAGGGGTCATCGGAGGAATTCAAGCGCGCAGCGGAGCTCGATCCCCGGCTGACGCCACCGGATCGCTAGATTTACTTCGGGCTGGATGTTTCGTCGCGCACCGCGACAATCTCCGATCCCACCGGGACGCCGCGTGCAACCTTGACGTGCAGGACAACTTCGAAGGGTTTCACTTCGCTGTTGGTGGAGACATTCAATCGTGCCAGCAACTGGGCCAGGGAATCCTCGTGACAGACGTATTCCACTGCGGCCTGGGTGCCGATCGTCGATGCGCCCGCAAGGATAAGAACCCACTCCGTGGGATTCATTCCTCGGATGAGAGCAACCACCGCGTAGTCTTCACTCAACGGTACGTTCCGAGGACTTCCCAGGAAATACGCTGGCTCTCCTTTTCGGGCATGCAAATTGACGACTGCGAGATCTCCTTTGCGTTCGCCTGATTCCAGCGGCTCAAACACGAACTGTTCGTTTGTCGGAATGTCGCGCAACGACAGGTTCTCGGCGGTGGACCCTATGAAGATGAGGTTGTTATTCTTCGCGTCGTCAAGGGAAAACAGGCTGCCTCTTTTCACCCGCACCTCGCGGCTAAAAAGGTGAAACACGCGGTCAATTTCGTGGACGGCAAGGACTTCCCCGACGCCCGTGTAGTGATCGAGAGTGATCGCCGCAGCATCGGTCGCTGGGTTCCGATAACGCATACCAGTTTCCGGCCTGCCCACGAAGGCCGCGTTGCTGAAAACAACCCAGGGCGGCGTCGCAGCCGAGACGAAGCCGCCCCAAAACGTCTGAAATACGGCCGGGACTGGTGGCTCCGCGGTGGCTGCCGGCCGGGAGCGGTTCACCAAAAGCACCACCACCATGGCGACTCCCGCGGCCAGCAAAAGCGACAAAGTCAGCACGCTTGCTGCCCAATTCCGCAGGATGTGCCGCCATTTGCGATTCTGCTCTTCCTTTTCGAAAGTCTCCGGTTGACTCTTGGGGACAATGACCCGGGGTTGGAACGATAGCGTGTAGCTGCCTTTGGGCAGCTCCACAAGGACAGGATCGGTCTCTCCTTCTGAAGAGTAGTACTCGGCAAGCTTCAGTCGCAGCCGGCCCGCCTGAACTCGAATCGCGGAATCCGAGTGTGGATCGAAGTCAGCGGGGCGCCCAAAGACTTCTGTCGCGATTTGATACTCCTTGATCGGCACTCCGGGGTTTTGCAGGCTGTGCTCGGCAAGATATCGAAGAAGCTTGCGAAGGGATTCCGATCCGTGAAGAACTTGGCTTTTGGCGAGCCTGTCCACGGCAGCTGAATACTGTTCCCGCTCCACCACTGTGGGTCCTGTCACGCCCATGTAACCCAGCGTAACAATGCGAGCAACCTACTGCAAGCACTAGAACATTTTTTGTGTAACCGTATCAAACCCACCGAAACTTTAATTCGGTCGATCGAAAGCTCACAGTGTGCGGGCCAAAAATCCTTTAGTCGAGCGTGTGGGTGTGCAAAGCTCGGCTACTGTTCACTGCTTTGTGAGCTGACATTCACTTGGAGAGCTTGGTGCCGGAGGCGCTGGCAAAGCGTCGGGGCGCAAAGGACTCTTCGTGAATTTTCCATTTTTCGTGCAAGAAATGGAATTGGAATCCCGCTTTTCATAGTTCAGAGAACGTTGGTGTCCAGAATTCTGTAGGTTCGACTCGACGCAGGTTCCTCGCCCAAATCCCAGTTGGCTAAAGGCAGTACCCTCACTGGGGGTGTGACGGGGCAAGTAGTTGTTTTGTACTACTAAATCGAATTAGGCGTGACCGCAGCCGGATCAACGGTCCAGTAGCTTTTTGAGACAACTGACAACGTTTACGAAAAGTAGTTCAGAACGTTTGGAGGATTCGATGAAGACCAGGTGCTTGATTGGGTTGGCGGTAGCACTGGTGGGGCTGTGCTGCACTCTTTGGACGCCCGTAGCGTTTGGGCAGGCGGTATACGGCAGCATTCTTGGCACCGTCACTGACCCGCAGGGCGCAGCGGTAGCAAATGCGAAAGTGACCGTCGTCAATCAGCGTAAGGGGACTGAAGACACGACGACCAGCAATGCCGACGGGAACTACTCAGTGACCCACCTCGTTCCCGACACCTACACGGTTCGTGTGGAAGCATCTGGATTCAAGGTAAGCCAACAAAAAGACGTCATCGTCCAAGCTGACGCCGGCTCTCGCGTTGACCTCCAGTTCCAAGTCGGCGGCGCCACTGAAACGGTCGAAGTGACCGCGGAAGCTCCCCAATTGAAGACCGACCGCGCTGACGTCGCGGTCACCTTCAACGACCGAGCGGTGGAAGAAGTTCCGATTCTGAATCGCAACTTCACTGAGCTGCAGTTAATGGCTCCCGGCTCGCAAAAGATTGTCGGCTGGAGCCATGCCGCCACCGAGAATCCGCAGCAGGGCTACCAGATCTTCTCGCAGGGACAGCACTTCAGCGGCACCGGGTTCGAGCTGGATGGAACCGACAACCAAGACCCCATATTGGGGATTATCGTCGTGAACCCCAACCTGGACGGAGTTACCGAAGCCAAGGTAGCGTTGCAGAACTACGACGCCGAATTCGGCAAAGCCGTGGCTAGCCTGGTGACGTCGCAGACAAAGTCCGGAAGCAATAGCCTGCACGGGTCGGGCTTTTTCTATCGTCGAACCGATTGGACAGCGGCGCGCGATCCGTTTGCGCAAAGCGCGCCGGATCCGATTACGCATCGCTTCATTCCAGGTTCCCGCTGGGCGCAGTTCGGCGGCACGGTCGGCGGCGCGATTATCAAAGACAAGCTGTTCTTCTTCGGCGATTACCAGGGAACCCGGCAGATCAACGGTGTCAGCGGCCTGTTTACTGTTCCGACCCACAAGGTTCTAACCACGTGCAATCCCGCAACCAACCCAGGGGGAATGTGCGATTTGAGCGAGTACCTGAACGTGGCGCCCGGTAATGGCATCGTTTACGACCCTCAAACAGGAAACCCCCAAACCGGAGCGAATCGAACACCGTTCCCCGGCAATAAAATCCCGGTGAGTAGACTCTCGCCGGCAGCAACGAAAATTCTCGCCTTGTTTCCTGACCCCGGTGCGACAGCTCCGGTACTCAATAACTTCGTTGGATCAGGCTCAGGTCCGTTTAAGTCGAACGGCTTCGACACCCGCATTGACTACACGGTGAGCCAATCGCTCAACGTGTTCGGGCGGTTCAGCCTTTCCTACTACACCATCTCGGGGACGGGTCTGTTGGGTGCCTTGGGTGGCCCTGGCAATGGCGGGACGGCGGACGCTCCTGGATTGTCCGGTAGTTCCAATACCCATAATTACAGCCTCGCCACGGGTTTCAACAAAACCGTAACCAATAGTTGGCTTACCGATTTTCGCTTTGGTTATTTCAAATACAATCCGCAAACCAGCAAGCCCGATGGCGGTACGCCAATGACCAACTTTGGAATCCTGGGTGCGAATATACCGGGCGATCCCAAGACAAACGGCCTCGGCTCCTTCCAGCTTGGTAAAGATCCTCTCAGCGGATACAACGGCGCCCCTAACCAGGGCGGGAATGGCTTGGTGATTTCCAGCTTCGGTGACGGACTAGGCGTGGCTCGCTGCAACTGCCCGCTGACCGAGAGCGAACAGCAGTTCCAGTTCGTCAACAACTGGACGCACGTGAGAGGCAACCACCAGATCAAATTTGGCGCCGACATCCGCTACGCCATGAACCTGCGAATCCCCAGCGACAACAACCGTACGGGTGAATACAACTTCAGCCCCGAGGATACCTCCAGCAGCGGAAACGGAGGCTTGGATTTAGCTACTTTCCTACTGGGCGACGTTACCTCGTTTGCCCGCTACGTCAACAACCCCACCGTCGCCGGCGCCAATAATGCGGCCGAGAGACAAAAGCGCTGGTTCTTCTATGGGCAAGATACATGGCGCGCCACAACCAAGCTGACCCTGAACTACGGGTTGCGCTGGGAGATCTATTTCCCGGAGACTGTGAACGGCAAGGGTCATGGAGGTTTCGCGAACATTGTCGACTTCGGAACTGGCGGAATCCGAGTGGGCGGTTACGGACCTTACAATTTGAGCGGCAATGTCCAGAATGCTCTGCGTGCGTTCGCCCCGCGCCTCGGCATCGCTTACCAAGCTACGCCTAAGACCGTAGTTCGCATGGGATATGGACGAAGCTATGACATCGGCGTGTTCGGCTCCAACTTCGGGCACACCGTCACGCAAAACCTGCCTGTACTGCTCAAACAGAACTACGATGCCAGCACCTTCACCGATGCCACTGCTCCCAACCCCAACTGTGTTGTAACTGCGGCGCAACCGGTCCCTTGCTCCGCCAACCTGGTCAAGCTGTTCAATCTGGGTGACCCTCAAGGGCCGAATACCAGTCCCGACATCAATCCCGGCAACGCCTTCCCGGCGATACCGTCCAACGGCTTTTTCCCGTTAACGCCGGGACTTTCGGGTACCCACATCCGTCCTGTTCGTCAGACCCTGCCCACAGTGGACGCCTGGAACATCACCGTGCAGCGGCAAGTGACCAACACCATGTCCTTGGAAGTTTCCTACGTGGGCAGCAAGGGAACACACGGTTTCGTCGGCGATGGACCTAACTATGACATCAACCCGGCGGCTGTGGGCGACGGAACCTCGATCACCAAGGCCTTCATCCTGACCGGCGGCGCAGGCTCCCCTGCGACGACAACACCCTGTCCAGCAGGCTCTACGCCAAATTCACAGACGGCGAGCGGCTTCTGTGGCCCGGCGAGCGCCTCGCTCAGTCCCTTTGTCCCGCAGAACAACCGGCGGCCCCTTTACCCAAGAATTCCCTTCGACCTAAGCAACTACTACGGCAACGATGCGGCCAGTACCTATAACGCATTCGAAGTCAAACTGGACAAGCGGTTCTCGCAAGGCTTCCAGTTCTTGACTCACTACACCTACGCTCACGCGGATGGCTACGCCCAGGATAACTATTACGCGGTGAGCCATCTCTACTCCTGGGGCCGGGTGGATTTCAATCGCAACCACGTTTTCGTCTTTAGCCCCATCTATGAATTGCCTGTCGGCAGAGGCAAAAAGTACATGGGTGACGCGGGCAAGGCAATGAACTACATCGTCGGTGGGTGGCAGATCAGCAACACCACCAACTGGAGCAGCGGCCTGCCCTGGACCCCGAGCATCGGTGAGTGCGGGAGCGTCATCGACACAGGGCCGTGCCGTCCAAGCTCATCCAGTTCCAAACTTCACACCGGGGTTGGATCGTTAGACACAGTCAACCATACTCGGACGTTCTTTACGCCTGTCGCCCCAGTATTCGATGCCAACGCGGTGCCTGTGGGGACGGATGTTTGTGCCCTGCAGCGAACCCCCTCTGGGCCATTCGCGCTTCCCAACTGCGGACAGATCGGAAATGTGGGCAAGAACACTTACGACGGTCCTAGAGGCTTTTACTCCGACATGTCGCTCACCAAGGCCTTCGCGATCACCGAGCAGGTCAAGGCAAAGTTCATCGTGAATGCCTTCAACATCTTCAATCACCCTGTTTATGCTTTCAGTGCAAACAACGGCGCCAATGGCTGCATTGACTGCCAGGGCGGCAACAACGGAAAGATCACTGCACTAGAAGGTGGCACGCACATGCGCCAACTGGAGTTCGCAGTGCGGTTCGACTTCTAATCCTGAACAGAAATTCCAATTCACGAGGGAGCCCACCTGGCTCCCTCTACTTATTGGATGGCGAACCCATTGCCATGCAATCGGCAGGTTGCCGGTAAAGCTGGGGAAGGAACTACAATAGCTCGCATCAGGTTGCTTCGGGCAAGCGTAGGTACTGTGACGAAGCGAATCATTCTGGTTCTCTTGCTGATGTCGGCCGCCGTGGTGCGCTTGAACTCCGGTCGACCGCAATCGAACGACGCGGCAAGACTCCCCGCCGTGGCGGCTCCCGAAACTTCCTACGTTGGAAACGATGCCTGCGCTCGCTGCCACGAAGCCATCAGCGAGTCCTATTCGCACACCTCGATGGCGCATGCCAGCGGCCCGGCCACCGACGAGCCGCGGACCGTGGACTTCGTGGACCCCGGCTCTCGCGTTCACTACCGGATCTTCAGCGATGCGGGGCAACTCTGGCTGAGCTTTGAGCGCCCCGGCGACAGCTTCGTCAACGGGAAGCGGAAGCTGCTGTACTTTGTCGGCTCCGGACGGCGCGGCCTGACCTATCTGTTCGCGGTCGACGGTTTTCTCTTTGAATCGCCCATCAACTGGTATGGCGACAAGAAGCTTTGGGACATGGCGCCAGCCTACCAGGGTACGCGAGAGATTCCCTTGAATCTCCCGGCGTTTACCAGTTGCCTGTATTGCCACGTCAGCGATCTACGGCCGCCTTTGCCGGGAACCGAGAACCGCTACGCTATGCCGTTCCAGGGTCATGGAGGCGTCACCTGCGAACGTTGTCATGGTCCTGGGGCATCGCACGTCAAGGGCGGACCCATCGTGAATCCCGCTCATCTCGCCGCCGATCGCCGGGACGCCATCTGCATGCAGTGCCATCTCGAAGGCAAGATCGCGGTGGAACGTCCCGGCCTTCATCTCTCAAACTACAAACCTGGGGACGACCTTTCAACCTACGTTCGCTATTTCGTGCTTTCCGACCTCGCGACCCGCGACCTGGGAGCCGTCAGCCAGGTTGAGGCCCTGGCGCAGAGCACCTGCAAGCAGAAGTCCGGCGACTCCATGTCCTGCACGAGTTGCCACGATCCTCACTCGGAGCCCAGCCCGGAAAACAAGGTTGCTTATTATCGAAAGAAGTGTCTGTCTTGTCACGGCGCATCGTTCGCCGAGAAGCATCATCCTAACCAGGCCGATTGCGCGGGTTGTCATATGCCGGCCTCGCGAAGCACCGATGTGGCGCACACGCAAGTGACCGATCATCGCATTCTGCGCCGGCATCTCGGGGTCGACGGCGCGCTTCAATCGGCGGGAGACCCTGAACTAGTCCCCTTCCCGCGCTCCGAGCAGGTCGATCTGCGCGACCGTGCGCTCGCCTGGCAGATGCTGGCTCAAAAGGGAGACGCGGAGGCCCGTGGCAAGGCTGAACGTTTACTTCGTCAAGCCGTCATGAATAATCCCGACGATCCCGCTGTGCTTGCCGAGTTGGGCTATGTTGAGCAGCAACACGGGCGCGCCGACTCTGCCCGTGCTCTGTATCAGCGGGCCATCACTCGCGATCCTGACACTCTTGATGTCGCAATCGATCTCGCGGTGCTCGAGGCCAGCAGCGGGCATCTTGGAGCGGCCGTCAAGCTCTGGCAGTCTGTGTTTGCACGGGCGCCTTACCGCAGCAACGTCGGGTTGAATCTGGCGGAGGCTTTCTGCAAGTCCGGACAGTACGATTCGGCGCGCTCTTATTTGCTGCGCGTGCTGGAATTCGACCCCGACTCGGCGCACGCCAAGTTATCCCTCCAACGTCTCAATCAAGTTCCGCCCGCCTGCGGCCCTTGATCTCGAGGGGCTGTGTTCTAATTGCGTTCAGAGGTTCAACGAAAACTCCGTGACACTTGCTGACTGGATCGTGTGGGGTTTGCTGGTCGGGATTCCTGCCAGAACTTTGGCCCAAGCCAGTGTCGTCTCCACGCAGAATAGCCCGACTCTGCCCGCCAGTCCCTCGCATGCTGCCGATTCTTCCTTTGCGGAATCCAGAAGGCTGCTGGAGCAGGGAAAGAATGAAGAAGCGTTGGCTCGCTTGCAGCAAATAGCCTCGCAGAGCCCTGCGACGCCGGGTCTCGCCAGGGAGTTCGGTGTTGCTTACTACAAGAGCGGGGAATACCCCAAAGCCATTGAATCCTTCCGCAAGGCGACGCAAGAAGATGCTGGCGATCAGGAGGCCATCCAACTGCTCGGCCTGTCCAATTACCTCGCGGGCCGCCCTGCGGACGCGATTCCTTTCCTCGAAAAAGTTCAGGGCTGGTTCCCTCGCGCCAACGTCGATGCCTCCTACATCCTCGGCGTCTGCTACATCCAGACCAAGGACTATCCGCAGGCGCGCAAGGCATTCGCCCGGATGTTCGACGTTCCTCCCGATTCCGCGGCGGCGTATCTCTTTACAGCGCGGGTTCTTCTTCGTCAGGAATTCGATCCGATTGCCGAAGAGTACGCGCAAAAAGCAATTGCCCTCGATCCGAAGCTGCCTCTGGCCCACTTTTTCCTGGGTGAGTTGCATATCTTCAAATCGAAGATCCCCGAGGCCATCGCCGACTTTCAGGCGGAACTGGCTCTGAATCCTGGGCATGCGCCGACCTACTACAAACTGGCCGACGCCTATTCGCGCGTGCAGAAATTCGACGAGGCCGAGCGCCTTCTCCAGCGCTCGATTTGGCTGGATTCCACTTCCACAGGGCCTTACATCCTGCTTGGAAAGGTACTTGAGAAGAAGGGCGAGGCCGAGCTTGCTGTAAGAACGCTCCAGCACGCGCTCCGCATGGATCCCAACAACTCCGTCGCGCACCACCTGCTCGGCCAGGCTTACCAGGACATGGGAAAAACAGGCGACGCGGAACGGGAACGCAAGCTTGCCCAACAACTGAACGAGGCTGCAACAACCAATAACCCGCAGTGACCGCGTCCGCTTAAATCCGGGAAACGCGTGCCCTGCGAGAGACGCCGGAGCTTAGTTACTTGCCTGCAGTCGAAGGATGATCCTGCTCATTGGCCAGCCGTGTCGCCATCTCCGCGGGCAAGGCGTGGAGTAATGCCAAAAACGCGCCGTTGGTCCAGCCAAATCCAACCACGTTTTGCTGATACCCGGCAGCCACCGGCGTTTCCGACGACCGGGTGACCACGTTGTATTTCTCGCGGATCGTTCCATCGCGCCGAAAATTCTCCGCGACCGTCGACAGGAACTCATACGACACACGATCGGCATCTTCTTTATAGCCGTAGCGCCGCAG